>Ga0066708_10000447_pt1 | contig 11208 bp, 14 predicted proteins | sample GraSoiAngelo_157_FD_66504 | JGI IMG/M metagenome (GOLD analysis project Ga0066708, IMG submission 66504) | Grasslands soil microbial communities from the Angelo Coastal Reserve, California, USA - 14_1009_16_20cm | ecosystem: Environmental > Terrestrial > Soil > Grasslands | place: USA...
GTCAGCTCGACCGGACCGCCCATCCCGCCGATGCCCACGTTGTTGTGCAGGATGTCGATGCGGCCCCACGCCTCGACGCACGCCTCGGCCATCCGCGCGCAGGCGTCGCTCGACGTCACGTCGGCGACGCACGATCGCGCCTCGCCGCCCTCGCCGGCGATCATCCGCCGCGTCTCCTCGGCGGAGTCGCCGTCGCGGTCGACGAGCAGCACGCGCGCGCCCTCGCGCGCGAAGAGGATCGCGGTCGCGCGGCCGTTCCCCATCGTCTCGCCGGGCGTGCTGCCCGCCCCGACCACGATCGCCACCTTGTCGTGCAGCCGTTCGCCCATCGGGTGGTCGTATCATTGAATCCTTGCAATCGAGAACCCAGTTGCTAAGAGCCCCGAGTGCGTCCCTCCACCGTGCGCCTCCCGGGCGTTCGGCCGGCGCTGATCGTCGCCCACCCCGGCCACGAGCTGCGCCTGCACGGTTGGCTGGAGATTGCCCGTCCGATCGTCCTCGTGCTGACCGACGGCTCCGGGGCGTCCGGCCGCTCGCGGCTCCGCTCGACGGCTGGGGTGCTGACGGCCACGGACGCCGCGCCGGGTCCGCTCTTCGGGCGTCTCACCGACCGCGCGCTCTACGCCATGATCGTGGCGCGCGACGCGGCGCTCGCACTTCGTCTGGTCGACGAGCTCGCGGCGGCGATCCTCGGCCATCGTGTCGACTACGTCGTCGCCGATGCGCTCGAGGGCTACAACCCGGCGCACGACCTCTGTCATGTGCTGGTGAGCGCGGCCGTATTGCAGGCGCGGCGATCGGGCGTCCGTGTGCCGCAGCTCGACTTCCCGCTCGCCGCGGCGCCGAACGCTTCCCCATCGCGACGCGGATCCGCGCGGCTCGACCTCGACGACGCCGCGCTCGCGCGGAAGCTCGCGGCGGCGAGGGCCTACGTGGGACTCGGGAACGAGGTGGAGCGTGCCCTCGCGCTGTACGGGACCGAGGCGTTCCGCGTGGAACGGTTGCGCCGGCTCGGGGAGCCGCCCTGCACGGTCCCGCCGGAGGATCCGCCCTTCTACGAGCGCTACGGCGCGAGCCAGGTGGCCGACGGTCAGTATGCCGACGTGTTGCGCTACCGGGAGCATTTCGCGCCACTCGCCGCGGCCGTCTGGCGGTCGGCGGTCGAGGAGGAGCCGTGGGCGGCCTCCGCGTCCTGATCACCAACAACGCACTCGCGGCGCACGCGGGGTCGGAGCTCTGGGTACGCGACGTGGCAACCGCGCTGCTCGCGCGCGGCCACACGCCCATCGCGTTCAGCCCCGATCTCGGCGCCGTGGCCGAGGAGCTGCGCCGGCAGACGATCCCCGTCGTCGACCGGCTCGATGCGGTCGGCGTGCCGCTCGACCTGATCCACGGCCAGCACCACCTCGAGACCATGACCGCGCTCCTGCGCTTCCCGGGCATACCGGCGGTGTACGTCTGTCATGGATGGACGCCGTGGCAGGAGGCGCCGCCGCGCTTCCCGCGCATCCGTCGCTACGTCGCCGTCGACGACACGTGCCGCGACCGGCTCGTCTGCGAGCACGGCGTTCCCGAAACCCAGGTCCGCGTGCTGCTGAACGCCGTCGACCTCGCGCGCTTCGCGCCGCGCGATCCGCTCCCCGTCCGGCCACGGCGTGCGCTCGTCTTCAGCAACGCTGCCTCCGAGCACACGCATCTTCCCGCGGTGCGCGCGGCCTGCGCGCAGGCGGGCATCAGCGTCGACGCGCTCGGCATCGAGGCGGGAACGGCCGTGCCGCGCCCCGAGGACGTCATCGGTCAATACGACGTCGTGTTCGCCAAGGGGCGATCGGCGCTCGAAGCGATGGCCGTCGGGGCCGCGGTGGTCCTCTGCGACGCGAACGGCGTCGGACCGCTCGTCACCAGCGCCAACTTTGACCGCCTCCGTCGTCTGAACTTCGGGATCCGAGCGAGCCGCGAGCCGGTTTCACCAGAGGCGCTCCGTCGCGAGCTCGCCGGCTACGCCGCCGCCGACGCCGCCGCCGTCAGCGCCCGCCTCCGCGGCGAGGGAGCGCTCGAATCCGCGGTGGACGAGCTGCTCGACATCTACCGGGAGGTGCTGGCGGAGCACGCAGCGGCGCCCGCCGCGGACCCTGCGGAGGAATGCCGCGCGGCTTCGGACTATCTTGGCTGGCTCGGCCCCTTCCTGAAGCAGCAGATCGGGGCGATCGAGCTGCGCGAGCGGCACCGGGCGCGGAGCGAGCACGTGCGGCTCGCCGCCGAGCGCGATCGGGCGCGCGCCGACGAGGAGGTGTCGCGCGCCGAGACGCGACGGCTCGACGAGGCGTTCCACCGTCTCGGCGACGAGCTCGCGGAGACGCGGGCCGCGGCGCTCGCCTCGGATGCGGAGCTGCAACGCGTCCGGCTCGACCGCGACCGGACGCTCGAGGCGCTCCACGTGCTGCGCGGGTCGCTCACCGTCCGGAGCCGCGAGCGCCTCCTCCGCACGCCGATCGTCGGCCGGCTGGCGCGCGTCCTCCTCCGCGTCGCGAAGGCGGGCCGCCCGTGGCCGAGCACGGCGGCGTCCGGCTCGGGCTAGAAGCCTTCCTGGCGGCGGATCGTCCAGAAGTCGTCCGACAGGTCGCGGCTCGCGAGGTAGTCGTAGGGCATCGTGAAGTAGCCCTTCATGCCCCAGCCGGTGCCCCACGAGTTGCGCACCAGGAACCGCTTCTTCGCGTCGTCGTAGCCGACCGCCAGGACCGCGTGGCCGCCGAGCACCTTCTCCCGTGGACGGGGCATCGGCACGATGCCGGTCGCCGCGACCCGCTCGGACTCGAAGCTCTCGTAGACGGTGAACCCGAACACGAACGGATACCCGTCGGCCAGACACGCCCGCATCGCGACGAGCGTCTGCAAGCGGGCGTACGCCGTCACCTGATGGTCCGCCGCCTCCCGGTAGCAGGCCGCCGACGGCTTCACCGCAAACCGCGCGATCACGTACGGCCACCGCTTCTCCGAACACGTGCCCTGCTTGACGAGCGTCTTGATCCCGTCGCGGATCATGGCGCCCGCGTCGTCGGCGACGGTGTGCTCGATCACCCGCTCGTTGTAGTAGATGAAGAGCCGGCTGACGTTCACGAGCGGGATCCCGTCGCGCTTTTCGAGGAACTCCACCGCACCGGCCAGCGCGTTGCCCGTGCAGCTCCCGAGCTGCCCCTGATCCTCGACCGGCGAGCAGCCGCGGCGCAGGTCGACGGACCGCGGCAGCCGGGCCGGCAACCTGCGCACGGCGCCGTAGAGGAAATCGCGGTGATCCGGGAGGTCGGGGATCCAGCCGTAGCCGCGGCCCGAGCCCGTCTCCATGCGCCTCGCTCCCCGCTTCGTCGCCATCGCCGTCCTCCGCCGTCAGTCGGGTTCCACCAGCGTCTCCTTCGCGAGGATCCGCTGGAAAACGAACTTCTCGTAGGCATTCGCCACCTGTGTGCCGTCGACGATCAGCAGGTTCTCGTCGTTCCGCTTCTCCGCGGCGTTGGTCCAGTTGAAGCTGCCGGTACACACCGTACGCCCGTCGAAGATCGCCACCTTGTTGTGCATCAGCGCCGTCTGCTTCACGGCGAGGCGCACTGCGACGCCCGCCTGCTGGAGCTTCGCGATCACCTGCTTCTGTACGGGATTGCTCGGGCTCCGGCTCTGCTGCGCGTCGGCCACCACCTCGACCGCGACGCCGCGGTTCCGAGCGGCGATCATCGCGTCCACGATGTGTCGCTCCGTCAGGGTGAAGATCGCGACGTGCGCGGTTTTCTGCGCGCCATTGAAGAGGTCGATGATGGCCTTGGCACAATCGAGCCGCGGGTCGTGGCTCGGAGTGGTCCCGAGGCTGAAGAAGACACCGCGCACCGTGCCGTGCGCCACGAGCTGCTCGCTAGACATGACGTCCTCCTGCCTGCCGGCGCCTCACGGATCAAGAGTCAGGTGAGATGGCGCCCCCGACGTCGCATGATACGGACGGTGCATGGGCGACGGGGTCGACGTCGGCGCGCTCACGGTCACACCGTTCGAGGAGCCCTGGCGCTCCGGGGGCAGCGAGTCGCGCGGTCGAGTCGCGCGGTATTGATCCGCGCAACACGGGGCCGCACGCTGGCCTCGCGTGACGCGGTTTCGGGATCGTGCCCATGCCGGGCGTCTGCTCGGCGAGCGGCTGCGCGCCTATGCGGACCGGCCGGACGTCATCGTCCTCGGTCTTCCGCGGGGCGGCGTCCCCGTGGCCTTCGAAGTCGCCAAGCGGCTTCGCGTGCCGCTCGACGTGTTCGTCGTGCGAAAGCTCGGCGTCCCCGGACACGAGGAGCTCGCCATGGGCGCCATCGCGTCGGGCGGCGTGCGCATGCTGAACGAGGACGTGGTCGCCATGGCCCGCGTGTCCGAGCGCGACGTCGAGACGGTCACGCTCCGCGAGGAGCACGAGCTCGCCCGCCGCGAGCGCGCGTACCGCGGCGACCGGTCATCTCCGGACGTAGCCGGCCGGACCGTCATCCTCGTCGACGACGGCCTCGCCACCGGCGCGACGATGCGCGCCGCCGCCGCCGGCGTGCGTCGGCTCGACGCCGCAGCAGTCGTCGTCGCGGTGCCGGCGGCGGCCGCCGACACGTGCGAGCTCCTCGCACATGAGGCCGACGAGGTGGTGTGTCTAACGACCCCCGAGCCCTTCCATGCCGTCGGTCTCTGGTACGAGGACTTCTCGGCCACCACCGACGACGAGGTGCGTGCCCTCCTCGAGGAGGCGCGCGGCTGGGGGCGTCGCGCGCAAGCGGTGTGAGCCGACCGTTTCTACGTCCGCGAGAGAAAATCGAGCGCGACCTCGGCGAGCTCGGCCGGGCGCTCGATAGCCGGCAGGTGCCCGCAGCGCGGCAGGACTTCGAGCCCTGCCCCGGGGATGCGGTCGCGGTAGCGCTCGCCGTAGACCAGCGGGACGAGACGGTCCTCCCGTCCCCACACCACGAGCGTCGGCGCCGTCACACGGCGGAGCCGCACCTCGAGCTTCGGGTCGTGCATGTACGGGTTCCATCCGACCTTTGCAGCCGCTTCGAGCGCCTTCAGCTGCGCGTGAGCGAAGTCCTCGGGCACGTCCGCGATCGACGTCATGGCACGCAGCATCTGCGCGAGGGGATGGTCCTGGTCGTGGAAGAGCATCTCGGCGAGTTCCGGCGGCGTCGACCCGAAGAGCTCCCCGATCGGCGCGGCGTCGATCCAGAGCCCGAGGGCGTCCACCAGGACGAGCCGCTCGACGCGCTCCGGATAGAGCGCGGCGATCTCCGCCGCGATCCAGCCGCCGAACGACGCGCCGACCACCGGCACCGCGCGGAGGCCGAGGACGCCGAGCAGGTCGACGTAGTGCAGGACGACATCGGCGATCCCGTCGACCTGCTCGATCCCCGTCGACTCCGCGAAACCGGGGTGCGCCGGCAGATGCACGGTGAAGTGGCGAGCGAGCCGGTCGTGGATCTCGAGCCAGTCGACGTCCGCCCCGACCGCGTGCAGATAGAGGAGCGGCGGCCCGTCGCCGCCCGTCAGGAGGCGGACGTCCTTCCCCGCAACCTGGACGATCCGACGCGCGGGCATCAGCTGGCCGCGGCGCGCGGGCCGATCTCGTTCCGGAGGTGCGGCAGCACCTCGGTCGCGAACAGCTCCATGTTGCGGCGCGTCAAATCGGCCGGCAGGGTACCGAGCTGGAGGAGCGTGAGGACGTTGCCCACGCCGAGCCAGTGGATCATCTCGGCCATCTGCGTCCGCACCGTGGCCGGGCTACCGACGATGGCATATGCCCCGTCGACGATCTCGTCCCAGGAGCCGACGTTCAGCATGAAGTCACCGAAGGCACCGAGCATCTTCAGCGCGGAGCGGGGCGAGGTGTAGCCGGGCGGGCTCACGTTGATGCCGGGAAGCAGCTTCCGCGCGAAGTACCAGAGATGCGGCTCGAACTCGGCGCGGGCCCGGGCGTCGGTTTCGGCGACGTACACGGGTACGAGCCAGCCCATCTGCTCCGGCGACGCGGCGTAACCCTCCTTCGCACACGCCTCGCGGAAATAGTCGAAGTTCCTCTTGAAGATCCGCTTGTGGAAGTACGGGATCCCCATGTACGCCCAGCGCCGCCGGGCGACGAAGTCCATCGTCTCGTAGCTTCCCGCGCCCGGGATCCAGATGGGCGGATGCGGCTTCTGCACCGGCGTGGGCCACGGGTTCACGTAGCGCAGCTTGTAGTGCTTGCCCGTGTGGACGAAGGGGCCGGGCTCCGTCCAGCAGCGGACGATCAGGTCGAGCGCCTCGCTGAAGCGCTCGCGCGCCTCGGCCGGATTGATGCCGTTCGAGTAGTACTCGGGCCCACCCCCCACCACCATGCCGGCGATCAGCCGCCCCCCCGAGATGCAGTCGATCATCGCGTACTCTTCCGCGACGCGGAGCGGCGGATTGTAGAGTGGGAGGGCATTGCCCACGACCGCGATCCGCATCCGCTCCGTCTGGCGGGCGAGGATCGACGCGATCAGATTCGGCGACGGCATGTTGCCGTACGCATTGGCGTGGTGCTCGTTGACGCAGACACCGTCGAAGCCGAGGGCCTCGGCCCGGACGAGCTCGTCGAGGTAGCGGTTGTACAGGGCATGGCCGCGGCGGCCGTCATAGAACGCGTTCGGACACTTCACCCAGGCCGGGCCCGCGTACGACTCCGGCAGATGCGGCCACGGCATCAGGTGGAACATGAAGCACTGCACGGCGCGAGAACTACGGGTCGCCGTCGCACCCTGTCAAGGCGGCGCGTCGGATGTTTCGACACCTGTCCATCACGTTGTCGCCCTCCGGACGCATCACGCCACCGACCTCGGCGCCGGGAGGCCCTCCGCGTCGGCACGGCCCATGCACACACAGAGCCGCATGAGCACCCCAAGCCTTTCTGTCCTGGTGCCGGGCGATCAGGCGACCGACGCGCTCGGAGAGCTCATCCTGGACGTCCCGCACCGGCGGGCATGGACGCGTCACGTCGGGGAGCTCCGGCTGATGGCGGCGGTCCTCGAGGACGCCCTCAACGTGCTGCGCAAGTGCCCGCGGAGCCGGGCGGGACGCGAGGCTCGCGAGTGGGTCAGCTCGCCGGACACGTCGTGGCCGTTCGCGTTCGAGCGCATCTGCGAGGCGTTCGAGATCGACCCCGAGCACGTCCGCCATCAGCTGAACGCCAAGAAGGTGCGGGTCCCGATTCTGCCGCCCGAGCTTCTGCAGCTCGCCGAAGCCGGCGGCTGATCCGGCCGAGACCTCAGCGGACCGGGAAGATCTTGCCGAAGCGCATCATGAAGGCGACGTCACCGGTCACCTGATACTCGCCGTTCATGAACGCGTCGCGGCCGCTCTTCTCGCCGCGCGCGATGGCGAGCCAGAGGTCCGAGTCCATCGTCAGCGTGACCGTTGGCTCGATGGTCCGCCCGGTCAGCACGCGGCACTCGTTGTCCTTGATGACGACCGTCCACTGGCCAGGCTCGCGCCCGGAGAGATCGAAGAGGACGACGGCTTCGACACCTGCGGCCTCCGCCGGGTCGAACACCTGTGGAAGCCCCTCGACGGCCGCCGAGGGCGTCGTCGGTTGGAAGGTGCTGACCATGCCCGTCCTCCTCGCGGGACGAGCGTAGCCGCTCGTCCAAACGGTCGCAAGAGAGTTTCGCGGAAATGACCTTGCACCCGACGGATGCGCTGGCTATCCTCCGCGGCGTGGTCGGGACGCGAAGCGATCGCAGCATCACCGAACGCATTCTGAACGTGCTCCGACCATACGCTTCCAACTGGAACGGCACGCTCGGTCGCGGCGACCTGGTGATTCCGCAGCGCGAGATCCCTCGCGTCATCCACGAGCTGCTCGACGCCCTCCACGACGACGTCGCAGCGCGCAAGGAAGCGGGCGACCGCGAGCTGTTCGACGTGCTCAAGGCGGGCCGGCGCAGCGAGTCCATCCAGGACCAGGCCAACCTGCTCCGGCGGCACTTCCTGATCCTGCTCCGCTAGCTTGGCCGACGCCGATACCTACCGGCCCTCGAAGATCCTGGGGATCGGGGCCTACAGCCCGCCGTCGTTCCGCCGGGTCCACATGAATCCCGGCCTCACCGACTGCGTCGCCATACTCCGGCACGGCGAGTCGCGCCGGTTCGAGGCCGCCACCCGGCGAGCTGTGCTATAGGCCCCGGCATGCCGGCGGATCCGCTGCGCGGCGCGGCCGCGATCGTGGGGCTCGGCATCACGCCCCAGGGCAAGGTGTTTCACACCGGCGCACTCGGCTTCGCGGTGGACGCCGTGAAGCTCGCGCTCGACGACGCCGGCCTGGCGCGCGAGGACATCGACGGGCTCCTCCTGAACCCGGGGCTCGCCTGGGCCGATCTCGGCATGGGGTCGTTCCAGCTCCAGCAGGCGATGGGGCTGCGGAATCTCCGCTTGTCGGCCACCATGAATCTCGGCGGTGCGACCGCCTGCGCGATGATCCAGCACGCGAGCCAGGCGATCGCCGCCGGGCTCGCGACCACCGTCGTCTGCGTGTTCTCCGACATGCCGCTCAAGCCGCCCGCGCCCAAGGGCGACCGCGCGTCGGCCGCCAGCGCCTACGGCTTTGCGCGCGGCTGGGAGCAGGCCTACGGCTTCTTCGGCGTGAACGCCATGTACGCGCTCGTCGCCCGGCGCCACATGCACCGCTACGGGACGAGCCAGGACCACCTCGGCGCGGTGGCGGTCGGACAGCGCCGCTGGGCGACGCTCAATCCGGCGGCGCAGCTCCGGGATCAGCCGCTCACCCTCGACGACTACCACCGCTCGCGCTGGATCGTCGAGCCGTTCCATCTCTTCGACTGCTGTCTCGTCTCGAACGGCGGCCTCGCGGTGATCGTGACCGGCGCCGAGCGCGCCCGGAACCTTCGCCGTCCCCCGGTCTATCTCTGGGGAATGGGCCAGGGACACCTCGGCGGTGATCCCGCCGACACGCTCACCTCGGGCGCGGTGCTCGCGAGGGAGCCGGCCTTCCGCATGGCGGAGATCACGCTCCGCGACGTCGACGTGGTCGAGCTCTACGACTGCTACACCTTCACCGTGATCGTCACCCTCGAGGACTACGGCTTCTGCGCGAAGGGAGAAGGTGGGCCGTTCGCGGCCGAGCAGGTGACGGGTCCCGGCGGCCGCGTCGCCGTCAACACGGGCGGCGGACAGCTCGCGAGCTTCTACATGTGGGGCATGACGCCGGTGTCCGAGGCGGTCATCCAGCTCCGTGGCGACGGAGGCGCGCGCCAGGTCCCGCGGCACGACGTCGCGCTCGTCTCCGGCAACGGCGGCATCCTGTCGACGCACTCGACGCTCATCCTCTCGAGGCTCCCGTCGTGAGCGCGGTCCCGAAGCCGCTTCCCCAGATCACGCCGGAGATGGCGCCCTTCTGGGAGGCCGCGCGCCGCCACGAGCTCATGGTGCAGCGCTGCCGCGGCTGCGGCACCCGTCGTTTCCCGGCGCGCGAGCTGTGCAGCCGATGCCTGTCGCGCGACGCCGGTTGGGAGCGCGTCTCCGGGCACGGACAGGTCTTCAGCTTCGCGATCATGCACCAGGTCTACCACCCGGCCTTCGCCGACGCGGTGCCGTACGCGATCGTGGTCGTCGAGCTCGAGGAGGGCGCCCGGGTGCTCTCGAACCTCGTCGACTGCCCGACCGCCGACGTCGCGATCGGCCTGCCGGTCGAGGTGGTGTTCGAGGACGTCGCGCCCGAGGTGACCCTGCCGAAGTTCCGCCCGCGCCGCGCTGCGGCGTGAAGTTTCAAGTCGAGTCTGGTGAACCTGAAGCACGTGCAGGAGATCCAGCCGTGGTTCGGCGGCCGCTACCGGCTCGTCATGCGCGATGCGGCGCACAGTCAGGTGGCGCTCAGCCGCGTGCAGGCGCGAGCGCTCCGCGCACGGCTCCGATGGTGATCGTGGACGATGCCACGGCGCCTCGCGCGCGCCGGCTCGTGGCCGCCATCGGCGTCTCGGCGCTCGCACATGGCATGTTCGCCCTGCTCGTCTTCTTCGACGTGATGGGGATCGGCAGCGGGCTCGGGCTCGGCGTCGGGCCCGGCTTCGGCGTCGGCTCCGGCGGCGGCGCCGGCCTCGGCGAGGGCCGCCGGCGGGAGATATTCTCGCTCCAGGACGTGCCCGAGCCGGTTCCGCCGACCGACCCGGCCGCCGACAAGGCGCTGAAGGAGGCGCTCGCGCCCACGCGTCCCGAGGCGGTCGCGATCGCGCACGAGGCGCCCGCGCACCCGACGACGCCGGTCGTGCACTTCGCGCGTCCCGCGCGGCCGCTCGGGTCGGGCGTCGATCTCGGCGCGCGCTTCGCCTCGGCGGGCGCCGGCGTCGGCGGATTCGGCACCGGGGGCGGCGGCGGCGCGGGCTGGTCGCTCGGCTCGGCGTTCGGGAAGTACGTCGGCGGGTTGCGGAAGGTGGGCGTCGACGTCGCGATCGTCGTCGACTCGACCGGCAGCATGCAGAGCATCATCGACGACCTGAAGCGGCGCATGGACGACCTGGCGGCCACGCTCCAGCGTCTCGTGCCGACGGCACGCGTCGGCGCGGTCGCCTACCGCGACCGTGATGAGGCGAAGGGCACGACCGGGCCTCGCGAGAGCGAGGACTTCGTCGTCCGGTGGACCGACCTCACGTTCAACGTGAAGAAGGTGCAGGCGTTCTTCAACGGCCTCGTCGCCGAGGGCGGCGGCGACTGGCCGGAGGCGGTCCGGGCCGGTCTCGAGACCGCGATGCGCCAGATGAAGTGGCGGGCCGACGCGAAGCGCGTGATCATCATCGTCGGCGGCTCGCCGCCGCACGCGGAGGACGTGCCGACGATCCGCAAGCTGGTGGCCGAGTGGCACGCCAAGGGGGGCGTCATCAGCACGATCGACGTGAGCCTGCGGCTGCACGAGGAGCACGAGCGGATGATGCACCGCTGGCTCTACGGCGAGGAGCTGAAGCAGGTCTCGCCGCTGCCGGAGTTCTACAAGGAGCTGACCGACAGCTTCGGCGAGATCGCGCATCAGGGCGGCGGCGAGCTCCTGACGCTCGGGCAGGACACCGCCCTCGTGCGCCACCTCCTCGTCCTCGCCTTCGGCCCGCAGTGGGAGAAGGACGTGGCGCGCATCGCCCGCGGTATGTAAGCGTACGGAAGGAGCCGGAAACGAATGGAGAACGTGAACCT
>Ga0066708_10000448_pt1 | contig 11203 bp, 12 predicted proteins | sample GraSoiAngelo_157_FD_66504 | JGI IMG/M metagenome (GOLD analysis project Ga0066708, IMG submission 66504) | Grasslands soil microbial communities from the Angelo Coastal Reserve, California, USA - 14_1009_16_20cm | ecosystem: Environmental > Terrestrial > Soil > Grasslands | place: USA...
GCCCGGGCGGAGCCCGGACGTCCTCTAGGTCGGCGTCGCAAGCGAACGCCTTACGATCTTGGGAATGGGCGGCGAAGAGCTCCGCGGGCTGATGCGGCGATTCCCTGCCGGTGTCGCGATCGTCGGCGTCGACCTCGAGGGCGAGCGCCTGGGCCTCACGATCGGGACGCTGATTCCCCTCTCACTCGAGCCGCCGCTCGTCGGCTTTGCCGTCCGCCGTGAGGCGGCACTGCACGAGCTGCTGCGCCGTTCCGAAACATTCGGCGTCAGCCTGCTGGCCGCCGGCCAGGAGGCCGTGGCGCAGCACTTCGCGCGCGGCGTGCCGCCGATCGCTCTCTGGGAAGGCATCGGCGCCCGCGAGAAAGAAGGCCCGCCGCTGCTCGTCGGGGCGATCGGCTGGCTGACGGGTCGCGTCTCGGCCGAGGTGCCGGTCGGCGAGGACACGTTCTTCGTCGGGGAGGTCCTGTCCGTCGAGGAGGGAGCGCGCGAGCGGCCACTCGTCTACGTCGACCGGGGCTACGTCAACGCGTGATTGAAGCTGTTGTTTTCGACCTCGACGGCGTCCTGCTGGACAGCGAGCAGGTGTGGGACGAGGTCCGAGAGCAGCTGGTGAAGGAGCGAGGCGGCCGCTGGCACGACCGGGCCCACACGGAGATGATGGGCATGAGCTCCGTCGAGTGGTCCCGCTACATGCACGACGATCTCGGCGTCCCCTACCCGCCGGAGGAGATCTCGGCTGAGGTCGTGCGACGGCTCGAAGAGGTCTACCGCAGTCGGCTGCCGCTCATCGACGCCGCCCAGGAGGCCGTCGAGCAGCTTTCCGCCCGCTGGCCGCTCGGGCTCGCGTCGTCGTCGAACCGCGAGCTGATCGACCTCGTGCTCGAGCTGAGCGGGCTGGCCCGGTTCTTCCGCGCCACCGTGTCATCTGAAGAGGTCGCGCGCGGCAAGCCGGCGCCAGACGTCTATCTCGAGGCGGCGCGACGCCTGGGCGTTCCGCCGAAACGCTGCGAGGCCGTCGAGGACTCGCGCAACGGCATCCGCGCAGCGAAGGCCGCCGGGATGCGCGTGATTGCGATTCCGAACCCGCACTTCCCGCCCGACGACGAGTCCCTCGAGCTGGCGGACGTCACGCTTGGCTCGCTCGCCGAGCTGAGCCCGTCTACCGTCGGTTGAGTTTGCAGCGGCGTGGACGCTGCCTGCATGCCTTACGGACTCGAGTGGGCGGCTTCAGGACTGCCTGAGGCGGCGCGATCACCTGGTAGCTCCAAGTGCTCGTGCCGATGTCGGGGGCGAAATCGTACGCAGGGTCGGCCTCGGTCGTCGCCGCGGCGCCGATCCGGAAATCAAGACGGCTCGTGCCGCCCAGGTCGCGCCGGTTCACCTTCAGCGTCAGGGTCGAGCTTGCGAAGGAACCGCTGAACGAGGACGGGCGGTTGGTGAAGCTCCAGCGGCCGCCCAGGCAGCGGCCGAAGACGTAGCGGCCCCCGAGCACGTCGAGGGCATACTCGGCGCCGAAAACCCCGCGCGCGCAGCCGGTGCCTGTCTTGCTGTCCGCATCAACAAACACCGCGACGAGATCGGTGCCCCCGAGCGCGGTGCGGTTCGAGATCGAGATTCGGAAGACGACGTTGCCCGCATCGTCGTTCGAGACCTGGACCGCGGTCAGGTCGGGTGCCGCGACCGGCGCGTCGGCCGCCGCGTCGACGTAGGGCGAGCTGTTCCGCGCCCCAGCCAAGGGCGCGAGCAGCAGTACACACGCTGCCGCGGCCGTGCCAAGCGCCCACTTCGGTCCCCGCAAGTCCCCTCCCCGCCTAGCCGCCCCGTTCTCATGTCGCCGGGGTAAGCCCCGTTTCTCATTGTCGCCGGGGCGACCGCAAAAGCAACCTCAGGGGATGCGGCCGAGCAACACGCAAGCGTTGTGTCCGCCCAGGCCCATGGCATTCGAGAGCGCGACCTCGACCTGGGCTTGCCGCGCCTCGTTCGGCACGTAGTCCAGGTCGCAGACGGGATCCGGGTGCTCGTAGTTGATCGTCGGCGGCAGCTTGCCCTCGTGCAGCGCCAGCACGCACATCATCGCCTCGATCGCGCCGGCCGCCCCGAAGCAGTGGCCCATCATCGACTTCGTCGAGGAGACGGCGAGCTCATAGGCGTGATCGCCGAAGACGTCCTTGATCGCCTTCGTCTCCGCCGCGTCGCCCAGAGGCGTCGAGGTTCCGTGCGCGTTGATGTAGCCGACGTCTTGCGGCTCGAGGCCGGCCCGGTCGATCGCCGCCCGCATCATCTCGCCGACGCCGATCGCCTCCGGCTCAGGCTGGGCCATGTGGTGCGCGTCGTTCGAGGTGCCGTAAGCGAGCACCTCGGCGTAGATCGTCGCACTCCGCGCGCGTGCGGCCTCGAGCTCCTCCAGCACGAGCACGCACGCCCCCTCCCCCATGACGAACCCGGCCCTGGTGGCATCGAACGGGCGGGATGCATGCGGTGGGTTTTCGTCCTCGGCGGCCAGGCCTCGCATGGCTACGAACCCGGCCAGGATGATCGGCTGGATGGCGGCTTCGGTTCCGCCGGCGAGCATCGCGTCTGCGTCCCCTCGCTTGATCAGCTCGGCGGCCTCCCCCACCGCGTGCGATCCCGTCGCGCAAGCCGATACCGGTGCGTAGTTGGGCCCGCGGATTCCGAGCGAGATCGCGAGCTGCCCACTCGCGGCGTCGACGAGAACGCTCGGAATGAAGCTCGGCGAGATCCGCTGGTAGCCGCGCTCGCGCAGGATCTCGCCCTGCTGCATGATCCCCGCGATTCCGCCGATCGCCGAGCCGAAGGCGATCCCGACGCGATACGGGTCGAAACCGTTCAATCCAGCGTCCTCCACCGCCTCTTTGCCCGCGGCCAGCGCCATCAGGACGTTGCGGTCTAGCTTGCGCTGCTCCTTCGGTGAGGCGACGACACTCGGGTCGAATTCCTTGACTTCGGCCGCCACCCGCACCGGATACTCGCCGGCGTCGAAAGCGCGGATCCAGTCGATCCCACTCTCACCGGCGAGCGCAGCGCGCCAGGTCTCGGGCGCAGAGTTCCCAAGCGGTGTGACCGCTCCGAGGCCGGTGACAACGACTCTGCGCACGACTGCGCATTAGACCTGCGCGGCCGGGACGCGGTTGCGCCAAACCGACAAGCACCCGAAAGGCTGCCTGTCCTGAAACGTTCACGCCTGAACGGTGACGCCCTCTTCTTTCAGCGAGAGCTCGGCGAACTTGTCCCAATGCGCGTCGAGCTTCTTCGCCATCGCCTCCTCGTCCTTGCGGTTCTCGCGCGCGGCTTCCGCGGTCTCCTCATCGCCGGCCCGCTGCGCGATCCGCTCGAGCAGCTGGTAGCTCGCGATCTCGAGGTGCTCGGTCGTGTAGCCGTCGCGGGCGTTGCGGCCGGCCTTCTCGCCGCGGGCCAGGTCCACGACACTCTTCAGCAGCGCGCCGGCGATTCCACCGGCTTCCCTGACGAGCGATGGGCTGGCGCTGTGCGCCTCGAGCCGCTGCTGCATTCGCTCCGCGTGACGCTCGGTCTCGAGCTTGTGCTCGCGTAGCTCGTTCTTGATCTCCGCGTCCTCGGTCGTCTGGATCATGCCGTCCAGCATTCGCAGGACGTTCTGCTCCATCGCGTAGGCCTCGTCGATATGTTGGACGAGCTGCTGTTTCAGTTGCTCCGAAGCCATTTCTCCTCCTGTCTTGATTCGCTTCAGCTCGAACTTGCCGAACTCCCGGCCGCAAAACGTCGATCGGCCGCGATACCCCTCCGCGTCGCGCTCGAGGTCGTCGACAAAGCCGGCGAACGGTGCCCGGTAGCGCAGCGAAAGTCCGACCACGTCGAACGGCGCGCCCGGTAGGGGGCCGAGCTTCGTCTCACCCGACGCACCGGAGATCTCTTTGCGCACGCCAAGGAGCGGCGGCAACGCGCCGCCGCTGCGCTTGACCTCCCAGACCCCGTCGAGCTCGGCCACGTGACTAGTCTCCCGACGAAATGCCGCCCCGAAACCTGCCCTTTCCGCCGATGGAGGCCGAGCTCGGCGCGGGGGAAACCATGTTTCCTCCGCGAGCCCCCTTCTTCTTCGCAGTGACTTCATGCTTTGTGTGCACGGCTCCGGCGGGCAAAGCCCGCCTGCGCCTTCGATCGCTCATGGCGGCTCCGGCCAGCTAATGCCTCCGCGCGGACTTCCCTTCCCGCCGATGGAGGCCGAGCTCGTCACGGAGCTCCCGGAAGGCAACTGGCAGTACGAGCCGAAGTGGGACGGGTTTCGCGGGGTGATGGAGAACCTGAAGGGCGAGCTCGCCGTCTGGAGCCGGAACGCGCGGCCGCTTCTTCGCTACTTCCCGGAGCTCCGCGAGGTCGGCGAGCTGCTGCCCCCCGATTCGGCGTTGGACGGCGAGATAGTGATCGAGCGCGACGGCGTCCTCGACTTCGATGCGATGCAGCTCCGTCTGCATCCCGCTGAGAGCCGGATCCGCAAGCTCTCGGCCGAGATCCCGGCCCAGTTCATCGCGTTCGACGTCCTGCGCTGGAAGGGCGAGCCGGTCCACAAGCTGCCGCTCGAGAAGCGGCGTGCCAAGCTCGAGCGCGTCGGCAAGAAGTTCCGGCTCTCGCCGGTGACTCGCGATTCGGCCCAAGCCGGCGAGTGGCTGCAAAAGCTCGAGGCCGCCGGCCTCGACGGCGTCGTCGCGAAGCGGCTCGGCGTCCCTTACCTCCCCGGCTCGCGCGAGGGAGTCGTCAAGGTGAAGCCGTACCGCACCGCAGACTGCCTGATCGTCGGCTTCCGCTGGAGCGACAAGGCCGAAGGCAGGATCTCGACGCTCCTCCTCGGCCTCTACGACGCGAAGGGTGGGCTCGACTTCGTCGGCCACTGTTCCGGCTTCCCGGCGGCGGTTCGCCGCGAGCTCGAGGAAAAGCTGCCGAAGCTGCGCGCGCCGGGAGCGATCAGCGGTGATCGCGTCCCCGGCGGGCAGAGCCGCTGGACGCGCGGCAAGGAGCTCGACTGGAACCCGGTCAAGCCGAAGCTCGTCTGCGAGGTGCGCTACGACAAGCTTGAGAAGAACCGCTTCCGGCACGGCACGCGCTTCCTCCGCTGGCGGCCGGACAAGGATCCGAAGGACTGCACCTGGCGCGAGGTTCGCCCCCCTCGTCGCCCGGATGACCTCACCGTCCCGCGGCTGCTCGCCGCGCGCGCGCCTAGGTGAGCTTCAGCTCGCAGTAGACCGTGGTCGTGTACCTGCTGAAGCGGCTCGCGTTCTCGCTCGTCGCGCTCTGGGCAGTGACCGTGATCGCGTTCGTCGTCTTCCACGTCGTCGCCCAGCTTCCGGTCCAGGGACAGCCGTCGTATGTGACGCAGTACTGGTGGTTCTTCCGCGATCTCGTCTACCACCACTCGCTCGGGTCGGCGTTCTTCGGCAACCGCGACATCACGCAGGTCGTGCTTCGGCTCTTCCCCGTCACCGCCTCCGTCGTCGCCGGCGGCGCCCTGCTCTGGTTGGCGTTTTCCGTTCCGCTCGGGATCCTGAGCGCGGTGCGCGCACGATCGTTGCTCGACCGGGCCGTGCTCGCGACGACGCTGCTCGCGCTCTGCGTCCACCCGCTCGTGATCGGGCTGGTGCTCTCGTACCTGGTCGGCTTCCGCCTCGGCTGGGCTCCGATCCAGGGCTACTGCCAGGTCTTCTCGCCCCCGGTCGCGGCCCCCTGCGGTGGGCTTGGCGCCTGGGCGTATCACCTCGTCCTTCCCTGTGTGACCCTCGCGGTCATGTTCGCCGCGCTCTACACGCGAATGGTGCGGGCTTCGGTGATCGACGAGCTGTCGAGCGACTACGTCCGCACGGCCCGCGCCAAAGGCGCCACGGAGACACAGGTCCTGGTCAGGCACGTCCTGCGAAACGTGCTCCTCTCGATCGTGACGATGGTCGGCATGGACGTCGGGATCGCACTCGGAGGCGCGATCTACGTTGAGGTCGTCTTCGGGCTCCCCGGTCTCGGCAACGAGGCCTGGCAAAGCATCGGCCGTGAGGACTGGCCCGTTTTGCAGGGGATTGTCATCTTCACCGGCGTTGTCGTAATCGCGGCGAACCTCGTTGTCGACCTGCTCTACGCAGCCTTCGACCCGCGCGTCCGTCTTCGTGCGGACCGGGCTTAGCTCAGACCCACGGTTCGAGCGCCGTATGCCAGGAGCGGTCGTCGAACCGATCGGGATCGGCCGGCTCGAGGTCCAGCGCCGCGAAGCGCGACGCGAGCGAAACCCGGCGGCGCCACATTCCGGCGGTCAGATCGCCGACCTTCTCGAGCCGCCTTCGCATCGTTTCCAGCGTGAATGCAGCCGGGTCGACACCGGGCACCTCGTCCCAGCGAAGCGGCGCCGAGGCGCGCGCGTCGGGAGTCGGTCGGATCGAGTAGGCGGACGCGATCGTCCGGTCGCGCGCGTTTTGGCCGTAGTCGACGAAGACGCCCTTGCGGTCGGCGACCTTCCAGGTCGTGGTCGCCACACGCTGGTCGCCCACGCGCCGCTCGACCTCCTGCGCGACAGCTTTCGCAAACCGCCGCACCTCGGGGAACGGGAGCTCCGGCCTGACCGGGGTCAGGATGTGCAGCCCGGTCGAGCCGGAGGTCTTCGGATAGCTCGGCAGCTCGAGCTCGTCAAGCACCTCTCTGACGACGAGCGCGATTACGAGGACGTCCTGCCACTGCCCGTCCGTGGTCGGATCGAGGTCGATCAGCATGTAGTCGGGCCGCTCGATGTCGTCGACGCGCGAGTGCCAGGTGTGCAGCTCGATGCAGCCGAGGTTGATGACCCACGCGAGCGCGGCCGCGTTGTCGATCACGGCGAAGATTGTCGAATGCCCGCTCGGGAAGCGGACGAACTGCTCGCCGACGTAGTCCGGGTGCGCAGGCACGCGCTTCTGGTGGAAGTAGTCGCCCTCGACGCCGTTCGGGTAACGCTTCATGTGAAAGGGGCGACGCCGAATGTGGTTGAGCGCGCACTGCGCGAGATCGACGTAGTACTGGACGAGGTCGGCCTTCGTCAGCCCGCGCTCGGGAAAGAAGAGCTTCTCCGGATTGGAGATCTTGACCTCGTGGCGGCCCACTCGCATCGTGCTGCGCTAACTAAAGCCGGTCTGAGCCGGCGAGGGAGGCATCGACCCCTAGAAGCAGCGAAGCCCGCCTATGTTGAACACAGACGGGCGACGCGAATGCCGGGAGGGAGTAATTCGAGGGGAGCCGGCCTAATCAGCATGCCTCGGCAGGGCCTTCCCGCCATGCCCCCGAAGGGTGATTTGGCGAGAGATCGAAGGTGGGTGCGGTACCCTGTTGCACGTTCGGAGAAGTGGCCGAGTGGCTGAAGGCGGCGCCCTGCTAAGGCGTTAGGTGGGGAAAATCCCTGCCTCGAGGGTTCGAATCCCTCCTTCTCCGCCTCGCCGTTCGCGGCGGCTGCGCCGCCGGCTCACTCGTACGGGGGGAAACCATGTTTCCCCCCGTATTGCCCCCTTCTCCTTCGCTGCGTTTTTGCGACTCGCGTCTCGCCTCCCGCCGGGCGAAGCCCGGCTCCGGCGGCAAACGCCGGCGCATCACGTCCGTGAGAGACAGCGGCTACCCTGCCGTCTGGCCGTACGGCTCCGTGGAGGGGTGGCAGAGCGGTCGAATGCGGCGGTCTCGAAAACCGTTTCGGGCGGTTTCGTCCGACGAGGGTTCAAATCCCTCCCCCTCCGCTTCTCAAGCCGAATCCCGCTGCGAAGCGGTCTCGGCCTTCTCAGCGCCGGTTCTCGCTTTACCGCCTGAAACCGCTAGAGACCGCCTGAGACTGGCGCTCACTGGCGCGCAACTGGCGCGCACGGAAGGATTGATTCGATGCTTTCAGTGCCTTCGAGGATCGTCATCATCGAGAAGGGCGGAACCCCCTGGTGGGTTCCACTTCTTGCCACCCTGTTGATCGGCGTCGCCGCGGCTATCGCTTCCTACCTCGCGACGTGGTGGTTCAAGAAGCGCGACATCGACGGAGAGAACGCACGACAGGCAGCGACACTCGTCGACGATGCCGACAGGGCGCTCCCGCGCTCGACGGAGACGTTCACAACTCAGGTGAGTCAGATGCCGGATGACCCGCTCGACAAGGTAACGCGCCTACTCCGCGAGGCCCGTCTTCGCGCCCAACCACTAAACGACTTCGATCTCGACCAGCGACTAGGGACTGCTCTCTACTTCCTCTCCGATGCCCAGGAATGGAGGAAGCGACCCGTCGGCGCGCGCCCGTGGATGCACCGCGCGATCGACAACGTTCGGATTGGACTAGCCCCGTATCTCGCTCCCCCGCCACTCATTCCGTGGCGTCGCCCGAAGGTATTCCTCGAAGTGCTGTTTCCGAGCTTCAGCGAATACATCGGGATCAAGCGGTTCGCGAAGGAGGACCATGAGGCTGTCACCCAGGGCCTCGACGACTGGTTTGCCAAGGAGTCGGAGGAAAAGGCCGCCGAGGCCATTGAAGACCAGAGAGCGTTCGACGAAGAGCACAAGAGATGGATAGAGAGCGAGGAGCGCAAGAGATGGATGGAGGAACACGCCGACGAATAAGGGCAGGCGAGACGAACGCGTTGTAGCGAGAGCGAGAGCGCGAGCACTACCGGACGGGTTCCGTGGGACCAGCGCCGGGCCGTGGAGCCGATGCGGGACCGCATCGGTTACCCGAACCGGGACGACGCACAAATCCGCTGCTAATCGAGTGCCGCGCGCCAGTCGCGCGCCAGTTTCAGGCCGACCCAATCTCGCTGAGTTCCTGCAATCGGGCTTCGGCGAGTCTCCTTGAGCGTCTACACGCGCGTCTTCACGGAAGGCCGAATCGCTGTCCGTTTTTGCCCACGTCCCAGGTCCAGCCAGGGAGGGCCGGTGAGTGCGACGAGGCAGCTCACGATCAGCGACACCTCCTCAATCGTCGCCTCTCGTTCGTCGAGATAGATCGCGAGCCACCGGGCTGCGAAGCGGCTATTCCGGCGTGGCTCCTTGTTGGCGACTAGGCGGTCAGTTCCAGGGCGTCGGCGAGACTGAGCCTGCCCATCTCTCGCGCCGTCGCCTCGGCGAGGAAGAGGTTGCCGCGTTCGACCGCCCGCTTGAAGATTGTCCTCGGATGACCCTGCGAGGTCGTCCTACTTCCCTCCGGGGCCGGAGCGGCAACCGAAAAGTCTACGGCGGCGCGCGAGTGCAGCGACTCGTCAACGAGCAACGACGTTGCGCTAGCTTCATTGCAAGTGTCAACCCGTGAGGGAATCTTGAATTTTGGCCGGGCGCTGCCAGCCAAGGACCCGCTCGCGAGATGGGTCGCCGTCCTCTCGATGGCGTTGAACGACATCCTGCTCACGCATAAGTTGCTTGCCGAGGCGATGCTCTCCCACCCACACCGCCTCCTTACGCCGGCCCTCGAGTTCCATCCTCACCGCCTCCTCAACCGACCGTTATGGACGCTATGGACGCGCAAAACGGGTCGCAAGCACAGAGCTTGGCCAGGCGCGGAGCAGTGCAACAGTCCTCGCTAGCGCGCTCGAAGGACTGCTCGAAGAGGAACCGCGGAAAGCGCCACTAGCTTTTGCCGCGGCTGACGACCAGGTTCACCTTCGAGCCGCGCACCAGCTTCTTCCCCGCCCTCGGCCTCTCCGAGATCACGCGGCCCTTTCGCACGGTCGTCGACTTCGCCTTCCTGACCCTGCCGGTGCGGCAGTGGGCGGCGACGATTCGACGTTTGGCAGTCGCCAGTGGCTTGCGCTTCACGTTCGGGACGATGCAGAACACTTTCTGCGCAACCAGGCTGAAGGTGGCGGTCACGGTCTTGACGGCGTCGATCGTGACCGTACATGAGCTGCTGCCGCTGCAGGCGCCGCTCCAGCCGGCGAAGGTCGAGCTTCCGCCAGGGGTCGCCGTGAGCGTGACGCTCGTACCCGAGTCGAAGTCAGCCGCGCAAGTCGTGCCGCAGTTGATCCCGCCGGCGTTGCTCGTCACTGTCCCGCTGCCCCCACCCGCCTTCGCAATCGTGAGCGTGAACCTCGGCACCGCGGCACTAACCGTTTCGACCACCTGCGGCGCGACGTTGTAGCTGTCGTTTCCGGGCTGGTCGTACTTCACGGTGCAGGTGCCGGTGCCGCTCGTCATCGTGAAGGTGGCGCCCACGTTCGAGCAGACACCGGAGCTCGAATAGACGACGGCACCGGCGGGCGCAGTTGCCGCGACCGTGAAGCTGGTGCCAGAGACAGCCGTCGCTGGCGCGTGAGCCGTGACGATGATCGTCTGATCGGCCTTGGGGCTCACGGTGTACGTCACCGCGTTGCCCTCGAAATCCATCGCCGCGCAGAACGACGGCAACGGACACGAAACCGAGATGAGCGTGTTTGGGTCGATGTCGACCGGCGTGTTCCACGAGCTCCCGTCGTAGGTCACCGCGTGATCGCCCACCGCCGCGCAGAAGGACGCGGACGGGCACGACACCGAGAAAAGTACGGCGGTGGGATCTATGCTCGCAGGCGCGCTCCACGAGCCGCCGTTGAACGTCACCGCATTTCCGCTCAAGTCCACCGCCATGCAGAACGACGACGAGGGACACGAAACGGAGGTGAGGGCGTGCGTGCCGTCGATGCTCGCAGGCGAGCTCCACGAGCCGCCGTTGAACGTTACGGCATTGCCGCTCCCGTCAACCGCAGCGCAGAAGGATGGCGACGGACATGACAGAGAGTTAGGTCCAGCGATCAGACCGATGGGGGCTGGCAAGGTCCACGAAGAACCGTTGTAGGTCAACGCCCGCCCGCTCACGTCCAGGGCGAGGCAGAACGACGCCGATGAACACGACACCGACATGAGAAAGCTCGTGCCGTCGATGCTGGTTGGCGCGCCCCACGAAAATCCGTTGTACGTCAGAGCGTTGCCGCTCCCGTCAACCGCCGCGCAGAAGGACGCCGACGGACAGGAGACAGCGACCAGTCTGTTCGTACCGTCGATGCTCACGGGAGCGGTCCAGGCGCTGCCGTTGAACGTCAGTGCCCGCCCCGAGAAGTCCACGACCGCGCAGAACGACGCCGCGGGGCATGACAATTTGTCCGATCCGCCCCCCAGAACAACGGGCGCCGTCCAGGAGCTGCCGTTGTACGTGACCGCGAAATCGGTGCTGTCCAGCGCGGCGCAAAAGGATGAAGACGCGCACGACACCGAC
>Ga0066708_10000450_pt1 | contig 11192 bp, 12 predicted proteins | sample GraSoiAngelo_157_FD_66504 | JGI IMG/M metagenome (GOLD analysis project Ga0066708, IMG submission 66504) | Grasslands soil microbial communities from the Angelo Coastal Reserve, California, USA - 14_1009_16_20cm | ecosystem: Environmental > Terrestrial > Soil > Grasslands | place: USA...
GGTGGCTGGAGATGTTGCGGATGACAAGACCACGAAATCCCTTGTCCCCAATGAGGATGTTGGCTCCCAGACCGAGGACGAAGTACTCAATATCGAGATCGCGAGCGGCGGTGACTGCCCCTGCCAGATCATCGGCCGATGTGGCATCGTAAAAGAGATCGGCGGGACCACCGATCTTGAATGTGGTGTATTGAGCAAGAGGCTCACTGCGCTTGAGCCTCTTGGCATCTAATCGAGTCGTCAATTGCCGATAATTATCCGGCCTAGCTTTCACAGATTCTGACATGTCCGAAAGAAAAGGTGTACTGGCTTACTGCGCCACTCTGGCGATTCTCCTCTTGGCGCTCGCTCCAGTGCACGCGTGGGGCCAACGCGCCGAGCTCGGAAAAATCATTCAACGCAGAGTTCTGGCGAATGGACTCGAAGTAATCGTCGTCGAGAACCACGGCGTCCCCTTAGCGACGATTGAAATCGACGTAAAGAACGGCTCGTTTACACAAAGCCCGCAGTACGAGGGGTTGGCGCACATGTACGAGCATATGTTTTTCCGCGCCAATTCGGAGTATCCCGAGCCGAATCAGTTCTGGGACAAGGCGTCGGATCTCGGCGCGGTATTCAACGGCACGACCCAGGAAGAGCGGGTCAACTACTACATGACGGTACCAGCGGAGAAACTGGGCGATGGCCTCCACCTGCTGGCAACCGCGCTGCGCGGGCCGCTCTTTCGGCGGGACGAGCTTGAGCGTGAACGCCAGGTCGTAATCGGCGAGTACGATCGCAACGAATCCAGTCCATTCTTCGCGTTGACACGCGAGATGGATGCGAAGCTCTACCCGGGCAATTTCAGCAGGAAAGATGTAATCGGTGACCGGCAGATCGTATCGACGACCACACCGGAAAAGATGCGTGCGATCCAGGGCAAGTATTACGTCCCCAATAACTCCGCGCTCATCGTCGCTGGTGACGTGAACCCAGCAACGGTCTTCGGCCTGGCCGAGCGCGAGCTCGGACAGTGGGCTCGTGGTGCTGATCCTTTCACCGCCGATCCCATTCCTGCAATTCCGCCGCTGCAGAAGAGCGAAGGAGTGGTAGTAGAGGCGGCGGTGGGTGCAGTTACGGTACAGATCCAGTGGCAGGGCCCGAGCGTCGGACAGGATCCGAAATCCACGTATGCGGCAGACGTGTTCTCCGACGTGCTGAATGATCAGCGCTCACAGTTTCAGCAAAGGCTGGTCGACAGCGGGCTGTGGCAGGCGGTCGGAGTCAACTACTACACGCTGAATCACACCGGTCCGATCACCATAAGTGGGCAGACCTCGCCGGACCAGCTTCGCGCGGCGCTCACTGCCCTCTATGAGGAGATCGCGAAGTTCGATACGCCGAACTATTTCACGACTGACGAGCTCGAAGCGGTGAAGGCGCATCGTGCGGTCACATCTGCGTTCGATCGTGAACGCGCCTCCGGGTTCGCACACACGCTTGGCTTCTGGTGGAGTGTAGCGAGCCTGGAGTACTACATGGGATACGTTGATTTCATGGCACAGCAGACACTCGCAGATCTCCGCGCCTACGCGCGACGCTACATCGTCGGCAAGCCGCACATCACCGGAGTGCTCATCGCGCCCGACGCGCGGCAATCACTGAAGCTCGCGCCGAATGACCTTGTCATGGCGGGGGCACTCTAATGCTGCTAGCAATCGCACTGGCGCTGACTTCAGCGACAACAAGCTTCGACGTATCGGGAGTCCGCGTCATTCTACGGCAGAACGATGCGAACAACGTCGTTGCCGCCAATCTCTACATGCTTGGCGGAGCTCGACAAGTTACCGCGGCGAACGCGGGCATCGAGCCGATCCTGCTGGATGTTTCCGAGCGCGGAACCGCAAAGTATCCAAAGAATACACTGCGGCGAGCAATGTCGATGCTCGGCAGCGAGATCGTCGTCGCGCCCAGTGCCGACTGGACGATGTTCGGAATCCGGTCGAGCACGGAGGTTTTCGACTCGACGTGGTCGATCTTCGCCGACCGCGTGATGCATCCGGTGCTGGCCAAGTCTGACGTCGCTCTGGTAAAGGCGCAGTACCTGTCTGGAATCAGGCAGCGTCGGGATGATCCCGATGCACTGGCGGATTACCTCGCCGACAGCATCGCGTATGTCGGACATCCCTACGAAGTGTCGGTAGTGGGAAATGAGAAATCTATCCAGTCGCTCGACTCGGCCACGCTGCGTGATTACCACCGCACGCAGTTCGTCACCTCGCGGATGCTGCTGGTAGTAGTGGGGAACATCGATCGCGCTCACATCGAACGATTGGTCAGTCAGTCGATCGGTCAGCTGCCACGTGGCAGCTACAAGTGGACTGCACCGCCACGAGTGCCGGAGTCGCCGACGGCAGTGGTCATCGAGCGCAGGCAGCTTCCGACGAACTACATCCTCGGTTACTACAGTGGCCCGCTGGCGAGTGGAGCAGACTACCAGGCTCTCAGGGTTGCGACTTCGGTGTTGACTGGGCGCATGTTCGCCGAGATCCGAACTCGCCAGAATCTGACGTACGATGTGCATGCACCGTTCGTGGATCGGGCGGCGACTACCGGGGGGCTTTACGTGTCGACAGTCGCCCCGGACACGACGCTCAAACTGATGCGAGCCGCCATTATCGATCTGCAACAGGGAACGCTGGATCCGGTCGGCCTCCGGCAGCTCGAGCAGCAATTCATCACCGAATATTTTCTGGACAATGAGACAAATGCCGCGCAGGCCGACTTCCTGGCGCGATCGCAGTTATACGAGGGTGATTATCGCGAGGCGGAAAAGTTTGTCGGCGAGCTGAAGAACGTCACCCCGGAAGCCGTACAGCGGGTCGCACGCAGGTACATGAAGGGATTTCGGTTCGCGTACGTCGGTGATCCGTCCAAGCTCGACCCGCGCACGATCGCTCTCTTCTGATCATTCGGCGAACTCCTCGGCGACCACCCGCGGATCCATAGCGCCGCTGTAAAGTGCCATCCCGATGACTGCGGCGGCGACGCCGCGGTCGGCAAGAGCACGCAAGTCGGTGAGGCTGCCAAGACCACCAGAGGCGAAAACGGGGAAGTCGGCCGCTTCAGCGACGTCTTCCATCAGCGGTAGATCAGTTCCGCGCATCGCCTCCTCGCGATGGACTGCGGTCACTAGCACTCCGGCGAGCGGGAGGCCGTTGAGGTCCTGAATCAGGTCGAGAACCAATTTGGGGTGGGTGCGTGTCCAGCCATGGGACAGCAGTTTCCGATCGCGAACATCGGCTGCGACGACGATGAAGCCTGGAAAGAGATCGGTCATCTCGGCAAGCCAGTCCGGATCTTCGAGGGCGCGAGTACCGATGATGACGCGTTGCGCTCCATCCTCCAGGGTGCGTTGAATCAGCTCCTGACTGCGAATGCCGCCGCCGACCTGCACCTCGACGTCGGTAGCACCCAGAATTGCCTGGATCTCCGCGGTATTGTTTCCCCGTCCCGCTACGCCGTCGAGGTCGACCACATGCAAATGTCGAAAACCGTACTGTCGCCAGGCGATGGCAACTCCAACAGGATCTGGAATGCGAATCACCTCTTCGTCGTACGAGCCTGGCGCGAGCTGGACACAAGCTCCGCCGCGAAGATCGAGTGCGGGAATAGCGATCATCTGGCGTGGTCGAACATCAGGGCACGAATCATGACAACGAAAGTGCGGCTTTGATTGCATCGAGGAGAGCTTGTGAATAAATTCACAATCTCCGAGGTTTGAAAATTACTCTTGCAAGTGCACCACTGTACGGCTCTGGGAGGCCACCAAAGATGCGGTTCTACGGATTTGCGGTTGCAGTTGGAGCAATAACGCTCGGCGCCTGCGCAGGCGGAGAGAAGCAGCCTGGCGATACGACGCACGTCGCGGTCGACACAAGCGCCTCGACAACGACAACGACAACGACCCCCGGCGGTGCCGCTTCGACAACCACTGGTGGTACGACCGGCGGCGCCGTTGCAATGGCTGCGATTACGGGCACGACCAAGACCGTTAACATGGTCGGTGATGCCAAGGGCTATCGCTTCGAGCCAGGCAACATCACCGTGAAGCAGGGCGATGGAATCAAGTTCGTAGTCCTGAGTGGCGGACCGCACAACGTCGCGTTCGACCCGGCAACGATTCCGCCCGATGTAAAGCCCCAGCTCGATGCAAACATGGGCACGGACAAGATGGGCGAGCTTTCCAGCAACATGAAGACGACCAATGGAGAATCGGTTACGATCTCATTTGCCAAGATCAAGCCGGGTCAGTATCCGTTCCACTGTGTTCCGCATCTCGCGCTGAACATGAAGGGCGTCATCACGGTTCAGTAGCAGATTAACGGCAACGTAACGGCGGGTGCGAAAGCTCCCGCCGTTTTTGTTGCGCATGTGTCTCACTCGGTGAATCTTTGACTGATGAACGTTCATAGCATTGCGCGAATGAGCGGGGGCTCAGCCTACCTCTGGATGGCAGCCAGAGCCCGAAACGCGCTGCGACGAGTCCTGGTTTTCGGTATCGTCGGAGGCGTCGTCTTCATCGCCGCACTGATTGCGTTCGTGATCGTGCCAAGGAGTGCATCTCGAAAGGCGCTGGCAGTTGCGTCAAGAATCGAGGCGCGAACGGATACAGAGCCGACCGTGGCGGCGAGAGATCGGTACCTGGCGCAGGTCAATTCGGCCGATTCTGTCATGAACGCCACGCGTCAGGCGCTAGTGCCCGTTCCCGTCGCGGTGATCGATACCTTCCCGCCGGCTGTCAGAGCGCAGCGCGACTCGCTGAGTGCGGAGTTGGCGACGCTAAATCGACTCATCGATCGAGCGGAGAACGCTCCTCTTCCCACTTCTTATCGCGCCCTGGCTGCTTCGCCAACAGTCGCCGCCGATCCGCGTGTCCGCGTGCTGCTGGATTCCCTTGCTGAAGTGGAGCGGAACCGCGATGCATTCGGCGCTGTCGGAGGAGTGGATCCGGTTTATCTGTCACTGACGGCGAGAGCGACCGCGATTGGTCGCGAGATAAAGGGAATCGCAGACGTCAAACGCGGAGAGGTGCGAGGCAAGCTGGCGTTGATTCGACCGACTCCGGCTCCGGTAGTAAAGCCAGTCATCACGATCGACACGATGCAGGTGCTCGCGCAGCGTAGTGCCGCACAAAAGAGCTACACGGCGGCAGTACGCCAGCTCGACCAGATCAATCAGAAGAATACGCGCATCGATCGTGAAACAGTGCGCGCCCGCGAGCTGGCCAACGTCGGCGCACCACCATGGGCGATGCTTGCCGCAGCAGTTGTTCTGGCACTGGCGGTTGGATTCGCTGCGTCCTTCGGCACCGAGCTGAAGCGACCGCACATCGCCGACCCCCGCGAAGCGGAGCAGATCAGCGGCGCGCGCGTGCTTACAGTGATCAAGCCACCCGAGATCGTTGTCGAGCGCAGTCGTCGGCAGGCAGACGTCGAAGCTCCGCCACTCATCGACGTCGTATCCGAGAGTTATCGAACTCTCTACCTGCATATCGCATCGGTTGAAGCGAGCGTACCGATCGTGACTATCACGGGAGATGATCCCGGAATCGTGGCGACGGTTGCATCAAACCTGGCGGCGTCGGCAGCGTACGAGGCTCGTAGCACCTTGCTGGTCGATGTCGATCCGACGACCTGTAGTGTGGCAAGCGTCTTGAGAATTCGGCCTGATCCAGGTTTGTCAGGGATAATTCTCGGCAACGCGACGTGGCCGGAGGCAATCGTTCCGACGACGATCGGACGCGATCGACCACTCGATGTGCTGCCGAGTGGTACTCGCCGCTCGGGGCTGCCCGAGCCGAATGTGGTCGAGGAAGTGCGAAAAGAGCTGGCGAGGATGCAGCGTCGCTACGACTTCATCATCATTGCCGCACCGACTAGTTACGTGCAGCGAAGCGCCAACAGCATCATCCCGGCACCGGACGTAATACTCTGTGCGCGAATTGCCCACACGACGGTCGGAGGGCTCAAGGCCGCGGTCGACAGATTACGCAGCGCCGACATGCGGATTCACGGACTCGTACTCTGGGATGCCGAGATGCCACAGCTGGAGACCCGCGAAGAGATGCTCGGCGCAACGCGGGAGTCCGGTTCATTCCACCCGGAGCTGGCGACAGCGCAATAATCGAAATGGCGGAGACAATTCCTGATCTGCGCAGCGTTCCCAAGGCTCGCGCGTACGCTGAGCTGAAGGGACACGCTGATGCGATTCTGGAGGGCGTTGACGACGAGATTACAGCGATGTCCACGATCGCTGCGCTCGTTCATCACGCGTTCGGCTACTTGTGGACCGGCTTTTATCGTGTCGTCATTCCGGGCCAGTTATTGCGCGTAGGGCCTTATCAGGGAAGCCTGGGCTGTCTCGATATTACGTTTGGACAGGGAGTTTGCGGTACAGCAGCCGCGGAGATGAAGACGGTGATAGTGCCGGATGTCGACAAATTTCCCGGTCACATCACGTGCGATTCGAGATCTCGCTCCGAGATCGTTGTGCCGGTGGTTGACGGGCAGGGTGATCTGATCGCCGTTTTCGACGTAGATTCCGACCGCCTTGACGCGTTCAGGGCGGAAGACAAGCAGGGACTCGAGCGCATGGTTTCCTGGTTCGCAACGATCAAGCAATGACAGTCACGGGCTATTCCGACGTCATCAACCATGCTCTCGCATTTGCTGCGAAGCACCACGACCGACAGGTGCGGAAGGGAACCAAGCTTCCCTACCTCACCCACCCGGCCAACGTCGCGATAATTCTCAGCAGATATGGCCGTGACAACGACACAGTGGTCGCGGGAATTCTCCACGACGTGATCGAAGATTGTGTCAGGGATGGTTATACAAGCGAAATGTTCGAGCAGCGCATAGGCGACAAGTTCGGCGCGAAAGTTCTCGAGACCGTTCTGGCAGTTACGTACCGACGGCACGATGATGATGGTGTCGAGCTATCTGGCGACGAACGTCGCGCTGACTATCTGGAACGTCTGGCTGGCGCGAATGACGAAGCGCGATGGGTCTGCGCGGCGGACAAGATCCACAACGCCTCGTCCATCATTTCCGATTTGCGGAGAACCGTTGACCCGGACACAATCTGGGCACGGTTTGGTGGCGGCAAAGCAGCCACTGCTCGCTGGTACCGGCAGGTCTACGAGCGACTGGAAGAACTCGGCTTCAAGGCACCGATTATGGGCGAGTTTGATAAGATCTCCGCCGAGCTCGTGAAGCTGGCGGGCTGAACTCCCTCCTATCTGAGCGCCGGGGCGTTCCCTGCCCCGTAAGTTCGCTCGACGTAGTCCTCCAGAATCCTCAAGAATTCCTGGACGATAGTCTCTCCTTTCAGCGTCACCGACAACTTTCCATCGATGTACACCGGTGCCTTGGGCTCCTCGGAGGAGCCCGGCAGCGAGATTCCGATATTGGCGTGCTTTGACTCGCCTGGTCCGTTAACAACGCATCCCATTACGGCCACCTTCATGTCTACCACGCCCGGGTAGCGGTCACGCCACTTGGGCATCTGCTCGCGCAAATAAATCTGAATGTCCTCAGCCATGTGCTGGAAGAAAGTCGAGGTGGTTCGGCCACACCCCGGACATGCGGTGACCTGAGGATTGAAGCTCTGTAATTCAAGCGACTGCAGAATCTGCTGAGCGACGCGAACTTCTTCGGTCCGGTCACCACCGGGTCGTGGCGTCAGCGAGATGCGAATGGTGTCGCCGATACCCTCCGAAAGCAGAATTGAAAGGGCGGCAGTGCTGGCGATAATACCCTTTGAGCCAAGACCAGCCTCGGTGAGTCCGAGGTGTAGCGGATGGTCGCAGCGCTCTGCCAGGCGTCGATAGATATCTAGCAAGTCTTGTACGCCGGAGACTTTGGCTGAGATGATGATGTGATCGTGGCCAAGTCCCACTTCCTCGGCGAGCGCTGCGGAGCGTAAGGCGCTCTGGATCATCGCCTCGATGTAGACCTCCTTCGCATCGAGCGGCTCGGTCTGGTGCGCGTTGTCGTCCATCATCGCGGTAAGCAGATCCTGATCGAGCGAGCCCCAGTTCACTCCGATCCTGACAGGCTTGTCGTTGTCGAGCGCTACCTGGATGATGGTGCGGAAATTTTCATCGCGCCGTTTTCCGCCGACGTTTCCGGGATTGATGCGATACTTGGCGAGGGCCTTGGCAGTCCCGGGATATTTGGTCAGCAGCAGATGACCGTTGTAATGAAAGTCTCCGATCACCGGTACTGCGACGCCCATGTCGATCAGCCGGCTGACAATCTCGGGGACCGCGCGTGCCGCTTCGTCGTTGTTGACGGTGACTCTCACTAGGCGGCTGCCTGCGCGGGCGAGCTCGGCGACCTGGAGAGCCGTAGCTGGAGCGTCGGCAGTGTCGGTGTTCGTCATCGACTGCACGACGATGGGATATGCCGAGCCGACGGGTACGCCGCCTACGAGGGTAGTGGGTGTGTTTCTGCGCGTGATGGTGGGCAAGTGTGCTTGCGTGTGAGCAATTCGAAAGCTAATTCGTGGCCCGAGCAGTGCACAGGAACAGCGCGCAGCATACCCCTTCCCGCTCTCGCGGAGCTTAAATGGCTGATATCCCAGAGAATTCGGAGGCGGCGCCGGCTGTCGCTGCCGCCCCGGCTCCCGTCAAAAAAAAGCGCAACAAGCTGCTGATCATTCTGCTGTCGATTCTGCTGATTCCGGTGGTGATCATTGCGCTCTGGCTCTGGGTAACCCTTGGTTACACGTATTCAATGGGAGACCGTGCCGGCTACGTACAGAAGATTTCCAAGAAGGGGTGGATCTGTAAGACGTGGGAGGGTGAGCTTGCCCAGGCAAATCTTCCCGGAACGATGCCTCAGATATTTACGTTCACGGTCAGGAGCGATTCGATTGCACGCATTCTGGAAGCAAATGCTGGCAAACAAGTGTCGCTTACGTATGAGCAGCACCGGGGAATACCGACCTCATGCTTCGGTGACACTGAGTATTTCGTAACCAAGGTGCAGCGGATCGGACCGTAAATCTCTCTCTTGTCTGCTCAGCCGGTCCTTGCTATTTTTTCCGCCAAGTCGAGCCAGGGTATGGGTGCTAGCCCGTGCGTTTGGCTTTTTCCAGCGCGGGGTTGCATGAGACCCGCGTATCAGATTGTCGAGGGTCGGGCGTTTTTCCGCTCCCCAAGACACAATTTTTTCAGGAGTTGGGAATGCGTACGACCGGCAAAGTGAAGTGGTTCAACGACGCGAAGGGCTTTGGATTCATCACACCTGACAACGGGCAGAAAGACTGCTTCGTTCACTACAGCGCGATCTCCGGCTCGGGATTCAAGTCCCTCGCCGAGGGTGATGCTGTGGAGTTCGACATTGTCGAGGGTCAGAAGGGTCCAGCTGCCGAGAACGTGACGAAGGCGTCCTAGTCACATCAGCTTCACTGGCACAATCTGGCGGGGCGTCTCATTCGAGGCGCCCCGTTGTGTTTTTGGGCGGTCGTCCGCGTCGCGGAAGCGGCGCGACTTCAACGGCGTGTTCGAGTCGGGAAAGCAGTCGATCTTTCAAACTTTGGAGATCGATCTTGATGCTGATCGCATTGCTGGTTTGCAGACTGCCGGCCCCGACGACAAGGTCACGCGCGATCTCGAGTGCATTACCAAGACTGCTGCCGAGATCTGCTGTGAGCGAAAGAGCAACGGAGAGAACGAGCAGTCCGTCGATCGTAAGGCGGCGAGGAATGCCCTGCCTCTGTTGTGTAATACCGGCGACCTTGTGGTGGGAGAGCGCATTGTCGATCCATTTGGCGGGAACACTCAGCGCAACTGCAGCGGTGGCAACGGTATAGGCGCGTGGCATAGTATTATCCTATATATTTAGGATAATATTATCTAGGCGTCAATTTTTCATTCCTTTTGGTTGGCCGCACCCCACTGGCAAGCCCTAAAACCGGTGAAAACAATGGCGCGGCTGCGATTGCATGAGCATATAAAACTGACTTCTAATGCATAGCAAGGCGCGGTTATATTGGCCGGCCGGCTCTGATCCAAAACATTCCGCCAGTACAATCAGGACACAATGAAGAAGCTGTTTCTCAAGTCAGTGCTCGTACTCTTTTGCGGTCAGGTCGCCATTGCATCTTCAGCCGTTGCGCAAAAGACCTACGCCATAGGCCTCGGTGGCGGAGCAGCAATTCCCGTTGGGAAACTGAGCGATACCCAAAAAACAGGATATAACGGGCTCGTCGCGTTTGCGATTGGAGTCGCAGACCTGCCATTCGGTATTCGGATCGACGGGATTTACAACAATCTCCTGCACGCGAACCCGACCGGAACCGCAGTCACATCCGATCTACGCGTAACTGGTGCACTTGGGAATCTCATTTTCGCATTCCCAGGATCGAGCGCCAAAGTCTACCTCATCGCCGGCGGTGGGTTGTACAACTCGAAGGTAAGTGGTAGTAGCGCGAAGGCTCAGAGTAACCTTGGTGTCAACGTCGGACTCGGAGCGACCTTCGGCTTTGGACCATTCGCCACTTTTCTCGAGTCCAGGTACCACAACATTTCGCGCAGCGAATCGAAAGGCGGCGTCTATCAGTTCGTTCCGATCACCCTCGGCGTGTTGTTCTGATGTAATCAATCAAAAAGGGGACGCCTAAAAAGCGTCCCCTTTTTTTGCCCGATTGTTTTCTCAGACAGCGCGAAGTACCAACTCGTTGCCGCGTGCAATCTCATTGACTGGCCAAAGTGCCTCTTTTGCCGCGCGAATCTGGGCAGCGACGGCGGTCGGACCAGTTCCCCCCGGCACATCGCGGCGTGCGACAGAGCGTGCCGGCTCGAGCCAGTCCAGAACGTCGTCCCCAAAAAGCTGATGCGCCTTCTTGAACTGTGAGAGCGGAAGGGCATCGAGCTCGCAGCCTTCCTTTTCGCTCTCGCGAATCAAAGAGCCGATGGCAGTGTGTGCCTCGCGGAAGCTTGCGCCTTTCTCGACCAGATAATCGGCGAGATCGGTGGCCATCATGCTGCTGGAAATAGCGGCACGCATGCGCTTTCCATTGAAGCGGATTTCGTGGAGCGCGCCGGCAACTGCCGGCAGTACGAGCAGGACGGTATCGACCGCATCGAACAGCACGCGCTTATCGTCCTGAAGATCCTTGTTGTAGCCGCTCGGCAATCCTTT
>Ga0066708_10000456_pt1 | contig 11147 bp, 10 predicted proteins | sample GraSoiAngelo_157_FD_66504 | JGI IMG/M metagenome (GOLD analysis project Ga0066708, IMG submission 66504) | Grasslands soil microbial communities from the Angelo Coastal Reserve, California, USA - 14_1009_16_20cm | ecosystem: Environmental > Terrestrial > Soil > Grasslands | place: USA...
GAAAGGCGACGGCTGGCCCGAGGCGTAGGTGCCACAGCCTCCGCACGTGAAGCCGGCACCGCGGTCTCCTCGGCTACCGGCAACCAGATCTCGGCTGCCGTGCCCTCTCCAAGGCTGCTCTTCAATACGAGCCTGCCACCGGACTGCTCGGCGAGCCCGTGGACCATGGAGAGTCCGAGCCCGGTGCCTTTGCCGACGCCCTTTGTCGTAAAGAATGGCTCCTGAGCGTGCTTGCGCGTCTCATCGTCCATGCCGCAACCCGTGTCGCTCACTGAGAGCGCAACGTAGCGGCTCGTCGGAGGGCCGCCTCCGTCCTGTTCCTCGCGAGCGGCGATAGTAATCAGGCCGCCGTCCGGCATCGCATCTCGCGCATTTAGCGCCAGGTTGAGGATAGCCAGTTCGAGCTGGTTCGCGTCAACCTTCACCTTCGGGAGGTCCATCGGAAACAGCGTCTCAACACGAATTCCGCTTTCGAACTTTAGGAGCGAGGCCATGCCGCGCACCAGTTCTGGGACATCGATGACCGCCGGCCTGAGATCCTGTTTACGGGCGAAGGCGAGCATGCGCTGGGTCAGAGAGGCGCCCCGCAGCGCACCATGCATTGCGTTGTCTATCAGGCGCTGGATCTTCTGATCGCCCGCCGGCAGGCGCTTCTTCAAAAGCTCAAGGCTGCCGAGAACGGTGGCGAGCAGGTTGTTGAAATCGTGGGCGACGCCGCCGGTAAGCTGACCGATGGTCTCCATCTTCTGCGACATCATCAGTGCTTCGCGCGCTCGATCCAATGCTTCCTGTGCCCGTCTCCTCTCGCTGACGTCGCGCACGATCTTGGCAAAGCCAGTGATCGCGCCGCTTTCGTTCCGTGCCGCGACGACCGTTGCCTCTGCCCAGAAGCGGCTGCCGTCTTTGCGCACGCGCCAGCCTTCGATTGCGGACTTCCCCTCCCGCTCAGCCGCAAGAAGAGCACGCGCGGGCGTCTCGGCCGCGCGATCTTCCTCGGTATGAAAGATCGCGTAGCTTGTCCCTATAATGTCATCGCCATAGCCCATCAGCCGGCGCGCGCCGAGGTTCCAGTTTCCTACGCGCCCATCCGGCTCAAGCATGAACATCGCATGGTCGGTGATACCCTCCACAAGCAGTCGAAAGCGTTCTTCGCTACGCCTCAATGCGCTGGCCTCGCGTTGCGCGCGCTCCGCGGAGGCCCTGTCGTAGACCGCAGCGGCGATCCCAATGCTCAGGATCACGATGGTGGTGCCGGCGAGGAGGAATGCGAGCGGTGCCTGACCGACGACATGTCCGGCGTGCCCTGCGACGGGCACCGCAGGCAAGAATAAAGCGCCTTCCATGGCGGCGTAATGCATGCCGGAGACCGCAAGACCCATCACAACCCCTGCGAACAGTCGCTGCACGGCATTGGTGTGGCGAAAGGCGAGCCAGAGCGCGACGACCGAGGCACTGATGGCGATCACGATCGAGAGCACGACCCACTGCGGATCGTACTCGATAGAAGCCGCCATTCGCATCGCGCCCATGCCCGTGTAGTGCATGCCGGAGATACCAAGTCCCATCGCGAAGCCGGATGCGAGGAGCGCCTCGGGGCGCCTTCCGACCACGGCAAATGCGGCGGCCGCGACGACGATGGGAATGACAAGCGAGAGGAGGGTCAGGAATGGATCGTACGAGATCTCGGTTCCGGGCAGGCTGAAGGCCAACATGCCGACGAAATGCATAGACCAGATGCCGCCGCCCATAGCAATCGCAGCGGCTGCAAGCCAAGCACGGCGGGCCCGCCCGGAAGCGGCGCGCATCCGGGTCGCGAGGTCGAGCGCAGTATAGGAGGCGAGCGCAGCGATCAGAATCGACAGCGCGACGAGAACGGGATTATGAAAGGCCGCCTGGTGATGCATTTCGGCCAACTCTAACCGAAATTCTAATCGTATTCACGCGGATTGCATTGCGCGTGGCGGAACAGGTGGAAAACTATGAAGTTCCGGTGGGCATGGCGCCGAACCTCGTGAAAAAGGAAAGCCGCTTCAACCAGCCCCGCGCCGGCATCGATTGGCGCGGGCGCCGTTTGAGGCCCGCCGACAACCGTCCCGAACGAGGCAAAGAACTCGCCCGCGAGGTTCCTTGCCGTTGAATCGATCAACCGTGCGCCGAGTTGCGCAGGAGTTGCAGCGCTCCTGCCGGCAAAATTGCACCCACATCAGTTTTCCGCATAGTCTGTCACCCTGTTCAGTATCGGAGGCTTGCATGTCCGCATATTACATCGGCGAACATACCGTCACCAACTTCACGGTATTCAACGACTACCTCGCCAAGGTGGTGCCGATGATCGAGCGTTTCGGCGGCCGGTACCTCACAAAGCCGGGCACGCACGAAGTTTTGGAAGGCGACTGGAAGCCAAACCGGGTGGTCATCATCGAATTTCCTGATATGGCATCGATAAGAGCGTGGTACAGCGCGCCGGAATATCAACCGCTGATCGCGATGCGCCAGGGCGCCGCGACCGATGTGATGATCATACTCGATGGATTGTGAGCCCGGTCGCCGGTCGCCACGGCTCACGTCCCTCCTTGCGCTGCAACCTCATCGAGGAAGGCGGCCGGCTTCAGGCGCTTTCGCGTCACCTTCAGCTCGAAAATGTCGAAGCGGTTATAATAGCCGACCACATCATGAAACTGTTTCGGTTCGACGCATTGGGCGATATCGATGTCCTGATACAGCAGTCCCTCCGACTCGCAGAGCGTGTCACCGAGAATTTCGCCCGACGGGCCGAGGATCATGCTGACCGCGCGGGGACTGGCTTCCAGCGTTTCGCGCGCTTCGTGATCGAGCTCGTCCAGTTCCCTTATGGTCCGCTGATCCAGGAATCCCGAGGAGACGATATTGAAGACCTTTCCTTCGAACGAATGTGCGCCCGCCCGAATCTTGATCGCCGACGCCAGGTCATAGCGGCCGGGCTCATTGGCCGGACGCGTCGGCCATACCGGCGGATAAGACGACACGTGAACCTGCTCACCCTGGGCGATAAGCGCATAGCGCGCGAGCGGATTGGTGTTCTCGCCGCAGATCAGCATGCCAAGCTTGCCAACCGGCGTATCACAGACGCGCAGACCATCACCATCGCCGTTGGCCCAGATCAATTTCTCGTAAAACGTCGGAACCAGCTTGCGGTGGTGGTTGAGCAGCGCACCGTCGGCTCCGATAAGCAAATTCGTGTTGCACAGACAGCCTACCGACACTGGCAACCGTTCGCTGACACCGATCGAAACGAGGATCTCGTTTTCTCGCGCCGCCGCGCATAGCTGCGCGACCTCGGGGCCGGGCACTTCGACCGAGTTCGCCGCCAGACGCTTGAAATATTCGTGATTCTTGATGGGCGCCTGTACCGATGCCCACACCGGAAAACCCGGCACGAAGGACTCGGGGAAGGCGATCAATTGCGCACCCGCACGCGCCGCCTCGGCGATGAGACCGCACGCCATCTCAACAGTCGATTCGGCGTCGAGGAACGCCGGCGCGGCGTGGACCGCGCAGGCCTTGAACTTCGGATATCTTGTCATGTGCTACCTTGAGCGTCGGGAGTGCGTGGTGGCCTCACGCTGTTCTCGAGATCACACCGGCATCTCCGACAGGTTGTGCCGAAGCGGCATGTTCTGGGCGAGTTCCTCCTTCGGGATCCGCTTCTTGACCTCAAGCTTTCCGTTCTCCACGCGGCTGATATAGCAGTCGATAATGCCCACATGGTCCTGCTTGCGGATGATCTTGTCGCCCTGCGGATGCGCCAACGAATTCGTCATCTGCATCCCTTCCAATGCCTGGATAACCCCCTCGACATCCTTGCGGGTCTTGTAGCCGGACGCCTCGATCGCCTGCTTCAGCGCGAAGATATCTTCCCACGCCTGCCAGCCATGGCTCTTGTCCATGACGCGCTGACCGCCAACCTCGCGTGCATCGACATCGTCTATGCCGACCAGCTTGTTGAACTGCTTGTGAAAGCCGTCGTCCTTTGCCTTGAGCTGGCGCGGGAAGTTCTCGAAGAAATATACCCCCTCCGCCGCACCCTGAATATCGTCAGGTGCGATAGCTTCGATGCTGGCCGACGACGAATACATCTTCATTTTCTTGTCGAGCCCCATGCTCTTTGCCTGGGTATAGAATGCGACCGATAGCGAGCCAATGAACGCCGGCAACAGCACTTCGGTATCGGCCGAAATCTGCGCGAGATAAGGCACGAAATCCTTGGCGTCGAGCGGCACGGGAATGGCGTTGAGAACCTTGCCGCCGGCGCGCTCGATATAGACCTTGGACTCCTGGGCCGTGCTCTGTCCCCAGGCATAGTCGGCGTAAATGATGGTCCAGACCTTGCCGAAGCTCTCGACGCACCACGGCAGACTGGCGGCCGCGATCGAATAAGTGTCGGTGCCGGTGCGGAACGAGAATCGCGTTCCCTTGCTGCCGGTCGCTTCTGTGGCTTCACCCGTCGAGAAGTAGATGGTCTTGAGTTCGGTAGCGATCGGGATTGACGACAGCATCACGCCGGAATGAACCGATCCGACGATGAATTCGGCATTGGTGCGCTGAATGAGATTGCGCAGCTTGCGCGCGCCGCTGGCCGGATTTGATTCGGTATCTTCGGTCGCCAGTTCGAGCTTACGCCCGGCAATCCCGCCACCCTGGTTGATAAGATCCACCGCGGCCTTGGCGGCCTTGTCGTGCCAGAAGCCCCAGGACGATATCGCGCCGGTGAGATCGCAGTGATGCCCGATGACGATCGGGCCGGAAGCCTGGGCGAATGCGTCGCGCATGATCGTGAGATTGGCGGTGCCGGCAGCCGCGCCGCCCGCCAGCGCACACTCCAGGAAGCTACGACGTGAAAGTTTCTTTGCCATGACGAGACCCTCCGTAAGAGCGGTTGAAGTTATTGCGACAATCCAAGATAACGACGCACGATTTCGGGCTGACCTTTCAGATCGTGAGCAGCACCCGAATATACGATGGCGCCCTTTTCCATCAGAAACACATTGGGGCAGAGCTTCAGCGCGGTTTCGACATTTTGTTCGACCAGCAGGATGGATACGCCGCTCTGGCCGATGCGGTAGATTTCGCGCCTGATCTGCGATACCAGCCGCGGCATGATGCCTTCCGTCGGCTCATCGAGAATAATGAGCTTGGGGCGCATCATCAGGCAACGCGCAATCGCGAGCATTTGCTGCTCGCCGCCCGAGAGTGTATTGCCAGCCTGCTTCAGCCGTTCCTTGAGCCTCGGAAAGCATGTGAATACGTAATCCTCGCGCTCGGTGTCGCGCTTGCCGGTGACGCCGATATTCAGATTCTCGAGCACCGAAAGATTCGGAAAAATGCCCCGCCCCTGCGGGACGTACCCGATTCCCTTGCCCGGAATTTTATGGGCCGGATAGTTTGAAAGATCGAATTCGTCGAACCTGATCGCGCCGCTGCTCTTGGACACCAGCCCCATGATCGCCCGCAGCGTGGTCGTCTTGCCGACGCCGTTGCGTCCGAGCAACGCGGCGGATTCGCCGGGCCTTACCTCGAGATTGACGCCCTGAAGAATATGCAGCTTGCCGATATGAACATGAACATCCCGGAGGCTAAGCATGAGCCGCCTCCTCGACGAAATCCTCGTCTTCCGGACGGCCGAGATAGGCTTCGCGGACTCGCTCATCCTCGGCGATCTCTGCCGGCCTGCCGCTGGCCAGGATCGCCCCCTGGGCAAGAACGGTAATGTCGTCGGCGATCCCGAAGACGACGTCCATGTCGTGCTCGATGATGACGATATCGATGGTACGCGCCAGGTCGCGGATTTTTTCGACCGCGCGATTGGTCTCCGCAGGGCTCATGCCGCAGGTCGGTTCATCGAGCAGAAGCAGGCTCGGCTCGGAAATGACCGCCATCCCGATCTCGAGCATCGCCACGTCGCCATAGGACAGCGTTCCGGCGGGACGCCCGGCAAGTGCGGAGAGGCCGATCTGCTCGAGTATCCGTTCGACGTGCGACTTCGTCTCCAGATCGCTCGCCGCGCGGCGAAACGGATGCAGGAACCGGCGCCCCGCTTGCCTTGTGATCCAGAGATTGTCGGCAACGCTCAATTCCGGAAACACGCTCTTGACCTGCAGGGTCCGCTTGATCCCCAACCGACTGATCTCATGCGGCCGGTAGCCGGTAATGTCCCGCCCACGAAAAAACACGCGGCCGCCGCTGGGGCTGAGCATACCCGATACCAGGTTGAAAAATGTCGTCTTCCCCGCGCCGTTTGGGCCAATGATGGCATGGACCCGACCGCCGGCTAAGTCGATGCTGAGATTGTCGACCGCGGTCAAGCCGCCGAACCGCTTGATCAAACCCTCGGTGCGCAGCACAGGTTCGCTCATGGCTCGGCCTGCAGCGTCAGGCGCGGCGGTGCCGATGCGGCATCGCGCTCGCCCAGCCGGGTCATCCAGCCGTTCCAGAGACCGACGATCCCTTTCGGTGCGAAAATCACCGCCAGAATGGCCAATAGTCCGACGATCAGCGAATGATGCTCCCAGTGACTCGATACGATTTCGCGGATCACGATGAACAATGTGGTGCCGACCAGCGGCCCGAACATCGTGCCGGCGCCCCCGACGATGGTCCAGACCACCGCTTCGCCGGATACCTGGTAGAACATGTAGCTGGCGGACGCGTAGCGGCCGAAGAACGCAAACAGCGCGCCGGATACGCCGGCCAGAAATCCGGCCATAACGAATGCGATTAACCGCAATACATAGACATTGAGACCGATCAGCGAGGCGCGAAGGTCGTTGTCGCGGATTGCCAGGAAACCTTTGCCCAGCGGGCTGTTGATCACCCGGTACATCAGGAAGAAACAAAGCGACACTACTGCCAGGACGAAGAAATACTGGAAGGTGGGATCGGTAAGGCTCCAGATGCTGCCGCCGAACCTGAACACGGGCGGCAACGAAAAATTGATTCCGTCGTCGCCGCCGGTCAGTGGCTTCATCGAGACCGCGAGAAAATAGAATATCAACGAAAACACGACGGTAATGATCGCGAAATAATGCCAGCTCAGCCGCACCGCGAAGACCCCCGAGACCAGCGCCATTGCTATCGCCGATACAATCCCCAGTCCGAATGCCGGCCAGAACGACAAGCCGAGATGATCGATGCCAAGTGCTACGCCGTACATGCCGAAGCCGAAGTACAGCGCCTGCCCGAACGACAGCAGTCCAACGTAGCCGAACAGCAGGTTGGCGCTGGCCGCAAACAGCGACCAGATCAGAATTTCCGTAATCACACTGACCCAGAAATTGTCGGTCAGAGCCGGGATCAACCATGGCACCGAAATCAGGAACGTCGCCGCACTCACCGCCATACCGATTTCGATGGAACGCCGCGTCACCTGGTGAAGCCTTTGAACAGACCCTGGGGCCGCAGCAACAGGACCGCGCTCATCAGCACCAGCGAAGAGATTCGCGCCACCGTTGGATCGGCGACGCTCTGAACCAACCCCTCAAGGAACGCCAACAGGACTGCCGCCGCCACCGTACCGGCCAGATTTCCGAGCCCCCCGATGATGACCGCCATGAAGCAGAACGGAAGGACATCGACGCCGCCGCGAAAATCTACCGTGGTGATCGGCGCCGCGACCGCGCCGCCAAATGCCGCCAGCGCAAACCCGACACCGAAAGTCATTACATAAACTCGTTGCGCCGGGATACCCATCGCGACAGCGGTCTCGCGGTCGTGCCGAACGGCCCGCATCCAGATACCGAGCTTGGTGTGCTGCAGGAATAGAAAGAAACCGGCCAGCGCCACCAGCGCGATCCCCGCCGCGAACAATCGATAAATTTCGTAATCAATTCCGAACAGGGGAACGGTCCCCTGGATCGGCGCCAGCATGCGACGCGGCGTCGCCCCGAACGTGATCCGCACGGTTTCCTGAAGAATCAGGGAGAGGCCGAAGGTCGCTACGATAGACAACGCCGCCGCGCCATGGATCGGCTGAATCACGAGACGCTGAATGATTGCCCCGATGACAAACCCGATCACCGGCGCGACAATAAAGCCGATCCAGAAATTCCCGGTCGCCGACAGGCTGAACCACGCCAGCACGGTGCCGACCATGAAGAAGTCACCATGGGCGATATTGATAATATCGAGCAGGCCGAAAATAACCGAAAGACCAAGCGCGATGAGCGCAATGATCAGCCCCCAGATCAGCCCGTTCATAGCAAGCAGAAGGACCGTATCCCTCATGGTCGACCGCAATCCATTGTAATGCCGGAAGTCCCGTTGTGGCAGTCTCCGACCTTCAGCACATCCACGCAAGAGCCAAGACCCGACCGCACCGATTCAGCAGACGGATTTTGGCTGCGCAGTATTTCACCGATGACTGCATCGGGATTGGTCAAATCCGCCGGGGCCATCGCCAAGTCGGCCTGCGCACAGAACGCACGCGTTCCGACCGACCGCGAAAACGCCGAAGACCTCGCGCGGTATGCTCTCGACCGAAACATCACTTGAGTCCGGTTGGGGCGGTAGCGGCATAGCTATCAAGCACGCCCGCCGGCACCATGTGTCGGTCAATCTTCAGTTGTTCGGGCGACAATCCGAGCGCCAACCCGACCAGCTGCGGAAGGTGCAGAACCGGCATGTCCAGTTTCTGATCAATGTCCTTTTCCATTTCGGGTTGAAAGCTATCGAGGACGGTATGACACAGCGGGCACGGTGTCACCATCGCCGTCGCGCCGCCGGCCTTTGCCGCGAGGACGTGTTGCCCGGTCATTTTGATCGCAACTCTCTCGTCGTGAGCGGCTGTATGAAATCCGCAACATTCGGTGCGGCCGCTGTATTCGATCGGCAGGCAGCCGAGGATTTCGGCAAGCAGCTCCAGGGCACGGTTATTCCGGGAATCGACAAACCCGTAACGACCCGGCGGACGGGTGATATGGCAGCCATAAAACGCAGCGACCGTCAGACCGCTGAGCGGATTGACCACCTGTTCGCGCAGCCGCTGCTTGCCGATATCCTCGTGCAACACCCACAGAAAATGGCTGATCTTGGTGCGTCCGCTGTAATGCAGGTTTTCTTCGGCGAGCCTTGCATTCACCGACGCTGCGAGTTCCGGATCGCTCACAAAGGCGGCATGCGCATCCAGCACGTTCAGGGTGCAGGTATTGCAGATGGTCATCAAGGGCAGGCCATGGCTTTCCGCCAGCGCCAAAATCCGGACGTTAAGGGCGTAGAAGCCGGCCGGATCGATCGCGCGCAATTCGCGCGCCCCGGTACAGGTGGCCATTTCCAGCTGCACCAGATCGAGCCCGAGCTTGGACGCCACAAGGTGGGTTGCATCGTTGAGTTCAGCGCAGGTGCTGCGCGCCGAGCAGCCGGGATAATAGGCGAATTTCATTGTTTCCCCACTCTGTTGCCCAGAAGCCGGCCGGCGGCCTCGGCGGCGCCGGTTTTTGTCCCGAGCAATGTCTTCATCGGATTGATCTTGCCGCGCGCGAACAACCGCAATATGCGTCGCAGATTACCGAGCGCACGCAGCCCTTGAACCCTCAGGACCAGTTCGCCGGGATCAACCCGGCCACGGCCCGCAACGATATCGCGCAAGGCAAATGAATGCTTGGCCATTTCGGGAACGAGCTGTGCCGCCTTCGCCTTTAATGGCTCGATAATGCGGCTGACGATCGGAATGCTGGCCGGACATACCTCCTCGCATTTATAACAGGACACGCAATTGAAAATCCCGGTCAGTTCGAGAGATCGCCTGACCTTCACTGGGCTGTTGCGCGGATCGAGCGCGGTCTGGCCCAACTGAACAAGGGGCGCGGGGCCGGCGAAATCGGTTAGGTTTCCGAGGCCAATCACGGGACACGCCGAGTAACAACACATGCAACTGATGCAGTCGAGCGCCTTGGAGGCATCCTTCATCTGCTTGTGCGTGAGCGGCTCGGGGAACTGGGCATAAGGTTCATGGCGCTCGATCCACGGCTCTAGACTTGCGACCTTGTCTTCGTAGCGCGTGCGGTCGACGACGAGATCGCGAATGACCGGAAGGTTCCGCAGCGGCTCGATCACCATGCTCGGCTCGACCGCCTCCCAGCACGCCAGCACTTCGCGGCCGTTCATTCGGACCGCGCAGGTTCCGCACATTTTCGATCCGCAGAACCATCGAAATGCCAGGTCGGCCGCCGCATTCTCCGCGATCCAGTTCAGGGCATCAAGCACCCGCATCCATTTCTGGTACGGCACCTGAAATTCCTGGTAGATGTCGCCACCCGCGGGGACCTCTGACCGGCGGATCTTGATGGTCAGCAATTCACCGGGGATCAGGCGCGAATTGCGCGCGGCCAGCGCGTCATGCTGTTCGGCCTGCCCCAGGCGGCGGCCATCAACCGAAGGAGGAACGGGCACGGGAGCGTCACCGGGAGAGACCAATGTCACCAGGCGACCTCAAGGTTGTCTTTCCTGGAAAAGCCGGGCGTGAACAGCGGCATGTCGTAGGGCCGCTGCTCAAACCGCAGGCCGTTGCCGGATTTCTTAAGGACATTAGCGGCAAGCCAATTGTCATTGTCGGTAAGCGGGAAATCCTGGCGAATGAAGGGTCCACGGCTCTCCTTGCGCTCGAGCGAGGAGTGGATGACGAGTTCGCAGACATCGATCATGTTCATTACGTCGATCGCGTCCAGCCACTCGTAGTTGACGGATTTCCCGGTGTTGCGGATTTTCATGCCGGGCAGAAGGTCAAGGCGTATCCGTGCAATGTCGTCGAGCGCCGATCGCAGGTCGGAAGCGTTCTTCTCGACCCCGACTTTTTCCCACATCACCGCCCGGATGTCTTCCTTCAGCCTGCCCGGCGCCGGGCCATCGCCGGAAGAACTGCGCAAACGATCGAGCCTGCGGCATTCCGCCTCGATTTGCGGTTGCGGCAACGAGACTGCCTTCAGCGTCGCGATATCCCGCGCTACGCCTTCGGCAACGACTTTGCCGTCATAGGTTGCGAGCCCGATCAATCCATTGCTGTGGCCGCCTACTCCGCCTGCCGCGTAAAGTCCTTGAACCGATGAACGCATGGTGGTGGTGTCGACATCAATCCCGCCCTGCCGGTAGTGCGACGAAACCGCCGTCTCGGCCATGTG
>Ga0066708_10000461_pt1 | contig 11127 bp, 10 predicted proteins | sample GraSoiAngelo_157_FD_66504 | JGI IMG/M metagenome (GOLD analysis project Ga0066708, IMG submission 66504) | Grasslands soil microbial communities from the Angelo Coastal Reserve, California, USA - 14_1009_16_20cm | ecosystem: Environmental > Terrestrial > Soil > Grasslands | place: USA...
CCGGGGCGGAGCCTGCCTTTTCCGGGTCTCACAGCATTGAAAGCCAAGTAACCTAAACCCTTTTTCGAGCGCTTTCGACCGTGTGGCCCGCCGGCCCACGGTTTTTTGTTGTTCAGTCCAATTCATCGAGGAGTTGACATCATGGCGATCCGAGTAAGCGAACTGAATACGGCGGCGGTCGAGGTCGACTCGATTTCGAAGCGCTTCGGTGAGCTCAGGCGCGCCCATCGCCTGACGCCGTGGCGGAAGGCGAAAACCCCGAAGCTGGCGCTCGATCACGTTTCTTTGCGCGTCGATACCGGACGGATCACCGGCATCCTGGGTGCCAACGGCAGTGGCAAGTCGACGCTGATCCGCATTCTGGCGACATTGCTCACGCCAGATGCCGGTACGGCGTTGGTCTTTGGCCATGACGTGGTGACGGGCGCGGCCGAGGTGCGCCGTCACATCAACCGAGTGTCGGTCGAGGCGTCGTTCTTCAAGGAGATGAGTCCCTGGGAGAACATGCTCTATGCCGCGCGTCTGTACGGGAGCGGCGGAGCGGGGACGCGGGGCAGGGTGGAGGCGATGCTGGAGCGGTTGGGGCTGCCACTCGACACCCTGGACAAGCCGATGAAGCAATTGTCGCGGGGCCAGCAGCAGAAGGTGGCGATCGCGCGCAGCTTCCTCACCTCGCCGTCCCTTTTGCTGATGGACGAGCCGACCACCGGGCTCGATCCTCGATCGAAACGGGAGGTCCAGGACCTGGTGACGTCAATCCGCCGCGAGCGCGCCGCGACCGTGCTGCTATGCACGCACGACCTGCAGGAGGCCGAGGTTCTCTGCGACCGGGTACTGGTCATCGACCACGGTCGCGTTCTGGCGGAGGGAACGCCTGTCGAGCTGATCCGAGCTCACGCCGGGCCCGACGGCGGCAGCCTGGAAGACGCTTTCATGCGCCTGACCGGCAAGCGGCTCGAGGAAGACGAGGAGGAGAAGGAGGAATGATAGGGAATTCGCTTCGCTGGGAGCTGAACGCCTTTGCCGGTTTTATCGAGCGGCAGAAGAACCTTTACCGCCGGTACTGGGCGTGGGAAGCCGTCTGGCTGCTCTACAACCTCGTCAGCGTGCTAAGCATCGGTTACCTCGCCTCGGGATTGTCAAGCCTCGGCCTGGAGCCGGGCCAGACCAACCTCCAGCAGGCGCAGCTGTACTTGCTGGTGGGGGCACTGCTGTGGACGTATCTCTCGATGGTGTTCTTCGAGATCGCGTTCGCCATCACCTGGGAGCGGTGGGAAGGCACGATCGAGTACACGTTTATGGCGCCGATCAGGCGGTTGACGCACCTGCTGGGGATGTGCGCCGCCTCGCTGATCTACGGGATCGCCCGGGCCGCGCTCATCGGGCTGGCGCTCGTCTTCCTGTTCAAGCTCGACCTCTCCCATGCCAACTACTGGGCGGCGCTGGCGATCTTCGCCGCCGCCACCCTCCCGCTGCTGGGGCTGGGCATCTTTACTTCGATCCTTCCGCTTCTTTCGCCGGAGAAGGGTGAGCAGATGGCTTTCGCGGTGCAGGGTGTGCTGCTGCTGATCTCCGGCGTCTACTATCCCATCACCGTCCTGCCCGGCCCATTGCACATTGCCGGCATTCTTTCGCCGTTGACCTACACGCTCGACGGCGTCAGGGAGGCGCTGCTGCACGGGCTGTCGGTCGGCGGTGCCCTGCCGGATGTCGGCATCCTGGTCGCGATGGGCATCGTCCTGGTGCCCGCATCGGTCTGGTGCTTCGGCCGGGCCGAGGTTCGCGCCAAACGGCTGGGCTTGCTGAAGAGGAGCGGCTAAATTTCTGGTCCAACCGCTATCAATAGATGAAGCCCAGGATGCCGCGCATGGAGCTCACCGTCCGGTAGTCCACCCGGCCCCAGCCTCCGCCCGGCGCGCCCCACCAGTTCATTTCGGACACCAGGAACGAGCCGTTCCCATTGACGGACTCGACATAGCCGACGTGGCCCTGAGGCGACGTGGCGCTGATACCCATCACCATGATGGCGCCGGCCCGAGGGACGGATCCCTCGCCGAAGCCGAACGCCCGCGCGTTCCACCACCACTGGGCGGCATTGCCGCGCCAGGGAACGTAGCGCTTGTGCGCGACCCACCAGGTGCAGTAGCCGTATGCGAAGCCATTGGCGGCTCCCGATACCGGCCGGGCGGCCGAGGTTGTGCCCAAACGAACCGGCGTTCGGGGCTTTGGCCGTAACGGCGCCGCTCCTGGCGCGGAAGATCTGACGACTGCGGGAGGTGTCGGAGCCGCCAGGACGTAGATTTGAACGGCGGCCGAAGCTTCGAAAGGTAGTGGACGATCGTCATCCTGGATGGAACCGCCCGCGATGGAACCGGTGAGTGGCAGCACCGCGCTCGCAGCGGCGACCGACACCAGTTGATGAGGTGCCGAGGACAAGGCGCCAAGGCCGAGCGCGACGATGACACCTCCGCCCACGGTGCGGCGCAGCGTTACGCCAACGGTGCGGATCACGGTCCAACCTCCTTCCCTCAGTTGGATCAGACGCGCCGTCTACTGCCGGCCGTTCAGAACACTGAGTAAAGAGAGGGAGTCCGCCGGTGATGTAACTGGCCGTGTTAAACCCTACTACAAAGGGTGCACAGCTCGTCGGACCGGGCAACTCGGTCCGATTGGGGAGGCATCGAGAGCGGCTTTAGAATCAACCAATGCTGAGCCGGATCGATCACGTGGGAATCGCGGTTCGCGATCTCGATGAGGCGATCCAGGTCTATGAGCGGCGGCTTGGGCTTCGGGCCAGTGGCCGGGAACGGCTCGAGAACGAGGGGATCGAGATCGCCATGATCCCGATTGGAGAAAGTCGGATCGAGCTGATTACGCCCTTGAACGCCGAGTCGAAGGTCGAGAAGTTCCTGCAAGACCGGGGCGAGGCCGTCCATCACGTTGCCTTTGCGACCAATGACGTCGGCGCCTCGCTCGCCCAGGCGGCCGCCGCGGGTGGGCAGCTGCTGGATGAGGTTGCCCGTCCCGGAGCGCATGGGACGCTGATCGGGTTCGTCCATCCCAAGAGCGTCTGCGGCGTTCTGACGGAGTTCGTGGAAGCGGATGGCCACTCCGGCACCTAAGCCCACGCCCGATCAGCAAGCCGAGTCGACCACCGACAGCGGTCTTCCGCTCAAGCCGGTCTATCGGGCGCACGACGCCGGTCCCGAAGCCCCCGAGCCAGGGCAGTATCCGTTCACCCGCGGTATCTACCCCCAGATGTACCGCCGGCGGCCCTGGACCATCCGGCAGTACGCCGGCTTCGGGAGCGCTGCTGAGACGAATCGTCGTTTCCGCTACCTCCTCGGGCAGGGCCAGACGGGCCTATCGGTTGCTTTCGACCTGCCTACCCAGATGGGTCACGACGCCGACGCCGTGATGGCTCGCGGTGAGGTGGGCAAGGTGGGCGTGTCCATCTCCTCGTTGAAGGACATGGAGACGCTGCTCGCCGGCATCCCGCTGGACCAGGTCAGCACCTCGATGACGATCAATGCCCCCGCCGCGCTCCTGCTCCTCTTATATGAGCTCGTTGCCGAACAGCAAGGCGTCGCCGGGAACCGGCTCAACGGCACAGTCCAGAACGACATCCTGAAGGAGTACGCAGCGAGGGGCACCTACATTTTTCCGCCCCGGCCATCCATGCGACTGACCACCGATCTGTTCGCCTACTGCAGCCAGCGGCTGCCGAGCTGGAACACGATCTCGATTTCGGGCTATCACCTGCGGGAGGCCGGCGCGACGGCCGTCCAGGAGCTGGGGTTCACGATGGCGCATGCTGTCGCCTACGTCGACGCGGCCCGCGCGGCCGGCCTGGAGGTGGCCGAGTTTGCGCCCCGACTGTCCTTCTTCTTTGCCGTCTTCTCCGACTTCTTCGAGGAGGTGGCCAAGTTCCGGGCCGCCCGCACGCTGTGGGCCCGCTTGATGAAGGATCGCTATGGCGTCGACGACGCCCGCGCACAGGCGCTTCGCTTCCACACCCAGACCGGTGGCAGCACGCTGACCGCGCAGCAGCCCTACAACAACATCGTCCGGGTGGCACTGCAGGCGATGAGCGCGATCCTTGGCGGCACCCAGAGCCTGCATGCCAACTCCTTCGACGAGGCACTCGGGCTGCCGTCGGAGACAGCGGCCACACTCTCGGTACGGACGCAGCAGATCATCGCCCACGAGACCAATGCGGCCAGCGTCGCCGATCCCCTGGGCGGCAGTTACCTGGTTGAGGCCTTGACCGCCGAGCTGGAGTTGGGCGCCAGGACGCTGATCGAAGACGTTGACCGGCGGGGCGGCGCGATCGAGGCGATCGAGACCGGGTTCACCCAGGATTCCATCCAGGAGAGCGCTTATCGGTTTCAGCAGGCGGTCGAGGAGGGCCGGCGGGTGGTGGTTGGTGTCAACCGGTTCACCGGCGACGACGAGACCGTCGAGATTGTCAAGATCAGTCCCCACCATGAGCGCGAGCAGGTCGAGGCGCTCCAGCGGCTTCGGGCGGAACGCGACCCGGTCCGAGTCGAGGCTGCCCTGGCGGAGGTGGGCAAGGCGGCTGAGGGGACCGAGAACCTGCTTCCACCGATGCGTGAGGCATTGCGGGCCTATGCCACCATAGGAGAGGTGTGCGGCCTGCTGCGCAACGTGTTCGGCGAGTACCGGCCGGGGACTCGCAGCTAACTCCATGGCGACCCGCGCCGCGAAAGACGCCACCCCGTCGCCCTCCGAGCGTCAGATCAACCTTCTTCGCAAGCGGAAGTACGACGCGATGCACCGGGGCGGCGATCCCGATGAGAAGCAGCACCCGAAAGGGAAGCTCACGGCGCGAGAGCGCATCGAGCTCCTGGTCGACCCTGGATCCTTCACCGAACTCGATGCCTTTGCGGTCCACCGGACGGAGGCGTTTGGGATGGGCGAGAAAAAGATCCCGGGCGACGGCGTCGTTACCGGCTACGGGACGGTCGACGGCCGCGATATCTTCATCTTTTCGCATGACGCCAGCGTGTTTGGCGGCTCGCTGGGCGAAGTGTTTGCCGAGAAAGTCTGCAAGGTGATGGACCTGGCCGTCCGGGCCGGCCGTCCCTGCGTTGGGATCAACGATTCGGGCGGTGCCCGTATCCAGGAAGGGGTGGTCAGCCTGGCAGGGTATGCCGAGATCTTCTACCGGAACGTCCAGTCGTCTGGCGTCGTGCCCCAGATCTCGGTGATTGCCGGACCTTGCACCGGTGGTGCCGTGTACTCGCCCGCGATTACGGACTTCATCTTCATGGTCGAGCATCTCGGCTACATGTTCATCACCGGGCCGGAGGTGATCCGGGTCACGACCGGCGAAAAGGTCGGATTCGACGAGTTGGGCGGCGCCGAGGTCCACAACATCAAGAGCGGGGTGGCGCACTTTCTCCACGACTCGGAGGCGGAGGCGTTTTCCGGCGTGCGCCGGCTGCTGTCCTACCTGCCGGGAAGCAACCGGGAGCGGCCTCCCAGCTCGAGGCCGAGCGACGATCCGCAGCGGCGCGACGGATCCCTGCAGGCGCTGATTCCGGAGAACCCACACCAGCCCTACGACATGAAGGCGGCGATCTCGGCCATCGTCGATCAGGGGACCTTCACCGAGGTCCAGGAGCATTTCGCCCCAAACCTCGTGATTGGGTTTGCCCGGCTGGACGGCGAGGTGGTCGGCATCGTGGGAAACCAGCCGCGGATCCTGGCCGGCGCCCTGGACATCAACGCCTCGGTCAAAGGCGCCCGCTTCGTTCGGTTCTGTGACGCCTTCAACATCCCATTGGTCACATTCGTCGATGTGCCCGGCTTCTTACCGGGGACGGCGCAGGAGTACAACGGCATCATCCGGCACGGCGCGAAGCTGCTGTACGCCTACGCCGAGGCGACGGTGCCGAAGCTCACAGTGATCACCCGCAAGGCGTACGGCGGCGCCTATGACGTCATGTCGTCGAAGCACATTGGCGGCGATTTCAACTACGCGTGGCCGACGGCCGAGATCGCCGTTATGGGTCCCCAGGCCGCAGTCAGCGTGATCTTCAAGCGGGAGATCGCGGCCGCCAAGGAGCCGGCCAAGAAGGCCGAGCAGCTGGTCGACGACTACAAGGAGAAGTTCGCCAATCCCTACGTGGCCGCGGAACGAGGGTTCCTCGACGACGTCATCGAGCCACAGGAGACCCGGCCCACCTTGATCCGGTCCCTGCACCTGCTCAAGGACAAGCAGGTGGAGCGCCCTACCCGCCGCCACGGAAACATCCCGCTTTGAAATTTCTCGAATACCAGGTGAAGGAGCGGTTCCGGGCCGCTGGCATCCCGGTTCCGGATGGCCGGCTGGCAAAGAATCCGGACGAGGCGGCGCTCGCGGCCGGGGCCCTGGGCTCGGTGGTGGTGAAGGCGCAGGTTCCGGCCGGCGGCCGCGGGAAGGCGGGTGGAATCAAGCTGGCGAGGACGCCGTTGGATGCCAAGCGCGCGGCTGCTGAAATCCTGGGAATGACGATCAAGGGTTATCCCGTCAGGGAGGTTTGGTGCGAGACGGCGCAGGAGATCCTGCGCGAGCTCTACCTCGGTCTAACACTCGACCGCGACGCCCGCAAGCCCGTCCTGATCCTGAGCGCCCAGGGCGGGATGGACATCGAAGAGGTTGCGCAGACGCATCCCGCAACGATCGCGAAGCTCCACCCGGACCCATGGCGCGGCCCGCTCGCCTTCGAGGTCCGTGACCTGATCTTCCGGGCCGGGCTTGGCCCGCTGCAGGCGCAGCTGACACCGCTGATCACCAAGCTCTATGCCCTGGGCCGGACGTTCGATGCACTGACCATCGAGATCAATCCGCTCGCGCTCACCCGCGACGGCGGGCTGGTGGCGGCGGACGGCAAGCTCGAGATCGATGAGAACGCCATGTTTCGCCATAAGGACCTCCACGGCGCCGACGAGTCAGACGAAGATCCGCTCGAAGCCGAGGCCAAGCGTCGCAAGCTGACCTACGTCCGGCTCGACGGGTCGATCGGTGTGATCGGCAACGGCGCCGGGCTGGTGATGAACACGCTTGACCTGGTGGAGCGCGAAGGGGGTCATGCGGCCGATTTTCTCGATATCGGCGGCGGGGCGAAGGCGGAGGTCGTGCACAGTGCGTTGGAGTTGCTGGCCAGCGACCCGCGGGTGAAGGGGATCCTGATCAACATCTTTGGCGGCATCACCCGGGGCGACGAAGTCGCCCACGGAATCATCGAGGCTTCGCGTGATTTGAACCTCAAACTCCCGCTGGTGGTCCGAATGACGGGCACCCGTGAAGAGGAAGGGCGGCGCCTGCTCAAGGAAGCGGGGATCCCGCCTGAGGCCAGCGCCAGCGCGGCGGCGCGGAAAATCGTGGAGCTCGCCGCTTCGGGCGGCGACAGGCCCGCCGCGGCCTCATGAGTATCCTGCTCTCCAGCCAGAGCCGGGTGCTCGTCCAGGGACTGACCGGCCGTGAAGGGACGTTCCATGCCGAGCAGATGAAGGCCTATGGGACCAACCTGGTGGCCGGCGTCAGCCCGGGAAAGGGTGGCACGACCCATCTCGGCGTCCCCATCTTTGACATGGTGGCCGACGCCAGGCGTGAGACTGGCGCCGACGTCAGCGGCATTTTCGTCCCCGCCCCATTTGCCGCCGACGCCATCATGGAAGCGGCTGCCGGCGGCATCGGGCTGATCGTCTGCATCACCGAAGGGATTCCCCTTTACGACATGGTGCGGGCGCGGGCGTTCGTCGAGGCTGCCGGTGTCAGGCTGATCGGACCGAACTGCCCGGGATTGGTCACGGCCGGCCAGGGGAAGGTCGGCATCATCCCGAATCACATCAATCACGAGGGCTCCGTCGGCATCGTCTCGCGAAGCGGCACCCTGACCTACGAGGTGATCCAGGGGCTGAGTCAGGCCGGCTTGGGGCAGACCACCTCGGTCGGCATCGGTGGCGATCCGATCCTCGGGCTGTCGTTCAGCGAAGTGCTGCGCCTGTTCAAAGAGGACGCGGCGACCCGCGCAGTGGTCATGATTGGCGAGATCGGGGGCAGCGACGAGGAGGCCGCCGCGGAGAGCGTGATCGGCCGCGATTTCGGTAAGCCGGTGATCGGGTTCATCAGCGGCCGCACCGCCCCGCCCGGGAAGCGCATGGGCCATGCCGGCGCCATTATCTCGGGCAACACCGGCACGGCATCCTCGAAAGTGCAAGCGCTGAAGCGGGCCGGCGCCGAGATCTGCGACACCATTGAGGAGGTGGTGGCGGCCGCCGCGGCCGCCGTGGACCAACCGTCAAGCGCCGCGCACCGCTGAGCCGACGGCGAGCAGCGCAACCCGCGCTTCAGCCGTCGCGCCGTGCTCCAGGACGTCGCTGGCAGCGATGGCGCCGCGTCGCGCTGGGCCTGCTGGCCGTGATAATCCTGGTCACGATCGTGGCGTACCTTCCGGCTGGCAGCCTGACCGCCTCGGTTTCGCCCGCCCATTATGGCCCCGATGACGCAGGGCTCTCCTGGCTGCGGACGGAGCGCGGCCAAATCGTCGACGAGGAGGGCCGCAAGGTGCTCCTGCGAGGCTTCAACACCGACGCGCTCGTGGCATACCCGAAAAGTCCGCCGGCTCCGCTCGACGAGACCGACGCCACGCTGATGCAGCGCGCCGGCTTCGACGTCGTCCGTCTGGGCATTGATTGGTCCCAGCTCGAGCCGGTGCGCGGCCGCATCGACCGGGGGTATCTCGACCGGGTCGCCGGCACGGTGGCGATGCTGAACCGCCATGGGCTCTACGTCGTCCTCGACATGCACTTCCGGCTGGGATGGAGCCCTCGCTTTGGCTACTCGGGCGCGCCGGGATGGGCCACGGTTGGCGTCCCGAACTGGAATCCACTGCCTCAATACTCCTGGAGCCCGTCGCTGTCCCCCGCCTCCTTCACCTCGGACACGTACTTCTGGCTGTCATCGGACTGGAAGACGGACTTCTATAAAACCTGGCAGGCGGTGGCCGCGCGCTTCAAAGACCACTCTGGGATCGCTGGCTACGACATCTTCAACGAGGCCCATCCGCTGCCGATCCCACCCCGCATCTTTGACAAGTACTACCTCTGGCCGATGTTTAAGGACGCGATCGAGGCGATCGGCGCCGTCGACCCGAATCACCTATTCCTTGTCGAAGGCATCCTGCTGCTCACCATGAACACCGTCGTCGTCCACCTCAAGGCTCCGAATCTGGTGTACGGCACGCACCTCTACGAAGGCTCGCTGATTCCGCCCTTCTGGACGGGTGATCCAGCCTTCCTGCGCCAGCGTGTTCAGCAGCGGGTCAAGGAGGCGGCTGAAGTCCCCGCGCCGCTATGGATCGGCGAGCTCGGTTACGACCTGACCCAGGAGGGAGCCCTGTCCTACGCTGACGCGGCTCTCGACGAGGCCGATCGGCTTGGCATCGGCTGGGCCTGGTGGCAATGGCGGGAAAACCGCTGGTGGGGGATCCGCGACGCCACTGGGCGGACGGTCAATCGAGAGGCGCTGCGGCATCTCGCGAGGCCATACGTGGTCGCGGCGCCCGCTGGTGTGCACCCCGGACGCGGCGACGGTGTGCAGGGGTCACTGGCGATCCGGGTCGACGCATCGCACGCCGATCAGCCAATCGTGATCGGGTGGCCGGCGGTCACCCTTCCCCCGCCGGTTGGCCGCGGAACGTGCCTTGCCAGCTCGCAATGGGACGCCAACACCGGGCGGCTCACGTTACAGCTCGATCGAGGCACCGGTTGCCAGCTCACAATACGGACCTCCTGACGAGCCACCAGGAACGACGTAACTAGGAACGGTACGCACTCGTAACGGGGCGACCCGCGCGCCCAGCTCGTTCAATCAACGACCACGGCGGCGCCGGCGCGGACCAACCTGTTCATCGCTCATCTCGTGGGGGATCAGGAAGCCCCGCCCAAGGACAGCCTCGCACAGGGCGAGGTCATTTGCATCTCAACGCCGACGGCACGATCAGCTACAAGCTGATCGTTGCCAATATCACCAACATGACGCAAGCGCACATCCATAAAGCACCGCCGGGTGTCGCGGGCGGGATCAAGCAGTGGCCCTACCCGGTGTCCGGGATGACGATTCGGCTCCTTCCGGGGCGGACGGAAAGATCCTCGCCGAAGGTACGTTCAGGCCAACCCCGGAGTTACTGGCCGCTATCATCAGTGGTGACGCGTACGCGAACGTCCACACGCTTCAACATCCAGCGGGGGAGATCCGCGGACGGCTCAGAGCACAACACTGATCTGATTGCCGTCCGGGGTTCCTGCCACGCGGCGAAGCCCCCCGTTGAGTCACATTGATGCTGGCCGGGGTCCGTTTCGGCGCCGTCGCCGGCGTGATCGCGTTCGCGTCCACGCTGGCCGCGAACCTGGCGATCCTCGTGCTTCGTCCCGCCGACCTCTGTCGCGTCGGTCCCCTCAGCATCATCCTGCTGAATCTCGGTGCGGCGTTCATCTTCCTCCTCCTGGCCGGCGCAGCCGGCTTCGCGGCCAGTCGCGCCGATGGAACGGTGCCATCGGCGGCACTCGCCGGAGTGGTGGTGGGGGCGATCAGCGGTTGCGCCGTGCTGGCGCTCATTCCGTTCGGCCCGGCAATGATGCACCGGCTGATGGAACTCACTACCCTGTGCCCGGACGGTGGCTCATTCGGTGGCGGCGGCTCGTTCGGCTTTGGGACATCACCGCCACCTGGCTTTCTGACACCGCCGCCGGGTGCATTGGCCCCTCCGCCGGGTGCGCTTACGCCGCCACCCGGTCCTGCCGGACTTGTCTTTCAGACCATTGGGATCCTATTCGGCGTGGGCTTCGGGACCGCCCTGGCCGCCGGCGTGGCCGCGCTGGCCGGCTTGATTGGCGTCGCGACCAGATCGCGGAGTCACCATAGCTGACCGCGCCACCTATCCGATGGGTTCCACAGCGCGATGTCGGAGTCAGAGCCTGCACCACCGCAGGCCTCCTATGGCGCGGCTCGGGCGGAACGATGTGGGAGGTGGTGCTTGTCCTGATTCCGCGAGATCACAACCATTCCCGCTCCCAGAGACTCGAGGCTCGAGGTTTAACGACGATCAGCCAGGACGC
>Ga0066708_10000468_pt1 | contig 11089 bp, 10 predicted proteins | sample GraSoiAngelo_157_FD_66504 | JGI IMG/M metagenome (GOLD analysis project Ga0066708, IMG submission 66504) | Grasslands soil microbial communities from the Angelo Coastal Reserve, California, USA - 14_1009_16_20cm | ecosystem: Environmental > Terrestrial > Soil > Grasslands | place: USA...
GATGATCTCGAGCTCGATCGCATCCGGACCATCTCGCGGATCGCGGACGTCGTGGCCGCGAAGGATGGACGGCGAAGTCCCGGCGGGCATCGTCCCATCCGAGGGTGTTGCGGAGAATCCGAGCGGGTCCAAGCGGGCCCGCCGTTTTTGTGCTCACGTAGGGTCGTCTATGACCACGAAATACGTCCAGGTCCGTTTCGGACCGGCAAACATTTTGATGTTGTGGACAAGACTCCCCTATCAAGGGGCCACCGCTAAAGCGGTTCCACCACCGGTTTGGGCTGGTCATGCCCTTTGGTGGTGCCGTCGCCAAGCTGGCCGAGCCTGTTGTCCCCCCAGCAATACGCCCGTCCGTCGCTGCCGACGCCGCAGGTGTGCGCAAACCCGGCGCTCAGCACAGCAAATTGAAGCTTCCCTTCAACGGGCAGCGGGTCGTTACTCCCTTGTCTGCCCAGTTTTAACAGCCCTCGGCTGATGCCCAGTTGGCCATCCCAGCCGACGCCCCAGCAGTACGCTGCGCCCCCCGACGTGAGGCCACAGATGTGTTCCTCCCCAGTGGTCACCGACGTGAAATGCAACGTGGAATCGTCCGCAGCCTGCCACGTCCCCCCCGGTGTGGGTGTCGTAAGTGTCGTCACCAGGTCAGAGGGTCCGATTCGAAATACGCCCCAACAGAGCGTGGCCCCCTCGGACGTCAAGGCACAGGTCTTGTGGTCGCCGGCACTAATCGATGCAAGCGGCGGATGCGCTCCGATCGGGGACAAAGGGGCTCCGAGGAAACGGCCCCAACACCACGCCTCGCCTTGGGCATCGAGACCACAGGTGTGCGACCGGCCCGCCGCGAGCGCTACCAGCGTGCGCTCCCCTCCGACGCGAACCGGCGTTCGGCGGCAGGGATGGCCTCCTTCCCCCGCGTCTCCGCAGATCTGAGAGGCCGAATCGCTTCCAACTTGGCCAGCCTCGTCCAAGCCCCAACAGTACGTCACGCCCGTCGTGGTCACGCCGCAATTATGAAGCCCGCCCGCGACGAGCAAGGCGAATCTGTAGCCTCCCGCCACCGGCACCGGGATCGAGGCGCACTTCAGGGGGTTGCCGTTCGGTTCATGACAAACGGTTAGCCCGGAATCCGCCCCCAACTGACCGTTGTAATCGCTCCCCCAACAGTAGGCGCGTCCTTCGTTCGACAAACCACAGCTGTGGAACCGGCCGACGATCAACGCCGTGAAGTGCAGCCCGCCGGAAACGGCTACCGGACTCTTGCTACAAGGGAACTCAGAATGCTCTCGCTTGCAGGTGTTCTTCGAAGGTGCGCCGAGTTCTCCGCTGGCATTCAGTCCCCAGCAGTATGCGGCACCCTCGGACGTGAGTGCACAGGTGTGGTTAGCGCCGGAGGTGATCGATACGAACCGGCCCGGAGATTGCCCTTGGGTGGCGGGGCTGAACGGTGGAGCTGCGACGAGCCACGCGACGACAGTCAGGATCTCTCGCATGCGAACCATGGTGCGCCTCTTGATGAACAGGGCGGCATTTGAGGAGCCGCGCGTGTTCGGCTTACGGTGGGGCTACGTAGAACATGAGATCATCACCCGGCCCACTCATCCACTACGGCGACGAACCGTACGATGCCGATGTGCTTCCTGAGCAGTGCCAGCAGGAGTGGAGCGCGACGCATGGGCGATTCCATAGAGGGACGCGCCCAACATGCACGGGGAGGGTCAAGAGAAGGTCAAGTGTGTCTCTGGGACGAATTGCGTTGATGCGCCACCGAGCCATGTGCTAGGCTGAAGGCCTGACGACTAACCAGTGAGCGACGGCGGTGAATTCATTGTGCGAAGACGAAAGGAGGCGACCGTCGAACGTCGTCCCCGACCTGGATCGTGCGCTGCAAGTGAGCCAGGGTGCGACGCAGCCGGGAAAGCGGGTGATTAGGGAACCGTGCATCGTACTCTGCGCTTTCAGCCAAGTTGCGGCTAAAGCCGTCGCGTACGGCCGGGTCATAAGGATCCTGCATCCACCCGCGCAGCGTCTTCGACTCGGCATCTACCTGGACCCGACCGTCACCGAACGACTCGTCCAGTACTACAGCGTCACGTACACCCGTCGTGCCTCTCTCCTGACCATGCACTTTGATGACAAAGCTAAAGTCACGGAAAGGCAGAAGGATGGATCCGACGTACGTCATCCCGTGAGGTTGTTGCGGCACCTTGATTATCTGGCGCAGAGCGAGACTACGATCCACTGAGACAGTCTCGACCTCGATGATGGCGCCCCCAGCTGCTGCGGTCGCTGAGCGGCTAAATGCGCGGAGGGCATCAATCGAATCGAGGGCGGCGGGGATGTCAGGCTTGATCGCAAAATGAAAAAGGCCCACCGGGTCACCATCCGGGGTGAGCCATACTCGCGTGTTATCACCCTCACGCTGGAAAGTGAACCCGGCCGTGTCGAACCTGATGGAGTCAACGCGATTCGACAACGGGCTCAGACGGCGGTAGGCCGGGTGATAGGAATTGCCGTGACATCCTCGAACGTGGCGTAGCACCCCAGTCTGCCGAACAAGGAGAAAGATAGCGTTGCCATGGTCAAGGGATCTCGCGGCGTACTTGTCGGAAGACGATGAGGCAGTACACGACGCATGGCGTGGGTGCCGATGAGAAAGTAAACGTGCGAGGCAGCCACCTCGGCGTCCTTGGCAGGGCATTCGATCTCAGTGATTTGGATCTCTGCGGGTCCCACCTTGGCCACAGCTCGGTAGCAGAGTTCGCCTGTCCAACTACGCGCGAAAAGAAACACCGAATCGTAAATGTAGATGTCCCACTTTACTTCCATTTCATCAGCTTTGAAGACGACGCCGTCGAGATGAGCCCCGTTGTGGGGGAATCTAACGGATGTGGGCAGCCAAACCGAATCGGGAATTGGTGCCCCGATCAGATTCTTGCCATCGCTTCCCCGAAGAAGAACAAAACTCTCCGCGACCTTGGGGTCTGCAGTCGTAGCGACCATAGACCAAGTGACAGAGCGACAATCCAGTACTCGAACCCCGAAGGGGTTAGCCGGACCGGGGTCGTGCCACGGGAGGTCGGGATGCACAGCCGGCCCCCTAGAGGACAACCATCGCGTGAACCTGCGCCACATAGATATGCCCCCTCGGCCTTGTATGTCGCGCTTAAGCTGCTGGTGACTCGCCCGGCGGCGCAAGAATACTGGACGCTGGTCCGCGCTCGCTTGGGCACAACGCTCCGGCCCAGCGGGCCGTTAGGCAGCAGGGTCCCGAAAGGCAGTGCGACAGGAAGGGGCAAGTAGCAGGGCGACTACAATAGCCAAGGCCAAGCTGGAGAGGCTTAGGAATGGGGCATCGCCGGGAGCCAGCATCACGCGCGCACCCTCGCCGAGCGCGGCTGCCGCTCCCAGCGCGAGAAGGGAGGCCGCCAGAAGCAAGCCTGCAGTCAGGACGCCGGCCCACCATGCCCACGGGGCGCGGTTGAGCAAACCCCATGCGATAACCCCCATGGTGAGAAACCGCTCCACTGCGCCAGAAAGATCTGGACGTCCCGAAGTGAGGAATCTCTGAAGGAGTACCCCGTACACTAGAATCGCCGCGCCGTGACCCGCCAGGGTCCATGCCGCGATCTTGACTGTTCGGGGGAGCGGTGCGCGATATGTGGCTGAACTCTTGGCAACAGGCGCGTACACCGGCTTCCGGGCCAGCCAAAGGGCGCCGAGACCCACGATGACGAGAACGAGGTTCGGGCTCCACATCGCGAAAAAGGGAGAAACAATCAGGCGGTCCCCCAGTTCCTCGCCTCCGATCAGTCCGACGTAGTAGACTGTGAACACGGCGACGCTCACCGCAATCACGAGCCCGACGCCGCCGCGCTGAAACCGGAGCCCTATCGGTGCGCCGAGTAGGGCGAAGATCAGACACGCGGCCGCGATGGCGTACTTCTTCTGGATCTCCACCTCGTACGTCGCCGCGCGCTGGCGCGCGGCGCGCTCGATCGCCTGCCGCCCCTCCAGTCTGGCGCGTTCCGCGGCCGCGCGAGCGCTCCTGACCGCCCCCCGCAACTCACTGATCGTCATCTCGCGGTCGCTCTGGTAGGTGTCGACGCTCGTGAATGGCGGCGTTGTGCTGTAGATGCGGGCCTGTAGCGTGCGCAGCTCGTGGTTCGAGCGGGGCACGATCTGGTCGTTCCAGAAGAGGGAGAGCGCCCCGACGCAGGCCGCACCCGCGAGCACGGGCGTAATGAGGCGCAGGATCCGGAAGCCGCCCATCGTCATCGCAGTGATCTCGTCATCAGACGCGAGGCGCGTGAACACGCGCAGCACCGCCATCAGGACTGCCATCGGCAGCGTCACAGCGACGATGAAGGGCACCGAGAGCACGAACACTCCGACGATCTCGCTCGTCGGCAGCCCTTTGCCGAGTAGGCTCGGCAGCTGCTTCGCGATCTGATTGATCAGCATCAGGGAGGTGAGCCCCGCGAGCGCGAAGCCGAACGGCGCGAGGTGTCGACGCAAGACGTAACCGCTGAGGCTCCACACGATGGGTCACGGCATCCTATCGGCAACTGCGAGGTTCGGCAAGGAAGGCGACGCCGACTCCGCGGACCGGCGCTATCCCCCGTGCGATCGGCGCCGTGGAGATGGCGCTTGGAGCAGTGGCGCTGGCGGGAGCGCTGTAGGGAGTCGCACTACCGCCGTCAGAACGCGACTGAGAGCTCGAGGCCGCGACCGCCCGGGGCGACGGACACTCCCCAGCGCTCCTTCTTGACGGTGTAGCCGAGCGCTGCGCCGATGGCGCCGCCGACCGCGGCGCCAATCACGCCCCCCGGGCCGCCCGCTCGTACCATTCCATGGAACACACCTCGACGAAATGCGGCGTGCGGCAAGACTGCAACTTGCTCGCCGTCACGCCGCCCCAGACGGCTCCCGCGATCGCTCCGAGGCCCGCGCCGATGCCGGCGCCGCGAATCGTCTCGCGATCCCAACCGCGACTGACTTGGAGCTGTGCCGCGGTGCGGCGGGCGACCGCGAGCGGCGCCGCGCGCCCCGGGAGCTCGACCCAGAGCGAGTCCCGATTCTGACTCACCAGGCTGCCGACGAGTAGGTGTGACGCGCCCGGCTCGAGCGTGAGCCGGACGCGGTCGCCCGTCTCCTGGGCAGCAGCCTGACGGACCAGCGTGAGCAGCGCCGCGATCACGAGAAGGGATACCGGGCGCATGGGAAGCTCCGTGAAGGACGGGGCTACGATGCGTCGGCGGGGTCAAGGCGTGGTCAAGCAGAGCTACTTGACCGTCCCTTGACCGCTCCCCCGCAGCATTCCACCGGATCACGTCTACTTCAGGAGAGCACCATGGTCGGTCATGTCAGCAGCGCGTATGGGCTCGCGGTGGCGGCAGCGATCGCGGCCGCGTGCGCGAGCACCGCCGGATTACGCTCCGAGCCGCTCGACGCGGGGGAGACGAAGTTCTACGCCGCGCCGCTCGCCGTCGTCGGGCCGGCGGCGCGTCAGGCGGTGCTGTCCGCCGGTCTCAACGTGGATACGGTGTCCACCCTCGATTCCCTGACCTGGATGATCATCGCCAAGAAGGGGATGTCGCTCTTCAGTTATGGCGAGCTGGTGCGCGTCGTCGTCGCGCAGACTCCCGATGGAGCGGTAGCGGTCAGGGTGTTCACGAAACGCCGCCTCGCGACGAACGTCACGGCCAAGGGCGACTGGTCCGGGCCGATCTTCCAGCAATTGGACCTCATCCTCGCGCAACACTAGCGCCGTGCCAAGAGGACTCATGTTCGCTCGGCCATGTTGGTACGTCGCGCTCGTCCTGTCGCTGTCGCTCGCGAGGCGCGCCGCCGGCCAGGCGCCGGCTCCGGATCTGCGGGTGCTGTCGCTGCGCAGTCTCCAGGCCGGCCGAACCATCCGGATCAGCGGGCCGGAGATCGGCACTCTCACGGGCCCGGTCGCGGGCGTGCGCGACGGCGCCCTGTGGCTCGGCGCCGAGCCGGCGGCCCGCAAGGTGCCGCTCGCCGGAATCGACTCGGTGTGGGTGAGCCGGGGCCATGCGGCGACAGGAGCCATGGTGGGTGCGCTGATCGGAGCCGTCGTGGGCGTGGCGGTGATGTCGGGCAAGACGTGCCAGCTGGGCGACTCGGGCTGTCTCGTCGGACGCTCCGCCGCGCTCACGGCCATCATGCTCAGCGGCACGCTGCTGGGCACCGCCATCGGCAGCGGGACGAAGAGCTGGCAGCTGCGCTATCCTTAGGGACGAACTCCACCAGGAACTCACATGCTCGGCAATCGTCCGATGTCCGATTGGGTCGCGCGCTACGCGCTGAGTCACGAACACCCGGTGAACCGCGTATGCCACACGATCGGCATTCCGCTCATCGCGCTGTCCGTTCCCCTGGTTGCGATCGCCCTGTTCGTGCACGGCTTCTGGCCGGTGCCGCTGGTCTTGTTTGTGGTGGGGTGGGTGTTTCAATTCGTCGGACACGCGTTCGAGGGGAAGTCTCCCGAGTTCTTGCGGGATTGGCGTTTCCTGTTCGTCGGTCTGCGCTGGTGGCTGGCCAAGTTCCGCGGAAGAGCCTAGGTGAGGGGAGACCGCCCGGCCGCCTCGAGGATCCGCTGGCGCTGGCCCGGCACGACCATGTCACGGTCCACGACGTCGCGCACGATCCGGGCGACGAACGCGTACCCGCGCACCTCGGCGGCGAGCCAGCGCTGCCATTCCAGCTCGTCGAGCGCCGCGCCGAGCGCCTCCCCCCCCACACCCGACGCCCGCGCCAGCAGCGCCGCCGGCACGCGCCCGTCCAACACCGCCGCAGCGACGAGTACGCCCTGAGCATCGCTCGAGAGCCGGTGGAAATTCACACGGACGGCGGCGGTGATGGCGTCGGGCAGGTCGCCGGGAAAGGTCTGTTGCAGCGTCCGAAGCGGCTGCGGCCACACCCCCGGTACCTGCTGCAGGTCCAACCCCAACGCCACGGCATTCAGGAGCTCGACCGCGAGCAGCGGAATGCCGGCGGAGTCCGCGATGATGCGGCGGGCCAGTCGCTCCAACTGCACCGCGTCGTACGCGGGCGCACCCCAGCGCGCCAACGCGTGCAGCGCGTCGCCCGTGAGCGGGCCGAGCGTGACGGCCGTGCCTGCCAGCTCACGTCCTAGGTGGGCACGGATCTGATCGAGCTCCTCTCGCCGGCGGTGCGGCACCGCGGTGAAGAGCAGCAACACGCGTGAGCGAGTGAGGTCTCGCGCTGCCGCCCCCAGCGCCAGGAGCGACTCGCGATCGAGCCAATGCGCGTCGTCCACGACGACCAGGACGGGCTGCTCGTCCGCGACGACGCGCAGCGCCTCGGAAAACGCCCGGGCCGGCGCGTCGAGCGGGGCACTCCCCCGCAGCCCGGCGAGGCTCGCCGGCGACGCCGCAGCGATCCCGGGCGCGTCGAGCAGCCCCGCCCGGGCGATGCCCAGCACGCCGCTCCACGGATCGCTCCCATCCCCTTCGACCGCGCGCACCGCCGCGATCACGGCGCCGTCAAGCCGGGCACGAGCCGCGAGCTCCTCGGCGAGTCGGGTCTTCCCCGTGCCCCCGTCCCCCTCGACGATCGCGACGCCGATACGCCCATCTCGACAGGCCGCCCACGTCGTCACGAGGCGCTCGAGCTCCCCGCTCCGCCCGACCAGCGGGGCGCGGCGCGACTCGGGCCCCGTGGGCGCCGCGCGCACCGTTTCGGGCAGGCGCCACCCCCGCCCCTGACGGATACGATCGGCCAAGGCTCGCGTCTCCGCGTCCGGTTCCGCGCCCAAGTCCCGCTTGAGCCGTCCGGCGAACGCGGTGAACGCCGCTAGCGCCTGCCCCCGATCGCCCGTGAGCGCGAGGGCGCGCAGCCGGGTCCGGACCGCGACGTCGGAGTGCTCGTCGAGCTGTTCGGCGCGGCGCGCCGCGTCCTCGGCGCCGACCACGTCGCCCCGCGCCAACCTCTGCGTCGACAGGCATTCGAGTATCGCGACCGAGCGACGCTGCCAGCGGGTCCGCTCCGTGGTCATCCAGTCGTCGAACTCCGAGGCTCCCGCGATGCTGAACCCTTCGAGAAACAGGCCGGCGATGAGGCGAGCCGCGGCCTCGTAGTCACCAGCGGCGGCGAATGCCTCGAGCTGCTCCACATCCAGCCGCACCGCTCGGTCGCTTAATCCCACGTGCGCCTGGTCCGTCTCAACGCCGTCCCCCGCGTAGGTCCGCAGGGTCAACACGGCCTGGTTGAGTGAGCGCCGGGCTTTCTCCTGGGGCTGATCGCCCCAGAAGAGCCCGATCAGGTGGTCGCGGGCCCGCCGGCGCTTCGGCGACTGGGCGAGGTAGACCAGCAGGGCGAGATTCTTGCGCCACTGCAGGTCGGCGGGCACGCTGCCGTCGTCGAGCCGCACCACGGGCGGGCCGAGCGTCTCGCAGCGGATCACGCGATGTCGCGGCAGTGGAGGGCCGTGGCACGAGCCCCGGCGCTGTCGGCGCGGGCGCGGTAGCGGGCGTCGCCGCGAGCCCAGGCGCCAGCGACCCTTCGATACAGCACGCAGGCACGTTCATCGCCCGCGGCGTCGAGCAGGCCGGCGAGCCGGGATCGGGCAAGCGTGCCGAAGCCCCAGTCCAGGTCGCCGACTTGCGGCGGTCCGCTCGGCCGCCCGGCGACGTCGTTGTTCTCGTACCACTCGAGCTCCCGCTCGACGCCATCCACGTCGTGGCGGGCCTCGGCCCAATCGGCGCGGAACAGATGCAACACCGCGCGGAAGAAGGGATCCACCAGTTCGGGGTCGCCGAGGCTGTCGGCCTGTAACGGCGTCAGCGAATCCGTCAGGTGGAGCGCCGCTGCCGTCCGGCCCCGACGTGCCAGCGCATCGGCCTCCAGGACGCTCGCCAGGGGTCGCCGACCCGACTCGCCTTGGAGCAGCCGTGCATACGAGTCGGAATCGGGGAGCGCGCCCCAGCGCCGGCCGAGCAGGAGCAGCATCCACGCGGCCCGACGTCGCGTCACCGACGTGCTGACGCCGGAGTGGGTGTGCGCGACGAGCCCGCGAGCGATGTCCGCCCAGCGCGCCGGCCCAGCAACCTGCCGCGGGTCGAGGAGGAGCAGGGCCGCGTCGAGCTCAGCGGGGAGGACCGTGAGCTCCGCACCTCCCAGTCCGTGCAGCGCCCGCGCGGCGGCTCGCGCCGAGTCGACCAGCCCCAACGCCAGATAGCCGGACAGCTCGGCCACGAGTCCGGACTCGACGAGCGCGGGCGCGTCGTCGCGCGCCTCAAAACGCCGCCCGAATGCGACGGCACCCGCCGGCGCATCGAACGTCATCAGGTAGCGAGGGCCGGCCGCGAGATCGGGGTACTGGCTGGCGCCGGTCTGCGCGAGCGCGACGTCCAGCGCGCGACCGCAGGCGACACTGCCGTCGAAGCGGCACGTCAACCCGAGCCACAGGAGCGCCCGGACTTCCTGCGAGAAAGAGTCGTGGGGTGGACCGGACTGCTCGAGCCGCTGGTACGCCGCCCGGGCGCCGGTCTCCCTGCCGTCGGCCGTCAGGGCCCAGGTCAAATGCTCCCACGCCGGCAGGAAGTCCGGTCGCACGCGCACCACCGCGTCGAAGGCCTCGATCCCGTCCCGCAACCCGTGCCCGATCAACGGGCCGCGATGATACGTCTCGTCGGCCAACATGAAGAGGGCAGGGAGGAAACCGGGCCGTTCCCGCACAACCCGCTTGAGGGTCGCGAGCGACTGCACCAGGGGCTGGCGCGACGCGCGGATCAGATCCTGATAGTGCGGCGGGAAGGAATCGATGTGACTCAAGTAGTGTGCCGCACGGGCTTCGTCCGCCGGACGCCCGAGCCACTTGTCTACTTGGGCGTGACGCCAGGGACAGAGCCAGCACGTCGAGTCGATCGTCTCGGCGGCGTCGTACGCCCGGTCCGCCTCTCCCCACCGCGCCCGGGCGAGGAGCCGCTCCGCGGCAAGCCACGCGGCGAGCCCCCGGGCGGTCCGGGGCAGTGCTTTGATCGGCAGCACCGCATCGGACGGGTTCTCGCGATTCCAGATTTCGCGCACAATGCCGTACGCCAGCGTGTCGGCCAGGAGGTCCAGATGGCCCGTGTCGCCGCGAGCGAAGATCGCCGGGTCCGAGCCGCCCACCGCTGCCCCCACGTCGACCTCGGCGCGAACCGAATCCCCGCGGGCGCACACCGAGCCCCGCACCAGCACGGTCGATCGCGTGGTGAGCCAGGGCGGCTCCGCCGGACCGGCCACCGAGAAGTCGACGTATCCCTGCAGGTCGCGCACCAAGCCCCGCGCCACGCGATCGCCGGCACGCCCGGCGACCGTACACACGTTCTCGAACGGCGAAACGACCAGTCGCAACCCGCCGGCGCGGGGAAACGGCCAGGCCTCGTTGATCACGCGGCTGGTGACGCCCGCCCCCGCGACCAGGGTCGCCGCCGCGAGGGCCAGGGTGCGTAGCGGGTATTGCCGGATGCGCGTGCTCCAGAACCTCCGCTTGAACGTCGCCGCGTCGGGCCAGCGGTCTTCTGGTTTCCAGGCGAGGGCGCGTCGCAGCACGCCGCGCACGAGCCACGGCACTCCCGCCCACAGCCGCCGCCCCGCACTCTGCGCCTCGAGCCAGTGACGCGCCGTGTAGGCTTCGTAGATGACCAGCGCCGCCGCGTACAGGTCGCTGGCGGGAGACGCTTCGGCGCCGGAGAGCTGCTCCGGGGACATGTAGGCCCGCGTGCCCGCGCGCGCGCCCGGCTCGGTGAAGGACTCTTCCGACCGCTTGCCGGCGACCGGCACGCGCTTCGCGATCCCGAAGTCCACGAGCACGGCGTCCTCGCCGTCCCAGAACACATTCGCGGGCTTCACATCCCGATGCACGACCCCGTGCGCGTGCGCATGCTCGAGCGCATCGAGCAGGTCGCGCCCAAGCTTGAGCACTTGTTTGCGCGGCACGGGACCGGCAGGCAGCCGATCGGCCACGGTCTCACCGTCGAGATATTGCATGGTGTAGTACGGAAGCCCGTCGGCCTGGTCCGCCTCGTAGACCTGGACGATGTGCGCGTGGGTGAAACGG
>Ga0066708_10000474_pt1 | contig 11069 bp, 8 predicted proteins | sample GraSoiAngelo_157_FD_66504 | JGI IMG/M metagenome (GOLD analysis project Ga0066708, IMG submission 66504) | Grasslands soil microbial communities from the Angelo Coastal Reserve, California, USA - 14_1009_16_20cm | ecosystem: Environmental > Terrestrial > Soil > Grasslands | place: USA...
GCGGACAAGGTGGTGGTGCGCCTTCGCGTCAATGGCGAAGACACCGCGATCATGGCGCCGCCCTATAAAACCCTGCTCGAGGTCCTTCGCGAAGATCTGGGCCTGACCGGCACCAAGCACGGCTGCGAGTTGGGAGAGTGCTCGATGTGCGGGGTGCTCGTCGACGGTAAGCCTTTTCTGTCATGCCTGGCGATGCCGCTCGACCTGGAAGGCCGCGAGGTGACGACCATCGAAGGCATGCCGCGAGGCCGCGAGCTGCATCCCCTCCAGGTTGCGTTTGCCGAGCTCGGGGCCGCGCAATGCGGCTACTGCACGCCCGCCATGCTGCTGACCGCCAAGGCCCTGCTCGACCGCGAGCCGCGGCCGTCGCGCGAGGCGATCAAGGATGCCCTCTCGGGGGTTCTCTGCCGCTGTACCGGGTACCTGAAGATCTTCGAGGCGGTCGAGCTGGCAGCGTCGAGAGCCACACGTGGCTGAGTTTTCCGTCGTCGGCAAGCCGCTGACCAAGCCCGACGCCTACGCCAAGGTCAGCGGCCAGACAAAGTTTGCCGACGATCTGTCGCTGCCGCGCATGCTCTACGGCCGGATTCTGCGGAGTCCCTACCCGCACGCCCGGATCCTGCGGGTTGACCCATCACGCGCGCAGACCCTTCCCGGAGTGCTGGCCGTGCTGACCGGCGATGATCTCCCGGTGAAGTTCGGCATCCTCCCGGTCAGCCAGGACGAGGAGGCGCTCGCCCGCGACAAGGTTCGGTACGTGGGCGATCCGATCGCGGCAGTGGCCGCCACGGACGAGTGGGTCGCCGATGAAGCGCTGGACCTGATCGACGTGCAGTTCACCGAACTGCCGCATTTCATGTCGATCCCACAGGCACTGGCCGGCGAGGGTGAGCCGATCCACGGCACCTCGAACGTGCACAAGGCCGTGGCCCTCGAGTTCGGTGATACCGAGGCCGCAATGCGGGCCGCTGATCACGTGCGAGAAGACGTCGTCTTCTTCGAAGGCAACACACATCTCCCGATGGAGCAGCACGCCGCGCTCGCCCAGTATGCGGCCGACGGCAAGCTCACCCTCTGGACCTCATCGCAGACCCCGCACTACGTGCATCGCGCGCTGGGCAAGGTGCTCGACCTGCCGATGAGCCGGATCCGCGTGATCGCCACGCCGAATGGCGGCGGATTCGGTGGCAAGAGCGACATCTTCTCGCACGAGCTCGTCGCCGCCAAGCTCGCGATCGCCACCGGGCGGCCGGTGAAGATCACCCTCACGCGCGAGGAAGTCTTCTATGCCCACCGCGGACGCCACCCGGTGCTGATGAAGGTCAGGACCGGGTTCACGCGCAGCGGGCGGATTACCGGCATGCAGTTTCAGAGCTTCCTCGATGGCGGCGGTTACGGCAGCTACGGGGTCGCGAGCACCTACTACACGGGCGCGTTGCAGGCCACGACCTACGCCATCCCGCGATACCGGTTCGAAGGCGTGCGGCTCTTCACGAACAAGCCGCCCTGCGGTCCCAAGCGCGGGCACGGCACGCCGCAGCCGCGGTTTGCGCTGGAAGTCCATCTCGACAAAGTCGCCGAAGAACTGGGACTCGATCCCGTCGAGATTCGCCGCCGCAATTTGCCGAAGTCCGACTCGCGCACGGTCAACTGGTTGCGGATCACGAGCTGCGGACTTACGGACTGCATTAATAAGGTTGTCGAGGGCTCCCGCTTCCTGGAACGGCGAACCTCGATGCCGCGGGGGCGTGGCCTCGGCTTCGCGGTCAGCTCCTACCTGAGTGGTGCCGGCACCGCCATTTACTGGAACGACATGCCCCACTCAGAGGTCCAGCTGAAGCTCGACCGCAATGGCGGGGTCGCGCTACTGTGTGGGGCGATCGACATCGGCCAGGGCTCGGACCACATCCTGGCGGCGATCGTCGCCGAAGTCCTTGGAGTCGCGATCGATGACATCCAGCTGACAACCGCCGATACCGACTTGACCCCGATCGATCTGGGCAGCTACTCGTCACGGGTCACCTTCATGGCGGGCAATGCTGCGAAGGCTGCCGCGGAAAACGTTCGCGACCGGCTGTTTGCCGTAGCTGCGACGGCTCTGCATTGTGATGCGGAGGAGCTCGTCGCGCGCGACCGCCGAATCTTCCGCCTCAACCGGCCGGCCGACGGGCTGTCCTTCGCCCAGGTGGTGCAGCTTGCCGAGGGGGAAGGCGGGGTGGTCACTGGTAGCGGGAGCTACACCCCGCCGAAGCTCGCCGGGCCGTACAAGGGAGCCGGGGTTGGACCGAGCCCCGCCTACTCCTATTCAGCGGCCGTCGTCGAGGTCGATTGCGACCTCAAGACCGGCGAGGTGAAGGTTCCCGAGGTCTGGATCGCCCACGACATCGGACGCGCCATCAACCCCATGCTGGTGATCGGCCAGGTGGAGGGCAGCGTCTACATGGCGTTGGGCGAGGCGCTGATGGAGGAACAGACATTCCGTCTCGGACTGCACAAGTTTCCTTCGCTGCTCGAGTACAAGAGTCCGACGGCGCTGGAGGCGCCGGTGATGCACACGTACCTGGTCGAAACGATCGATCGCGAGGGCCCGTTTGGCGCAAAGGAAGCGGGCCAGGGACCGCTGCTGCCGGTCATCCCGGCCGTGGCCAACGCCATCTACAACGCGCTTGGGATTCGCATCGATGAGATTCCCATTACGCCCGACAAGGTGCTGAAGGCGCTGAACGCCCGCGACAAGCGTGTCGGGCCGAAAACGGTGCCGGCCTTCGCGTTTCCGCCGCTGATAAAGGCCGAGGTCCCACCAGAGTGGAAAGGTAAGTAGTGCTGCGGCTGCCGCGGCTTCAATACCTACGGCCACGATCGGTTAGCGAGGCCTGCGACATGGCGGCATCGCAGCCCGGAGCCATGTTCATCGCCGGCGGCACCGACCTGGTGCCGAATCTGAAGCGCCGGCAATTCGATGTGCCGGCGCTGATCAGCCTCAGCGCGCTTTCGGGCATGCGGCTGATCGCCGGCGACGCCAAAGACGGGCTGACGATCGGGGCGGGGGCGACGCTCGATGAACTGGCGCACCATCCCGCGCTGAACGGCCCGTATCGCGCGCTCGCCCAGGCGTGCGACCTGGTGTCAACTCCCCAGGTTCGCTGCATGGGGACGCTGGGCGGCAATCTTCTGGTCGACCCTCGCTGCAACTACTACAACCAGACCTACAGCTGGCGAAAAGCCGTCGGGTTCTGCTTGAAGAAAGACGGCGACATCTGCCTTGTGGCCCGCAGCTCGCCGCGGTGCTGGGCGGTGTCATCATCGGACAGCGCGCCGGTGGCGCTGGCCCTGAACGCGACCGTGGTATTGCACGGCGTTGGCGGCGAGCGTCGCATTCGCGCCGACGACCTCTATAAGGATGACGGCATCGACTACACAACCAAACGTGCCGATGAGGTCATCACCTCGCTGCACGTCCCAGCGTCGAAAGAAAGGATGACGAGTGCCTACTGGAAGCTGCGTCGCCGGCCGGCCTTCGACTTCCCAATCCTCGGCGTGGCCGTTGCGCTGAGCTGGGACGATGGGATGGTGCAGACCGCACGCGGTGCGCTCGGGGCCGTTGGGTCGCGCCCGGTCGACATCACCCCATTTCTCGGGCCTTTAACCGGAAGCCGCCCTGATGACAGGCTGATTGCCGAGGTGGCGGACGGGGCCGATAAACCGGCGCGGCCGCTGGATAACACCGACCTCAGCCACTACTGGCGCAAACGGATGACACGGGTCTACATCGAGCGGGCGCTGCGAGACGCCTGCGGTCTCCCGCCGGTCGAGGGACGACTCAGCGCCCAGGTCAAGGCGAGCTCAATGTAACGCTCCGTCCAGAACGTCAGGCCGGGAGGCGGGCCGCGTTATATCTACCGATGAAGCACATCCCCGCGCTCTTGATCCTGGCCGGCTTATTGACAGCATGCGCCGGCACGGCGACCATCTCCGGGTCCAGTGTCAAGGGCGTCCGCACGGATGCCGGCTCGAGCTACGCGCCCGTGAACAGCGGCTCGAATAGCGCATCTGGGATCGAAGACCTCGCCCGCGTCAACCCCGCGATCCAAAAGCGTACGGAACGATCGGTGGCTCCCGTTAGCGCGCCCGCCCCGGCGCCGAGGGTTCAGGTCCGGCCCGGTGCTGGCGATGGCTGCGGTGGCGGCACCGGCGTTGGAAAAGCGCAGCCGATGTGTGCTGTCGAATAGCCGAAGCCGATAACCACGAAGTAACAAGAAAAGAGGGTGCCGACGGCACCCTCTTTCTCTTTCTGCCTGGTTGGTTTTACCTTGCAGGAACCGATTGGGCGGCAATGTAGACGTTCTGATCGTTGACGGGCACTCCGTCAGGAGTAATCGCGCCGCAGACCGAAGGCGGCGTGGCGATTGTCCCGGGGCTTGCACCTGGGCATGCGAACAGGTCAGGGTCACGCGTATCCGACCAGAAGGGATACGCGTTGTCGACGGCAGACAGCCCGGCATAGTCACCCCAGAAGGTGCTGTAGGTGCCTTCGGGGAACTGAGTCGGAATGGGCATGGAAGAGCTGCTCACTCGCTGAATGCCAAAGGTTGTGAAGGGAGCCGAGCCACCCGAGATGCTTACGTCCGAGTATCCGGTCACTTCATCGGTTCCATACTGGCGGTCGTAATAGGACGTGGCGAGCTTCCCGTTCTTGGTGAAGGCGATCCACTGGAACCACTGATCGGTCGTCGCCTGCCCGGGCTCCTGGGTTGCGCTTGTCAGCGCTCGCGGGTCGGTCGTGGTCCCCGTGAACGTCTGGCCGCCGTCGTTTGAGACGCTCAAGAGGATGTCGTCGTTGCAGGCCCCCGGCGTTTTAACGCCGGTGAAGAGGTTCTGGCCCGTAACCGGGCTGGTGCCCGTCGGCGTGCAGCCGTTCGACTCCTTTGAATGCTGGTTGATATACGAGCCGAACGCGACGACCACCTGGTTCGGGTTCGTGGGGTTGACCGCGCCCGATCCGTAGTTCGTCGCCCGGAAGATCGAATTGTTGGTCGCAGCTTTCTCCGGGACGCAGGCTCGGAAATTGTCGTGGCCACCCTGGTATGTGGCGCAGTCCGGCAGGTCGTAGAAGTCGGTGACCTTGACCAAGCCGCTGAAGGTCACTCCGCCGTCGATGGACCTGGCCAGGAGAATCTGGTTGCGGTTGTCCGGTCCACCGAGCGTTTGACCATTATTGAAGTTGTTGAAGATAACGTACAGCACGCCGTCAGGACCAACGAAAGGTTGCGAGAACTGGTTCTCATTGCAGCCGCCGACGGCCAATCCGTAGTCGTTGACGCAGAGCGGGCTGTTGAGGCTGACCAGGTGGCGCGGTGAGAAGTGCTCGCCGTAGTCCGACGAGTACGCCTCGTAGATGAACGCCGTCCCATTGGGGGCAAACTCCGTCCAGGTGACGTAGATGCGATCCTGGAACGGGGTGCAGCTCGCTCCCGGCGTGGCGACCGTGGTACCCGCAGCGCAGGCGTTTGCGTTGTTGTCGACCGCCATGAACTGCTTGTCTTGAAGCGGAAGAAAGTTCCCGGTTGTGTTGTTTGATTCGATCACTGGCCGGCCGGGGAAGTTGAACGAGGCACCAAAGTTCTGGGTGGAACGGAAGACATACAGACCGTTGGATTGATCGATGTCACCAGTCGTGGCCCGGCCACGCTTGAACATCTGACATGACAAATAGGCGTTGCCCTTTGAGTCCCAAGCCACTGACGTATCGCCCGAAGCCTGGAAATACTCGCGCGGCCGCTGGATGAACGTACCGCGAACGAAGTTATTGGGCACGGTTGTCTCATTCCAGGTCCGACCCTTGTCGAGGCTGTAGGAGACTCCACAGGTCGCGTCGCCACGGCGATAGTCGTTGTAGCTGGCGATCAGATGGTTCGGCTGATTCGGGTCCTGAGCGACGTAGGTTTCGTTCTGGGCCTGGCTACGTCCCTGCAAATCTGGATCGCTAAGGTTCAGGCAATTCTGGTTGACCTTGATGTTCGAGCTCTGGTTGACCGGACAGGCGTCGCTTCCGCGTGGGAAGTAACTCGTCGGCTTTGAACCTCCGTCGCTGCCGTTGGACCCCAGCTCGTGAGAAGCGAACCCCGAGATGATCCTGGCCTGGATGTCATTGAGCTCGTCATCGATCTGCGGCACGGTCGCCTGTACGTTGCTCAGGCCCGGCTGGAATATCAAAAGACCCGCCACCGGCAGCGCCGTAATTAGCCGAAGCAAGCGCGACTTCATACACCCTCCTTGAGTAGCCGAGAAGACGACAGCAATGGACCGCCGTGCCGGGGCGCCTGGCCTTTTTCCCTCCCCAAGGAAAACTAACGAATGGTTAACCCCCTGTAAAAGCGGGACCGCTCCAATACTGATCTTGCGATACGAGAAGTGTCAAGCCCCGGCCGCTGTCAGGTCCTTGGCGAGACTCACGTAAGCTGAGTGCGTGGCCTTCGCCTACGGCTTGGGGGCGCGGGTGCGCCGTCGCGAAGACCCTCGGTTGATCACCGGCGCCGGCACCTACCTCGACGACCTGCGCCCGGCCGGCCTCTGCCACCTGGTCTTCGTGCGCAGCTATCTGCCGCACGCCAACATTGAGGCGATCGACCTGGCCGCCGCCCGCTCGGCGCCCGGGGTGATCGCGGTGGTCACGGCCATCGACATGAAGGGCGCTCCGACCTTCCCGGTGAGCGGGCCGAAGGGCAGCCGGCTCCCGGAACGTCCCCTTCTCAACGGCGATCGGGTGCGCTTCAGCGGCGACCTGATCGGTTTCATCATCGCGGAAACGCGGGAGCAGGCGCGCGACGCGGCCGATCTCATCGCGGTTGAGCTCGACGCGCGTCCGGTCGTCACCGACCCGCTGGCCGCGGCCGACCCGGGCACCGCGCTTATCCACGAGGGCCTTGGAACGAATATCGCCGATGAATCGACCCGGATCTGGGGTGATGTCGAGGCGGCGTTTAGGGGTGCCCACCGTGTCGTGCGGGCTCGCATTCGCAATCAGCGTCTGGCCGGCATACCGATCGAGACTCGCGGCGTGGTTGCCACCGCCAACCGCTGGGAGCCGTCGGTCACAGTCTGGTCGGCGACACAGATTCCGCACGGCGTCCGCGACGAGGTTGCGACCTTCCTCGGCCTGCCCCAGTCCGCGGTACGGGTGATCGCGCCTGAAGTCGGCGGCGGCTTCGGCGCCAAGTTGTCGGTCTATCCCGAGGAACTCCTCGTGCCCTGGGCCGCGATGCGATTGGCTCGCCCGGTGAAGTGGGTCGAGGACCGGAGCGAACACTTGCAGGCAACCACTCACGGCCGCGACCAGATCCACGATGCGGAACTGGCGGTGAGTGCCGATGGAAGCCTGCGCGGGCTCAAGGTGCGGCTGACCGCTGACCTGGGCGCTTACCCAATGGGCGTCGGACTCCCCCGATTGACCCGCCGGCTTCTGTGCGGCTGTTACCGCCTGCCGGCCCTGCAGGTGGACATCCGGAGTGTGTACACGAACAAGACACCGATCGCGGCCTATCGCGGCGCCGGCCGGCCGGAGGCGATCTTCCTGATCGAGCGGATGATCGATCTCGCCGCCCGTGAACTGGGCATCGATCCCGCTGCCATGCGCCGGCGCAACCTGCTTCCCGCATTTGACGAGCCGACCGCCACCATCAGCGGCGAGCTGTACGACAGCGGCAACTATCCAGCCGTCCTGGAGCGAGCCCTCACGGTCGCCGGCTACGACCAGCTCCGCGCCAACCAACAGCAGGCTCGCCAGGCAGGTCGGCTCGTCGGCATTGGGGTCTCGTCCTATGTCGAGATGGCGGGCTTCGGTCCCGAAGGTGAGCTTTTCGAGAGCGCCACGGTTCGGGCGAATGCGGACGGCGGGATCACGGTCGTCACCGGGACCTCGCCGCACGGCCAGGGCCACGAAACCGCCTGGTCGCAACTCGTGGCTGTGGAGCTCGGCGTTGCGCCGGATCAGATCATGGTCATGCACGGCGACACCGCAACCGTGCCGATCGGCGTCGGCACATTCGGCAGCCGGAGCGCGGCAGTCGGCGGCACGGCGGTCCACCTCGCGGCGGGCGACGTCCGAGATAAGGCGCGCCTCCTCGCAGCCCATCTGCTGGAGGCGGCGCCGGCCGATATCGTTCTGAACGATGGACAGTGGCAGGTTCGCGGCGTGCCGGGGCGGGCGGTAACGTTTTCGGCGATCGCGAAGGCGGCGTATGGCGGCGCCCGGCCGGCGGGGATGGAGGCCGGCCTGGAATCCACTCGGTATTTCCAGCCGCCCGGCATGGTTTTCCCCTTCGGGGCGCACGTGGCCGTCGTCGAAGTCGACCCGGAGACGGGCTCGGTCACGCTGCAGCGCTACATCTCAGTCGATGACTGCGGCCGCGTGCTCAACCCGTTGCTGGTCGAAGGCCAGGTCCACGGCGGGCTGGCGCAGGGCATCGCGCAGGCCCTCTACGAAGAGGTCGCCTATGGCCCCGACGGATCGCTGCTCAGCGGGAACCTGACAACCTACATGATCCCGACCGCGCCAGACCTGCCGAGTTTTACTCTGGACCGAACCGTCACGCCAAGTTCGGTCAACCCACTGGGCGTCAAGGGCGTGGGTGAGAGCGCCACCATCGGCTCGACGCCGACCATCGTGAACGCGGTCGTCGATGCCCTGGGGCCACTGGGGGTGCTGGAGATTGATCCACCCTGCTCGCCCGAGAAGGTATGGCGCGCCATCGAGTCGGCGCGAAAGCGGCTCGAGCGTTGAGGCTCTGCACCTACTCGGTCGAACCAGGAGGACCTCGCCTCGGGGCGCAGTGCGGCAACGCCGTCCTTGATCTGGCTCGCTACTCGCACCTGCATGACGGGTTGCGCCTCCCGCCGGACATGCAGGGCTTGCTCGACGCCGGGGCGGCGGCCTGGCGCCACGCCGCCGATCTTTGCCGCCGCTTCATCGCCGAACTCGACAGCCATGACCTGGCGCAGGACGCGGAGGCCGGCCTCGCGTATCCGTCCGAGCGGGTCCGGTGGCACGCGCCCATTCCGCGGCCGCGGAAGGACGTCTTCTGTCTCGGTCAAAACTATGCCGCACACGCCGCGGAATCCGGCAGTCCTCCACCGCCGGCGCCGATTTACTTCACAAAGCCGCCCACGACCATCATCGGACCCGGCGAGGCGATCCCTTATCCGCAGGGCCTGACCACGCGGCTCGACTGGGAAGTCGAGCTGGGCGCCATCATCGGAGTCGGGGGAAGGGACATCCCCGAGGCGCGCGCCCTTGATCATGTCTTCGGCTACACCGTCGTCAATGACGTCTCCGCCCGCGAGCTGCAGTTCCGCACCTCGCAATGGTTCAAGGGGAAGAGCCTTGATGGCAGCTGTCCGATGGGCCCCGTGATCATCACCGCCGATGAGATCCCGGATCCGCAACGACTGCGGCTCCGGCTGGCCGTGAACGGCGTGGCCAAGCAGGACAGCAACACCAGCGACATGATCTTCTCGGTTGCGCGGATCGTCGCCGATCTCTCTGCGGGAATGACGCTCGAGCCGGGAGACTGCATCTCAACCGGGACACCACAGGGCGTGGGTGACGGCCGAAAACCTCCCGAATACCTCCACCCGGGCGACGTGGTGGAAGCCGAAATTGAGCGGATCGGCGTGCTGACGAATCCGGTTCGCTAAGGCTGCAGCTTCCAGTCCTTGAGCATGTCGATCGCCGGATAGGCGGTCAGATCGTACTGCACCGGCGTGATGGAAACATAGCCGTCGCTCACCATGGCGGCATCCGCCTCGTTCTCCGGCTCCTGCAACCGAAACGTGCCATCCAGCCAGTAGTAGGTCTGGTTTCGCGGGTCGGTCCGTTTTTCGAACCGTTCTTCGACGCGCGACTCACCCTGTCGCGTGATCGCGACACCCTTGATCTTGTCCTCGGGCAGGTTGGGGATGTTGACGTTGAGCAGGGTCTTGTCGGGCAGCCCTTTCGCCAGCACGGCCGCGGCCAGTTTTCGGGTGAACCTTGCCGCATAGCTGAAGTCCGGATGCGTAAAGGTTGCCAGCGATACGGCGATCGAGGGAATGCCGAGGATGCGCGCCTCGGTGGCGGCGCTCACCGTGCCCGAGTAAATGACATTGGTGCCGGTGTTCGCTCCCAGGTTGATCCCGGAGACGACCAGGTCAGGCGGCCTTGGCAAGATCGCCTTGACGGCGATCTTCACGCAGTCGGCGGGCATGCCGTTTACCGCGTAACCGAAACGGGTATTGCGCCGCACGACCTCCTTGGTGCGGAGTGGAAGCAGCAGCGTGATGGCGTGTCCGACGGCGCTGCGCTCCGCATCCGGAGCGACCACTTCCACCTCGCCGATCTTTCGCAGCTCTTGCCATGCGGCAAGGATGCCCTGGGCATAGATGCCATCGTCGTTGGTCAGCAGGATCAGCGGCCTGGGCATGATTTCGCCCTCAATGATGCCGCTTTATACTGGACCTGCGCGACGATGGAAGATCCCATCCTGGAGTTTCTACGATCCCAGGCTCGGAACTATCGCTGCCGGGTGTGCGGCAGTAACCACAAGGGTTCCCAGCTGCGCAAGATCGGCAATCACAACAACAAATTGATCGTCCAGGTGACCTGTGGCCGCTGCCGAGATTCCTTCTTCTTGCATGTCGAGTTCGCCGGCTCAATCGTGAATGCCGTCGAAGAGGTTACCCGGGTGGCGGCCGCCTCGCCCCGCGACACGGATGAGACCGACGGCGATCCGCTGACCCATGACGAGGTGCTTGACGCTCATCAGCGGCTCGCGGCCTTCAACGGTAAGCTGACCGACCTGCTGAACGAGTAAGCCGAAGCCCGGCGGTCAGCCGTGCAGGCGCCGGTAGCCGCTTCGGTAGTAGATCAGCGGCCCGTCTTCAGAGACGATCTCCAGGGCGATCACCTGGCCGACGATGATCGTGTGATCGCCGGCCGCCAACGTGCTGTGCACGGTGGCTTCGAGGTAACCGGTGGCCTCGTTGAGGATGGGGGCGCCGGTGGTTCCCACGCGGTAGCCGCCCTCGCGGAATTC
>Ga0066708_10000480_pt1 | contig 11045 bp, 9 predicted proteins | sample GraSoiAngelo_157_FD_66504 | JGI IMG/M metagenome (GOLD analysis project Ga0066708, IMG submission 66504) | Grasslands soil microbial communities from the Angelo Coastal Reserve, California, USA - 14_1009_16_20cm | ecosystem: Environmental > Terrestrial > Soil > Grasslands | place: USA...
TTGAGCGCCAATATTTCAGCAGCACCGGTGGTCGCCGTCGGACCGGTCACATTCGGCAATGATTTGCCGATTTCTATTATCGCCGGCCCCTGCCAGCTCGAAAGCCGGACGCACGCGCTGGAAGTCGCTTCCGCGCTGAAGGAGATCGCGAGCCGGCTCCGAATCGGGCTCGTTTACAAGACCTCGTTCGACAAGGCCAACCGCACCAGTGCTTCGGCTGCGCGCGGTCTTGGTCTGAAACAGTCGCTGCCGATCTTTGCCGAGATCCGTTCATCGCTCGGCTTGCCCGTGTTGACCGACGTGCACGAGGCCTCGCAATGCGCCGAGGTCGCCCAGGCCGTCGACGTGTTGCAAATTCCGGCCTTCCTGTGCCGGCAGACCGATCTGCTGTTGGCTGCGGCAGCGACCGGCAAGGTCGTCAACGTCAAGAAGGGGCAATTTTTGGCGCCGTGGGACATGGCGAATGTTGTCGCCAAGATCACGGACTGCGGCAACGCACAAGTGCTCGTCACCGAACGCGGCGCGTCGTTTGGCTACAACACGCTGGTGTCGGACATGCGCGCGCTGCCGATTTTGGCGCGCACCACCGGCGCGCCGGTGATCTTCGATGCCACGCACTCCGTGCAACAGCCCGGCGGCAAGGGCAGCTCTTCCGGCGGCGAGCGTGAATTCGTCCCCGTCCTGGCGCGCGCGGCGGTCGCCGTCGGCGTTGCCGGCGTGTTCATCGAGACCCATCCCGATCCCGACCATGCGCCGTCCGACGGTCCCAACATGGTGCCGCTGCGCGAATTTGAGGGATTGTTGAAGAAGCTCATGGCATTCGACGCGCTCGCCAAAAAATTCCAAGGACAAGTAGCGGGCTGATGCCACAAACAGCGCTTCGGCCGCACGACCAGCGCTTGCCGCCGGTGCTCAACATCATTGCGCTCACGACGTTTGCGGCCAGCCTTTCGGTGCGCGCACTCGATCCGGTGCTGCCGCATGTCGCCGACGAATTCGCCGTCAGCATCGCGACTTCCGCCAGTTTCGCGGCCGTGTTCGCCTTCACCTTCGCGATCGTGCAGCCGTTGGTGGGCGCTGCGGCCGATCTGTTCGGCAAGGCGCGGCTGATGATCCTCTGCCTGGCGCTGCTTGGGCTTGCCAACATCCTCGGCGCCATCTCGACCTCGTTTCCGCTGTTGTTCGCAACGCGCATCCTGGCCGGCATCGGCTCCGGCGGGGTGTTTCCGGTTTCGCTCGGCCTCACCAGCGATCTCGTCGGCGCGGAAAAGCGCCAGGTCGCAATCGGCCGCACGCTGGCCGGCTCCATGACCGGCAATCTGCTCGGCGCGTCCGCCTCCGGCCTGATCGGCGACTTTCTTGGTTGGCGCGGTGTGCTCGCGGTGCTCGGCGCGCTCGTGATTGCCGCGTCGCTGGCGGTCGCCGCCGGGTTTCGCGGCGCCGATTTGAAGCATCCGCCGCGCACCAACCTCAGCGCGCTCAGGCATGGCTACCGCACCATCTTCAACAACCCGAATGCGCGCGTCTGCTATTCGGCAGTGTTCGTGGAAGGCTGCTGCGTGCTCGGGTTGTTTCCGTTCATCGCCGCATTCCTGTTCGACCTCGGCGAAAAATCGCTGTCGATCGCGGGCATCGTGATCGCAGGCTTTGCGGTCGGTGGACTGTTCTACACGCTGACGGTGTCGCGGTTCCTGCCGCGGCTTGGCGTCAAGGGCATGATGATATCAGGCGCGACCTTGGTGGGGTTGCAACTCATCGCCACAGCGTTCGGTCCCGGCTGGAAGATCCAGGGCCTCAGCCTGCTGTTCATGGGCTGGGGTTTTTACATGATCCATGGCTGTCTGCAGGTATTTGCCAGCGAACTATCCGTCGAAGCCCGCGCCACTGCGCTGTCGCTGCACTCGTTCTTCTTTTTCATGGGCCAGACCATCGGGCCGGTCGCCTATGGGCTCGGCCTCGGGCACGCCGGCAAGGTGCCGACCTTGCTTGGCGCGGCGGTCGTGATGATCGCATTGGGCTTTGTCTGCGCGCGGCTCTTGCGGCAGCGGGCGCCGGCAGACGCGGTCGCAAGGACGGCCCGAGCCGATCGGGCGATCAAATACTGATCAAATGCTTGAGCTTGAGGAACTCCCGTCCCGAGCCTTACCCTCGTCAATTCGCGCGACAACGCGCGGGCGGGGAAAAGCGCTTCCAGGCCGCAGGGGTGAGGACAATATCCGCCCATACCCCCTACAACGATGAAAGAAAAGGGGGCATGCTTGTCGGACAATAGGCCAGTCGATGCTGCAACCGACGGTCAAAGAATGACAGGGGAGATGAAAATGTCCACGGACGTGTCAGGCCAGGCGCGCGCGGCCGCCATTCTGGCTCGCCTCGATCGACTTCCAAGCACGCGGCATGTGTGGTGGCTCATTACGCTGCTCTCGCTTGGCGGCATGTTCGAACTCTACGATCTCTTCATGACCGCCTACGTCGTTCCCGGTCTGATGAAGGCGGGCCTACTCACCAACGTGGCGGTCAGCATATTTGCCGGCCCGGCATTGTTTGTCGCGGCGACCTTCACGGGCCTGTTCATCGGCACCTTCGTCTTCGGTTATGCCGCCGACAGATACGGGCGGCGGACGATCTTCACCTACTCGATGCTATGGTACAGCGCGGCGACGCTGGTGATGGCCTTCCAGACGAGCGGTTTTGGAGTGAGCTTCTGGCGGCTGATCGCCGGCATCGGCATCGGCGTGGAATTGGTTACCATCGACACTTACCTCTCGGAACTCGTGCCCAAATCGATGCGCGGTCGCGCATTCGCCTTCAACCAGGCCGTGCAGTTCTCGGTTGTTCCGGTGGTTGCATTCATTGCCTACATGCTCGTGCCGATCAGCCCGTTCGGGTTTGACGGCTGGCGATGGGTTGTCCTGATTGGCTCGACAGGTGCGCTATTCGTCTGGTTCATCCGCCGCGCGGTACCGGAGAGCCCGCGTTGGCTTATCAACCAGGGACGGCTCGACGAGGCGGAGGCGGTGACCGCTTCGATCGAAGCGAGGGTGATTGCCGATCTCGCCGGCAAGTCCTTGCCGGTGCCGCAAAGCCATGCTGTGGAAGAGGCCCAACCCGTGGGCCGCCTGGCCGAAATCTTCGAGCCGCGCTATCGCGGCCGCACGATCATGCTGATGGTCTTCCAGTTCTTCCAAACCTTCGGCTACTATGGCTTCGCCGCCTGGGTACCGACGCTGATCACCCAACAGACCGGCATCAATCTCCACGCAAGCCTCCTCTATTCATTCATCATCGCCATCGCCAACCCGTTTGGTCCGCTGCTGGGCATGAGCTTCGCCGACAGGTTCGAGCGGAAATGGCAGTTGGTGGGTGCGGCCTGCTGCATCGGAATCTTCGGAATGCTGTTCTCATTTCAGGACACGATGCTCTTGCTGATTTTGTTCGGCGTGCTGATCACGTTATCGAACAACGTGCTTTCCTACTCGTTCCACAATTACCAAGCCGAGCTGTTTCCCGCCCGAGTGCGCGCCCGCGCCGTCGGCTTCACGTATTCGCTCAGTCGGCTCAGCGCGATATTTGCGAGCTTCATCATCGGCTTCTTCCTGCAGACCGCGGGCACAAAGGGCGTGTTCGGCCTGATCGCAGCCGCGATGCTGATCGTGGTCATCTCGATCGGTCGCTGGGGACCACGCACGCTCGACCTTGAGCTCGAGGAGATCTCGCGGTAGCTAGCACGCGAGAGCATTCGGGAGCAGGTGCACCCATATTCGCTCTAGGTTATGCATGACACGGGAATAGTGAAGCGCATCGTGACGTTTGATCAGTCGGAGCGCTTCCTCGACACGCCGCAAGGCGGGGTGGGGCCTGCTTTCGGTAGTTCCAACCGTCAGCCCGTCAATGTTTCGGCTCGTTGATCGCCAGAAGTTCAACCTGTCCACGGTGGCTTTCGGAGTTGGCTTCTTCACGAAGGCTAGGCGACGCTGATGCGGCGTCGTTCCAGTCCCGTCATGAACAAATCCTGTCCCCATGGGCAAACAGTGCGCCGCTCTTCCTTTCGGGTGGCTTATAGCGTTGATTCAAATGGTATGGATTATCGTTCGCCTCCCGGTTGCCGGCAGGATCACCCCCGGCCGCGATAGGGCGCGACGGCCTGATCTGGAACCCAAAGTCCCTTTGGTAGTTTGCCGGTCTGCCAGAACACGTCGATCGGAATGCCGCCGCGCGGATACCAATAGCCGCCGATGCGCAGCCATTTCGGCTTGATCTCATCCGCGATCCGCTTGCCGATCATCACCGTGCAGTCCTCGTGGAACGCGCCGTGGTTGCGAAAGCTCGCGACATAAAGTTTTAGCGATTTCGACTCCAGGAGCCACTGGCCCGGCGCATAATCGATGACGAGATGCGCGAAATCCGGCTGCCCCGTGACCGGGCAGATCGAAGTGAATTCCGGCGCCGTGAAACGCACCAGATAGTCCGTATCCCTTTGCGGATTGGGCACGCGATCGATCTGGGCCTCGTTAGGCGTCTTCGGCCATTCCACGGCGCGGCCGAGTTGCAGGCCGGACGATTTTGCCACTTTGTTGGGCTCCTTCGACATAGGGGTTCTCTTAGCCAATCATGATGACGCCGTCACCCGGCCTTTTCCGTCCCCATGCCTTGTTGTAGAAGCAGCGCCAACCGCTCAATCCCGCATTTTTCCGTGGAGGCTCCCCATGACCGCCATCGTCGACATCATCGGCCGCGAAATCCTCGATAGCCGCGGCAATCCCACGGTCGAAGTCGATGTGGTGCTGGAGGACGGATCGCTGGGCCGCGCGGCGGTACCATCGGGTGCCTCCACCGGCGCTCATGAGGCGGTGGAATTGCGGGACGGCGACAAGGCACGCTATCTCGGCAAAGGCGTGCAAAAGGCGGTTGCGGCGGTCAACGGCGAGATTTTCGAGGCCCTGAGCGAGATGGAAGTCGAACAACAGGTTCAGATCGACCAGATCATGATCGGGCTCGACGGGACGCCGAACAAGAGCCGCCTAGGGGCCAACGCCATCCTCGGCGTGTCGCTCGCCTGCGCCAAGGCTGCCGCCCAATCCGTCGACACGCCGCTCTATCGCTATGTCGGCGGCACCTCGGCGCGGACGTTGCCGGTGCCGATGATGAACATCGTCAATGGCGGCGTGCATGCCGACAACCCGATCGACTTCCAGGAATTCATGATTCTTCCGGTCGGTGCCAAGACCTTTGCCGACGCACTGCGCTGCGGCTCGGAGATTTTCCATACTCTGCGCGCGGAATTGAAGAAGGCCGGCCACAACACTAATGTCGGCGACGAGGGCGGGTTTGCGCCGAACCTGCCGTCAGCGGATGCCGCGCTTGAATTTGTCATGAGCGCGATCGGCAAGGCCGGCTATAAGGCGGGCGGCGACGTCATGCTCGCGCTCGACTGCGCGGCGACCGAGTTCTTCAAGGACGGCAAATATGTCTATGGCGGCGAGAACAAGACCCGCTCGCGCTCGGAGCAGGCGAAATATCTCGCCGATCTGGCTTCGCGCTATCCGATCGTCTCGATCGAGGACGGCATGTCGGAAGACGACATGGACGGCTGGAAAGAATTGACTGATCTGATCGGCAACAAGTGTCAGCTCGTCGGCGACGACCTCTTTGTCACCAACGTCGAGCGGCTTGCCGACGGCATCAAAAATGGCCGCGCCAATTCCATCCTGGTCAAGGTCAACCAGATCGGCACGCTGACCGAGACGCTCGCCGCAGTCGAGATGGCCTACAAGGCCGGCTATACCGTCGTGATGTCGCATCGCTCCGGCGAAACCGAGGACTCCACCATCGCCGACCTCGCGGTCGCGACCAATTGCGGCCAGATCAAAACCGGCTCGCTGGCGCGCTCCGACCGCACCGCGAAGTACAATCAATTGCTGCGCATCGAGCAGGAGCTGGGCTCGCAGGCGAAATATGCCGGCAAAGCGGTACTGAAGGCGCTGGGGTGAGATCGGGTTTCGAAAAACGCCAAGAAACAAACGGGAGGATTCCGATGAGCGACGCCAAGACCGGGCTTCAGTTGCGCTCGCTGATCAAGAAGAGCGGCGACCTCGAGATATCGCTCGTGAACGTTCCGATTCCCGAGCCTGCGGAAGATGAAATTGTCGTCCGCGTCGAGGCCAGCCCAATCAATCCGTCGGACCTTGGACTTTTGACCGGCGCTGCCGACCTGACGACGGCGAAAGCATCCGGCACGAAGGAATCTCCTGTCATCAGCGCGAAGGTCCCGGAAGCGGGGATGCGGGCGATGGCGGGACGGCTTGATGAATCCATGCCGGTCGGCAACGAAGGCGCCGGCGTCGTCGTCAAGACCGGATCATCGGATGCTGCCAAGGCGCTGATGGGCAAGATGGTTGCCATGATCGGCGGGGCGATGTACGCGCAATACCGCTGCATCAAGGCGAGGGACGTGCTGGAGCTGCCATCAGGCACCACCGCCGCCGAAGGCGCGTCCTGCTTTGTCAATCCGCTGACGTCGCTCGGTATGACCGAGACCATGCGGCGCGAAGGCCACAAGGCGCTGGTGCACACCGCGGCGGCTTCCAATCTTGGCCAGATGCTCAACAAGATCTGCCTCAAGGACGGCATCGCCCTCGTTAATATTGTGCGGAGCCAAGAGCAGGCCGACATCCTGCGCAACATCGGCGCCAAACATATCGTCGATTCCACCGCGCCGACCTTCATGGACGACCTGACCGCGGCCCTGGCGGAAACCGGCGCGACGCTGGCCTTCGACGCCATCGGTGGCGGCAAGCTCGCCGGCGAGATTCTGACGTGCATGGAGACGGCGATCAACAAAACGGCAAAGGTCTATAGCCGGTACGGATCGAATGTGCACAAGCAGGTCTATATTTATGGCGGCCTCGACACACGTCCGACCGAACTCAATAGAGCGTTCGGCATGGCCTGGGGCATCGGCGGCTGGCTGTTATTCCCCTTCCTGATGAAGATCGGCCCGGCCGATGGCGCAAGGCTGCGTCAGCGGGTGATCGCCGAACTCAAGACCACCTTTGCCAGTCACTACACCAAAGTCGTGTCGCTGCAGGAAGCGCTCGCGCTTTCCAACATCGCCATTTATGCCAAGCGCTCGACCGGCGAGAAGTTTCTGATTAATCCGAACAAGGCCGGATGACGCCGGGCGCTACGCGCCGCGTTACGATTGCGCGAACGCAGCGTTTCCAAAATTGCACGATCAATGCACTTGCATGTTTTCTACAGGTGCGGCTTAAGTGAGGGCGTTCGGTCCCGCTTCGAGAAGGAAATTTCATGCCCACCCCGCATCCCATCGTCACGATCGTCGGCAGCCTGCGCAAGGAGAGCTTTACGCTCAAGATCGCCAATGCGCTGGCGAAGCTTGCGCCGGCTTCGCTCAAGCTCGACGTCACGACGTTGCACGGCATTTCGTTCTTCAACCAGGACCTCGAGGCCGCACCGCCGGCCGACTGGCTGGCGTTTCGCGAGAAATTGCAGAAATCGAACGGCGTCCTGTTCGTCACGCCGGAATACAACCGTTCGATTCCCGGCGTGTTGAAGAATGCCATTGACGTCGGATCGCGGCCCTATGGCAAGAGCTCGTTCCTGGGCAAGCCGATCGGCATCGTCTCCAATTCGCCGGGACCGCTCGGCGGCGTCAGCGCAGCCAAACATTTGCAGAATATCTTGCCGGGCATTTGTGGCCCGATCCTGGGGCAGCCGGAAGTCTATCTGAACGGTATCGGCGATGCCTTCGACGACAAGGGCAATCTCACCAAGGAATCGATGCAGAAGGTGCTGCAGCAATATCTCGATGCCTTCGCCGCTTTCATCGAAAGGCAGAATAAATAAGGCAGCCCCACGGCGTCCCGCCATCGCTGAGCTCGGAACCTGGGCCGCTATGATGGCCTCGCGGCCGACATGGGCCCAGCGTTGCCGGTTTGCTGATGCCGCTTGCGGCATTCACTGCTATAACCTTGCCAAGTCGGGGCCGGCGCTTGCGCCGGTGGCGGGCTGTAGTTAGCGGATATTGGGAAGGCGGGGAGCCATGGACCAGACGACATTTCCGAACTTGAGCGATCGCGCGGCCAGCACCAGAGCGCTCATTGACTACATCGTTGGCTCGATCGATCAGGCCAAGACGGCGGCCAAACCGTTCTTTCACCTGGAATTCGAACATTTTTTCCCTGAAAACATCTATTCCGTGATGCTGCAGGCGATGCCCAGCGCCGCTGATTATCGTCCCATGCATGGTCGCAGCCGAAGCAACGATCTCGACGACGGCACGCACACCCGGGTGAAAATCGATCTGTTCCCGGAATATATCCGTCATCTTCCGCCCGAGAAGCTTGCGATCTGGCGCATTGTCGGTGCCGCCTTGTGCTCGGAGCCGGTCAAGAATGCGTTTCGGCGCAAGCTCGCGCCCGGACTCGAAAAACGCTTCGGCAGCGAGTTTACCTCGGTCGGCATGTACCCGATCCCGATCCTGACCCGCGATATTCCGGGCTACAGCATTGCGCCTCACACCGATACCCGCTGGAAGGGGATTACCGTTCAGCTCTATCTGCCGAGCGACGACGCCAACACCGATATCGGAACCATCTTCCACGACGTGCTGCCCGATGGCACCAAGCCCAAAGTCGCGCAGATGAAGTTCTCGCGCAATTCGGGCTATGCTTTTGCCGTCGGCACCGATACCTGGCATTCCGCGGATCGGGTGCATGATGGGGTCAAGACGCGCGACAGCATCCTCTTGACCTATTTCGTCGATGCGGGACCGTTCAAGGTGTTGCGCAACCGCGGCAAGCGCTTGGGCAATTTCCTGCTCAACGAGATCCGCAACCGAACCTGACGACCGAATTCGGCCCCCTGCGGCGATGCTGGTTCTGACATCACGGTCCGGCGATCGCGATGAGGGATTGCGTCGTTAACAGGACGTTAACCCGGGGCTATGCATCTTCGCGGCCATGGTCACGCGTTCCCGCCTCAAATCGATCCTGACCGGGCTTGCCCTCTACACGATGGCGGCATTGCTGGTCGGCTATTTCGGCGTCAATGCCTATACCGGAAAGTACGGCTTGAACGCCCGGCAGGAGCTCGATCAGGAGATCGTTGCCTTGACAAGCGAGCTCGCGCGGCTACGGCGCGAGCGGGCGGAAAGCGAGCAGCGCGTATCGCTGTTGCGGTCCGACCGGGTCGACCCCGACATGCTGGACGAGCGCGCGCGCTATCAGCTCGATTATGCCAACCCGCATGATCTGGTTCGGATGAACAATCCGAACTGACTTTGTAGATCAGAGCACGGTCTTATCCGAAAAAGCCGGCGCGCCCACTCTCGGTATCGTGCTCAAATTTCAAAAACCCGCCACATCGATCTCAAAAATGTCGCGCTGCGTTGCACTGCGGTATGGCCGAAATTTTGGCGCCGCCACGCAATCCTTTCGTACGCGTTTGAGTTGGGATAGACAGGGCTTACCCATTCTCTCGTTTCCGGAAATTGTCATGGCCGTAGCCAAGAAAAGCGATGTGAAAGAAAAAGGTCAGGACAGGGGGAACGGCGCCCCTCCGGAATTCACCAAGGAGCAGGAACTGGTCGCACTGCGCGCCATGCTCTTGATCCGGCGGTTTGAGGAAAAGGCCGGCCAGCTCTACGGCATGGGCGCCATCGGCGGCTTTTGCCATCTCTATATCGGCCAGGAAGCCGTGGTCGTCGGCATGCAGATGGCCCTGAAAATGGGCGATCAGGTCATAACGGGATACCGTGATCACGGGCACATGCTGGGCACGGAAATGGACCCTAAGGGCGTCCTGGCTGAATTGACCGGACGTCATGGCGGCTATTCCAAGGGCAAGGGCGGCTCCATGCACATGTTCAGCAAGGAGAAGAATTTCTTCGGCGGCCACGGCATTGTCGGCGCCCAAGTGCCGCTTGGTACCGGCCTTGCCTTCGCCAACAGCTATCGCGGCAACGATTTTGTCAGCCTGACCTATTTCGGCGACGGTGCGGCGAACCAAGGCCAGGTCTACGAAAGCTTCAATATGGCGGAGCTGTGGAAGCTCCCGGTGATCTACGTCATCGAAAACAATCGCTACGCGATGGGCACGTCCGTAAGCCGTTCCTCGGCGCAAACCGACTTTTCCAAACGTGGCATTTCCTTCAACATTCCGGGCGAGCAGGTCGATGGGATGGACATCCGTGCGGTGAAGGCTGCGGGCGACAAGGCGATCGCATGGTGCCGCGCCGGCAAGGGCCCCTATATTCTGGAAATGCAGACCTACCGCTACCGCGGCCATTCAATGTCGGACCCGGCGAAATATCGTACCCGCGAGGAAGTCGATAAGGTACGGCACGATCAGGACCCGATCGAGCAGGTCCGCAATCGGCTGTTGGCGGCCAAGATGGACGAGCAGGAGTTGAAGGCCATCGATGCCGAGGTGCGCCAGATCGTCAATGCCGCAGCGGATTTCGCGCAGCACGATGCCGAGCCCGATCCGTCCGAACTCTATACCGATGTCTATCGTTGACGTTCGCAAAAGCACGCCCGCCGACCTGATCCGAAGGCGGACACCGGTTTTGCGAACGGAATGCGCATCGAACAAAGTGCAAGCGTCAAACCAAGCGCAGATCCAAATTAAAGAGTGATTTCCGGAGCTGATATGCCCATTCAAGTCCTGATGCCTGCGCTTTCGCCCACCATGGAGAAAGGCAACCTTGCCAAGTGGCTGAAAAAGGAAGGCGAGACCATCAAGTCGGGCGATGTGATCGCCGAAATCGAGACCGACAAGGCGACGATGGAAGTCGAGGCGACCGATGAGGGCACGCTCGGCAAGATCCTGATTCCGGAAGGCACGGCTGACGTCGCCGTCAACACGCCGATCGCGACCATTCTGGCTGACGGCGAAAACGCCGCCGATCTTGCCAAGGCAACAGCTCCCGCAAAACAGGAGAAAGCAGCCGAGTACGCGCCGCCCGCCGAGACCCGAGCGGAGGCACCTGCATCCAAGTCGGGCGGTGGAAAAGAAAAGAAGGC
>Ga0066708_10000481_pt1 | contig 11043 bp, 10 predicted proteins | sample GraSoiAngelo_157_FD_66504 | JGI IMG/M metagenome (GOLD analysis project Ga0066708, IMG submission 66504) | Grasslands soil microbial communities from the Angelo Coastal Reserve, California, USA - 14_1009_16_20cm | ecosystem: Environmental > Terrestrial > Soil > Grasslands | place: USA...
GCTCGAACGCTCAGGATCAAGCGAGGTCTGGCTAGCGCAGAATCCCAAGACGCGCGAACAGCGGGTTTTCAAATTTGCCTCAGACGGCGTGCGCTTGAAGGCCCTAAAGCGTGAAATTACGGTTTCGCGGTTCTTGCGAGAGTCGCTCGGCGAACGTGCGGAGTTCGTTCGCATCCTCGAATGGAACTTCGAGACGTCGCCGTTCTTTCTTGAGAGCGAATACGCCGGCCCGAACCTGACGGAGTGGGCGGAAGCTCAAGGCGGACTGGATAAAGTCCCTGCTTCTGTCCGCCTGGGGATGTTTATTGACATCGCCGAAGCCGTGGCCGCTGCACATGGAATCGGAATCCTGCACAAAGACCTGAAGCCGGCCAACATTCTTATTGTCCCCGGCGCAAGCGGAACTTGGCAGATCAAGATTGCCGACTTTGGCAGCGCTTCCCTCTTTGATCCTTCTCGTCTTCAGGCGCTCGGCATAACCAACCTCGGCTTCACGCAGACGGCAACACATGACGCATCAACCTTGACTGGGACGCTGATGTATCTGGCACCGGAGGTGCTCGCAGGGCAGTCACCCAGCACTTCATCTGACGTTTATGCGCTTGGCGTAATCCTGTATCAGCTCCTTATTTGCGATTTCCGCAAGCCGCTGGCTCCGGGATGGGAAGCTGAGATACAGGATCCACTACTGCGCGAAGACATCGCCGCAGCGGCATCCGGGGATCCGGCGAAACGCCTCAACAGCGCCGCCGATCTCGCGGATCGATTGCTCAGTCTCGACCGGCGCCGCGCGCGACGTGATGAACTCGAAGCAGCAAATCTGCGGGCGCACTTGGCGGAACGTAAACTTGCCGAGGCTCGGGCGCGCAATCCGTGGATTGCTCTCGCTGTGATGGCGTTAGTCGTCGGCTTAATCGGCAGCTATGCCCTTTACCGCAGAGCTGCGCCCGAACGCGATTATGCGACCCATCAGACTGCGGTTGCGGCATCAATCACTGAGTTCTTATCGAACGATTTACTGGGACGCAGCAACCCCTTTCTAGGTGGACAGGCGAGCGAGTCGCTGATGGATGCCATCAAGCAGGCATCGCCTGCAATCGACCGTCAATTTAAGGAGGAACCGCTCGTAGCTGCGCGCCTGCATCAGACCATCGCGCGCGCTCTCGACAATCGGACGGATTATCCCGACGCGCGGCAGGAATACGACCGCGCCTCAGAGCTCTTCAAACAAACCGAAGGCGAGATTTCGCAGGATGCGATCATCGTGCAGTTGCAGCGGGTTACCCTCGAAGCCCGAAGCTACGAAAAAGACTCGCTTGCGAAAGCAAAGTCCATTCTCGCTGCACAGGAAACTCTGCTCGCCAGAATTCCGCAACTTCGCTCGGATGTCCCCGTCTGGCACGACTCCGCGAAGGGCATGGTCGCGCTGATTGATAATGATCCGAAAGTCGCCGCCGCTGATTTCAAGGCCGCTCTCGAGCGTGCCGACGTATTGCCTGCTTTCGACGAAAACGCCCGCCTGACTTTCAAGCAACGGCTGGCATTTTGTTACATCCGCATGGGGGACGGCGCCACTGCAGAGCAATTGTTCCGCGAACTGATTGCCGCGTTCACTCGCGTGACCGGCACCGAGAGTGCCAACGTGCTTCGCGTCAGGCTCAATCTCGCTCAGGCTTACATGATTGAACGCAAGCATGAGCAGGCCGTCGCAGAAGCTACGGCAATTTATCCTGCATTCGTGGCGCGGCTTGGACTAGACCATGAACTGACCATGCAATTGCTGACCACGCGGGCACAATCGGAAGGCGCTCTGGGACGATGGAACGACGCAGTCCGCGATGACATGGCAGTTCATGAGCTTGCGGTCAAAAAGCAGGGACCGATGGCGTTTTTTTCCGTGGCCACGCTCTCAGATGCTGCGCTCGCCATGTGCCGAGCCGGCAGGCTTGCTGAAGGCGAAGCCAATGCGCGCAACGCTTACGACTCATCTTACAAGGCGTTTGGTCCAAAGGCCGGACTCACCGGCGGCACCGCCGACACCTTGGCAGAATGCCTAATCGGAACCAACAAGATCGATGAAGCCAAGAGACTTCTTGATGGCATGGACATTGCTGCGGTCACGCAGTTGGCCGGCGATCCGAACATCGGCGCAGGCGTGCAGCTCTTGCAAGCTGAAATTGCCTACCGCAAGGGTGATTACGCCACAGCAAGAAATGAAGTCGCAGCAGTCACGCCGACATTTTCCACAAAAGACGCCGAACCTTACCAGCGTCAAAGAATTGAAAGCTTGACCGCCAATCTAGAGAAAGTTCAGGCGCACAGTCAGACAGCAATTGCTTCAGCCGTCAAAGCCCAGGCGCCTTGAAAGTCTGCGCCGCTGGTCATTCTGTTGCGAAAGGCTCCAGCTTCTCCCGTAATTCCTGGGGGTCTATGGGTTTGGGAAGCAGCTCCCAATGAAATCCCTTCTGCTGCGCTTCATTGAGCAGCTCGCTCGTTGAAGGTCGTCCGGAGGAAAGAAAAATGTGACAGGCGGGATACCTGGATTGGATTGCCTCGCAGACTTCAATGCCGTTCATGCCCGGCATAATCACATCCGAAATGACAACCCTGGGGCGAAAGGAATCCAATCGCCGCAAGGCGCCTTTGCCGTCGTAGGCAGCAGTTGCCTCCCATCCTGACATTTGCAAAATCATGACCAACGTGTCGGCAATATGCTTTTCGTCGTCAATCACCAGCACACGCATGGACACCTCGGCCTGTTTCTAACTTGCAACTTCCGACCCGGAGCGCACTTTCACATCTTCAATGGGCCCAGCCGCAGGCCACAGGATTGAAATTACAGTACCACTGTGGCCTTTTGCATTAGAACTGCGCACCCGAATTGTACCGTCATGTTTTGCTATGAGTCCCCGGGCTACCCACAGCCCCAGCCCAGTGCCTTTTTCTGCTTTCGTGGTAAAAAATGGTTCAAAGATTCGAGGACGAACCTCTCGGGATATTCCGGAGCCACTATCCCCAATTGTCAGGCGAATTCCCCTTCGAGTTTCATGTTTCCAATCTCGGGAGGGGTGTACTGCAACGGACAGGCGCCCGCCTTCGGGCATCGCCTCCACCGCATTGAGCAGAAGGTTGTCCACCACTTGCCGAATCTCATCAGAAAAACCGTGGACGACGAGCCCCGTCGCAAGTTTTTGCTTTATTGAAACGTGGGAGCGCTCAAACTTTGAACTGAATACTTGAAGCGACTCCGCCACAATCGCGCCAAGGTCTACGTCCTTCGGGATCAAACCCTTCCGATAGTAAGAAAGGCTTTGTCTTACGATACGTGCCATGCGTGCCAGTTCGGTGCTGGCAATTGTCACCAGATTCTGCGCTTCCGGAGTGAGTCCTGGAATGTGCTTGAGCAGGTATAAAGCATTGGTAACAGACGAAAGCGGATTATTGATTTCGTGTGCCAGCGAGGCCGCAAGTTGACCGGCGGCCGCAAGCTTCTCCGTTTTGCGCAGCCGCTCTTCGCTTTCCTGCAGACTCCGCTCGGTCTGTCGGCGCTCGGTAATATCGCGTCCCACCTTCGAGGCTCCCACGATTCGGCCATGCGAGTCCCTCACCGGAGAGATGGTCAGCGAAAGCTCGATCAAGCTTCCGTCTTTGCGCATGCGTACAGTTTCGAAATGGTCCACCCGCTTACCGTGACGAATCCTATCGAGGATGGAATCTTCCTCACTGCGACGATCAGGTGGAATGATCAAGCTGATTGGCTGCCCAATTGCCTCCGCGGTGGTGTATCCGAACATCCTTTCCGCACTCTCATTCCAGCTTGTAATAGTGCCATCGAGATTCTTGCTGATGATGGCGTCGTCCGACGATTCCACTATTGCAGCCAAGCGGCCGGTGGCGGATTCGGCTTGCTCCTGAGACGTGCTGTCACGAGTCACTGGCAGTTGAACTGTCTCCCCATCTGACTTAGGAAATTCTAAGGGTTGCTTTTGGACATCCAATTCGAACTTGCGCATTTGACGCGCCATTTCGCCTCCGGGCCGAAAAAAATGAGCGCCTACCCAGGAAAGTTTTTCATCTTCTCTGCTGACGAAGTGGCTGCATCAAGTGTGGAACCGATTGCGGCGATTCAGGCCGTGTACTTCATTGCACTCGCATTGAACGTGGGCACAGGCAGGATTTCATGCTGTAACCACGGCTTATAACTGGCTCAGTATATACTGCGGCGAACTCGCGTCCAGTTCACCGGGTTTTCGCAATATAACGTGAAAACATTCTAGATAAACCGCGGTTAATTTCATCCACATGCAATTGCCCGCTGATATTTTGCGTGTCACAGATCACCGGCCGTGGGAGCTACCATCGGGGTCGTGGACTATGATGCAGAGTTGGCGCGATCTTTTGTTTGCGCACTGGCGAGTTCCCGCCGATATCTTGAGCACACTTGTGCCTGCTCCGCTGGAGCTCGATACCTTTAACGGAGAAACATGGCTTGCCGTCACTCCCTTCTACTTGCGGATGAAGACGCGTGGCCTGCCGTTTACTCACTGTTTTCCCGAGATGAATTGCAGGACCTATGTCACATTTGGCGGCAAACGAGGAATATTCTTCTTTAGTCTCGACGCGGGAAGTAGGCTGGCTGTTTGGGGAGCACGAACCTTTTACCTACTTCCATATTTCAACGCGCATATGCGAGCAAGCAAGAACGGCGCCAGGATCAAATACTTTTCCCGCCGCAATTTGAATGGCGCAACTTTCAAGGCCGAGTATGAAGCCCATGGCCCTGTACGCGCCTCCGTTCGCAGCAGCCTGGAGCACTGGCTCACCGAGCGATATTGTTTGTACACACATGCGCGCGGCCATCTATATCGCGGCGAGATTCATCATGTTCCCTGGCCTTTGCAGGACGCGAATTGCCAGCTTTCAGAGAACACCATCGCTGCCGCTGCTGGTATTCAGCTGCCCGACACGGCTCCGCTGCTTCATTTCGCGCGCGAGCTGGATGTTCTGATCTGGCCGTTGCGCCGGGCCAGCTAGAACTATCATGCTTGAGGCTTGCAACAATTTCATTGGACAACGACCCTGCGGCTTCGCGCACCTAAAAAGGTTGAGGCCGGATGGCGAAAAGAAGTGGAGCTGAGTCTGGCGTTGGAGGCGCAAGCTCACATCGAGGTGGGGCCGGTGTTGCTGGCGCTGGAAGCCAGAGTGGCGCGGGTACTAGTAAGAAAATTCCAGCAGGCAAGAAGAAAAGTACAAGCGGACCGAAAAAGTGACTTTCATTCAGAAATAACAACGATTCAGTACAGGGGGAAACTTCATATGGCGATGCAGAAAACACCGCATACGCAATCTGAGCAGAACCGCGGGCCCGAGCGATCGGATCTTGAACCCGATGAGCAGCAATTTGAGAGCGACTCTGAAACCGAAGAACGTCTCTACTCCGAAATGAAAGGAGCTGAAACCGGAACCGATCGAAGCCCCAAGAAAGCACCCTCCAGAGGTCCGCATCACAACACAGAGCCCGAGACCGTCGCTCACGAAGGATCGGTTTCGACGCGTACTCCTAAACGCCCGGCGCAGGGAGTTACCTCACACTCAGCCGAGGAGGAGAGCGCGCGACAGCAGAAAGTGGTCAATGATCGTCCCGATGCGCAAGCTGGCGTGAAGCATTCGAAATAGGCTGCGACGTCGTACTGCTAACGCTAGCCATCGGCAACGTACTTATCGCCGATTCGCCAGAATCATCGCAAGCCCGATACTGCGGCTGCACAATTTCGCCCTTTAGAAGTTGTAACCCACGATCACGCGGAGTGTCGGAGCAGGCCCAGACCACAAGCTGGTCTTCAGCTCCATGAATGTGCCTCGCCGCGATTGCACTCCTGCAAGAACGTTGAAGCCGGTCTCGTAATCAAAATTACCAAAATCAATGTCGCGCCCTGCCTGGAAATTCTGGTGAATGAAAATCAGGGCGGGCCCGGCCCCTAGATACGGTGTCCACTCTCCGGTGCGATGAGCCGGCGAGAATCGATAAATTGCCTCAAGATTCAGCGCAATCAAATCTGTGACTTCTCCAAACGCGAAGTCGGCATTGGGCCGGAACAGCACGCGTGGATGGAAGATCGGCCCCATTTGCGATTGAACGCCGAAGGTGAACAGCTCGGGATCGAACGCCGCACCACCACGCACTCCCAACCGCCAGCGGCGGCTCTCCCGCTTAATGTCACTTTCAACATCGCGAACCTTCTCCGGTACGGGAGCCGCCTGAGCTCCCTTGTCACCACCGGCGGCCCCACCCGATGCTGCACTTAACACTGTAATATCGTTGGCGGATCGAGTACCGTTCTCGTCGGGAGGACCAGCGCTCACACGAACCCGCGCGCCTCGAGCGAGCGCTTTCGTGCGAACTGCAGCACGGCCATAGGTAAAAAGCTGGAACTGATTATCGTCCGTTCTGACAACGAACGTATCTCGGCCAACTGACGCTACCGTTCCTTCGACGTCATTCGTATTCGCAGACTGAGAAGCGGACGTGTTCTGTTGAGCATTGGCTGGAAGAACAGTGGATCCGGAAAACACCACGACACAGCAGGCCAGTATCAATACCAGTATCAATAGAGGGGCGCGCATGAACTCTCCTAACTTTTCTGCCGCCCGCTTACAGGAAGCTGGCGAACTTGCAGTTGGGTTAGATTAGGGACACGCGAAGTTGTAGTCGATACAGTGGAATCCGCATTTATTAATACCGATAACCGTAAGGCATCCCAGAGTTTCAATTTTCTGGTAGTGAGCACTGCGAGCAGTTGGACAAGGCTGAACAGCTTTCGGTGAAGCGCTATTCACGTGCCTTTCACGGTGAACACCGTTTTGTCATCGATGCGATCGGTTTCGTTACTTTCTCGCAGATAATCGTCATGTTTTAGCGCATGTTGCCGGCAGCGCATTGCAAATGTCGATTGCAGGTTCTCGGTAGTGTTCACTCACGACCGCTTCGAGTTGGACGCGTTCTTGTTCATCGCTGCCGTCGTACAGACCATTCGGTACAAAGGAAGAGAATGTCTCCGGGCTCATCAGCGTGATCTCCGCTATGTCGGAAGAGTTCACGAGCTGGTTCCGACGCTGCATCGAGAAATACCCGGAGGTTCGATATTCTCTAGCAGGCGGCTTGTTATTTCGAATCCGTTCAATTTACGCTCTACTCACCTGCGACCGGACGGCAGAACCACTTCGCTTGAATGTCGCAAGGGGGACGATGCATGAGCGGCTCTACGCACTCTTCGGCATCCACATCTCGCGTGACGGCGATTGATGCCGGCATCTCGCTAGGACTCGGGCTGACGAATGAGTGCAACCTCACGTGCTCGTTCTGCTACCGTGATCCAACTCGCGCGGATCGTCTTTCCCTGGATCAAGTGAAGGCGCTGATGGAACGTCTGCCCGTTCGCTCGGTGAATCTTGGCACCGGCGAGAACGGCATGCATCCCGATTTCAAGCCGATTCTTGCCTACCTGCGCGCGCAATCAGTCAAGCTCACCATCACTTCCAATGGGCATAGCGTTGCTGTTCTCGAAGACCATGAACTGCGCGCGTTCCATGACATCGAGTTCTCCCTCGACTACCCCACGCAAGCGGAGCAAGATGCGCAGCGTGGTACTGGCAATTGGGCGCTCATTCACCAGCAGGCTGAGCGATGTGTGAAGCTGGGCGTTCCCGTAACCATCATCGCCGTGATGATGAAGTCGAACTATTTGCGCCTGGCGGATGTCGCTAGAGTCGCCAAACAGTTCGAAGCTCCCCTGCGGGTGAACGTGTATCAGGCGGTGCGATCGGACGTTTACGCGTTGAGCTACGAAGAGTACTGGCAAGGATTCGAGCGCCTCTTTGCGGAGACGGACGTGATTGGGATTGGCGAGCCGCTGGTTCGAGCCATGGCAGGACTCCCGCCGCTTCGAACAGGTTGCGGCGTCAGCACTATACGCGTGACGCCGCGAGCCACGACACAACCTTGCGTCTATTGGCCGGGATTGGGCGAGCCGTTGTCGGACTTGATCTCTGCAGGAGTTGATGTTCTGCGCTCAACACCTTTCGAGCAAGCACGGACACTTCCTCAAGCTTGCGAGCCTTGCGAGTTCCGCGAATCGTGCCACGGCGGATGCGCCGGACGGCGGCGCTTGCAAGGCGCGCTGTTGCAGCCTGATTTTTATTGTCCGATCATTCGCGGCGAGCGCCGAACGCTCGAAATCCGGATGGCCGCCAATCGCGATCTGCCCAAGCTGAGTAGCTCCTGCACTACTGTCGTGACAGCGAGGTAACTTCTTTGCCCGTTTTTCTGCCGAGCCATTCTCTTATCGCAATCGCGGTGAGAAGTCGGTTAGCGCCATAAAGGTTGAGTCAGTATTTTCTACCAATTTGCCGTTCGCTTCGGATTCATCTTTCACTCGCTTCCACTCCTGGTCATCCTGGAAGGATTTCCAGTTGGCAGTTGCGGCTTCGCGGCTGGGATGCTGAAGGATATAAATAAGCATATTGCTCCTGTCCGGTTCGTCTAACGGCGTCCAGTAAGCAATCACCTTCATTCCATGCGTCTCAAAGAGTTTGGTGGTGTGGTCGCGGAAGCGCGCCAGCAGTCCCCCCAATTTCCCTGGCGCTGCGTGATAGACCCGCAGCTCATAGACCATAGTCGCCGATTGCTTAGCGTCTGAACGTTGCGAAACTGTCAGGAGTGCCGCTGAAAGTAATGGCAAAGAAGAAAGCGATTCCAGCAATGTTCGTCTGGTCATTGGGCATCCTTGCTATTGGTGAGCTGTTGTTCCCACTCAACTCCACGTCAGGCTTGAGCTGGCGGCGGGCGAGGACGCCCGTCGCTCCACGATACAACTTCGTCTCGCGCGTGTTATTGCGCGGCCACCCACTTGTCCGAACCCGCGAGCTTAACCGCCACGTTCGTAATCCAGAGGTGCAGCGGTTTGCCATCAGCGTTGCCGCGGTGTTCAGTCGAGACGAGCAGTGGGCCTACCTTCTTGTAGCCCGTCCACGAAGCGGTGACGAGCTTCGGCTTTTTGTCCCCGCCGCGGTGATAGACAAATTGCACAACACGGTAGTCTTTGCCGACGTAGAGGTCCCAGGTGTCGCCGGGCGTATATCCGCCGGCTTCGGTGGGATACTTCACCGAGACCAGCGTGGTTGAGCCGGCGCCGATCGGCAGTTTTTTCGTGCCTTGATTCGTTATTGTGGCGCTCTTGTCCCAATAGGCATGGAGCGGGAACAGGAGCCAATAGTTGTCGTTGACGAAAGCCGGTTCGACTTCGTTCTTCACCTGGTCGGGTTGACTGTTGAGTTGAGAGCTGTCGTAGGTGACTTTGACCGGCTTACCGTCTTTGTCCGTACTCTCGTAAGTGATTTTTCCGGTCTTCGGCTCCCACTCCCATTTGTGGCTGGCTTTGAACAATCGGGGAATGTCTACATTCCATGTGTAGCGGATCGCTTCAATCTTGTCGTACGAATCAAGGCCATACGCTTTGGCAATTTTTTCGATAATGGGATCGCGCTGTTGCGCCCAGCAGTTTGCAGCGACGAGAAGCACTGCAAAAGCCAGAACACGGATGGTCGTTGTACGGTTTGGCATGGGATCACTCCTCGATTAGATCCAACGAATACGTCAGAGATGATGCGGAACGCTCAAAGATACATTAATTCGTATCGGGCGCGGTACACTTCACACGGCCCCGTTCGCTGAGAATTGCACAGCTGGCCTTCTGATGCGGCGCAAAGCCATAATCGCCGCAGCTACTGCTACGCATCCGTATTCCACAGCCATTATCCAAGCCGGAAGCGGTCCCCACACGCCAGTGAGCGTGCGTGAGTGCCACTGAATATAAACGGGGATGATGCTTACGCTCCAGACGGCAACGATTATCAGCGGCGTTGAACCGAATGCTAGAAACGGCAAGAGCCACAGCAGATACCACGGGAATACGACCGGTGCGAACAAGAGAGATGCCGCCATGGGCCAAGCAAATTTGTCCGGGGACAAGTTGAGTGATGCTCTTCTTAGCCAGATTGCAGTTGCTAATCCGGCGAGCACTGCCAGCCCAACCAGCAACTGCGGAGGCGCCACATAATGGAGTACCGCAAAGACGGGACCATTAAATCGGAAGCCCTGGACATAGGCTCCGAGCGAGCCGAGTGGTATATGGCCGTGATCTACGAATGGCAGGTACAAGAGTGCGACCACGACTGCCGCCAGCGCCGCATCGCGAATGCGAACTCGCTTCCAGTAGAGAGGAAGCAACACAATCGGCAGAAATTTCACCGCAACAGCTAGCCCAAACGTCAGGGCTGCGATGGCACGCCAACGGCGCGCGAGCGCGGCGAACGATATCACCAATAGCAGCGCTCCGACAATATCAATGTGACCGCTTCCCGCCACCTCAATGGCCAACAACGGGTCCCAGGCATAGGCCAGAACCAGGTGCGCGCCTCGTCCGCTGGTTCGCAAGAGATCAAGCAACATCAGAGCAATCCCGAAATCGCAGATCACAAATGCTAGTTTCAGTGCGAATGTAGATTCGTGAATCGCGGTCACGGCCCGAAAGAATAGCTGCGCCCCTGCTGGATATGGGCTCGGCAAATTCTGATTGTTCAAGTCGCGGGTTTCCGGAGTATGGAGTCCCTTAATAGCAGGGTCGCTGGGAACGACAATATAGGGGTTGTAGCCGAGCCGCTGCAGGCGGCCGTCCCAAACGTAGCGATGAACATCGTCATCGGCGCCTGGCGGCAGCCGAAGAAATGCAACGTGCCACACAGCAGCCAGGATGAGGCCGAGGACGACAAAGTGACGCGGAAATCTTTGTGTGGCGCGGACCTGCCCTGAGCGAAGTCGAATGGGGCCCCGCCCGCGAAAAAACTCACGGATGGCTAAGAGATACGCGATGCCCGCAACCGTCAAAGCGGCCATGAAGTGCGGTCCACCTCGATCGACGAAGTTGCGGGAGCAGATGATCATTGCCACGAGTAACATGGCGCCGAGCATGTACACTCTCCACGCGG
>Ga0066708_10000485_pt1 | contig 11024 bp, 10 predicted proteins | sample GraSoiAngelo_157_FD_66504 | JGI IMG/M metagenome (GOLD analysis project Ga0066708, IMG submission 66504) | Grasslands soil microbial communities from the Angelo Coastal Reserve, California, USA - 14_1009_16_20cm | ecosystem: Environmental > Terrestrial > Soil > Grasslands | place: USA...
CTGATGCCGGCCACCATCGAGGCCGTGGAGGCGCGGGCCAGCATGGGCGAGATCGTCGGCGCGCTGGAGGAAGTGTTCGGGAGGTACCGCGAGCAGGCGGTGTTCTAGTCGGTGCGGCTGGCCCAGGCCATGAAGGGCGTGTTGTGGGCCGCTGCAACTTCTCCGGCCTTGGTGACCAGGATCACCCCGCCCTCGCCGTCGACCTTGCGGCGCAGGAAGTCGATGGCCCCCTTCGCCACCTCCTGCGCACCCATCCCGTGCTTGAGCTCGACCACGGCCAGGTGCGCCAGGACCAAGCGCATGAAGCCCTCGCCGTGGCCGGTCCCGCAGACCGCGCCGGCGGCATCGTCGGCGTAGAAGCCGGCGCCCACCAGCGGGCTGTCGCCGACCCGGCCCGGCAGCTTGAAGGTGTAGCCGCCCGTGCTCACCGCCACGGCCGTGCGGCCCTCCGCGTCCGCCGCGACCGCGCCCACAGTGTCGACGCCTTCGCGCCGGAAATTGCGCAGCTGGCGCTCGGTCATGAAGACGGAGGGGTCGCAGGTCTCGACGCCGTGCTCCCGCGCAAATCTGCTGGCGCCACCGGCGACCAGGAGCACGTGGCGACCGTCGTCCATGATCGCTCGCGCCAGGTCGACCGGATGCCGCACGTCGCGCACGGCGCCCACGGCGCCTGCCCGCAGCTGCGCGCCCTCCATCACGCCGGCGTCGAGCTCGATCTCGCCCTCGCTGTTCAGGCAGGCGCCGATGCCCGCATTGAGGATGGGTTCGTCCTCCATCCAGCGGACGGCGGCCAGCACCGCCTGAAGAGCGCCGCTCCGCTCGAGCTCCGGCCAGCCGGCCGCCAGCGCCCGGTCGACGGCCGCCTGGCGCTCGCCGTGCTCCTCCTGGTTCGGGGCGCCGGCACCGCCGTGCACCACCAGCGCCGCCCGGCCCATCGCCGAAAGGCTAAGGGTCGCCGGCTATGCCAGGCGCGCCTTCTCGTCGAGCCGGCGCTCGGAGTTACGCCGTTCCAGCTCATCTCCCGGACCCAGGTCGACGAAGCGGGCGTAATCGGCCAGCCGCGGATGGACCTCGCGCACGCGCTTGAACATCTCCTGGGCGATGAACCGGTAGTCGGGGTGGCCCTGCGGCGTGGTCCGCAATTCGCACAGGTGGTAGATCTCGCGCAGCGAAACCTTCGCGTACCAGCGCACCCGGTAGGCCAGCGGCACGGCGTACTGGGCCAATACCGGGCCCCGAGCCCGCTCCAGCATCCTGTGGGCCGCGCCGGCGTGCTCGAGGGCAGCTTCGAACGGCCCGTCGAAGCCGTACCCGGCCAGGTCGGGCGGCAGGTCGTAGCCCAGCTCGCTGCCCAGCACCTGGCGGTCCTGCGTGAGCATCCGGTGGCGCTGGAGGTCGCGGTAGCAGGCGAAGTTGGCGACCACCTCGAACGTGTACTCGGCGTGCTCCAGCGCGCGCGGCGCCTTGTGGCGGCGGTTGCCGCGCTCGCTCAGGAGCGCGGCCAGAACCCGGTCCACGTCGGCGGCGCCCAGATCGGCCAGCGGCAGGTTGGAGTGGGGAAAGAGCGCCGCCGCCACAACCTTGCGCTCCGCGTTCCAGTCGTAGTCGACCAGGTGCACGCAGGGGCCGTCCGGGCTGACCGCCGCCGCCGGCGCCAGCTCGCGTACGGCCATCGCGGTTCGGGTCATGCGCTCGGCCGCCGGGCGGCCGTAGCGGTCGTCGAGGGCCCGGCGCACGAAGCTGGGGATGACCTGGGTCAGCTGCTCGTGCATGTCGTCCGCCAGGTGCCTGCACTCGGGCAGCTCGTGGGCCGCCATCTTGGTGACCAGGTACTCGAAAGCGCGGCCGTTGCCGTAGAGGCCGAGGTTGGTCAGCGTCGCCGCCGGCAGCAGCCCGCGCAGGAGGTCAAGCGCCTTGGCGCGGGTGGCAGTCTTCCAGGCCCGCTCGCTCTCACCCGGCTCCAGGGGATGGCGCTGGCGCACCCTCTCGGTCAGCGGTTCGAGGAGGTCGGAGTAGGTCCCGAACAGGGCGTCCAGCGCCCGCTCGTACACCGGATGGGCCAGCTCGGGGCCGCGGTGGTAAGGCCAGCGGCCGGCGGCGTCGGGCCGGTCGAAGCGCACGTAGCGCGTGGACTTCTCGAGGGGGGAGATGCCGATGCGCGAGTCCTGCAGCGCCTTGGCCGCCAGCGTGGAAACCCTTTCCACGGCCAGGTGGGCGCCCGCCAGCTCGGCCACCGAGTCGTCGCCGTAACCGACCAGGACCCGGTCATAGAACTCCTCGGCGCGGCGGGTCGCGAGCAGGTTATCCTCGGCAGCGGGAGCCGCGCCCACCAGCTCGGCGAAGCCGGTCTCGGGCGCCTGGATGAACTCGTCGAGGAGGACCTGGCGCAGGCTCTTCTCGGTCCGCGAGTAGCGGGAGAAGAGCGCCCCCTTCACCACCTCGGGCAGGTTCCTGAGCGCGAAGACGGGCTGGTCCAGGTTGGTGAAGTAGCGGCCGAGAACCGCCCTTTCCGCGTCGTCAAGCATGGGCTTCTCCAGAGACACGTAAAACGCTGTTGCTTGGCGAGCCCGAGAATTCTGACACAGGTGGACTTGGTCAGAGAGACCGACTGGACCGCGCACTGGCGGAACCTGGTGGAGGCGCGCCAGGCTGAGGCCGAGGCGGCTGGAGCCGGCCAGCGCGGCTACTGGAACCGGCGCGCGGCGGGGTTCAAGGCCTCGCTCCAGGGCCGTTCGGACGACCCCTTCCTGGACTTTCTGGAGCCCTGGCTCTCGCCTCGCAAGACCGTGCTCGACGTGGGCGCCGGCTGGGGACGTCACGCTCTGCCGCTGGCCTCCCGGGTGGACTGGGTGACCGCGATCGAGCCCGCTGAGGGCATGCGGGAGCTGCTGGAGCCCGCCGCCAACCTGACGGTGATCGCCAGTGCCTGGGAGGATGCCGAGGCGGCGCCGGCCGACCTGGTGATCTGCTGCCACGTGCTCTACGGGGTGGCCGAGGTGGCTTCGTTCCTGCTCAAGCTGGAGACCAGCGCTCGGGAGCGGGTGTTTGTGTACATGCGGGACCGGCCGCCGCCGCTGCCTGCCGAGGAGCTGGCGGCCGAGCTGGGCTTTCCACGCACCCGCATGCCCGAGTTCCGCGACCTCTGGCTGGTGCTGCGCCAGCTCGGCATCGACCCGGACGTCACGATGCTCCGCTACCCCGCGCGTCCGGTCTACGCCTCATTGGACTCGGCGCTGGAGGAGGCGCGGGCGGCGCTGGGCGAGCGCTGGGACGAGGCGCGGGGCCGGGCCTTCCTGGAGGCGCGGCTGGTGCCGGACCAGGACGGCCGGTTGGCCTGGGACGCCGGCGAGATGGTTTCGGGGGTGGCGCACTGGCAGCCCCGCAAGACCTGAGCTTGCGGCCCCTGCGGGCCGCCGACCGGGACCGCGTGGCGGAGCTGGTGGCCGAAGAGGCGGGCGGCCGCGACTACCTGACTCGAGTCTTCGATGAATGGCTGGCCAGTCCCGGCGGAGCTTTCGAAGCCGGCGAGCTGGACGGCGTGGTGGTGGCTGTGCACCGCTGGAAGCCGATCCAGCGGTCGGTCGCCTACTACGAGGGCATGCGGGTGGCGCCCGAGGTCCGGCGCCAGGGTGTGGGCCGGGCCATGCTGCGGGCGGCGGTCGAGCAGGTGCGCGGGCTGGGCTACGAGGTGCTGCGGCTGGCCTCCGGCAATCCCCACGCCCTGGCACTCTTCGAGTCCGAGGGCTTCCGGCCCCGGGCCCGGGCGGCGGTCTGGCAGGCCGGGCGCCAGGAGGGCGGCGAGCCGGCGCGCATGCCGCCGGCCGCCGACGCGGACCGCCTGCTGCGCGCGCTCGAGGCCGATCCCGCGCTGGCGCTGTACGACCGTCTCGATCCGCTGCCTTCGGGTCCCCGCGACGTGGACGGGGCTTATCTGTTCGAGCTCCTGCAGCAGGGGCGCGTGCGCGAGGGCGCGGGCGGTCGGGCGCTGGTGCTCGTGGGCCCGGGGTTCGGCGGCCGCCGGCTGTACGGAACGCTGGTCGCGGGCGCCGGCGGGGCCCTCCAGGACCTGCTTCTGGCCCTGCGTTTCGAAGCCGATGCCGACGGGCTGGAGGGCGCGGGCCTGCTGGTCCCGCCGGAACATCCGGCCGAGAAGGACCTGCAGGCCGTCGGCTATTCTCAGCCGGACTTGGCGTTCGAGTACTCGGTGCTGGACCTGAAACTCTGAACACACGTCGTTACGTCATCCTCGGCAACGGCATCGCCGGCCAGACCTGCGCCGAAGAGCTGCGTGCGCTCGACGCCGACTGTGCGATCACCATGGTCGCCGCCGAGCGCCATCCGCTGTACAACCGCGTCGCGCTGCCGCGGTACCTGCGCGGCCAGGTGCGCCGCGAGAAAGTCTTCATGCGCACGGCCGAGGACTACGCCGCCAAGGGCATCGAGATCCATTTCGAGACCTGGGCAACAGAGGTGGATGCGCAGGCCAAGGTCGTGCGCACCAACCGCGGCCAGGAACTTCCTTATGACGCGCTGCTGGTCGCCACCGGCGGCCGGCCGAAGCCGCCGCCGTGGGCCGGCGTCGAGGACGTCGACCACGTGCTCGGGTTCCAGACCATCGACGACACCGACGCCATCATCGAGCGCGCCGACACCTCCGAGCGGACGCTGGTGATGGGCGGCAGCTTCATCGGCTATGAGATCGCCGAGGGCGTCGTGCACCGCGGCCGGGGCGTCACCTGGATCATGCGCGGACCCTGGTTCCTGCGCTACGTGCTCGACGAGGAAGGCGGCACGCTGTGCCGGCAGCTGGGCGAGGCCGCCGGCTGCCAGTTCATCGTGAACGACGAAGTAAAACGTTTTTCACGCCACAACGGCCGCTTCCAGGCCGAGACCCAGGGCGGCGAGAAAGTCCTTTTCGACACCCTGACGTACGGCGTCGGGCTCGACTACTACGTAGAGCCGGTGGCCCGTGCCGGCGTGGAGCTGCGCAAGGGCATCGTCTGCGACGCCAAGCTGCGCACCGCCCTGCCCGACGTGTACACCGCGGGCGACATCGCCGTGTTCTTCGACCTCATGGTCGGCAAGCACAACCAGATGGGCACCTGGGACAACGCCGAAGCGCACGGCAAGGTCGCAGCACACAACATGGCGGGCGCGGACGAGGACTTCTTCGACGTGCCCACGTACACCACGACCATGTTCGGATCAACGCTCGCCGTGATGGGGGTCACACCGGACGTGCAGCCGGACCTGGATTCGGTGCGCACCTACTCCTTCGAGGAGAAGTTCTTTCGCAAGCTCTTCTTCCTGGAGGACCGCCTGGTGGGAGCGATCATGATCGGCCCGCCCAAGGGTCGCAAGAAGCTGATCGAGATCATGCGCTCGCGCCAGAAGATCGAGCGCCCCAAGGAGGAGCTGCTCGACCCGGCGAACCTGAAGGACTAGCTCCCGCCCTCCACGCGGCTGCGCCAGTATTGCGCACGCTTGTGCAGGCGCTCGGCCTGGATGCGCATGACCTCGACGTCCATTCCGATCTCGACGCCGGCCGGCTCCGGCAGCTCACGGGCGTTCTGTTCGGCCAGATCGATGGCCTCGTGCTTGAAATGCAGAAGCTCGTCGTAAACGTGCACCCAGTGGCGGGCGTCCTCGGCGTCGCTGCGCTCGGGGTCCTCGCCGGGAAGGCGACGGTCAGGGTCGGCGGCGCGGCGGATGATCTCGGCGGCGCGCTCGCTGTCGTCGCTCACGACTCGATGGTATCGGCCGCGTAGCGTAGGCCGGGTGAGCATGGATCCGGCGCGCCCCGCGACCATGCAGGAGGGGTGGCAGTCGCCGCTGCTGGACGCGCTCGAGCAGCAGCCCTGGCTGGACAAGGCGGGCAACTACCTGACCGAGCTCCTGCAGCCGCTGCTCGACCTCCCCGAGGCCAGGCCGATCAAGGACTTCCTGCACGGCACCTGGCTGGGCCACTCGCTGCACCCGGTCCTGACCGACCTCCCGATCGGGTTCTGGAGCGGCAGCCTTCTGCTCGACCTGGTGGGCGCTGGGCGCTCGGCGGGCGTCCTGAGCGCAGCCGGCTCGGCGGCGGCGGTGGCCACCGCGGTGACCGGCGTGACCGACTGGACGGTGACCGACGGCCGGGAAAAGCGCCTCGGGCTGCTGCACGGCCTACTGAACGTGGCAGGCCTGGGGCTGCAGCTGGCGAGCCTCCAGGCCCGGCTCGGCCGGCGCCGCCTCCGGGCTGTGAGCCTCTCCGCGGCCGGCCTCACCGTCAGCACGGCGGCCGCCTGGCTGGGCGGTGAGCTGGTTTTCGGGCGCGGGATCTCGGTCAACCACGACGCCTGGACCGCCGGGCCCGAGAAGTGGACGCCGGTGCTGGACGATTCGGACCTGGTGGACGGCGCGCCGCGCAAAGTCGAGGTCGAGGGCCGGGCCGTGCTGCTGTACCGGGAAGGACCGCGCGTGTTCGCCATGGAGAACGCCTGCGCGCACGCGGGGGGACCGCTCGATGAGGGCGAGGCGCGGGACGGGGTGGTCACCTGTCCCTGGCACGGCTCCCAGTTCCGCCTCCGGGATGGGGCGCTGGTGCGCGGGCCCTCCACCTTCTCCCAGCTGCGGCTGCAGGCGCGCATCGCCAAGGGCCAGGTCGAGGTGCGCGGCCGCCAGGGCTGATAATATTCACCCTGAGCAGATGACCTTCGCCCACAGCGAAACCGCGGAGCACGTGAGGACCACCATCGGCGCCATCCTGCGCCGGCGCCGGGAAAGCGCCGAGCGCTCGCTGCAGGAGGTGGCCGGTCCGGCCGGCATCTCGCCTGCCTTCCTCTCCGAGGTCGAGCGCGGACGTAAGGAGATCTCCGTGGAGCGCCTGCTCAAGGTCTGCGCCGCCCTGGAGACCACGATCGGGGAGGTCTACCTGGAGCTGGCCCGCGAGCTGGGGGCGGGCGAGCCGCTCAACGCCGTGGCCTGGGAGGCCGATCCACGCCTCCAGCTCCGGCGCATGATGAAGTCACTCGATGTCGACACTCTGCGCACGGTGGCGCACTTCACCAGCTACCTGTCTTCCGCCAACGACAGCGCCGGCCGGCGGCGCCAGATCGGCTTTTTGAGGTGACCTGATGGGCTTGATACCGACCGTCCTGGAGACCACCGGCCGCGGCGAGCGCGCCTACGACATCTACTCGCGGCTGCTGAAGGACCGGATCATCTTCCTGGGCCAGCCGATCGACGACCACATCGCCAACCTGGTGGTCGCGCAGCTGCTCTTCCTGGCCAGCGAGGACCCCGAGCGCGAGGTATGGCTGTACATCAACACCCCGGGGGGCTCGGTGACCGCCGCCATGATGATCTACGACACCATGCAGTACATCCCGCCCAAGGTGGCCACGCTGTGCACGGGCATGGCGGCCAGCGGCGGCTCGCTGCTGCTGGCGGGCGGGGCGCCGGGCATGCGCTTCTCGCTGCCGCACGCTTCGATCCTCATCCACCAGCCCTGGGCCTCGGGCATGCAGGGCCAAGCCACCGACCTCGAGATCCATGCCCGCGAGATCCTGCGCCAGCGCTCGGAGCTGGTGCGGATCTACTCCAGGCACTGCAACCAGCCGCCCGAGAAGGTCGAGCGAGACCTCGAGCGCGACTTCTTCATGACGCCCGAGGAGGCGGTCAAGTACGGGCTGATCGACTCCATGATCGAGGGCGCCAAGGCCGCCGAGGAGATGGCCGCCAAGGCCGCCAAGAACGGTCACACCGCGGAGAAGAAGTAGGAGCGGAGCTGTTACTCCTCCCCGTTGGCGGGGAGGTCCGCCCGCAGGGCGGGGAGGGGGTCGAGCGTCCCCCTCCGCCTCGCTCCGCTCGGCACCTCCCCATGAATGGGGAGGAGATTCCCGGCACCGACTAAGCTGACGGCGGCATGGGCCGCCGGTACACGCCGTTCGACCCCTTCGAGCGGTCTCCGTTCAACGTCCAGGACTTCACGATTCCGCGCCCGCCGCGGCGCTTCTGGATCGGGGTCGGCTTCTTCGGGCTGGCCGTCCTGGTGATCCTGCTGGCCAACCCGCTGATCTACTTCTGGACCGAGGCCCAGTGGTACCAGGCGCTGGGCCTGCAGAGCGTGTACCTCGCGCGCGTCCAGTACCAGGCCTGGCTGTTCGCCGGCAGCTTGCTGGTCGCCTTCCTGGTCGCGGCCGGCAACGTGCTGATCGCGCTGCGCGCGCGCACCGGTGGGCCGCTGCGCGCGGTCGGGATCCGGCGCGCGACCCTGCGCTCGGGCGTCGGCCTCGCCGGCCTGGGCGCGGCCGCGCTGATCGCGCTGATCCTCTCGGCGGGGGTGGGCCGGCAGTGGCAGGACCTGGTGCTCTTCCTGCACTACTCCGACAGCGGCGTGCGGGAGCCGCTGTTCGGGCTCGACGTCTCCTTCTATCTGCTGCAGCTGCCGCTGCTGCACGACGTCGTCAACTGGCTTCTCGGCCTCTTCTTCATGACCGGCCTGCTGGTGGTGGCGGCCTACGCGTGGCGCGGGGATACGTTCGACCTCAACCTCTCACCGGTCGCGATCGCGCACCTCAGCGTGGTGCTGGCGCTGATCGCCTTCACGCTGGCGGCCTCAGCCTGGCTGGGCCGCTACGACCTGCTTTACCAGCACCATGGAGTCGTCTTCGGAGCCGGGTACGCCGACGTCAACGCGCGCGCGCCCATCGCCGCCGGACGTACGGCGCTGTCCGTGCTGCTGGGGGCGCTGCTGCTCTTCAACCTGGTCCGCCGGCGCTATGCGATCCCCATCGCGGCGGGCTCGATCTGGGCAGCTGCTGCCATCCTGGGCGCCATCTATCCGGGGCTGGTGCAGAACGTGGCCGTCAGGCCGTCCGAGCTGAACCAGGAACGGCCGTACATCCAGAACGAGATCAAGTACACGCGTCAGGCCTATGGCCTGCAAGACGTGCAGGCGCAGCAGTTCCAGGGCGATGCGCCGCTGACCGCCGCCGACGTCAGCAACGACCAAACCACGATCCAGAACCTGAGGCTTTGGGATTACCGGCCGCTGCTCGACACCTACGCGCAGCTGCAGACCATCCGCACCTACTACCTGTTCCACGACATCGACCTCGACCGTTACCGGATCGACGGCAACTATCAGCAGCTGGAGATCAGCGCGCGCGAGCTCGATTCCGCCAAGCTGCCTTCGCAAGCGCAGACCTGGGTCAACCAGCGGTTGGTGTACACGCACGGCTACAGCGTGGCCGCCTCACCGGTGAGCGCGGTCGTGGACGAAGGTCTTCCCGACTACGTGGCCGGCGACATCCCGACCACCGGCAAGCTCGGCGTCACCAAGCCGGACATCTATTTCGGCGAGCAGGCACAGGACGGCACCTACGTGATCGGCCATTCCAGCCAGCCGGAGTTCGACTATCCGAGCCAGACCGGCGAGAACAAGACCGTCACCTACGCGGGGGGTCACGGCGTGCCCATGGACGGAACCAACCGCACCCTGTGGGCGCTGCGCCTTGGCGACTTCAACCTGCTGGTTTCACCGCAGGTCACGCCGCAGAGCCAGATGCTCTACCGCACCAACGTTCACGAGCGCGTGAACGCAATCGCTCCGTTCTTGATCTACGACGGCGATCCCTACATCGTGGTCGCCGACGGCAAGCTCTACTGGATCATCGACGCTTACACGGAGGGGTCGACGTACCCCTACTCGCAGACGACCGAGGACGGCCAGGTCAACTACATCCGCAACTCGGTCAAGGTTGTCGTCGACGCGTATGACGGGACCACCAGCTTCTACGTCAACGATCCCAAAGACCCCCTCATCCGCGCCTATCGCGGCGCCTTCCCCGCGCTGTTCAAGCCGCTGGACAGCATGCCCGCGGCGCTGCGCGCGCACGTGCGCGTGCCGGAAGACTTCTTCAAGGTGCAGACGGCCATCTACCGCACCTACCACATCACCGATCCCACGGTCTTCTACAACCGCGAAGACGTATGGGACTTCCCGGTCGAGCAGAGCGGCCCCAGTGCCAACATGCCGCTGGAGCCCTACTACGTGATGATGCGGCTGCCCGGCCAGAGCCAGGCCGAGTACCTGCTGATCCAGCCCTTTACGCCGCGCGGCAAGCAGAACATGGTGTCCTGGCTGGCGGTGCGCAACGACGCGCCCAACTACGGCCAGGCGGTCGTCTTCGAGCTGCCCAAGGACCGCACGATTTTCGGGCCCCAGCAGGTGGCGGCCCTGATCCAGAACACGCCGGAGTATTCGCGTGACGTCTCCCTGCTCAACCAGCAGGGATCGTCGGTGGTGCAGGGCAACCTGCTGGTGGTTCCGATCGGCGACACCTTCATCTACTTCCAACCCATCTACCTGAAGTCCAGCCAGACCCAGACCATCCCGGAGCTGAAGCGGGTCCTGCTGGTGCACCGCGACCAGGTCGTCTACGCCAACTCGCTGCAGGACGCGCTGCAGGTGCTGCTGGGAGCGGCGCCGCAGAACCCGACCAACAACCAGCAACCGGCGGCCAACCAGACCGTGCAGCAGCTCGCGCAGCAGGCGCTGCAGCACTACAACCAGGCCCAGGCGGATTTGAAGAACGGAGACCTCGCGGGCTACGCCGGCGAGATGAACCAGGTGGCGCAAATCCTGCAGCAGATCGTGGCGGCCAGCGGCGGCACGGCGCCGCCGATCACCTCGCCCTCGCCGTCGCCTTCAGCCTCCCCCCGACCTACCCCGACGTAGGGGCACGAAGCGGACCGGGAAGAGGTCGCTGGCGCGGCCGTCCTTCCTGACCAACTGGAGGACCTGGTCCCCGCCCTCGGGGCCGATCGGGATGACCAGGCGCCCAGCCGGCGTCATCTGTTCTAGCAAGGGCGCCGGCAGCGCGGGGGCCGCGCAGGCGACCAGGACGCCCTCGTAGGGCGCGGCCGGGGGCCAGCCGTTCCAGCCGTCGCCGACCGCGACCTCGAGGTTGGCCAAACCCAGCCGCCGCAGCCGCGCGGCCGCCGCCTCGGCCAGATGGGGGACGACCTCCACGGTGACC
>Ga0066708_10000487_pt1 | contig 11019 bp, 10 predicted proteins | sample GraSoiAngelo_157_FD_66504 | JGI IMG/M metagenome (GOLD analysis project Ga0066708, IMG submission 66504) | Grasslands soil microbial communities from the Angelo Coastal Reserve, California, USA - 14_1009_16_20cm | ecosystem: Environmental > Terrestrial > Soil > Grasslands | place: USA...
AAGGATGATGATGCCGGTCACCAACTCGAGCGACGTGATCGCGGCGTAGTAGCCGAACAGCACGAACGGTTCGTGGAACGTCGTGTGCACGTTGTACGGGCCGTTCCACGGCTTGTGCACCTCTGGATCGGCGCCGAGCACGTGATCGTACACGAGCACGTGCGCGAACCCGAGCTCCTCGACCCGCAACCCGTACGCGCGCACACCCTCGACCGCGGCTCCGATCTCGGTCTGAGGGAACACGACTCCGATCTGCATGTCGTCTTTCTAGCGCTGCACCGACAAGTAGAGAAGATCTGCCTCGACGGGCCGGCGAGGCAAGCGTCGAGCGCCGAGCGCCGAGTGCCGTCGACGGCCTACGCGGCCGTCGCTCGCGCAAAGCCGTCGAGCAGACCCTGCCAGCCGCCGGGTGAGTCGAACGCGGCGCGGACCGGCTCCTGCGCATCACCGAAGCGCTCCAGATCGCGGTGTTCGAGCTCGACCCGGGTGCGGCTCGGCGTCTCGGCCACGAAGCGCACCTCGACCTCCGTCACGAGGGTCGGGTCGAAGGTCCAGCTTCCGTCGATTTGCCAGGCGAGCACGAGCCGGCTCGGTGGCTCCCAGTGCAGGACGCGTCCCCACTCGCACTCAGTCCCGTCGACGCCGATCTCGTACCAGCGACCGCCCTCCCGAGGCTCGAGCACGGCCCGCTCGAGGTCGGCCTTCCCGATGTGGTGCTCGCGCGACCACCACCGATCGATGCCCTCGGTGAACACACGGAAGGCCTTGTCCATCGACGCCTCGACGGTCACGCGCTTGTGAACGGCCCGATCGGTCACGGTCATGTCCCTTCTCCTTGTTCGCTCTCTGCTTGTTCGGCCTCTGCTTCTTCGGCCTCTGCCGCCGCCTTGAAGGCGGCCAGCGCCTGATCCCAGAACCGGTCCAGGTAGGCGCGCAGCGCGCCCAACCCGTCCGGGTTGAGTTGATAGAGCCGGCGGGCACCGGCCTGCCGGTCGACCACGAGACCGGCCCCTTTCAGCACCCGCAGATGCTGGGAGACCGCGGGGCGACTCACCGGGAGCCCCCGGGCGAGCTCGACGACAGGCCGAGGGCCGGCGGCCAGGCGTTCGAAGATGCTCCGCCTGGTTGGGTCGGCAAGCGCCGTAAGCGCCTTCTGGTAAGTAGCCACTTACGGTAAGTTACGACTTACATCTACGTTCGTCAAGCGCGTCCGAGCGGGCGTCTCGGCCGCGGCAGCCAGGGTGTCATCTCCAGGCAGCGCGGGGGACGGCGTCGCCGGAGCGCCGGCGGGTGAGTACGTGGGAGATGCCGTCCCACGATCGGGCGTCGTCCGCGTTGTTCGCATGTGGAGCGCAGAGGCGTGCGAGGTCGACACCGAGATCGGCGAGGTCCCAGCGGAGCCGGAACAGCGCGAGTCGATCCGGCAGGACCTCGACCCCGGTTGCCGCGGCGTAGGCGGCGCTGGCCAGTCCGTCTCCTGGTTCGAGGAGCCACATGTCGCGTTCTGGTGCGGCGAGGAGGGCGGTGTCCCAGTCGACCAGCATCCAACCGCTCGGCGTGCGCACGCTGTTGCCGGCGTGCGGTTCTCCGTGCGTCAAGACGGTGCGATCGTTGTGTGCTCGCGCCGCGCCCGCCAGGTCGTCGTACTCCGCGAGCATGTCGACGATCAGCTGTCGATGCTCCGCCAGGAGGCCGGCCAGGGGCCGCGAGTACGGGCCGGCATCGGCGTGCCCGTCGGGGTCTGCGATCGCGGCTTCGAGATCGGCCCGGTTCTGCAGCTGATAGTCGTCGGATCGGGCGTGCAACGGAGTCGGCAGCGATGCGGTGTGGAGTCGAGCGATCACATCGACCACGGCCAGCCGGTCGGCAACCGGCAGGGCCTGGCCGCCGCGGAACGTCTCGCCATCGATCATCGGATAGACGGCAAGTGCCCACTCGTCGCCGAGACGATGGAGCACGCCGCCGGTCCGCTCCGCGATCGGTGCAACGACGTAGTCGGCGCCGTCGGCTTTGAGCGCGTGCGCGGTGGCGAGCGCCGCCACCAGACGATCGAACACGTCGGCCCGCGACTCTCGGGGGCCGGAGCGCCGCCCATCCAGGTCGTCGACGGTGACGAACCACGCCTGGTGGTGGCGATCTTCCACCCGCCAGTGATGACTGCCGGCACCCACGGCGAAATACGACACGGCGGTCGCCGGGATGTCCCAACCGCGCTCGAGGGCCGCGACGAGGTCGGCCTCGGCGAGTCGCGCAGGCTGTGAGCGCACTATCGCTCGAGGTACTTCATGGCGAGGTCGGGTGGCGCGCACGCCAGCCAGGCGTCGACGAGCGCCTCGCGCAGCGGCCGCTTGGTGACGGTCTTCAGCTGAACGAGCACTGCGGCGTAACCGTCGAAGTGAGGGATCGTGAAGAAGCCCCTGGGACTTGCCGCGAGCACGGCCTCCTTCTCGCCGAGGTCCTCGACCCGAACGGCGAGGATCGGCCCATCCGGCGGAGTCTGGTCGCCGAACCGCTTGATGTCGGCCTTGCTGAAAGGTCTCTCCCAAGCGAAGGCCTTGCCGGCGACGTTCCAGGTCCGCGTGCCGCGGCGCTCGCCCTCAGTGACCTCGGGCAACGCCAATGCGAGCCGAGCGACCTCCTCGAGAGTCACCACGCTCGGCACCCTATCGTCGACCACTACCCGGCCCGGGCCGACTAGGCGGCGCGTTGTCTCACTGCGTGTCTGTGCGACCGGAGTGGGTGCAACGCACGGGCGCTACGGTTCCCCGGCGTGACCGCGGCCGCGATCAGCACGAGGGTGTCGGACCTCCTCGGCGTCCGGTACCCGATCGTGCAGGCCCCGATGGGTTACATCGCCCGGTCGCCGCTGGCCTCGGCCGTGTCCAACGCCGGCGGTCTCGGGATCATCGAGACCTCGTCGGGTCAGCTCGAGGACGTGCGCGAGGAGATCCGCCGGATGCGAGATCTCACCGACAAGCCGTTCGGGGTGAACATCGCCCAGCTGTTCGTGCGCGACCCCGTCGAGATCGTGGCCTTCGTCGCGGAGCAGGGTGTCCGGTTCGTGACGACGTCTGCAGGCGACCCGAGCGTTCTCACCGCGCGCCTGCACGACGTCGGCATCACCGTGTTCCACGTCGTCCCCCACCTGCGTGGCGCAATGAAGGCGATCGCCGCCGGTGTCGACGGGTTGGTGGTCGAAGGCGGTGAGGGCGGTGGCTTCAAGCAGTCGCGCGACGTCGCCACGATGGTCTTGCTGCCCTTGATATGCGGTGCGGTCGACGTTCCGGTGATCGCCGCCGGCGGCATTGTCGACGGCCGGTCGATGGCGGCCGCGTTCGTGCTCGGCGCCGAGGGCGTGCAGATGGGAACCCGCATGGTGTCGGCCGCCGAGTCGCCGGTGCACTCGAACTGGAAGGAGCTGATCGTACGCTCGTCCGAGACCGACAGCGTGATGCTCAACCGATGGGGAAAGCCGGCGTTCCGCGTCCTTGCGACGCCGTACTCCGAGGCCCGCGAACGTGACGAACGGGTCGCGTTTCCCGCGCTCGATCAGCTCCTGAAGGTGTACTTCGAGGGCGACCTCGATGCCGGTTTCGTGTTCGGCGGACAGGTCGCCGGTCGGATCCGCTCGATCGAACCCGTCGCGACGATCATCGACCGCACGGTCACCGAGTTCCACGAGGTGATGATCGAGGTCGCCGGGCGATGGGCCGGCAGGTCGTCGTAGACGTGCTTCACAGGGAGACCTCGTGCGACAGCTGATGCTCGATGGGCCAGGCGCGGTGCGGTGGGACGAGGTGCCCGACGTGCAGCTGTCGGGCGCGGACGCCGCCGTGGTCCGGCCCGTCGCAGTGGCGACGTGCGACCTCGACGTCGCCGTCCTGCGGGGCCGGTTCCCGCTCGAAGGCCCCTACCCCTTCGGCCACGAGGGCGTGGCAGAGGTCGTCGAGGTTGGCGCCGGAGTTCGTTCGGTCGCGGTCGGCGACATCGTCGTCGTGCCGTTCCAGATCTCCTGCGGGCGATGCCCGCCGTGTGCGCGCGGCCGCACCGGTAACTGTGCGGCACACCCACCGCTGTCGACCTTCGGGCTCGGGCCGATGGGCGGGCTCGGGTGGGGCGGTCTGCTCGCCGACCTGACGCTCGTTCCCCACGCCGACGCCATGCTCGTGCGGCTACCTGAGGGCGTCGACCCCGCCGCGGCGGCAAGCGTCAGCGACAACATCTCGGATGCATGGCGTACCGTCGGCCCGCAGCTCGAACAAGAGCCACACGGAGACGTCCTCGTCATCGGCGGCGACGGCGGCCCGAACTCGATTGGTCTCTACGCCGTCGGGATCGCCGTCGCCCTCGACGCCTCACGAGTCGTCTACGCCGATCATAACGCCGAGCGCCTCGCGATCGCGGCCCGGCTGGGCGCCGAGACACGCGAAGGTTCCCTGCCGCGCAAGATCGGCGCCTTCCCCATCACCGTGGATGCCAGCGGTGACCACGACGGCGTGCGCTGTGCACTGAACAGCACCGCGTTCGACGGCACTTGCACCAGCCCATCCGTCTACCTGACAGACCCGCCGTTGCCCCTCTTGTCGATGTACTCGCGTTGTTGCACCTTCCACACCGGACGGGTCCACGCGCGGCCCGCCATCGACCGCGTCCTCGCGCTCATCGCCGGCGGGTTCGATCCGTCCATCGTGACCAGCGCCATTGTGATGTGGGAAGACGCGCCCGCCGCCCTCGCCGACCCGCCGATGAAGCTCGTCGTGACGAGGTGATGCGACGGCCGGCGCCCGTTACGCCACGGGGACACCATCCACGAAGGTCAACGGCAGCACGAACAGGTTGCGGGCCCCGCCGGGATAGCCGACGTGCCCGCGGATCCACGCGTGCAGCGCGAGCCACAGGCGCCCCGCGCTGTCACTGAACACCTCCTGGCCACCGGGGCCCTTGGCATCGGCACTCGAGCCCAGCCAGGGCCCGGGCGCCTTCCTGCACGGCCCGAAAGGTGTCTCGCAGGTGGCGTAGCCGATCGCATAGTTCGCAGTCGCAAAGTCGTTGCCGGAGTAGAAGAGGTAGTAGCGACCCGCGTGGGCCACCATGCTCGGGCCCTCGACGTTCCCGCCCTCCCAGGGTTGGTCTGCCCGCAACAGAAGCCGCCTCGGCCCCACCAGGCCGAGCCCGTCGGGGGTGAGCTGCTGGGCGACGATGCCGGTCATGCCGGGCGCGGCGTGCTTCCAGATGAGGACGGCACGGCCATCAGCGTCGACGAAAGGGCTGGCGTCGATGGCGCCATCCTTCGGACAGACCAGGGGCGCAGCAGAGTTGTCGACGAACGGTCCCTTGGGGTTCGATCCCACCGCCCGCGACAGGCACTGGCGGTCGGGGTCCGGCGCGCGAGTGCTGTAGTACATGACGAAGCCGCCCGGGCGGACGAGCACCGAGGGCGCCCACACCCTGCCGGGTGAGGACCACGGCGCGAGTCGGGCGAGCGCCTCCGAGCGTCGACCCGTCCCGAACAGCCCATCCGATGTCAGCACCGGCACCCGCCGATGCTCGGTGTTCGTCGAATAGGCGTAGTAGGTGTCGCCCACGCGCAGCACGTAGGGATCGGCGAAATCGTTGCAGTAGACCGCGGGGGTGTCGCCGCGCAGCGCGCTGCGGACCTCTCCGGCGAGACCGCTCGCCCCACCGATGCGGGGGCGGGAGGCGAGCGGGCTCGCCTTCACCGCGGTTCGAAACTCGACGCCCGCGCACTTGGACTCGCTGACGAGCGGCACGACGACCGCCACGATCAACCAGACGAGGGCGAGCGCGACCGCCCCCGCCGCGGAAACGATCGCGAGCAGTGTGAGTGGCGTCCTCCGGCGCGAGGGGAAGGGCCCGGTAGTGCTGATCTCGTGGCTCAACGGCTCAGCCTCTCACGACTGTCGCCCGCCGGTTACGCCATGTCCGCGGCGGTTCGCGCCCGATGGCAGGCAATGAGCCGAGCAGTAGCGTTGACGGTTGATGGGCGAGCCCTCGCTGCCGTCGGGCATGGTGACGTTTCTCCTCACCGACGTCGAGGGGTCGACACGAATCTGGGAGGCCGACCCCAGCCGGGCGCGGGCCGGGTTCGAGCGCCACGACGCCCTCGTGGCCGAACACCTCGCGTCGTTCGGCGGTGGCCGCCCCAGAGACCAGGGTGAGGGGGACAGCGCGTTCGCCGTGTTCGCCCGGGCCACCGACGCGCTCGGGTGCGCCCTTGCGCTCCAGCGCGCGATGTTCGCCGAGGCGTGGCCCGACGACGCAGCGATCCGCGTTCGGATGGCGCTGCACACGGGGGAAGCCGAACTGTCGAAGGGAAACTACAAGGGTTCGGCCGTACATCGGTGTGCGCGCCTGCGTGGTCTCGCCCACGGTGGTCAGATCGTCCTGTCGGAGGCCACCGCGCAGGTCGTGCGCGACCAGTTGTCGGACGATGTGACGTTGCGCGACATGGGAGTGCACGAGCTCCGTGGGCTGCTGCACCCCGAGCACGTCTACCAGCTCTGCCACCCTGAGCTTCCCACCGAATTTCCGCCGCTGCAGTCGGGATCGGGACGCCCGCGCGACCTCCTCGTCGGCGGTGAGGTCCCGTTGCCCGCGCCGCTCGCGAGCAGCGACGGTGGTGTGTTCGTGGGTCGGGACGCGGAGTTGGCCGAGCTCGACGTCGAGTGGGAAACGCCGAACGCTATCGGAGCCCGTATGGTGTTGATCAGCGGTGAACCGGGGATCGGCAAGTCGCGCCTCGCTGCGCAGTTCGCCGCGGCGGTCCACGAGCGGGGCGCGACGGTGCTGTTCGGTCGATGCGACGAGGAGGTGCTGCGGCCCTATCAGCCATTCGCCGAGGCGTTGAGCAGCTACCTCCGCGTCTTTCCCGCCGACCAGCTTCAGTACCGGTTGGGTCGCTTCGTCACCGAGCTCGGCCGGTTGGTGCCCGAGCTGGGTGATCGGGTGCCGGGCCTCGCCCAGCCCCGTTGGAGCGATGCCGACGCGGAACGGTTCCGGCTGTTCGAGGCGGTCGCGGCATTCCTGATGGAGCTGAGGCGGGGTGCGCCGGTACTGCTCGTGCTCGACGACCTCCACTGGGCCGACAGGGCGACGTTGCTCCTGCTCCGCCATCTGGCACGCCACGCGGATCTGACGGGGCTCGTCGTGCTCGCGACGTGTCGCGACGAGAGTGTGTCTTTGTCGACGCCATTCGCGGAGACGCTGATCGCTCTCGATCGCGAGCAGTCCGTCAGCCGAATTCGGCTGACCGGGCTCGGTGATGCGGATGTGACGGCACTGCTCGACACGACGACGGGCGCGGGACAGCCGGATGGTCGGACATCGGCGCTCGCGCGAACGCTGTGCGAGGGAACGGAAGGCAACCCGTTCTTCATCGGTGAGATGCTGCGCCACCTCGCCGAGAGCGGCGCCATCCACGAACAGGGTGGTCGATGGGTGTCCGATGCGGGGCTCAGTCGCCTCGAGGTTCCCAGTGGGGTGCGGGGGGTGGTGGCCCAGCGCGTCGCTCGCCTCATCGAGCCCGCGGGCCGAGTGCTCGCCGCGGCTGCCGTGATCGGCCGCGAGTTCCGGTTCGACGTGCTCGCTGCAGTCATGGACCTCGACGAGGAGAGTCTGCTCGAGACGCTGGATGACGCGGTGCACGCCGGTCTCGTCGCGGAGATGCGGGGCACAGTTGGCGTGTACGTCTTCTCGCATGCGCTCGTGCGCCAGACGCTCTACGAAGGGCTGACGACCACACGTCGCGCCCGACTGCACCGCCGCGTCGGCGACGCGCTCGAGGCGCTCTTCACCGGTGCGTTCGAGCCGCCGCTGGCTGAGCTCGCGTACCACTACTGGCAGGCCGCCGGCTTCGGCGACGCCGCCAAGGCGATCGACTACGCGTGGCAGGCGGGCGATCGATCGACGGATCTCCTCGCGTACGAGGACGCCAGCCGTCAGTACCTGATGGCACTCGAAGTGCTCGAGGCATCCGCACCGGGTGACGTCACGCGGCGGTACGACCTGCTCCGTGCGGTTGGTGACGCAGCATGGCGCACGAGCGAGGTCCAGCGCGCCCGCGCGAGCTTTCTTGAGGCCGCGGAGCTCGCCCGCCGGATCGGCGACCCGATCCGACTCGCAAACGCGGCGCTCGGGCTCGGCGGAGCCGGCTTTCGCCCGTGGTGGACCGAGCAGGGGCTCGTCGACGACGTCCTCGTGAAGCTGCTCGAGGAGGCCCTCGACGTGCTCGACCGCGGCGACTCCGCGCTTCGGGTCAAGCTGCTCGGCTCGCTCGCGCAACAGCTCTTCGTGTTCGGCGACACCGATCGGCGACAACGGCTCGCCGACGAGTCACTCGCGATGGCTCGCCGCACCGACGATCCCGCCACGCTCGTACAGGCGCTTCTGTTCTGGCGCATGGCGCGGTGGCAGTTCGCGAACATGCGCGACCGGCTCGCCGTTTCCAACGAGGCATTGGAGCTCGCACAGGCGCTCGATCAGCGAGAGCTGGTGATGCAGGCGCTCTCGTTCCGGTTCGTCGATCTGATGGAGCTCGGCGATGTCAGGCGCGCCGACGCAGATGCAGAGGCGCTCGAGGCCGCGGCCCGCGAGCTCCACGCGCCCTATTACCAGTGGACCACCACCCTCTACGCCGCCATGCGAGCCATCCTGGAGGGACGCTTCGCCGACGCCGAGGTGACCGTGAACGAAGGCTTCGAGATCGGCCAGCGCGCGGGCCGAACGGTGGCTTTGCAGATGATGGGCGCCCAGCTCGCGATACTCCGCCGCGAGCAGGGTCGCATCGAGGAATTCCGGGCGATCGCTGTGGCCGCGACGGGGTCCATCGATCTCCCATTGCGAGCGGCACGAATCCTGGCGGACGTCGAGTCAGGCCGTGAACAGAGCGCTCGCCTCGAGTTCGACGCGATTGCTGCGGCAGATTTCGCCGACGTACCCGATGACCTGTTTCGGTCGGTCACGCTGGCGATGCTCGCGGAGATCTGTTCGCGACTCGGTGACAGCCGGCGCGCCGACGTGTTGTTCGCCTTGCTTCTCCCCCACCGCGAGCAGATCATCCTGCTCACGTTCGCCGTGGTGTTCATGGGATCGGTGTCGCACTACCTCGGGATACTCGCCCTCACACGAGGAGCCTGGGACGAAGCCGCCGACCACCTCGAAGATGCGATCGCTCGCCACGCCCGGCTGGGAGCGGCCCCGTTCCACACGCGATCGCGGCTCGAGTACGTGCGAATGCTCCTCGCGCGGAACGCAACCGGTGACCGCGACGCCGTTCGCCCGCTGATCGATTCGATCGTCGCGGAAGCCGAGCGGCTGGGAATGCAGGCCGTGCGCCGCGGCGCCGAGGCGCTCCGCGAGTCGTCGACCTAGCGCGCCCTTTCTCCGTCGCGAGGGGTCAATCAGGGCGACCCTCTTCATCATCGGCGACGGCTCGACGCTGCTCGGCCGCATCGGCGTCCGGCACCTCGGGATCGGGGCTCGTGCGAACGGCGTCGTCGGACGACGATGCGACCGCCCGTCGCTGATCCAGGAGGTCGGCCTCCGCCACCTCGGGGTCGTCGGCTCCGAACGAGACGTCGTCCTCCTCGTCGACGAGAGGCTGCGCCTGCTCGAGCGCATCGGCCTCGGGCTTTGGCTCGTCTGCCATGTTCTCTCCCTCACGCGGCGGGGGTTGGGTGTCAGGGGCGGCCGAGATGAAGGCCGGTGGCGCTCGTGATCGGCGTGCCGCGGTAGCAGCCGACCAGGTACGGGAAGTCCGGCGTGGCGACGTAGTGGTACATCACGGTTCGCTGACCGTGCCAGGTGATCGAGCTCGTGCGGCCATGGCACTCGTCGAGGTCCACGCTCGCGAGGAGGTTGCCCGACGAATCATGGTCGACGTAGATCCCGAAGCCGTCGAGCGCGTAGCCGAAGAGACCGGGGTCGAAACCCGCCGTGTCCTTCCAACACGCCGAAAGCGAGTGGAAGTGGTACTGCCCGGTCATCTCGGGATGCCCGTCGCAGCGGTCCTGCACCTCATGCGCGACCGCGTCGCGACCGCCCGCGTCGAAGGCGCTGTAGATGGGGACGCCGAGCACGCTGACGCCGATCGTCCCGCCGACGCACGAGGGCGATGCGGCGAGCTGCGGCTCGGGAAGTGTCACCGAGAGCGTGTACCCCCTGATCGAGTTGGGGTTGCGGTCGTAGGCGTAGGCGGGATCGCCGGAAGCAACCGGGAAGACGCCGGTCGGCACCGTCGGCAGGCCGTTGCCCGTCAGCGTCTCGCCGCCGGTCGACTCCTTTCCCGTGATCTGGCCGTGCTGGTCCAGCGAACCGCTGACCGCGATCTTCGCGGTGGCGTCCCAGGTGTTGGTGACGGCGTGGATCCACGGCCCGTCCCGGAATGCCCCGCCGCCGTTGAACTGGGTGATGCAGGAGTAGACCGAGCCCTTCACCGCGCTCGTCGCGTACCGCTGATCGCCGATGGGCAGCTTCGTGAGATCGACACCACCGGACGCGGCGCGGGTCGAGGTCGATGCGGCGGCGCTGCTGGTCGTCGTCGTGGCGACACTGTTGTCGCCCCCACCGCAACCGGGAGCGACCAGCGCGGCGCCAACCGCGAGACCGGCGAATGCGCGCCTGATCATCGACGCAGACGGTACAAGGTCGGCATCGCCATAGCTGTGCCGTCAACCCTGAGCTCGCCGCAGCGCGCGGCTCCGCCTCCGACGGACGGCCACGAGCGTCACCAGCGAAGCGAGAACAACACCGGCGATACCCGTGAACAGCGCGACAGCGCGATGACTGCCGCGCGTGCAGGCGCTGCATCGGCGAAACGTGTACGTGCCTGAGCCCACGCGGAAGACCGCGGTGCCGCTCTCGAGGCTCAGCAGATGGACGCCGGTCGCGTGGGCCGCGGCCCCACCCCCCTCTGTCACGTCGGACGCTCGCTTCGCGGGCACGTGCACTGTCGCCGTGGCATTCGGAGGGATCGTCACATGGGCGGTCAGCGCGCGTGGA
>Ga0066708_10000489_pt1 | contig 11015 bp, 10 predicted proteins | sample GraSoiAngelo_157_FD_66504 | JGI IMG/M metagenome (GOLD analysis project Ga0066708, IMG submission 66504) | Grasslands soil microbial communities from the Angelo Coastal Reserve, California, USA - 14_1009_16_20cm | ecosystem: Environmental > Terrestrial > Soil > Grasslands | place: USA...
GCGCCTGGGTCGAGAGTCCATCCGGCGAGGATCGAGCCGTTCACCGTCATGCCAAAGTTGCCGCTGTTGGCGAACGTGGCCGCGTAGCCAAACGCACCCTGGCAAGAACCGCTTGGCGCCAGGTAGAGGTTGAAGTACTGGGCGCCGGGATCGGGTGGGCCGCTGCTCACTGCGACCTTGAAGACCTGGTTGCCCCCGAGCGTTACGGTCTGACACATCGAAGGAGCGCTCTCGCGCAGGAAGCAGGTCGCCGATGCGGGCCCGCTGCAGCTCGCGATACCGTTTGGCGACCATCGCACCGCGGTCAGCTCCACCGCCCAGGTTTGGGCGGTGACCGGCGGGTTGTTCGAGTCGGACCCGTTGATCGACAGCGAGAACGTGCTGGCGCAGCCGACCCCGTTCGAATCCCAGAACTGGGGCATGGCCCGCACTGCAAGCCACGAGCCACTGGGGATCGTGCCCGTAACCGCCTGCCGGCTGACCCGCACCGTTGTTGCACCGGCATTGGCAGCCTGCGACACCGTGAACATCTGGCCTCCGACTGAGACCCACGAGCCCTGTCCTACCGCGCCTGCCAGTGCGCTGACCGACATTGACGTGATCGTGCCGCTGAGGGACGACGTGGTCGTTGTGATGTTCGGCGTTCCGTTCGCGGACAGGTTTGGCTCGTCCGGCGGGCGAAGCTCGTTGCTCACGAAACCGCCGTTCTGCGTGAAGCCCGCCCGCCAGGTGTAGACGCCGCCGGCCAGAAAGTAGCAGCCGGCACTGCCTGCGAGCTTGGGGTCGGATGCGTAAGTGCCCGGCTGCTCCACGCTTCCGTTGGCTGAGCCCCAAGCCCTCGAGGTGGCGTTCAAAGGCGGCTCAGGGAACCCTGGGTCGAGCATCGTCCAGCCGTTGGCCAGGGTCCCTGTGACAGTGAAGTTGGGAAGCGGTGAAGGTGGCATGTTCGGGCAGATGTCGATGGCATTGCCATCTACTGTGCCGCTGGCCTGTCCGTTGTCGGTGATGCTGCCGTTGGCCCAAACGTCACCTGTCACCGAGGTGGTCGAGCTGCCCGTGAACGTCAAGGAGTTGCCGCCGTTGCCCCCGCATCCGGCGGGGCTCAACGTCTGGATGGCGGCGCCATTGGTGCCGGCCCTGCGAGCCACAGCCGTCGCCGACGCCGAGATCGTCAATGTCGGACCAGCACCGAGAACCTGCATGATCGCCACCGACATCGAATGACGGCCTGTCAGCGCGAAGCTCACGCCGGCGATCGCCTTGTTGATGACGTCGATGGTCAACAGTTGTCCGGTGGGGTCGCCGAAGGTGCAGCGCACGGCCAACGTGCCCAGACCAGTGCACGAAGGTGTGCTGTACAGAGCTTGATCATGGGCGTACGTGTCCACGGCCACCTGCTCGGACTGCGAGTAGTCCGACGTATTCATGTAGGTGTAGGCGGCGCCCAGTGCACCAGCGTCAACAGCTGCCTGAAGGTGGCGGCGATCGAGATAGGCTCGGCCACTGTCGATGGCAAGGCCGACCAGCCCGAAGAGCACCACGATCATCAGCGCGATGAGGACAATCGCCTGTCCCCGCTGCGATCGCTTCGAACCGCGGAGCAACTCAGTACTCCGTGTTGTAGACCGCTGCGGCGGAGATGATGATGTGGTTGGCGATGAACTGCTGGATGAGCGGGGTGATGGGCACGAAGTTGAAGCGAATCGTCACCTGCAGGGGTGCATGGTCGTAGGCCGGGTTGGTGGCGCTGCAGGTCCCGCTGTCGAACGCCCACATCTGGCCGCCCGGCGCGTTTTCCAGCGACGGGGATAGCGGTTCGACGGTGGAGGGAGGGTTCGGCTCGGTGATGTAGATCCAGCCCTGGTTGGCGGGCGGGCTCGCGTTGGTGATCGGGCCGTTGGGACAAGGATTGGCGAGGCTCACGTCGACCGCGTGCGTCCTGACCACCGACTCGACGTCGGCGTTGGTCGGCAGCAGTGGTGACGCGCGGATCGCCACCCTCACCCCTTCGTTGACGGCCTGGTTGAGCGTGATGTAGGTGTAGATCACGCGCCCGAAGTCGACGACGGCGAACAGCAGGACGAGCAAGAGTGGAGCGACGATGGCAAATTCCACCAGCGACTGAGAGCGTTCGCGCGGCCGGCTGCAGGCTGCCCGCGTCGGCACGTCAGAAGCCTCCGATGACCATGTGCGTGTTGACAGCTACGTGGACCGAGCTGCCGAGCACGCCCGCCATGAATCCGGTCGCGAATCCGAAGTTCATGAGCAGGATCACGTTGACGTCCTGGCCCTTGAGGCTGTTACCAGTGGCAGGCGCGCTCAGGTCGAGACCGGGCGTTGCGTCATAGCAGATGAAGAGGAGAGGCTGGTTCGGACCCCCGGCCGAGTAAGCGTCATCGGTGTACGGAGGGTTGAACTGAGAGTTGCCGTCGGCTGTCGTCGGGCACGTGGTGCCGGGATTCTGCAGCGAAGACGCAGGCAACCCGGAGTGGCTGAGGATTCCGTCGACGGCGGACTTGATCGCAGCGTCATACAGATACGGGTTGGTGCCGGCACTCGGGTCGAACCAGCTCGCCTGCCGAGCCCCCTCTCGGGTCGCCCCCGTCAGGCCGACGCCGAAGTAGAAGACGCGGCCGAGGTCGGTGAGGCCGAGGGCGAGCAGCAGGAGGACGATGGCGGCGAGGCCGAACTCCACCGAAGACTGTCCGCGTTTGGAGCCGGCGCCCATCACGGAACCACCCCGCTGTGCATGAGCAGGATCAGGGCGGGGCCGAGCAGGATGACCCACAGGGTCGGGAATATGCACCCGACCATGGGGATCAGCATTTTGAGCGACGCCCGCGCGCCTCGCTCCTGGGCCTGCAGTAGGCGCTTCTCTCGAATCTCATCGGACTGAATGCGCAGGACCTTGACGATGCCCGAGCCGAGCTGCTCGGACTGGATGACGGCCTGCACGAAGTTGTTGAGCTCCTCTACCCCGCAGCGCTGGGCCATGTCGTTGAGGGCTTCGAGGCGAGGCCTCCCAAGGCGAATTTCCTGAAGGCCCCTCACGAACTCTTCCGCGAGCGCGTGGTCGTACTTCTGACCCACCTTCTCGACGGCTGCCTCGAATGTGAGCCCCGCCTCCACGCACACGACCAGGACGTCGATCACGTCTGGCAGCACGAACTGGATGTCGTTGCGCCTGCCCTGCACCGCGCGCCGCAACCACAAGGTGGGCAGGTAGAGCCCCAACCCGGCGCCGACCGCTGCGAACAGCGCGATGAGCACGGGCCGCCCAGTGATCAGGCCCAGCCCGATGCCCAGGCAGCACAAAAGGCCGGTGGCAACGTAACGGACGGCGATGAAGTCCCCCGCACTGAGGCCTCCCGGCCGCCCGGCGAGGTGCAGGTCCAGGAAGATCCGCCGGCGAGCCGGTTCGGGCATCGTTTGCTCCAGGAAACGCCCGAGGCGCTGTATGGCTGGGCGGAGGACACGCTCGCCGAAGGGAGCCTGCAGCTCCATCTCAGTCAGCGAAACAGGCAGTCCCGTCTCGTAGACGCGCAGCCGCCCTTCCACCACGTCGGCGTTGCTGGGCGGTGCAGGATTGAAGCTCCACATGGCAATGAAGACGCCGCAGGCGGCGATCATGCCGAGGGCGATCGACGCGTACAGCAGCCCCATCGCTAAACCCTGAAGTTGACTATTCGCCGGATGAAGTAGTTGCCGACCAGGATCGAGATACCGGCGAGGATCAAGAGATAGATGCCGATCCGGTCCTGGAACATCGCTCTGAAATACGTCGGGGTGATGAAGTAGAGGATCGTCGCCACGATGACCGGCAGCAGCGTGACCACCCACCCGGACGCCCGCGCCTGAGCGGTCATGGCAGAGATCTGGCCTTTGACCTGCACGCGCTGGCGGATGGTGTGGGAGATGCTGTCCAGGATTCGGGCGAGGTTGCCTCCGACCGTCGCCTGGATGGAGATGGCCGTCACGATCAGATCAAGGTCCTCGCTACCGGTGCGCCTCACCATGTTGGTCAGCGCCTTTTCGGTCGCGCTGCCGATGTTCATCTCGCGAATCACGCGCCCGAGCTCATCAGCGATCGGAGCAGCTGTGTTCCGGGCGACCGTTTCCAGCGCCTGCGGAAGCGACAGCCCCGCTTTCATCGCGTTCGAAAGCAGGCTCAGCGTGTCCGGTAGCTGCCGGTTCAACGCCTTGAGGCGCTGGCGCTGGCGAAAGTTGACATAGCGCATCGGGATCAGATAGGCGGCCACGCCGGCAACCACGAACTGGGGGCCAAAGCCATAGCGGAGCAAAGCGATCAGGACGCCACCGATCAGGAAACCCACCTGGATCATCACGAACTCGGAGGGGCGCAGCTTCAGGTTCGCTCGCACCAGGTGCTCGGCGAGAGTCAGGCCTCCATTGAGCCGGCGGCGCTGGCTTGACCGGTCGGCGAGCACCTCGAATGGGCGGTTGACCCGTTCACGGAGCGTTGCCGTGCGCCCGTAGCCCGATGGCCCCAGGGTGGCCTCGTCGTCTTCCTGCAAACGCGCAGGCAGCGCGAGGGCTATGCACGCGGTGAGCACACCGATCGCCGCCAGGGCCGAGAACAGGACCACACTCGGCATCAGACGGGTCCTTCGAACCCTTGTGCAACCGGCTCAAACATTGCCGCCGGTAGGCTCTCCCCCCGCTCCGCGAAGTGATCCAGATGAACCGAGTGCTTGCCGGTGGCGGTGTGAAAGCCGTGGGCGTTGCCGTCATCGTCGACCCCGACCGGGCGGAACTGAAAGAGCTCCTGGGTCTCCGTCTCGCCATTGGCGATGCCAGTCACCTCACAGACGCTGACTATCTTCCTCGCCCCTCCACGGACGCGCTGCGCCTGGACGATGACATCGATGGCGGAGGCGATCTGCTTCTGGATCGCGCGCGACGGAAGGTCGGTGCCCGCCATCAGGACCATGGCCTCGAGGCGGCTGATCGCGTCCCGAGGGCTGTTGGCGTGGACAGTGCTCATCGATCCCTCGTGGCCGGTGTTCATCGCCTGGAGCATGTCTAGAGCTTCGCCGCCGCGGCACTCGCCGACGAGGATCCGGTCCGGCCGCATTCTCAGTGAGTTCCTGACCAGGTCGCGAATCTCAATCGCGCCCTTGCCCTCGACGTTTGGCGGCCTTGCCTCGAGCCGGATGACGTGTGTCTGTCGCAGCTGAAGCTCGGCGGCGTCCTCGATGGTGACGATCCGCTCGTCCGCGGGGATGTAGCTGGAGAGGATGTTGAGCAGCGTCGTCTTTCCTGAAGATGTCCCGCCCGACACGAGGATGCTCAACCGGCTGCGCACCGCCGCCTCGAGGAAACGCATCATGTCGGCGGTGGCGGAGCCGCTTGCAAGCAGGTCCGCCGGCCGGAGCTTGTCGCGCGAGAACTTCCGGATCGTCATGCAGGGGCCGTCGAGCGCGAGAGGTGGCAGGATTACGTTGACCCGAGATCCGTCGCGCAGCCGGGCGTCGCACATGGGCGAGCTCTCGTCGACCCGGCGACCCACGCTGCTGACGACGCGATCGATCACCTGCCGAAGCTGCGAGTCGCTTTCGAACACGACAGGGCTCAACATGACCCGACCGCGGCGTTCCACGAAGACCTGCCGGGCGTGGTTGATCATGACCTCCGAGATGGCCGCGTCCTCGAGCAATGGCTGCAGCGGCCCGAGTCCAAGTACCTCGTCGAGCAGCGCGTCGATCAGGTGGCCGTAGTCGAGCCGGTTGAGGGCGATACCGCTGGTTCGGATGTATTCGTCGGTCACGCTTGCGATGCGCGTGCGAACTCCCTCGCGGTCCCCGATGTCGATCTCATCGGCGTGCCGCTCCACGAGCAGGGCGTGAATCTCAGCCTTCGTCGCGGCCAGGGCCCCGACCCTGCCTTGCCTCGGTTCGGCGCCATCGGCGGCGGCCTTCGACTCAATCGGCGGCGGGGCCTCGCCGCGGGTACCGGATATCACGCTGAGGCCCAGCTCGGGCTCTCCCGCGGTCGGAGCGGCCGGGCGCTTGAGCGAATCCAGGCGGTCCTTGAGCGCCATCAGCTCGGCCTCCCATGGACGCCTGGCCGCCGGCTGATCTTTCGCATCGCGCGGCGGGCTGCGGCCCGAACGGTGGGGTTCTTGTCCGTCAAGCAGGCGTACAGGTCCGGTCCGCCCTGGTATGAGGCGATCGAGCCCAGCGCCTTTGCAGCGGACGTCCGCATCCTCCAGTCCCGCTGGGCGAGCGCTGCGGTGAGCGCGGGGATGCCGGCCGGGTTCCCGATCCATCCAAGGGCTCGGCCGGCTGCGTTGCGAAAGCGTGATGACCCCGTTCCCGCCTGCGCGATCAAGGGCGCAATGGCGGTGCGGCGGCCGCGGAGACCCGCGGCTAGCGCCAACGCAGGTTGGATCGCCCGCGGCTGTCCGGCGCTCAGGAACGTCTCCAGGTAGAGGTCGGGCGCCGCACGCGTGAGCGCGATGATGAGCATGACCCTGGGGCCGAGGCGCTGGATCGCTTTCAGCAGCGCGTTGGCGCTGCGGATGCCACCGATCGTGCCCAACGCGTGCGCGGCGGCCGCCCTCACCGCGGCCTCCCTGGACCACAAGAGGGACGCGATCCCAGGCACCGCCTCTTCCATTCGCATGAGACCCGCGATGCGGGCGCTCCGGGCTCGGACCGTCGGGTTCCTGGAGAGGAGTCCGTCGAGCACGAGAGTCGTCGACCCCGAGCTCTTGAGCACCGATGTCAGGACGCGGAAAGCCTCTCCGCCCGGATCCATTGAAGCGGTCGCCTCGGCCAGCAGCGCGGCAGGATCCAGCTCGCGGTCGGCGAGGTCGAAGCCCAAGGCCTGACTTCTACCTGTGACGACGGCCCGTATCTGGCGGCGGAGCAGGGCGCGACGAAACGCGAGCCGGGCCGGCTCGAGCGGCCGGCGGGCGATGGCGCGGCTCAGCAATCCCCCGCCAGTGCGATCGGGGCGGGCGCCTCAGCACGGGCAGAGGCCGGACTCGTCTTCGCGTGCTTCTCATCCAGCAGGTCCGCGATCGCCGTGGCTCCTCTGGTGATCTCGCTTCGAGGATCCGTAAGGCTCAAGATCGTCCCGCTCAGGGCAGCCTGGTCGGGTTTGGAGCCGTCGTAACCGACCTCAACGTCCACGGCGCGCCTGAGCGTCCGCTCGACGGCCGCTTTCAATACCGCGGGGCGCGGGGTGCGGTTGTTGAGCACAACTGTCAGCCTGTCGTCCGGGAGTCCGAGCTTGCGCAATATCTCGATCGCATCAGCAGCGCTCTTGACCGCAGAAAGCTCCGGCGCAGCCACCAGCACCACATGCTGTGTCAGGTCGAACACGGCCAGCGCAGCGTCATCGATCGCAATTCCGAGGTCGACCACCACGTACCGGAACGACTTGCGCAGCACAGTGATCGCGCGGACGATCAGCTCTGGCGTGACGTCGTCGGCCTCCTCCGGGCGCAGGGCTCCGGGCAGGATCATCGGTCCACCCGCGTGGTAGAGGATCGTGCTCAGAAGCGCCTCGTCAAAGGCCTCAGGTGCCACGCCGGCCAGGCGGGCAAGGCAGCTGCTGGGCACGAGTCCCGCGAGCAGGGCTGCGTGGCTGTACGGGAAGTCGAGGTCGAGCAAGACCACCTGACCTGGATGGCGCTGGGACAGCGATCCGACCAGGTTGAGCGCGAGGCAGGTCCCGCCGGAACCTCCCTTCGGCGAGTAAAGGCCGACGACTGTGGCCTCGTCGAGGAGCATGCCCCACGTCGCCTGTACCGCCGTGTCTGCGAAGGTCCTGTAGCGCTGGTCGGCAAGGCGCCGCAGCTCTTCGACGAAGCCGATGTCGCGCCCGACGACAGAGTTCATGCTCTGGCGGTCGAGAGCGATCAGCCGGCAGTCCGACTGGGCGATGACCGACCCTTGCTGTGGCCGGTTAAGGACGCACGCGGCTTCGCCGAAGAAGTCGCCCGGACCGAGCAGCGCGACCGTGACGACGCCGGGCGGCCTCTCGATGACCACCCTGCAATGGCCGCTTTCGATGAAGAAGATCGTGTCGCCGGGCTCGTCCTGGTACAGGATGATGCCGCGCGCTGAGACGGCAAGCTGCCGCACGCGTCGAGCAAGGTTTCTGAGCGTGGCGTCGGGAAGGGAGAAGAACACCGGCGCGCGCTCGAGGACCGCGATCCGCTCGAGCATTGCGTGGTAAGGCGGCCAGCTGCTGTCGGTGGATTGCCGCGGGTTCGAGACCGTCCTGGGCGAGCGCTCGCCGCTGAGAACCGGTGGGCGGTTCTCGGGACCGATGCCGCGAACACCTCTGATCGGCATGCCCGCCCTCAACGCGCCCGCCTCTGCGTGCTCAATTCGCTCTAGCCCTTGGTGAACGACCAGCGTGCGTCGACGGCGTTCGGACCTATGGTGGGCGGCGAGCTGCCTGGCGCACATAACGGTTGCGTGCTATATCCGCTTGGATCGTATTGGCCGTAGTAGAGGAGGTCATATTTCAAGGTGACGTTCGTGAGCAGCCACTCGAGGTAAGCGGAATCGCACTGCGACATCACGAGTGTCAGGCTCCCGACCACGCCCACCGTCTGGCCCTGCTTGGGCCCTAGGGACGGCGGTCCGACGCGGATCACGCGCACATTCGAGAAGACAGTCCGCGTCGTCAGGCGCGAGGGTTTGGAGAAGAAGAGATCAGAGTTCGCTGTCGCAATGATGTTTATGTAGTCGCCGGGCGAAATGTATCCCGCGACCCCCTGAAGCTCGCTCGTGGGCACCGTGATAGCGACGAAACCTGGAGGAATGGGCAGAAAGGACGTGCTCGGGCTGGCGATCTGGTCAGGGTTGGACGCGACGATGTTGGCCGTCAGAGCCTGGCCTTTATAGATATTCACGAGCGCCGAGTAACCCTGAAGGTCGGAGAGGCGGAGGAACGCATGCGGCGGGACCGCCGACTGCGGTATCTGAGCCAGCGTTACTGACGCGATGGTGATCGGCTCCCTCGCCTGGATGTCATCGATCGCGACCACCACCGGAACCTTGGCGCCGTCGGACGATCGGCTGGCGAACAGAATCCCGAATGCGAACATGGCGATGAACGCCACCAGCGCCAGGCCCACCCCGACGAGGAATAGCGGCGTCCGCACCCGCGTGGTTTGACGTGCGGGCGGCGGCATCGGTAATGGCAGGGCCATGGCTACACCTCTCCAGTGATTGATGAACTGCTCACCCAGCGGCTGCCATCCCAGTACTCGGCGAGGCTCGCAGCGGCTGGAACGGGAGTGGAGTCTTGAACTCTTCTAAGCACGAGCGTTCCTGCCAGCAGGTCGTGCAGCGCCTGCTTTCGGGGCGTGAAGGCGGCCATTATCCAGCCGACGGCGAGGGTCAGATCCGAAACGGCTTTGAGCCAGTAGCGCAAGCTCGCACGGCGAAAACCAATGGGGTCCCCCTGCACGTCGGTGACGTATAGCCCGAGGGCGTGCTTCCCGACCGTGCCTTGAAGCGGGGAGCTCTCCAGCACTGCGAAGTAAGCCCACCCGACGGCCGACCACACAGGCGCGACATTGGCGACGAGGTAGACGACCACCAGTAGAGTCGAGTAGGTATCCGGCTTGACGACGAGCAGCGCCTTGAGGTCCTGGTTCATCAGCAGGTACCCGAGCGCCAGCACGAGCTCGACGACGGAGAGCAGCATGAAGTCGATGAGATAGGCAGCAAGTCGCAGCCAGAAACCCGCGTAAGCAGGCTGCGCCTGGCGCCGGGCACGCGACTGCATGAGCATCGCCTCACTCATGCGGCGTGCTCGATGACGTGTCGAGAAGACTCAAAGGGCGCGCCTCGAAACGAACGGACGCGACTGCACTTGCCGGCGTGCCATCACCTCCCACCACGGATGCCTGGGTTGGTTCCACCTTATGTATCCCCGGATGCTCAAACAAGGGGACTTTTGTCCCTATGGGGCGGGGCAGCTCAACGACATTCCAGACGCTCTGGACACGCGATGGGGACTAAAGACCCATTGAGTGCGCGACTGGTCGCGACTAGGGTCGATAGGGTCGGGCATCGCAAGCCGCAGTAGCCATCGCCTCGATAGTTTTGTGCGCGAGGCGGGGTGTCGACGTTAGAAGCGTTGTACGGCTGCGCAAGTGGAAGGGGGACCGCCTTGCCGGAGGTGGCCCCCCTTCCCTTTGAGGGCCCGGGTTCGATTCAGATGTCCAGCAAACCCCGCCTCATGGCGTTCATGACTGCCTCGGTGCGATTGCTGGCACCAAGCTTGGTGAAGATCCTGCTCAGGTGGTTGCGAACCGTCTTCTGGCTGATCCCGAGATGCTTCGCGATCTGCTTGTTGGAGCCGCCTCGACCCACCTCGACGAGCACGCTCAGCTCGCGTCTCGAAATCTGCGCACGATCGGCAGCTCCGGCGTTGGACTGTCCCCCGTACGACTGGATGAGCCGGGTGATCACTGTCTGCGGTGTAAGGGCGCCAGTCTCGAAGTTGGGCCGGTCGCGGAGAGGTTGCGATTCCTGCCGCCCGTCGAAGTCCGCAGGTAACACAAGCAGATGCATCGTCGACGACTCGTGAAGGAGACGATGCCCGAGTACCGATCCCTCGATCTCGGCCAGGTGCAAGTCCATCAGCACAACGTCAGGAGGCATTTCGGACTGCCTAGCTTCCAGGCCCAACGCCCTGGAGCCGGCCATGCCGACGATTTTCAGCCTGCCGTCGGCCTCAAGCCAGCGAGTGAGCCTGTCTCTCAACAGCACCGGCCCGTCCGCAGTGGCGGCGACGGTTGGAGGTCCCGGTTGGGAGCCATTGGGCAGGTCTTCGACGACCAAAAGGGGCTCCGAAAAATCAAGGACCAAACTGGATACCCTCTCCCCTGGCGAGTACAAACGCACCCAAGCTGCCGGAAGTTGTGCTTGGAAACCCAACTATCGTGTCGTTTGGCCAAAACGTCAAGCATGGGGTTCCGGGTCTCGAATTGGGACGACCTGCGGATTAGGACGAATGTCCTA
>Ga0066708_10000496_pt1 | contig 10970 bp, 10 predicted proteins | sample GraSoiAngelo_157_FD_66504 | JGI IMG/M metagenome (GOLD analysis project Ga0066708, IMG submission 66504) | Grasslands soil microbial communities from the Angelo Coastal Reserve, California, USA - 14_1009_16_20cm | ecosystem: Environmental > Terrestrial > Soil > Grasslands | place: USA...
CACGCTGGCCGAGCGCGACATCCGGGCGAGCTACAAGCAGTCGTTCTTCGGCTTCGGGTGGGCGATCGTCACGCCGTTGCTGACGGTGCTCGTCTTCACCATCTTCTTCAAGCGCATCGGGAAGATCAACACGGGCGACATCCCCTACCCGCTCTTCGCCTACGTGGGGCTCCTCCCGTGGAGCTTCTTCACCTCGTCGGTGTCGAGTGGTTCCGGCAGCCTCATCTTCAACAGCACGATCCTCAACAAGGTCTACTGCCCACGCGAGGTGTTCCCAGTGGCCGCGATCCTGGTGGAGGCCGTCGACACGGTCCTCGCCACGGCCGTCCTCGGGCTCCTCTTCCTCTACTACGGCACCGCGCCGCGGCTCACGAGCCTGTGGGTGCCCGTGCTCATCCTCGTGCAGCTCGCGCTCACCGTCGGCCTCACGCTCGCGTTCTCCACCGCCGTCGTGTACGTGCGCGACCTGAAGCAGGTGCTCGGCGGCATCCTCCAGATGGGCCTCTTCCTGACACCGGTCGCGTGGGGGATCCGCTCGGTGCCGGGTAGGTGGCGGGCCGCGTACTGCGCGATCGACCCGCTCGCAGCGGTGATCGACGGCTACCGGCGCGTCGTGCTCCAAGGGAAGGCACCGGCCTGGAACCTGCTCCTCCCCGCGGCCGCCACGTCGATGGTCGTGCTGATCGCGGGCTACTACATCTTCCGGCGGCTCGAGGGGGGCATCGCCGATGTCGCCTGAGGCCGCCGGCCTCGCGCACGGCACCATCCGCGCGGACCACATCTGGAAGCGGTTCCGCTCCGACGCCCGCCGGTGGTCGGTCTCCACGCAGCTCAACTACTGGAAGGCGCGGCGGCAGAGCGGCGACGAGGACTTCTGGCGTTGGGCCCTGCGCGACATCGGCGTCCACATCGAGCCCGGCGAGGCCGTCGGCCTGGTCGGGCCCAACGGCTCGGGCAAGTCGACGCTGCTCAAGATCCTCTCGCGTGTGATGCACCCCTACGCAGGCCGCGTCGCGGTGTCGGGTCGCGTCGGCGCGCTCATCGAGGTGAAGGCCGGCATCCACAACGAGCTGAGCGGCCGGGAGAACATCTACCTCTACGGCTCGCTGCTCGGCCTGAGCCGTCGCGAGGTGGCCCAACGCTTCGACCAGATCATCGCGTTCAGCGAGCTCGACGACGCCATCGACCGCCAGGTCAAGTTCTATTCGAGCGGCATGCAGATGCGCCTGGGCTTCTCTGTGGCCGCCCACCTCGATCCCGACATCCTGCTCGTCGACGAGGTCCTGGCCGTCGGCGACGCCTCGTTCCAGCAGCGCTGCCACGACCGCATGCGCGAGGTGTTGAACCAGGGCACGACGCTCGTGCTCGTGTCGCACGACCTCGCCGCGGTGGAGGCGACGTGCAACCGGTGCCTCCTGCTCGTGGATGGCCTGCTGCGAGGCGACGGGCCCATCCGCGACGTGCTGGGTGAGTACCGCGAGTGGATCGAGGAGATGGCGGCGGGGAGGCAGACGGTCGAGGCGATCGTCCCGTTGCTGAAGGCGATCGCCGACGACGGCGAGCGCGGGAGCCCCCGCACCGACGGGCCACTCGAGGTGCGGCTGGTGCTCGACAGCGCCGAGGCGCAGAAGGCGATGCTGTTCATCGGCGTCAGCGAAGGGCCGGCCACGCCCATCTTCGTCATCCGGCGCAACATGACGCTGGCCTCCGGCGAGTCGGAGCTCGTCTGTCGCGTGCGCCACATGCCGCTCCCGCGTGGTCGATTCCACGTGTGGGTCGGGATCTACGACGCCTCCTGGCGGGAGCTCCTGCCCTGGCACCCGGCCACCTTCTTCGACGTCATCGGCAACCGGCTCATGAAGGCGCCGCGGGGCATCGTGCGTCTCTCGCCCGTGCAAGTGACGGCCGACTGGGACGAGTCACGGCGCTAGAGACGCACCCCACGCCCGTGCGCATCCTGTTGATCGCGGCCACCCGCTTGCGCACCAGCGACGTCGCCTTCCTGCTGGGACGCGCGCTCGAGCGCCAGCACGCAGACGTTCGGATCCTGCCGACCGACGCCGGGCTCCCGTTCCTCGTCGACGTGGGATGGGCGCGTGGCGGCTACGGCGACGGCGTCTACCGCGCCGGCTTCCAACGTCACGTGCTGGAGGCGGCGCGCGATTGGCGGGCCGACGCGGTCCTGCTCTACGGCAGCAACTGGTCGATCGACCCCAGGACGGTGCGTTCCCTCCGCGACGAGCTCGGGTGCCAGGTCGCCCTCTGGGAGGTCAACCAACGACTCTGGCAGGGACACCAGGCCTCGAGCGTCCCGTTCTACGACCACGTCTTCGCGCTCGACTCCCACTTCGTGCCCGTGCTCGAGGCGTCCGGGGTCCGGTGCGTCGAGCACCTGTGCGCGTGTGCCGACCCCGAGGAGCACCGGCCGGTCGAGCTCACCGCGGAGGAGCGCGCGTCGTACGCGGCCGACGTCTCGTTCGTCGGCACGCAGCACCCCGACCGGGTGAAGATGCTCGACCAGCTCACGGAGTGGGACCTCCGCGTGTACGGCGTGGACTGGGACGGCGTCGAAGAGTCGCTGAAGCGGTGTGTGCGCGCCGAGCCGGTCTACGGGTTGAAGAAGACGAAGGTGTACTCCGCCAGCCGCGTCTCGATCAACGTGCACGGGCCCCACATGATCGCGGGAGAGAACTTCCGGGTGTTCGAGGTGGCGGCCTGCGGGGGCACGTCGTTCTCCACCTTCAAGCCCGACCTCGTCCGCTGCTTCGAGCCCGGCACCGAGGTGGTGGTGTTCGACGACGCCGACGACCTGCGCGAGAAGCTGCGCCACTACCTGTCGAACCCCGACGAGCTGGACGCGATTCGTGACGCGGGGCGGCGCCGCGTGCTCGCCGACCACACCTACGACCACCGCGCCGCGGTGATCGCGCGCCACCTCCGGGGGGCATGTTGACCCCGGGCGCCGTCGTGCTGGGCATGCACCGCAGCGGCACGTCCGCCGCTACGCGCCTCGTCAACCTGCTCGGGCTCTCGGTGGGCCGCGGACCGATGGTGCCCTCGACCGACGGCAACCCCCGTGGCCACTGGGAGAGCCTGCGCCTGCGCGACGTCAACGACGCCGTGCTCGGGGCCTTCGGCGGCAACTGGGCCGGGCCGCCGCGGCTCGCATCGGGTTGGGAGCGCGAGCCGCGACTCGACGTGCTCCGCGTCGAGGCGCGCGTCGCCTTCGCCGACGTGTACGGCGGCGCCGGCCCGTGGGTGTGGAAGGACCCCCGCACCTGCATCACGCTGCCGTTCTGGGAGCGCGTGCTCGAGGTCCGGCCGGTCGTGCTCCTGGTCCACCGGAACCCGTTGGAGGTCGTCGACTCACTTGCTCGTCGCGACGAGCTCACCAAGGTGGTCTCGATGGCGTTGTGGGAGCGGTACGTGCGCGACAGCTTGCGCAACAGCGACGGCCACCCGGTGCACGTCAGCTCGGTCGACGAGGTGCTGGGCGACCCGGCCGCGTGGGCGGGCCAGGTGCGCGAGGTGCTCGTCTCCCACGGGATCGAGCTGCTCGGCAGCGCGGGCGACGGTGATGCCTTCGTGCGCGCCGTCGACTCCGGCCTGCGCCACGCGCGGGTGTCGCCGGCCGATCTCGCCGGCGATCCCGACGTCACCGAGGCGCAACGCGCCCTCCTCGACGTGCTGGAGAAGGTGGCGGGCTACAGCGACCGGTTCGTGGCGCCCGAGCTCCCCCCGGCAACGCCGGGAGTCGACCAGCTGCTCGTCGAGCACGCCCACTTCTACGCCGAGCGTGAGGCGCTGCGCGAGAAGCTCGCACGCGCCCGCGAGTTCGACCGGCGCATCGTCAACGTGCGACGGCTCAAGATCCGCACCTACGCGCTCTATCGGCGCATCCGCTTCGGCGGGCGCGGTGACTGAGCCCGAGGTGAGCGTGTGCGTGCCGACCTTCAACGGTGCGCGTCACATCGAGGAGTGCCTCGAGAGCGTCGTCGCGCAGACGTTCGGCGACCTCGAGGTGCTCGTCGTGGACGACGGCTCGACGGACGAAACGCTCGCGGTGGTCGAGCGCTTCCGCGCGCGCGACACGCGGGTCCGCGTCGAGCGAAACGCCGACAACCTCGGCCTGGTACCCAACTGGAACCGCTGCGTCGCCCTCGCCCGGGGCCGCTGGCTCAAGTTCGTGTTCCAGGACGACGTGATCGCGCCGGCCTGCGTCGAGACCCTGCTGCGCGCCCGCCGGCCCGACTGCCCGCTCGTGGTGTGCCGCCGTACCCTTCAGTTCGACGACGACAGGTTCGACGTGCGCGACGAGTACTCGCTCACGCTCGAGCACTCGCTGGACCGTCTGTTCGGCGAGGTCCCCTTCGTGTCGGCGGAGCAGGTGCAGCGCGCGCTGCTCGACCACTTCGGCGTCAACTTCGTCGGCGAGCCCACCGCCGTGCTGGTCGACCGGGACGCCTTCGCGCGGTTCGGGCATTTCAACCCGGCGCTCGTGGCGTTGTGCGACTTCGAGTACTGGGCCCGGGTGGGAGCGAGCACCGGGCTCGCGTACGTGCCCGAGAGCCTGGCGACGTTCCGCGTGCACGCGGGCTCGGCCAGCGAGGCGAACCGGACCCGTCTGTGGTTCCACAAGGAATGGCTGGACCCGCTCGTGCTGCGTGCGGAGTTGGCCACCGCGCCGGCCTTCGCCGGGGTGCGCGCGGTCGCGGCCTTCCGCCAGGTCGACCTCGCTCGTGAGGCGCTCGATCTCGCCGCCCGCGCCCGGCGCCACGCCGAGCAGGCGCTCCGGGCCGCCGTCCCGCACGACCGCGGCCCGCTCGATGCCTGGCGGCGCGTGGTGGCGTCGTACCCCCTGCTCGCGCGCTCGCGCCGCCTGCGGGCGCTCGAGGTGAGGTACGCGGTGGGCCGCACGCTGCGCGCGCACGGAGGTGCCCGGCCCTTGCCGCAGCCGGCGGTCGCGGGTGGCGGCGACGGGCGGGGGGCGCGGGTCCGCGTCGTCGCGTTCTACCTGCCCCAGTTCCACCCCGTCCCCGACAACGACGAATGGTGGGGCAAGGGGTTCACCGACTGGCGCAACGTGGTGCCCGCCCGCCCCCTCTTCCCCGGGCACCGGCAACCGCACCTGCCCGCCGATCTCGGCCTGTACGACCTGCGGGTGCCCGAGGTGCGGGTCGCGCAGGCCGAGCTGGCCCGGGCCCACGGCATCTCCGCCTTCTGCTACTACCACTACTGGTTCGAGGGCCGGCGCCTGCTCGAGCGACCGTTCGACGAGGTGCTGGCGACCGGGCGTCCCGACTTTCCGTTCTGCCTGTGCTGGGCGAACGAGCCGTGGACGCGCGCGTGGGACGGTCGAGACTCGTCGGTGCTCGTCGAGCAGACGTACTCCACGGCCGACGATCACGCGCACGCGCGCTGGCTGACGGGCGCGTTCGCCGACGACCGTTACCTGCGCATCGACGGACGGCCCGTCTTCCTCGTGTACCGGGCGGCCGCCCTTCCCGACGCCCGCCGGACAGCCGATATCCTGCGGGCCGAGGCGCAGCGCGCGGGCATCGGCGAGCTGCTGCTGTGCCGGGTGGAGAGCTTCCGCGGCGAGCACGGCGACCCCGCGGAGCTGGGGTTCGACGCCGCGGTCGAGCATCAGCCCGACTGGACCGACCTGGGCCGGTCGCAGCGCCGCACTCTCGCGTGGCGCGCCGCGGCGCGCGCCGGGCTCGCGCCGCGCGCGTTCTCGCAGCACCGGGTGTACGACTACGCGATGGTGACCGAGACCATGACGACGCGGCCGCAGCCGCCGTTCCGGCGCTTCCCCGGCCTGACACCCTCGTGGGACAACACCCCCCGGCGCCGGCGCGACGGGGTTGTCCTCACCGGCTCCACTCCTGAGCGCTACGAACGTTGGCTGGCGGCGTGTCTCGCCCGGGCGGCAGTGGATGGCGGGGAAGAGTCACTGGTCTTCGTCAACGCCTGGAACGAGTGGGCGGAGGGCAACCACCTCGAGCCCGATGCGCGCGCCGGACGCGGCTACCTCGAGGCCACCCGCCGGGCGGTCGAGCGAGCGGCGGCAACGAGGACGACGAGGACGACGGCCACGACGGCGACCGCGGCCACGTCGACGACGGCGGCCACATCGACGGCGGCGCGCGCATGACCCGCCTGCGCCGGACCCGGCTCGGCGCCTCGCTCGACGGCCTCCGACGACGGCGCGAGCTCGCGTCGGTCGAGGGCTTCTGCATCTTCGTCGGCTACCCGCGCAGCGGCCACAGCCTGCTGGGCTCCCTGCTCGACGCCCACCCGGAGATGGTCATCGCCCACGAGCTCGACGTCCTGCGCCTCGTCGCCGCCGGCTGGTCGCGTGGCGCGATCTGCTCGCGCATCCTGAGTCACGACGCCACGTTCACCGCGTCGGGACGCCAGTGGTTCGGGTACGACTACCGCGTGCCCGACCAGTGGCAGGGGCGCGTCAGCCGGCTCCGCGTCATCGGCGACAAGAAGGGCGGGAAGACGACCGAACGGCTGGGGGCGCGACCCGACCTGCTCGAGCGGCTGCGCCGCACCGTCGCGGTGCCCGTGCGGCTCTTGCACGTCGTCCGCAGCCCCTTCGACAACATCACGACGATGGCCCGCCGCAGCGGCCAGACCCTCGAGCGCGCCGCGCAGCGATACTTCGACCTCTGCGCCACGGTGGCCCGGGTGAAGGAAGAGGTGCCCGAGACCGACGTGCTCGACGTGCGGCACGAAGCGTTCGTGGCCGACCCCCGCGCCCACCTCGCCCGCGCCTGTCGGTTCCTCGGGGTCGACGCGTCGGACGCGTACCTCGATGCATGCACGGGAGCGGTCTTCTCCGCGCCCCACCAGACGCGCGCCGATCTCACGTGGGACCCTTCGTTCGTCGACCATGTGGCGGCTCAGGCGGCGCGCTACGAGTTCCTGAGCGGCTACTCCTACGCCGAGGAGCAGCAACCGTCGTGAGGCTGACGGCACGGAGGGAACGTTTCGCCGGCAATCCCATGCTCTTCTCGCGCGTGCTGGCGGACGACACCTACCTCGTCTCGTTCCCCCGCTCCGGGAGCACCTGGCTGCGGTGCATGCTCACCACCCTCGTTCACGGCACCGAGGTGACGCCCGAGCTGGTGGCGGCCACCGTGCCGGACGTCCACCGCAGCGACCGCATCCGGCCCCGGCACCTCGACCCGCTCGTCGTCAAGAGCCACACGCCCTTCGTCGACATCCCGGCCAAGGTCGTCTACCTCGTGCGCGACGGCCGCGACGCCATCATGTCGTTCCACTCGCTGCAGTTGAAGCGGGGCCGGGTGCCGCCCGGCTCCGACCCGCGCCTGCTCTTCTTCCGCGACGACGCGTGGCCCTGCCCCTGGCACGAGCACGTCACCGGCTGGCTGGACGGCCTCGCAACGCGTGCGCCGGACCGGCACATCGTCGTTCGCTACGAGGACGTCGTGGCCGAGCCCGCGCGTCACGTCGATGCGGTGGCCCGGCTGGCCGGGCTGCCCGCGGCCGGCCCCGACGTCGAGCGGGCCGTGCGCCTCAACGCGCGCCACGAGCTCGAGGCGCTCGAGCGGCAGAGCGGCGCCGGTACCCTCAACCACCTCGGGACGGCGCGCCCCGACTGGCGCGACGTGCTGTCAGCCGACGACCGGCAGCGCTACGAGGCGATGGCGGGCCCCGCCCTGGCCCGACTCGGCTACCCGCTGGACGGGTCACCATGAGCGGCGGTCACGTCGCGGGCGAACGGGTGCTGGTCACCGGCGGGGCCGGGTTCATCGGCTCCCACCTGGTCGACGCCCTGCTGGCGCGCGGCGACGAGGTCACGGTCCTCGACACCCTCACCCCGCAGGTCCACGGCTCCGCGTCCGCCCCACCCCCCTACCTCGACCCGCACGCACGCCTCGTCGTCGGCGACGTGCGCGATCGCGACACGCTGGCGCCGCTGCTCGACGGGGCGCAGGTGGTGGTGCACCTGGCCGCGTACACGGGTGTGGGTCAGTCGATGTACCAAGTGCGCGACTACCTCGACGTCAACGTGGTGGGCACGGGCGTGCTTCTCGAGCTGCTGGGCGACGATCGCCGCGACGTGCGCGCGCTGGCGGTCGCTTCGTCGCGTGCGGTCTACGGCGAAGGTGCCTACCGCTGCGCGACGTGCGGAGCGGTGACGCCGCGCTCGCGGTCGACGGCGCAGCTCCTCTCAGGAGCGTGGGAGCCGCGATGTCCGCAGTGCGGCGGCCCGGTGACGGTGATACCGACGCCCGAGGACAGCGAGCTGCGCCCCGCCTCGGTCTACGCGGTGAGCAAGCACAGCCAGGAACAGGCCACCCTGGTCGTGGGTGCGGCGCGTGACCTGTCCGTGGTGGCGTTGCGGTACTTCAACGTCTACGGGTCGCGTCAGTCGCTGTCCAACCCCTACACCGGCGTGATCCCCGCCCTCGTGAGCCGGGCCCTCGGCGGGCGCCCACCCGAGGTCTACGAGGACGGCGAGGAGAGCCGCGACTTCGTGCACGTGCGCGACGTCGTCCGGGCGACGCTGCTGGCCATCGACGGCCCGGCCGCGGCTGCCGGCGAGCCTGCCGCCCGCGTGCTCAACGTCGGCAGTGGCGAGCGACGTTCGCTCCTCGACGTGGCGCGCGCGGTCACGGCCGCGCTCGACGGGCCCGAGCCGGTCGTCACCGGCAAATTCCGCGTCGGCGACGTACGCCATTCGCAAGCCGACCTCACCCGGGCGCGGGCGGTGCTCGGGTTCGAGCCCCTGATCGCCTTCGCCGACGGCATCCGCGACCTGGCGACGGAGCTGGCCGAGCAGCTGCACGAGGACCATTCGGCGCGCGCCGAAGCCGAGCTGGCCTCACGCGGGCTGGCCGCGCGCGCAGAATGATCTACCTGCGCCACGCCTTCGCCGCGTCCGGCCTGGCCGTCCCGAGGACGGTCGACATCGTGGTCGACGACATCGCAGTCGACAGCATCGAGTGGCTCGTCGCGCAGGTACGCTCGGAGATGGAAGCGCTCTTCCCCGACGCGCAAGTGCGCGTGAGCCCTCCGCCCGTCGGCCCCGGAGGCCGGGAGCAGGGCCCCGCTGACCTGCTGGTCGTGGTGTACGCCGCGGGCACGCGGCCCGACGAGCATCTCGCACGGCTCGGACGTCGGGCGCGTGACGCGCGCATCGGTGTCGCGCTCTACTGCTTCGACGACCGCCGCTTCGAGCTGGTGCCGGCGGCCGACCTCGAGCGGTGGACGAAGGAGCAGCGCAGACGCCGGATCGTCCTGGGCTGGAGCCGCCGCCTCCCGGCCGTGTGGAACCGCGTGGTGAGGCGCCTTGTTGCTTCGTAACGCGCGACGGCTGAAGCTCGATCGTCCCGTGTTCGTCGTGGGGTGCGGACGGTCGGGCACCACCGCGCTCGGCGCGCTTCTCGGGCACCACCGCGGGCTCGCCTACCTGAACGAGCCGCGTCACATCTGGGCGAGCGAGCCCCGGACCGACGTGTGGAGCGACCAGGCGCGGATGCGAGGTGGGCGCCTCGAGCTCACGGCCGGCGACCTCGCGCCCGCGGCAGGCGAGAGCATCCGTCGCCTGTTCGCCGCAGAGGTGCGCCGGCAGGGCGCGGCGCGCCTGGTCGAGAAGCTCCCGATCAACGGCTTCCGGATCGGCTACCTCGATGCGCTGTGCCCCGACAGCCTGTTCGTGCACCTCGTGCGCGACGGCCACGCGGTCGCCCGGTCGATCGCGGCGCGTGCCGCCGACGGGCCCTGGTTCGGCCACGACGGCTACAAGTGGACGTTGCTGACCGACATGGCCCGCGACCGGGGGCTGGCGGCGCGTGTCGACGCGTGCACCGACGACTACGGGCGTGGGCTGCTCGAGTGGCGCCTGGCCGTTGCGTCGGCGCGTGCGGCGCTCGCCGGGCTGCCCGCGCGGCGCGGCCTGGAGGTGCGCTACGAGCAGCTCGTCGCCGACCCGTCCTCCACGCTCGACCGTCTCTTGGCGTTCATCGACGTCGAGCCCGACCCGTCGCTGCGGGCGCGGGCGGCTTGCGAGATCACGGCGACGCCGTCACGCGCGCCGTCGGCGGAGGAGCGACGAGCCGGGCGCGCCATCGCAGGCGACCTGCTCGAGGAGCTCGGGTATGGCTGACCCCAACATCCTCCTGCTCACGTACGACAGCTGCCGCTTCGACGTGCTCGTCGACGCGGATACGCCGGTGCTCGACTCCTTCGCCGACGTCGTGCCCGCGCAAACCCCGGCCAACTTCACGTTCCCCGCGCACCAGGCCTTCTTCGTCGGGATCCTCCCGAACGCGATCGACGACCTCCCGTTCTACAACCGCTTCCGGAAGCAGCTGCTGGGCCTGGTGGAGGTCGGGGAGACGAATGTGGCCCGCCACGCGCTGATGACGGTGGCGTCGCAGGGCAACCTGCTGACCGGGCTGCGGAGCGCGGGATACCAGGTCGTGGGCGCGGGCGCCATGAACTGGTTCCGCCAGGAGTCGCTGACGTGGGGCTTCGAGGACTTCTCGTTCACCGGCACCGACGCGGACGCGCAGATCCGGTTCTTGCTGGAGCGGCTCGACCACAGCCGTCGATTCTTCGGCTTCATCAACTTCGGTGAGACCCACGCGCCGTTCGACTACGCAGGCAAGCGCTCGGGCTGCCCGGTCGACGTGCGGGCCCGGGTCATGACGTGGCCACCCGTCGAGCGCGGTCCCGTGGGCCGCGACAACGAGGCCTACCGTCACCAGATGGAGGCGGCGGCGTTCCTCGACAGCCGCCTGCCCCGTCTGTTCTCCGACCTGCCCGGCGACACGATCGTGATCCTGTGCGCCGATCACGGCGAGTGCTTCGGTGAGGACGGCTACTGGGGGCACGGCGTGAACCACCCGCGCGTGCTGGAGGTGCCGCTGGCGTTCTTCCGCCTCGACGGCGAGCCGCTCGCGTGAAGCTCGTGATGACGCTGCTCG
>Ga0066708_10000504_pt1 | contig 10935 bp, 8 predicted proteins | sample GraSoiAngelo_157_FD_66504 | JGI IMG/M metagenome (GOLD analysis project Ga0066708, IMG submission 66504) | Grasslands soil microbial communities from the Angelo Coastal Reserve, California, USA - 14_1009_16_20cm | ecosystem: Environmental > Terrestrial > Soil > Grasslands | place: USA...
AGCAATGGCCAAAGCCGGCGTGGTCGCGGTGATCGAGCCTGCCTTCTGGCTTGGACAGCCCCGCACCAATGTTGGAAGCTATGTCGACTACTTTGCCATGATTTCGGGCTTCGAGCGCTTCCGCGCCGGCCAGTTCGGTATTCGGCACTACTGCACGATCGGCCTGAACCCGAAAGAAGCCAACAACGAAGCATTGGCGGAAGCCGTGATAGACGCCTTGCCGCGCTTTCTCGTCAAGGAAGGCGTCGTTGCGATGGGCGAATTGGGCTATGACGAACAAACGCCGCTCGAAGACAAGGCGCTGAGAACGCAGATCGAGCTGGCGAAGGAATTCGCGCTCCCCATCATGATCCACACGCCGCATCGCGACAAGCGCGCGGGCACGCAACGCACGATGGACGTATTGAGGGAGCATAAATTCGATCCCGCGCGCTGCGTGATCGACCACAATAATGAGGAGACGATCCGCGAGGTTCTCGACCGTGGCTATTGGTGTGCATTTTCGATTTACCCGCAGACCAAGATGGGCAGCGAACGCATGGCGGCGCTGGTCGAGAGCTTCGGCCCTGAGCGGCTGATTGTCGATTCCGCGTGCGACTGGGGCGTGTCGGACCCGCTGGCGGTCGCCAAGACAGCGCGACTGATGGCGCAACGCGGCGTAAGCGCTGAAGTTATTCATCAGGTCGTCTACATCAACGCGCTGGCCGTGTATGGATTGAACGGCGAAATGGACGAGCTGCATTGGCTCGCGCCAGCAGCGATCGACCAGAGGACGTTGTATGAGGGCAACTCGGTCCTGCGTGGCGGCCAGACGCCTCGTATCGAGCAACCTGGCCGTCATGTGGACGATTTACGGATTCTCTAGGGCTCAATCAGCGGCGCCGCTCAATAACTAAAAAATTCGGGCGCCCGCCGCTTACCGCGATGCCGCGAACGCTTTGGTTGGTGCGGTTGAAGGTCAGTTCCGAATGGACGCCGAATAATGGTCACTATTAGTAAAGATGCATGCAGGCGCGATGACCGATGCTTCTGGGCAAAAGCGGTTCCGGCACTGGCACTAGGGGTTACGGCATGTCTGATGCTGTCGGTGATGCGCGCAAGGGCGGCGGGAGATCCTGGGCGCGGCGAACCACTATATCAGCGGTATTGTGCGGGGTGTCACGGCGCTGATGGTCAAGGAGGGGCCAAGAACTTTATGCCTCACGTCGGCGCCCTAACGAAGAAGGGGTACATCGATTTGTTGGAGGACGAATATCTGACCATGATCATCGCCGAGGGGGGCGAAGCGGTCGGCAAAAGCGCCTTCATGCCGTCCTGGAAGACGACGCTGTCGAAACAAGACATTGCCGATGTGATCGAATACATCCGCAAGCTTCCCTTGTATTAGCGGGCTCGGCTCACGAGCGCAGACGATGCCGGGTGCTTACACCGTGACATCAGCAAAGATGGAGGTGGGATAACAACAATAATGGAACCGCAGGTACAATAACCAAAACTAAGGAGGAGCGATGTGAAAGTCTTTTTTAGCTTAATGGTGGCTGCTGCGACAACGATCTGCACTATGCAGGCGGCCACAGCACAAAATCCAAAAGCGGGTGAGTGGATCAGACGCCTACCCGTGAACCCAGATCCCACAAAAGTGGTCGTGCCGCCGGGTTACAAAGTTGAGGTCTTCAAGGCCGGGCTGGACACCCCATCGTCCGCAACCGTCGACAAGGACGGCAACCTCTGGGTCGCAATCTCGGGTGTCCTGCTGGGTAGCCCGGAGGCTGACCAAATCGATCCTGCGCATGTCAAAATATTTGACAGAACTGGCAAGCTTGTGCGCGAGGTCGGCAAAGGCACATTCAAGACCGTGATGAATGAGATCGGCTACTGTGCGGAAAACGGGAAGACCTATATTCCCGAATACGGCGAGAAAATTTGGGAAATGAACGGCGTCAATGGCGAGCTGAAACTGATCATCAAAGATCTGCCGATCGGCGACCATCGTAACGGGGGAATCACCTGCAAGGACGGCTTCATCTATTTTGCGCTCGGATTCCCGAGCAATAGTGGCTTTGCCGATCCCGACAATCACGGTTGGACCGACATTCCGAACGACCCCTTCTGGGTCAAGCATCAGGATGGCCAGGGCACCACGCCGCATGATCCGGTGTGCCGCGACATCGTGCATACCGGCCTCAACGTCAGATCCTCAGACGGTCGCACCACTGGAGCGCTGTTGCCGGTGGGCGTACCCGCTAAGCCCGGCATGGTGATCAAGGCGCAGGTGCCGTGCGGCGGCTCGATCATGCGCGTAAAGATGACCGATGCGGGTCCTGACGGGATCTATCCGCATGAGAAAATGGAAGTCTTTGCCATGGGCTTTCGCAACCAATCCGGCGTCGCCTTTGGCCCGCCCGGCACCAAGTGGGCGAACGCATTGGCGGTGACTGACAACGGTGCGAACGATCTGGGCCATCGGCGCATCGCCAATTCACCGGAGAAGGTTTTTATTGTGACGGAGAAAGGCCAAGACGCCGGCTTTCCCGATAAGGAGGGAATGGGATTCGTCACCAACAAGCGGTTTGCCTGGCAGGCCTATCGTGGCAATCCGGTCGACCGGCCTCTGCCACAGCTCTACATCGGCGACAAGCCGTTTGTGCCGAAGATGCCACCCTATCGCTTCCAGTTCCACGTCGACGGCAGCCGCGGCGTTCCGCTCATTGCTGCCAACCCCAATCCGAACGGCTACATCAACCCGGTGCTCGAATGGGACACCAACAACCCGATCGACGGGATTGCCTGGAGCGGGAGCGGCTTCGGTGCGGATAACAATCTGTTCGGTGCTGTATATGGCATTCTCGATACCGGCCCAGAGAGTCTGGTCCCCACTTGGCCGATCGTGCTGCGCCTCGAATTCCTCGACCCGGCCGGGGTAAAATGGTCGCAGTTCGCTCACAATATCGAACCCGGCCCGAATGCCTATCAAAAACCGGAGAATCGCGGCGGCCTGGAGCGGCCCAATAAGGTGGTGTTCGGCAATGAAGGCCGCACCATGTATGTGGTGGATTACGGCGAGGTCTATACCGACTTCCAGATGACGCCGCAGTTTTATACGGTGCCGAAATCTGGCGTGATTTGGGCCATCAGCTATGAGGGGCCGGCCACCCGATAATTGGTGACATCCCGCACTCCCCGCTGCGGAAAGCAGGGGCGCCAAGCACCCGGTAGGGCGAATGAAGAAGGGTCTCGGCTTCCCGGGACCCTTTCTCTCACGGTGTTCTGCGGCGAAAGCTAGGCCAGTCGATCACGTTGCTGGCGAGAAACTTGACCCCGTTTACGCGGCAGACTTTCCGCGGCGGTGATGCTGACGGGCGGAAGTTGGCCGGGCTCAACAGCGCGTTCCGGCGCCGCTGCGGGAAGCGCGCAGACTGTTGATGAAGCGGCGAAAAGACCCGCAAAGGCCCAATGCCGCACCATGCTCCGCAGATAACTGCTACAGTCGTCGGCGACTGCACCACACGAAACCCGGCCCTTCATACGTGTATGACGATTCAATATCTCATCGCGTTTTGCTGTTGGCCGCAACGCGAAGTCCAGCGGAACTCTGAAATTGTCTGCCTATCGGGGAAGAATGACCGAAATCGCCCTGAACGTCGTATCTTTTTAGCAATACAGCGGACTAGGGCGACCTTCGCATAGACCAGAGGATAGCGTTGGTGAGGATTCGCTGGTAGCGGGCGTCCTGCCAAACTGACGGCTCGTGGCCCAGCGCCGTATAGAATACTCGTCCCTCGCCGTAGAATCGGGTCCATGCGAGAGGCCAACCATAGAATCGTCGATGCACGCCGGTCTTGCCAAGATCCACCGAGCTTTGGTCGAGGCGCAAAAGCACGTGTGATCCTCGATAATCGAAGTCGCTGATTTGGTAAATCTCGTCCTTTATTTGCCAAGAGTTTCCGAGAAACGCCACCAGTGGATCGCCAGGGTCGACCACCTCGATAGTCACCGCCTGATGCCAGGGATGATCGTTAAAATAGCCGCCGACCAGATCAAGATAATCCGGCCAAGTGTAGAATGTGTCGGTGGCGGAATGCACCCCAAGGAAGCCTCCGCCCGACCGCACAAAGTCGAGAAGCGCCTCTTTTTGGGCTTGGCTCATGGGTAGTTCTCCGCTCGTATAGAAAATGACGGCGGCATAGCGTTCGAGGTTTTCAGCCGTGAAGACAGACGTGTCCTCTGTTGCCGTGACGTCGAATGCGCCAGAATTTCTTCCAAGCTGTTCTAGGATCGTCTGGGAAAGCGGTATGACCTCGTGCCGGTAACCGGCCGAGCGGGTGAAATAGAGGACGTGATCGAGTGGGCGATCAGCGCGCGCCGCCATCGGCCACGCTACGACAGCCGCGCCGACAAGGGTAATGAACTCGCGCCGCATCGGTTCGCCTCCGCGCACAGGGGCAGATTGCATAAAATATACCGAGGCGGACATGCGATCAAAAGGGCTGCCAACCCTCGTTCAGGCTTAGGCTCGACCACGGGCAAATGGTCACTTTAGGGCTGGTCCGTTCCCAATTCGCGCGACGAGCAAGGAGGGATAGATGGCGCGCTATTCGGGCGACGGCAAAAATACCCTCGAGAGTTGCCGATCCATCGATGTGCTGCAATGGCATCGGCTCGGTTATCTTCGATCGCCCGGGCGTTTTTCATGCGCCTGGACCAGGGGCGGCGAGCGGGTAGCGTCGATTCTTGTCCGGGCCCAGCGCCATGCAATGATGCTGAAATATCAAAGCCGCTCATATGGTGAGGATTGGACCGATGTTGAGCAGCGCGTCACCATCGCCCGGACGCCGTGTCGGTTCGGTGGAGAACGTCCGTGGTTTTTGTTCGGCGGCTGCAAATGGAATGTATTGCGGTCGCAGCGTCACCAAGCTGTACGGTGCAGGGCGCCTGTTCGCCTGCCGCCATTGCTACCAGCTTGCCGACGCTAGCCAGCAGGAATCGGCCCATCGGCGGGGACTTGGGAAATCACAAAAGATCCGAATGCGGCTGGGCGGAAGCCGAAATGCTTGAGGAGTTCCCCGATAAGCCGAAAGGCATGCACTGGCGCACCTACGAGCGATGGCGTCGACTCCATGACCTAGCCGAACAGCGATCGACCATCGGCCTGATGGGCTTTTTGGATCGACTGGGCCGCCGATCATCCCTGGGCGCCTGAAAATGAATCATGTCGTTGGACAGCCAAGTCCTCGTCCGGCAACCGCGCAAGGTGTGGACGGAGGTCAGCCCTGGATAGTGGAATGGTCCTGGCACGTCCTTGGCCGGAGCGGAATCGCGCTAGCCGCTCCTGGGATCTCCGCCGCCGCCGGCTCGCCTCACACCCGCACACCTCCGGCTCGTCACGAGCCGGCCTAGCCCTCCACGTCACTCTCGAGAGGAGGGTAGTGCCCGCGCCTCAGCGCTGCGCCACCCACTTCCTATGGGCCGTTAGGCTTGTGGCTCTTGGCAATCGAGCCGGTCGCGTTGTCGATGCGCTCGATCTGCCGGCGGATTTCGCCCGTAGTCGCGCGGAGCGAGTCGAGGCCGATCTCGCTGTTCGCCACGCCGGCGCGCAGCGAGCCAATCTCGGTTGCGGTGTCGTCCTGCGCCATGCGGAGGTGGAGCGTCTCGTCCTTCAGCTGGGCGAGATTCGACGCGACCTGGGCAGCCGTGTAGCGCCGGTGCGCCTCGTTCTCGTCGGTGGCGGTGCGCAACGCCGCAAAGCCCATCTCGGCATTGGCGAGGCTCGCCCGAACATGGGAAAGCTCCTCGGAGGTGTCGTTCTGGCTCTCGCGCAGCTTGGCCGTCTCGATCTTGACGTGGGCGAGCTCTGCCGTCAGGGCAGCTACGCGGTCCTCGAGCGTCATGGGAGTTTCTCGGGCGACGTTGGGACCAAACTCGCTCGCGGAGACGCCGTGGGCGCTAACGCCCCACAACATCACGCTGGCGCTCGCTGCGAGCGCCAGACCGATGGCGACACGGAAAGGGGCGGCCGTGCCGCGATGCGGCAAGGCATCCGGCGTCATTGCTGATTTACGCATGTAAAGAGATCTCCAGTAATTGAATGAAGAAATTATCATCCTCTTCAGGTTGCCAATCTACTAATCGCACCGCGTCTGTTTCAAATATTCATGCCCCCGTAGTATTGCGGGTCGCGGCCGCGCTGGGTCGGCTAGCGATGATTCCCTATTATCGGCTGGATTAACTTTCCGCGAAGCAAGCGATGCATCACGGACTTAAGGCTGACATGATCCTCGCGAGCCTCCTCCGAAACATTGAATTTGTTCCGGAAGCCCTTGTCCGCTTTCCAGAGCCGTCAGCCGGCCGTGGCGTCGTTCGGCGCGTCGATCCACGCCGTAGGTAGGCGATATATTCCTTTTCAGTCGTCGGGATGGCCGGGCCCTTGGCCGCTCCCCATACCGAAAAGTGCCACAACCGGAACTGGACCGCTTCACTCGATCACCTCGTCGGCGCGGGCGATCAAGGCGGTAGCTGCACCATAGTACAAGCCACAAGCAGGCGGAACAACGGAACGACGCCGATGTTGCTTTGCGCAACCTGGTGCAAGCAAAACGGGTTCAGACACTGAACCCGTTTTGCCGGGGCGAGATCGCCTTATGGAGCGTAGAGTGTCGTCATACGTCCAACGCCGCCTCTCGGCATTGTCAGCCGATCTTTTTGCATTCAACTAACCTTGCTTGCATTTCGTAGAAATGCAGGCTCATTTTTTTGAAACGGAAGCGCGCTTAAACGACCACTTTGTGAACTCGCAGTCCGAAGCGGTTTTGCCGCGCGGGGGGAGTCTAGATTTAACTGCTATCCCTGCTATCAAGCCTAACGAGCGCTTTCGATTGCGGCGTCCCCACAATAGCCCAAAACTCTAAAGGGCAATTCCGCGCAGAGTGCGTTAGACATGAAAGAACGCCAAGAGCCTTCGCGAAAACGACCAAGCCGTGATCTCGACGAGCCATATCGGGAACTATGGCAACTCAGGAAGAAGGTCGAACAAGCCGAGAAGGGCCGGAACGCATCCGCAGCCGATCTCCGTCAGCAACGAGCCTCCCGCACGTTCGCGCCGCTCCGCCGCCCAAGACGGCGATAGATCGCAACTTACAACTTATCCTGGCGGCCCGCGCAGCGGATCAGAGATGCATGCTCAGATCGGATGGGACCCAACTGAACATTGTTTTGGGATGCTGGGTCGCACTGCCGTCACCGATTTGGCAATAAGCACGCGCTGGCGATGGTGACGTATTTGCGACCAGCCTCCTCGGCCATGGCGACAGTCTCCGGCAGGGAACGCCCCTGGCGCACCCTGGCCAATTTGACCAGCATGGGAAGATTGATCCCGGCGAGCACTTCCACTTTCGGGCGGCTCATGCAGGAGATGGCCAGATTGGAGGGCGTGCCGCCGATCATGTCGGTCAGGATCGCAACACCGTCGCGAGTATCGACTCGGTTTATCGCTTCAATTATGTCGCATCGACATAAATACTCGGCTCCAATCGCCGGAACGAACCACCCGGTTGACGGCGTCCCGCGCCTCGGCAACGACTTCCTCAAATTTTTGTTCGGTGAGGCCGCCCAGGGTCCTCGCTTGGTGGGCGAGGTTCTTATTAATACTGCGAAGCTAAGGTGGGTTTTTTGTCAACCCGCCTTTCTTGGCTACCGTATTCTTGGCTACCGTATTAAGTCCAACAGTTTCCTTCTGCGCTTGGCGCAACTGATCGACCCGCCGCGTCGCGCGCATCCTGATCTCAATAGCATCTGCCTCGAGCTCGCGGTTCTTGGCTTGGCGGGCGTAGGCGGCCACTGCGACCGCCTTGTCGCGGATGTTTTTCACCTCATCAACCGACTTGGCGTCAGCGATCGCGCGGCAGGCACGTAATGATGTTTACCAATGGTGTCAGCACGACAAGCCATCAATACATGCTTATGTTGGCGGAATGTACGACATATCTGTGCATGGAGCATTTGCGATCGACCGGATGAGGCATATCGGCGCAATGCCGAACAACGAGTTCGAGGTCAATTTCGCGCTCGACCAATTTGTGGGCTTCTGCAAGCCAGAACATGCAACTTTGGAGCAGATTGCCGACGTGCGATTGAGGCCGCGGGCGGTCCGGCGCACTAATCGCTCCGAACGATCAATGACAAGTAAGCATCTCGCTCACAACAGCCGTGCCGGCACATCTCGGCAAGCTCTCCAAGACGATCCGGAGCTTCTCGTCATCAGACCAGCGCCGACGCCGCCCAGTCTCAATAAGCTCCAGCCGTTCAACTTGAGCACTGTACTTATGGCTGTCCATAAGCACCGTTACACATCACTCAAGCCAACCAAACAAGGCGACCCCGGCCGGAGGGAGGCAGCGAGTCCGCAGCAGCGAAATTACACCGCCCGGATCATCTCTCCTCATCCGGATGCACCAAACGTAAGGCGAAAGCCCGCGCCGTTGTGTCAGCTTGCGAACCAGCGGCGAGTAGCGCGGCGCAGTTGCACCTGTCTGGCCCCAACCAGCTTCGCCCCAAGTAGCCGGCCCTCCGAACAAAGATGCGGCTGAGGTATCCCGCAGGCTTACCGCTGGATACAGCTTCCAGCCACCGCTCACAAGGTAGGCTGCATCAAAGATCGCGCTACCTTTTCGTGATGCGTCGTTTCTGGGACGGGCGTCGAGGTTGGCTGCCTTTTTTGCAACTGATCATGGCGGCCCAAGTCGCTAGACGGTTCGCGCGCGTGCCAATTTCATCAGTGCGTCGATGGCATCTTCACAATATCCCAACGCACTGTCCAGGCGCTGCTTCGCCATTGCATTGTATGCGGATCGGGCACCTTCATTCTCGATTGCCGCTGGTTCGGCTCGTTGGTGGGCCTGCAACGTCGCAACCATTTGCAAGATCAAGCCGCCCGCCACGCCCAGAATGTAAAGCTGATCCAACAGATGCATGACTTCATCAGGCGGCGGCGGTAGCTTGCTTTCGCGAACGAGTGCCGCTTCGAGTTTCGGCTTGAATGCAATTAGCACAGGGATCAAAAGCAGCGCCAATCCCTGCGCCCGCCGGATGCGATCCGTGTTTTGATGGGAATTTGCGCGTCGCCCCTGGAACAGAACAAGCAAATAAACAAAAAGGATCGCGGCAATACTGCCAACGGCCTCCAGCCAAGTCGCTGTTCCCGGATGCGCTTCGAGCCAGTGAAGCGTTGCCGACCACGAGCCTGCAGTCGATGCTATCGAATCGTTCCAGTTCATGGGACCAACTTAGCGTCGGAGGTAGCGATTGGCCATCGACCGCCCCCCAGACGTGGCGCAAATAGTCCGACAGAGTTGGGATCTCATGATTCCATCCCAACAACGCTCCGGTCCGCCGCCGTCATCGCTGAACATCCAAAGCAGCCCACTTGGTTAAGCACTCGCGTTTTTGTCTGGCGTTACATCCGGGTAAGATGAAGTCTCGTCTACTCCGTAAACTTGATCATGCGAACCGCTGGGCCGGAGGCGAGAGAGCCGGGTCCTGCAACATAGGCAACCATGCGACTTACCGGCTTCGCTGGAAGCTCACGATCGGCATATCCTCGCATCGAGGTGGTTATGCAGCCTGACAGGCTGATTGCCGCCACTGCGGCCATACCAGAAAGCGCCTTGCTGCCCTGAGGGCTTGCCTTGAAATTGGATGTTGCACTTTTTTGCAATTGAAGCCTGCTCGATCGCGACCATCTGCAAAGTGAGCAACTGAGACGGCGTTGCCATGTTGTCTGGCGCAAGGGCGCGGATTGGGGTGGCTTTCGATTGAGGCGCGGAGCAAAGGAACCTAAAAACGGTTTGGCGGGTTGGGTCCGCATGATGCCCGTACAGACCCGTCGACCTCTTACCGCTGCCCAACTGACTAAGGCCCATACCTTCCAATTTCTGAAAATGACCGCGACCTGGATGCTGATCTTTGCTGCGTTGCTAAGGCTGATCGTCTGGTTGCCTTACCACCTCTGGCGGGTCAGCCGAGAGCGGAAGGCTCGCTGCGATGCTCGCGAGAGCCCATACGAAGGACTGTGATCGTCTTTGTACAAAACGAAGTGATCCCTCACGTGGCCGCGTGCGGAACGCATCAGCAGTCTTTTAAATTTTCGTAGTTCACCCGAAAAAGAATTTTGCAACAATATCTGCCAACAACAGACTGCCGCGGAAAGGTGTGCCATAAAAGCTTTCGGACTACTCTTTTGGCGGCACCGTACGCAAATAGGTGACGATGGCGTCGAGGTCGGCAGCTGACACTGTGGCGTAGTAGTGGAAGCCCATGGGCGGATTGAGCTTGCTGCTATCCTTGCTGACCCCCTGAGTAATGGCGCTTTTGATCTCGCCATCGGTCCAGCCGCCGATGCCCTTCGTCTTGCTAGAAGTGATGTTCCTGGAAATCGACATCCCCCAGCGTCCCGGAAACGCGTTGCCGCCAGCGCCCAACTTGTTCGCAAACTCTCGGCCTTGCGGCCCCATCGGCGTGTGGCACGCCATGCAGTGCGCGATAGTGGTTAGGTAGAGCCCTTGCGTCGCTTTGTCGCTTAACATCGCCTCCGTATACGGGCTTTCACCGCCTGGCGGGATCGGATGTCCTTGCTCCATCTTGTAAATTGGGTCCGGCACCACATTCTTGATCGGCTTGATCGTGCGTAGATAAGCGATCACCGCATTGACATCGCGGTCGGTCATAATCTCATAGAAGCCGCTAGGCATGACCATGGCGACTGGTACGCCGTTGCGCTTGATGCCCTTGCGCAGCAGTTGCTTGAGCTCGGCATCGGTGTAATTGCCGATGCCGGTTTCTTTGTCCTGCGTAATGTTCGATGCGGTGACCTTGAAAGCCGGCTCGTCCCAGGACGCGCCGCCGGAAAAAGCCTTATCCATGATGTCCCCCAAAGGCCCCTTC
>Ga0066708_10000513_pt1 | contig 10897 bp, 8 predicted proteins | sample GraSoiAngelo_157_FD_66504 | JGI IMG/M metagenome (GOLD analysis project Ga0066708, IMG submission 66504) | Grasslands soil microbial communities from the Angelo Coastal Reserve, California, USA - 14_1009_16_20cm | ecosystem: Environmental > Terrestrial > Soil > Grasslands | place: USA...
ACCGCTTCACTCATCGCGCGCGCCGCCGACTCGGCCGGCGATGCCGGCGACGGGTCGGCCGACAGCGTGATGTTCGAGAGCACGTACTTCGTCTCCCCGGCCGGAATCGCCGTGGTGCCCGTGGTGGCCGCCGGCGACGGCGCCGATCGCTGGATGCATCCGATGACCGTCAGCCGAGCGTCGGAGTCGCCCGTCCGTGCATTGGGCGGAACCTGAGCAGACAACGCGCTCACGCCGAGAGCCAGGCCAAAGATGAGCGGGAGTGTGATGTTCATGCCTGCTTTTACGCTGCAAAAGCGAATCCACGCTGATCCGCGGCGCCCGATCGGCGCACGGCTTGCACATCTCCGCGGGTCCGTTCAACCACTCGAGACTCGGCCATTCTGAATCGTTGTGCCGTGGAGGAACTATGGCAAAGCTCGCGCGAGATGTGATGACGCCCGACCCAGCATGCTGCTCGCTCAACGCGACGCTCGACGAAGTCGCCAAGCTGATGGTGCAGAACGATTGCGGCGAGATTCCGATTCTCGATGTCGCCGATCACCCGGTCGGTGTGATCACCGATCGCGACATCGTCTGCCGGGCCGTCGCGGAAGGCAAGAACCCGACAGGCCACACGGTGGAGAGCGTGATGACGCGGCCAGTGGTGACGGTTCGCGCCGACGCGCCGATCGAAGAAGTGGTTGCGACGATGGAACGCCATCAGATCAGGCGTGTGCCCGTCGTGGACGACAGCGGGTGCTGCACCGGCATCATCGCGCAGGCCGACCTGGCGATGGAGGCGCCGCCGCAGAAGGCGGCGGAACTGCTGCGCGAGGTGTCGCGCAATATAGGTCAGCCGCCCCGTTGAGGGCTTCGCACGTCGGGACCAACCCGATGTCTACGCGATGATGCCTTTTCTCACCGCGTAGAGAACGATCTCGGCTGTATTGTGCAGACCGAGCTTCTGCATCAGATTCGCCCGGTGCGTTTCGACCGTCGACACGCCGACGTTGAGCTGCGTCGCTACTTCTTTGTTGGAGCGTCCTTCGGCCAGGAGCTGAAGGACCTCCTTCTCGCGGTCCGTGAGCAGGTGGAATGAATCGGTCAACCCGCGCCTTTTCAGTTCACGGACGTAATCCTCGATGAGCACGCCGGTTACGGCCGGGCTGAAGAATGGTTTTCCCGAGCCGACAGCGATCACGGCCGGCAGGAGGTCCTCGTCGGTGGCGCTCTTCAGAAGGTAGGCGCGCGCCCCCGCCGCGAGCGCGCGGATGATGTAGGACTCGTCCGCGTGCATGCTGAGGATGATCACGCCTGGCGGTCGATCGAGCTTCTGCGAGCGCGCGGCCACGTCGATGCCATTGAGCTTCGGCATCCCGATATCGAGAATCAACAGATCGGGACGATGGTCTTCACAGAGCCGCAGCGCCTCGAGACCATCGGCCGCTTCGGCCACGACGTCGTGGCCGGCCTCCTCCAGCAGACTCCGCAAGCCGCGGCGCACGATGCCGTGATCGTCAGCCAGCAGCACGCGCAAGCGGCGCCTCCATCGCGAGCGCAGGCCACGGAAGGCTGACAGCCAGCGTCGTTCCAACGCCGACTTCGGCGGGGCCGACGCTCATCACCCCGTGAAGCTCCTTGACGCGTTCCCCGATACCGTGCAGCCCGAGGCCGGCGTGGCGCCGCGCCGGATCGAAGCCGATCCCGTCGTCGGTCACGAACAAATGGAGTTGGCCGCCTTGCCCGTTGAGACGGACCTGGATCGATCGTGCCTGCGCGTGTCGAATGCAGTTGGTCAATGCCTCCTGGACCGCGCGATACACGCACGTTCGATATTGATCCGGCAGCGTGTCGAAATCCTCTTCCACGTTCAACTCGACGTTCACGCCGTACCGGCCGCTGAAGTCGCGCACGTGCCATTCGAGCGCGGCTCGCAGGCCGAAGTCGTCCAGCATGCTCGGGCGAAGGCCGAGCGCCAGATCGCGAACCGTGCGGAACATGCTGTCGACCAGTTGCTTGCACTCGCCCACCGCCAGCCCGATGCGTGTGTCTCCCGGCGCCCTGATCCGCTCGATTCGGCCCAACTCCATCCGCAGCGCCGTGAGCACCTGCGCCACGTGGTCGTGGAGCTCGCGCGACAGGTTCTTCCGCTCTTCTTCCTGCGTCGCGACGAGCTGCTGCGAGAGCTGCCGCAATTGCCGCTCGGCGTCCTCCGCAAGCGCGCGTTCGCGATCCGATCGACGCTCCAGGACGCGAAGCCGGAATACCGCGACGAGCATCACGACCAGGCCGAGGATCACCGTCTGCCACAGCAACCGCCGCAGCTCCTCGTCGAGGGCAGCCTGTCGACGCGTGACTTCAGCACGCTGTGCCGCGAGATTTGCATTGTTCAGCTCTTCGACCTCCTGAGCGATTGCGAGGATCGCTTCGCGCCGCGGCACCACCTCCCGCCGCAGAAAGCTCGCGCTCCGGAAGATCTTTTCAGTGGCCGTCCAGTCGAAGAGCGGCTCGAAGGTCTGCCAGTATTCGTCGAGCTGCTCCTCGAGATTGTCGATGTGCTCGGCGTGAGGCGCGGCGAGGACGCGGAGTTCCGAAACCGTCGCTCGGTTGCTCTCCCGGAATTGACCGATCCGCTCACGGTACTCCGGCACGTGCTCGCGCGCGACGTCGAGGAGATAGTCGCGGACGAAAATCCCGGAGAGATTCACGTCCGATCGCAGACGCCGCAGCTTGGCATCCACGTTCTGATAGTGCGTGTTGAGCCGATCGAGCTGCGCGAAGATCTCCCGGGCTCGGCTCGACGACGTGAGCATCGACACGACAACGAGCAACAGCAGGCTGCCGAGCCCCAGCGCTGCGACGATCCACGTTCGGAACCGCATCGACGACCTCCGACCGCTTGAACTGAACGACTCACATAACGTTACCGCGTAGGGCTGCGGCCGGGCATCCTGCAAACAGGGGAGGCCGCCCGGCGATCGCCGTGCATCGCAGTCCCGTGCGAAACCCTCGCGAGCCCCTATTCGACCCGATGGTTCGGCCCGCGTGCGCGTTGTCTACTGGCAGTCATGTGGACGGCCGCACGCCTGCAGAGGTGGCTCGCAACGTCGGACTTCGGCGGACCGATCGTCGTGCTCGCCAATCGAGAGCCTGTCCGACACGATCGCGCCGCCGACGGCAGCATCGTCGTCAAGCAGTCGGGCGGCGGACTCGTGACGGCGCTGCAGCCGTTGATCGAGGCGTGCTCAGGAGTCTGGGTGGCGCACGGCGCCGGGACCGCCGACAAGGCCGTCGTCGATTGGCGCGACGGCGTGGATTTGCCACCCGCCAATCCCGTCTATCGTCTCAGGCGCGTGTGGCTGGACGACGACGAACAGCGAGGCTACTACTTCGGGTTTTCGAACGAAGCCTTGTGGCCGTGGTGCCATCGCGCGCACGTCCAGCCGGTTTTTCGGTCCGATGATTTCGACACGTATCGGGCGGTGAACGCCAGGTTCGCCGATGCCGTGTGCGAGGAGGTGGACAGCAACGCGCCTCTGGTCCTCGTTCAGGATTACCACTTCGCGCTCGCTCCCCGGATGCTTCGCCAGCGACGTCCGTTCAGCACCGTCATGTCGTTCTGGCATATTCCGTGGCCCCGTCCACGCGACTGCGAGGCCTGTCCATGGGCGCGCGACTTGCTCAGAGGTCTCCTCGGCAGCGACATTCTCGGATTTCAAACGCCGAGCGACTGCCATCACTTCGTCGACGCCGTCGAGTCTTTGTTGAATGCGCGCGTCAACGGCGCGCGCACCGTGATCACGCACGCGGGTCGCCGGACCGTCGTTCGCGCGTATCCGATCTCAATCGAGTGGCCAAGCCGATGGGCGCGTCGATCGCCCGCCATTCGCGCCTGCCGGGAGACGGTCTGCCGCGAGTTGGAGTTGGACGCCCAGACTCGTCTTGCGGTCGGCGTCGATCGACTGGACTACACCAAGGGGATCACCGAGAAGTTTCTCGCGATCGAGAAGCTGCTGGAACTCCATCCGGAGTTCGTCGGCCGCTTCGTGTTCGTCCAGATCGCTGAACCGAGCCGGAACACGTTGGCGGCGTACCGCGCGCTTCGTGCGCGCCTCGTCGAGACCGCCGCCCGTATCAATCGCCGATTCGGCAACGGAAGCTACCGGCCGATCGTGCTGCTCGAAAGACATCACGAACCAGCCGACGTCTATCGATTCCTGCGAGCTGCCGACCTGTGCTATGTCGGCAGCCTTCACGACGGGATGAACCTCGTGGCGAAGGAATTCGTTGCTGCGCGAGACGACGACCGCGGCGTGCTGGTGCTCAGCCAATTCACCGGCGCCGCGCGCGAGCTCACCGACGCACTCCTGGTGAATCCGTACGCGATCGAGGACGCGGCTCGCGTGCTGGCTCGGGCACTGCGCATGACGGAAGAGGAGCAGACGATGCGCATGCGCGCGATGCGCGCCCTCGTCTCGGAATTCAACGCCTATAAGTGGATTGGCGAGATGTTGACGGATGCAGCACGCGTGCGCGCCCGCCTTCCCTCCGCGGCTCTCGACGCGTGTTTTGACCAGCTGACGCCTTCGATTGCAGGTTGAGGTCGTGCCGCGGGCGCGCGAGCGGGCGGCGGCCCCTCTGGTTGACATACATAGAACACCAATGTATAAGACTTCTACGTATGGACATGAGCAAGGACCTGGTGGCTGCGTCCGCCACGCCGCTCGTGCTTGCCATCCTTGCCGAAGGCGACAGCTACGGCTACGCCATCATCAAGCGAGTGGCCGAGATGTCCGGCGGGCACCTGCAGTGGACCGACGGCATGCTGTATCCCGTGCTGCACCGGCTCGAGCGCCTGGGTCTTGTCGCGGCGAAGTGGTCAGCGTCCGGGAACGGCCGCCGCCGCAGGTACTACCGGATCACGAAAGAAGGCCGGGCGCAGCTGGCAGCCCAGCGGAAGCAGTGGCAGGTCGTGGACGGTACGCTGCGGGGTATCTGGATGCAGGCGTGCACGGCATGACGACCTTCGCCGATCAACCGCTCGAGGAGCAGATCGCGCAGTGGCGGGAGTATCTGCGCCGCCGGCAGACCTTTCACGGTTCCGACATCGAGGAGCTCGAGGGCCATCTACGCGACCAGCTGACGGGGCTGACCGAGGCCGGCCTGGCAGGCGAAGAAGCGTTCCTGGTCGCGGTCAAGCGCATGGGCAGCCTCGATGCGCTGTCGCGCGAGTTCGCGCGCGCACATGCCGAGCGGCTCTGGAAGCAGTTGGTCATCGGCCCCGGCGCTGCCGAAGAATCGGCGGACGCCGGACACACCGAGATGCTCGTCGTCCTGGGCCTTGCCGTGGCGGCGGCGCTGGCCGTCAAGGTGCCGGCGCTGTTCGGTCTGCAGATCGACGGGAGCGACCAACCGTTCTACTTCCGGAACGCCGGCCTGTTCGTGTTGCCGCTGCTGACGGTCTACTTCATCTGGAAGCGCGGGTCCGGCGTTGCACGCGCACTCTGGCTCGTGCTGCCGTTCGCGGCCGCGGCTGTCTTCGCCAACATCTTTCCCTTCAGGACCAACAGCGACACGGAAAGGCTGACCGCTCTGCACCTGCCAATCACGCTGTGGCTGGTCGTCGGCTTCGCGTACGTCCGAAGCCGCTGGTTCGCGGCCGGCGGCCGCATGGACTTCGTGCGGTTCTCAGGCGAGCTGGCGATGTACTACGTGCTCATCGCGCTGGGCGGGTTCGTCCTGATCGCCTTTACGGTGATGATGTTCGCATCCATCGGGATGAAAGCCGACTGGTTGATCGGGCGCTGGCTGGTCCCGTGCGGGGCGGCGGGCGCCGTCATCATCGGATCCTGGCTCGTGGAGGCGAAGCAGAGCGTCATCGAGAACATGGCGCCGGTGCTCGCCAGACTGTTCACACCGTTGTTCGCTGTTCTGCTGCTGGCGTTTCTGGCCACGATGGCGTGGACAGGCAGTCCCATCAACGTGGAGCGACAGGTACTCATCGGCTTCGACCTGCTGCTGGCGCTGGTCGTGGGGCTGGTGCTCTACGCCGCCTCCGCGCGCGATCCGCAGGCGCCGCCCGACTTCTTCGATGGCCTGCAACTGCTGCTCGTGGCCAGCGCGCTCGTGGTCGATGGGGTGGCGCTCGCGGCGATCGCAGCCCGCATCTCCGAGTTTGGCTTCACTCCCAACCGGGTGGCGGCGCTTGGCGAGAATCTCATTCTGCTCGTCAACCTGGCGTGGACGGCGTGGCTCTATGCGCGCTTCGTGCGTCACCGCGGCTCGTTTGCCGCGCTGGAGTGGTGGCAGATCGCCTATCTGCCCGTGTACGCCGCGTGGGCGGCGATCGTCGTGACCGTGTTTCCGCCGGTCTTCGGATACAGGTGACTGGGAGGTCGGCGTTCTCGAGAATCGCGCGCCGGGATCGTGACGCCGTCGTGAAGGGGAAGGACACGCTGCTCCTCGAGGCGTGCGAAGTCCGCGGTTGAGGGTGACGCGCGATGACTGTGGATACCATCGTCCCGTCGGCTCGGTCACACCGCGCTATACTGAACAGATTCTCGCAGGACGCTTCATGCCCAGACCAGTCCCTCTGCCACCGCCCGGTTTCGACGACCTGTCGGTCGAGGAGAAGATCGACTACCTGCAGTCGTTGTGGGATCGCATCGCCGCGACTCCGGAGACCGTGCCTGTTCCGGAGTGACATCGGGAAGCCATCGACGAGCGTCTGAAAGATCTCGATGCGAATCCAAACGCCGGCGACAGCTGGGAGGCCGTCCAGGAGCGACTCCGCAAGAAGCTCGATAGCCGCCGCTAACCGCGACGGCTCGGCGATTCATCGTTCGGACACTTGCCGAGGCCGATATTGAGTCTGCCGCGCAATGGTACGATGGTGAGCGGGCCGGACTTGCGCACGCTTCGTCTCCGACCTCGATCGAACGTTCACGCGGGTCCGTGAGCGGCCCTCCAATTCTCCGCAATCACCAATGTCGTCCGACAGGCGCTCCTTCACACCTTCCCGTATGCCGTTTACTTTCGAGTGTCGGACGAACTCGTCGTCGTACTTGCGGTGCTCCACCTGAATAGGGATCCCAAGATGTGGAGAGGGCGAGCGCGTTAGCGTAGGGCGAGCGACCGCCCGCGAACATCCGTCAAAACGTGATCCTCGGAAAACCTGGAGGCGCCCCGACATCGGGGAGCATCTCCGAGTGGATGGAGGTGCGGCGCCCGCACGTCCGTCCCGAACACACAATCCCCGTCGTTTCCGCGACTTCCAACAGGGTCAGGCCAGGCTCGGCGGGCACGCCATTTGCCGGTCGCCTTGAATGGAGGAACCTGTGCGCAACACTCTTCTGCTCGTCGTCGGTGTGTCTGTCTTTAGCGTGTCGGCGATTGCGTGGACGGCGGCCCAGCAGGCCAAGCCCGTGAGTGCGGCTCCAACGTCGATCGACGACGTGCTGCGGGCGGTCCGCTCGGACCTGCAGGGCGAGCGCGCGGACATCATGGCGAAGAACCTGACGCTCACCAGCGAGCAGGCGGCGAAGTTCTGGCCACTGTTCGAGGCCTACCAGATAGAACAGAACGTGATCATGGACGAGCAGCTGCGCGGCATCCAGCGCTTCATCGAGAGCTCCGACACGCTCGACGACGCGGCCGCGCTCGGCCTGATCAACGCGCACTTCGATCGCGACGCGCGGATGACGGCGCTCCGCAAGAAATGGCTCGCCGAGTTTCAGAAAACGCTGAACACGAAGCTGGCCGTTCGCGTGATGCAGATCGACCGGCGGCTGTCGCTGGCGCACCAGATCATGTTCACGTCCAAGATTCCGCTCGCCCATTGACGAGTCCGGCGGCCGCGGCCGCGGGCCGTCAACACGCTCACGGGGCTTCCAGCCGCACGACCACTTCACCGGCTCCTGGTGCTGGTTGGGGGACGTTCTCGTGGACCAACGCCTCCACGCCACCGAACTCCCGCGCGGATATAGCCTTCATCGGACACGCCGCTCATCCTGACGAACCCGCCGGCGCAGCGATTGTTGACTCAGATGATTTAATTCACGTTGCGAGGTTGTTCCCGCACTATCATCGCGCCGTCTGGCCACAGCCAAGGAGAGAAAGCCATGAGGGGAGTCGCCGTCGCACGCACCTGTGCCGCTCTCGCGCTGCTCACGCTCCTGCCCTCGGTCGCCGCGGCGCAGAGCACAATCGCGGGGCTCGTGAAGGACTCGTCGGGAGCGATCTTGCCCGGCGTCACCGTGGAAGCCGCCAGTCCCGTGCTGATCGAGAAGACGCGCAGCGTCGTGACCGACGGCGACGGCCGGTACTCCATCGTGGACCTGCGGCCAGGCACCTACCAGGTCACCTTCACGCTGACCGGGTTCAGCACGTTCAAGCGCGACGGCATCATCGTCCCCGCCGACACCACCGTGCCGGTCAACGCCGACCTCCGGGTCGGTTCGCTCGAGGAGACGGTGACGGTGTCTGGCGAGTCGCCGGTGGTCGACGTCCAGAACACGGCGCGACAGCAGGTCATGACGCGCGACCTCATCGACTCGATTCCCAGCGCGCGAAACATCCAGTCGGTTGGTTCGCTCGTGCCGGGCATCCGGCTGAACGTACCGGACGTCGGCGGCGCGCAGCAGACCGAGCAGACCTACATGGCTTCGCACGGCAACTCGGCGCTGCACACCACAATCCTGCTCGACGGCATGCCGGCGCAAACGAATCTGAGCGACGGTGCCGTCCAGAACTACATCGACAACGCGCTCATCGCGGAAGCGACCTACCAGACGAGCGGCGTGTCTGCCGAGACGTCGGCCGGCGGCGTCCGCCTCAATCTGATCCCGAAGGACGGCGGCAACACCCTGCACGGCGCCGGCTTCTTCGGCGGTTCCGCCGACGGCTGGCATCTGCAAGGGTCGAACCTCGACGACGGGCTGCGAGCGCGCGGTCTGCCGACCGGCGCGCGCGTCGAGCACCTCAACGACTTCAACGGCTCGGCGGGCGGGCCGGTCGTGAAGGACAAGCTGTGGTGGTTCGGTTCGGCTCGCCATCAGGAGACGTTCATCCAGGTTCCGAACACGTTCAAGAACGATGGCTCGCCAGGCATCGACGATGCGTGGATCAACAGCTATGTCGTGAGGGGCACGTGGCAGATGACGCCGCGCAACAAATTTGCGGCCACGTATCAACGGAATTACAAGTGGAAGGTTCACGAGGTTGTCGGCGGCGGCCAGGAAGGGTTGCCGATCTTCACGGAACAATCGGCCAGTAATCGCGAACCGGTTCTCTATTACATCGCGCAGGCGAAGTGGACCTCGCCGATCACGAGTCGCCTGCTGGCGGAAGCGGGGTACTCGGGCGACATCCTCCACTACTCCGACTTCGCCCAGCCGGGCACGCTGCAGGCGCGCGGAACGCCGCCCTGGTTCGCCAACGCGTCGCGTCTCGACACCATCGCCGGCGGCACGCTGGTGCGGACCGGCGTCGCGCAGTTCAACCAGCTCAACACACCCGATCAGCATTCCGCCGTCGCCGGACTCTCATATGTGACCGGCACGCATAACATCAGGACGGGCATGCTCTTCGGCTGGGGGAACAATCCTTCCGCGATCGACATGAACGCCGACCTGTACCAGATCTACCAAGGCGGCACGCTGGTCAACGGCGCGTACACCCTCGGCCGCCCGGTGCAGGTGCGCGTCTACAACACGCCGATCACGCGATCGCCTCAACTGAAAGCGAATCTCGGGCTCTACGCGCAGGATCAATGGGCGATCAACCGGTTCACGTTCACCTATGGCCTGCGCTTCGAATTCCTGAAGGAAGAGATACCCGCGGCCGCGCGCGAGGCCGGCCGCTTCGCGCCGGCGCAGTCGTTCGACGCCGTCAGCTGCGAGTCGCTGCCGGGGATGACGTGCTGGAGGTCATGGTCCCCGCGCCTCGGCATCGCGTACGACCTCTTCGGCGACGGCAAGACGGCGCTCAAGGCGAACTTCGGCAAGTACATGACGCCTGACGTGAGCACGTTCGCCAACCTGTTCAACCCGATCGCCACGTTTACCGACACGCGCACGTGGACCGACGCCGACCTCGCGGGCCGCGCGCTGCCGACCAACGGCGACAACATCGCGCAGGACAACGAGATCGGCCCGAGCAACAATCCGAACTTCGGCAAGATCACGAACCGCGCGCTCGATCCGAGTTTCGGCCGCGACTACAGCCTGCAGTACGGCGCGGCCGTCCAGCATCAGCTGTGGCCCGGCACGGCGATCAGCTTCAACTGGTTCCGACGCCAGATCTTCAACACGGCATACACGAGAAACCGCGCCGTCGATCCGATCGCCGACTGGACGACGACGTCGATCGTCAACCCGCTCGACGGCGAGCCGCTCACCGTCTTTCAGATCAATCAGAACAAGAACGGCATCACGCCGGATCTGTTCCTGAACAACATGACCGACACGAGTCTCCGGCAGAACACGTTCACGGGATACGAGGTGAACGTGAACGCGCGGCTGCCGCGTCGGACGCTCCTCTTCGGCGGCTGGGGCATGGAGCGCATCGTCGACATCGACTGCACGATGAACACCGCGAACTCGTCGGCGACGCTGAACAGTCCGAACGCGCTGCGCTTCTGCGATCAGTCGGGCGCGACCTATCAGAACCTCGGGCAGAGCGCGTCGATTCCCTTTCAGCACTCGTTCAAGCTCAATGCGAGCGTGCCGCTGTGGTACGGATTCGAGGTCAGCGCGTCGCTCCAGAGCTACCCGGGCGCGCCGAAGGCCACGACGAACGCGGTTGATAACGGCGGCGTGAACTGGACGATCAATCGCGGCAGCACCCGGTATCCGACCGACTGCACGGTGCCCGGATGCACGCCGGGCGCCGTCGTTCTCCCGTCGCGCTTCGCCGG
>Ga0066708_10000520_pt1 | contig 10877 bp, 8 predicted proteins | sample GraSoiAngelo_157_FD_66504 | JGI IMG/M metagenome (GOLD analysis project Ga0066708, IMG submission 66504) | Grasslands soil microbial communities from the Angelo Coastal Reserve, California, USA - 14_1009_16_20cm | ecosystem: Environmental > Terrestrial > Soil > Grasslands | place: USA...
TCACCAAGGGACGCCCAGTCCTCGTCCGCGCGCTGCTCTGCTGCACTCAGCGAGCGATAGTAGCGTTCGATCGCCTGATCCAGCTCCGCCCGCCCCCGCCCCCGCCGCCGTACCCAGGCCGCCAGAGCATGCTCGAAGATCTGACTCCTGGTCATCCGACCAGCGAGGCGATCGGCTTCGCGCAGCAGGCTCCGCCGCCAGGAGACAGGACGACGGTGAGGGCGGCCCACGCGACGACGGCTCGGCGCATCGCGCGACGATAGCAGACTCCGGCCGCCGCGCAGCCGGCGGGGCCGTCACGTGCCGGACGCCAAGCGTGGGGGCAGGACTTCGCGGCAGAGCTGCATGAACGTCCGTGTCGTGCGCGACCGCTGGTGGCCGTCGACGTGGACGAGCCCCCACGTCCGCGCCATGCGGCCGCTCGCGAATCCGATCGCGACGAGCGCGCCCGTCGCCAGCTCGCGCAGCGCCGACCAGCGCGGCACCACGCCCACGCCGACGCCGGCGCGCACGAGGTCTTTCAGCGCTTCGAGGTGGTCGATCTCGACCGCGACGCGCGGGAAGACGCCCTCGTCGAGGAGAAAGGCGAGCGTCCGCACGGTGATCGGGCTCTCGCGGTCGTAGAGGATGAGCGGCTGATGCTCGAAGTCGCGCGCCGTCACGCAGCCGCGGTCGATCCACGGATGCCCCGGCGGCACGATCGTGATGAGCTCGTCCGTGCCGACGTCCGCGATGCGGAGGCGATCGCCCTCGACCGGCAGCGGCAGGAAGGCGACGTCGACGTCCCCGGCGTGGAGACGCGCGAGCGACACCGGCGGATGTCCGCTGATGACGCGTACGTCGACTTTCGGCAGGCGGCGCTTCAGCTCCGCGAGCACCGGAGGGAGGAGATAGTTCGACGCCGGCTCGGGCGTCCCGATGCGGACGACGCCGGCCTTGCCGTTCCCGTGCTCCCCGAGCACGCGCTGCACCTCCTCGATCTTGTCGAGCACTTGCCGTGCGCACTGCAATAGGACCTCGCCGGCCGGCGTCGGCCGTGTGCTGCGCCCGGTGCGGACGAGGAGCCGGACGCCGAGCCGCTCTTCGAGCGCGCGCACCTGCTGGCTGATCGCAGGCTGGCTGAGACTCAAGTGCTCGCCCGCAGCGGTGAAGCTGCCGACCTCGACGATGGTCTTGAAGATGCGGAGCTGCTTCGTCTCGAGCACGGCTGGAGCCTTAGCTCAGCAAACGCGATGCCGCTTCCGGGTCGCACATCAGCGCGCGTGATGCCCGCGATTCGTGCATCGCATCGCGTACCGGACAAACGTGCCTGCCGAGCCGGCAGCACGTTGCTCGTGCTTTCATCATCCGGTGGTATCGCGCGCGTGCGTGCGCACGGTCGCGCGACGCGCGCCTCCGCGGCGTCGCGGCGCGTCGCCGCGGCACCGCGCTTGCACTCTCCCGGTCCCTCGTGAACGCGGCAAACGCGACCATAAGCACGCATGATGGCGGGGCAAACCGGCGATGACGGCGTTCGCGGCGAGAGCGCTCGACACGATGGACGTCGCGGCGGCCCGCGCCGACGCGCGCACCGTCGTCGTCGTCGGCAACGGGATGGTCGGACATCGCTTCTGCGAGCGGCTCGCGACGCACGATCGCGACCGGCGTCTCCGCATCGTGTGCTTCGGCGAGGAGCGCCGCGCGGCGTACGACCGCGTGCATCTCACCGCGTACATGAGCGGCAAGAACGCGGACGCGCTCGTCCTCGCTGACGCCGCCTGGTACGCGTCGTGCGGCATCACGCTCCATCTCGGCGAGCGCGTGATCGAGATCGACCGCACGGCGCGCACGGTCGTCTCGAGCGCGGGCCGCCGCGTCGCCTACGACGCGCTCGTGCTCGCAACCGGCTCGGCGCCGTTCGTGCCGGCGATCCCCGGCGTGGAGACGCCCGGCGTGTTCGTCTACCGGACGATCGAGGACTTGGACGCGATCCGCGCCTGGAGCGCGCGGGCGCGCCGCGCGGCCGTCATCGGCGGTGGGCTCCTCGGCCTCGAAGCGGCGAAGGCCGTCCACGATCTCGGCCTCGAGGTACACGTCGTCGAGTTCGCCCCGCGGCTCATGCCGCGCCAGGTCGACGCCGCCGGCGGCGAAGTGCTGCGGCGGAAGATCGCGGCGCTCGGCGTGCACGTCCACACCGGGATGCAGACGCAGGCGATCCTCGGCACCGATGCGGTCACCGGCCTCCGCTTCGCCGCCGGCGACGACCTCGTCGTCGACATGGTCGTCGTCTCGGCCGGCATCCGGCCGCGCGACGAGCTGGCGCGCACGGCCGGCCTCGAGGTTGGCCCGCGCGGCGGGATCGTGGTCGATGCGCAGCTCCGCACGAGCGACCCCGACGTCTTCTGCATCGGCGAGAGCGCGCTCGCCGGCGGCATGATCTACGGCCTCGTCGGCCCGGGCTACGAGATGGCCGAGGTCGCCGCGCGCCGGCTCTGCGGCGACGAGGACGCGTCGTTCGCGGGCGCCGATCTCTCGACCAAGCTGAAGCTCATGGGCGTCGACGTCGCGAGCTTCGGCGACGCCTTCGCCGACGAAGCCGCCGGCGGCGCCCGTCCCGTCGTCTTCGAGGACCGCGTGCGCGGCGTCTACCAGAAGCTCGTCGTGAGCGAGGACGGCCGCCGGCTCGTCGGCGGTATCCTCGTCGGCGACGCCGAGCCGTATCCGGCGCTCGTCCGCGCGCTGCGCGACGGGCACGAGGTGCCGGCCCGTCCGCACGAGCTGCTCTTCGGCGCGGGCGGGGGCGCGGAGTCGGCCACGGCGCTCTCCGACGACACGCAAATCTGCTCCTGCAACAACGTGAGCAAGGGCGACATCCGGCGCGCCATCGACGCCGGGAAGCTGTCGACCGTCGGCGGCGTCAAGGCGTGCACCAAGGCGGGCACGGGCTGCGGCGGCTGCGTCCCGCTGGTGGCGGAGCTGCTCGAGGCCGAGCTCGCGGCCGCCGGCCGCGAAGTGAACCGCAACCTGTGCGAGCACTTCGCCTTCACGCGCCAGGAGCTGTTCGAGATCGTGAAGCTCGGGCGCGTGCAGAGCTTCCACGCGCTCCTCGCGAGCCACGGCACCGGCAGCGGCTGCGAGGTGTGCCGACCGGCGGTGGCATCGATCCTGGCGAGCACGTGGAACGACTTCGTCCTGAACCATGCGACCATCCAGGACACCAACGACCGCTTCCTCGCCAACATCCAGCGCGGCGGTACCTACTCGGTCGTGCCGCGCATCCCGGGCGGCGAGATCACGCCCGAGAAGCTGATCGTCCTCGGCGAAGTGGCGAAGCGCTTCGACCTCTACTGCAAGATCACGGGTGGGCAGCGGATCGACCTGCTCGGCGCGCGCGCCGAGCAGTTGCCCGACATCTGGGAGGCGCTCGTCGACGCCGGCTTCGAGAGCGGCCACGCCTACGGCAAGGCGATGCGGACGGTGAAGAGCTGCGTCGGCTCGACCTGGTGCCGCTACGGCGTGCAGGACTCGACCGCGCTCGCCATCCGGCTCGAGGAGCGCTACCGCGGCATCCGCGCGCCGCACAAGCTCAAGTCGGCGGTGTCGGGCTGCATCCGCGAGTGCGCCGAGGCGCAGAGCAAGGACTTCGGGGTCATCGCGACCGAGAAGGGCTGGAACGTCTACGTGTGCGGCAACGGTGGCGCGCAGCCGCGCCACGCCGATCTGCTCGCCGCCGACGTCGACGAGGAAACGGCCGTCAAGCTCGTCGACCGCTTCCTCATGTACTATATCCATACCGGGAAGCCGCTCGAGCGGACGGCGCGCTGGCTCGAGCGACTGGACGGCGGCATCGCGTATCTCCGCCGCGTCGTGGTCGACGACGCGCTCGGCATCTGCGCCGAGCTCGAGCGCGACATGGCGTCGCTGGTCGCGTCGTACGCCTGCGAGTGGACGGCCGTGGTGCGGGATCCGGAGCGGCGGAAGGCCTTCCGCGCGCAGGTGACCGGTGGCGCCGCGGCGGCGCCGCTTGGCTTCGTTCGCGAGCGCGGCCAGAAGCGTCCCGCCGACTGGCCCGCGCCGACGCCGATGGCGCCGCTGCCCGCCGCCGCGGACGGCGCGCGCTGGGTGCGGCTCGCCACGATCGCCGACGTTCCGCACGACGGTGGCATCACCGTCGCGCACGAGGGCGCGCCGATCGCGCTCTTCCACTTCGCGAGCCGCGGCGCCTGGTACGCGACCCAGGCCGTCTGCCCGCACCGCAAGGACGCCGTCCTCGGCCGCGGGCTCCTCGGTACGCAGGGCGACACCCCGAAGCTCGCCTGCCCAATGCACAAACGGACCTTCTCGCTCGAGACGGGGGAGGGGTTGAGCGACCCCCAGTACTGCGTGCGGACGTACCCGGTCGAGGTCCACGGCGCCGACGTGTGGGTCAAGCTGCCGCCCGCCGAGACGCTCGCGCCGGCGCGCACGTGGCGGTCGTGTGAGGAGGCGGCATCCGTCTCGGCCTGACGGAACGGCTCGCGCTCCGCGACGCGGCGAGCGTGACTGCGCTCCTCGCCGTCGCCGTGTGGGCAGGGTCGGAACGCTTCGCGTTCTTCGATCCGGCGCTCGCGGGCTACCTGGGCGCGACGCTCGTCGCCGCCTTCGGCACGACGTATCGCCTGAGCGCCTTCTGGCGCCGTCCCGCGTCGGCGGTCTACGCGCGCGCGCTCGCCCACGGTCTGCGCGCGCCGCGCCAGGCATGGACGGTGGTTCGCGCCGCCGGCCGCGATCTCGCCGCGCAACGCTTCATCGCGCGCCGCTCCCGCGCGCGCTGGGCGGCGCACCTCCTGCTCTCGCTCGGGACGATGGCGAGCGTCGCCATCACCGTGCCGCTCGTCTGCGGCTGGATGCACTTCGTCGCCGACGGCGGCGCCATCTATCGCGTGATCGTGTTCGGCCTGCCGCTCGGCCGCTTCGCGATCGCGGGACCGCTCGGCTGGGTCGTGTTCCACGCGCTCGCGCTCGCCGCCGTGGCCGTCGTCGCGGGCGCGGGATACTTCCTCGCGCTGCGGCTCCGCACGCGCGCGCTCCCCGGCGTGACGTCGTCGTTCCACGTGGGGCCGCTCGTGTTGCTCCTCGCCGTGGCGCTCTCCGGATTGGCGCTTCCGGCGACGCGCGGGTCGGCGACGCTCTTCCTGCTCGCGGCCCGGCTGCACGAGGCGCTCGTCGTGGTGCTGCTGGTTGGCCTCCCCTTCTCGAAGCTCGGGCACGTCCTCGTCCGTCCGCTCCACCTGGGCGCGCAGCTCATGCGCGCGCCGGGGGCGCGGCGGACAACCTGCGCCGGCTGCGGCGCGGCGCTGGCGCCGGTCGCCCAGCAGGCCGCCGTCGAGCGGCTGCTCGCGGCGCGTGGCTTCCGCTTCGACGACCATCAGCGTCACTGTCCCGCCTGCCGCCGGCGACTCGTCGCGACGGCGCAGTCGGCGCTCCTCGGCGCGCACTTCCAGCCGCGCACCGCCGGCGCTCGGCCGGCGAGCCCGTCGCGAGACCAGGCGGCGTGATGGCGACGCTTCCCTGCAGCGCCGAGTCCCTGATCGAGGCGTACGGGCCGCACCTGAATCACGAGCCGCCCGGCGGCTTCGCCGCCCGCACGGCGCCCGACCGCACCGTCAACACGCACTGCTGCTTCTGCGGCCAGCAGTGCGGCGTCACCCTCGCGGTGAAGGACGAGCGCGTGGTCGGCGTCGAGCCGTGGGAGGAATTCCCCTTCAACCAGGGGAAGCTCTGCCCGAAGGGCATCAAGCGCTACCTGCAGAACAACCACCCCGATCGCCTGACCCGTCCGCTCGTCCGCACCGGACGCGGCTTCGCCCCGATCCCGTGGGACGAGGCGCTCGACATCGTGGCCGAGCGCATCCGCCGCATCCAGTTGCATCACGGACGGGACAGCGTCGCCGTCCTGTCGGGCGCCTCGCTCACCAACGAAAAGGCGTATCTGATGGGCAAGTTCGCGCGGCTCGCCGTCGGGACGCGCCACATCGACTACAACGGGCGGCTCTGCATGGTGGCGGCGGGTGCCGCCAACCTGAAGGCGTTCGGCATCGATCGCGCCGCCAACCCGTGGGCCGACATCGTCGCGACCGACCTCGTGATGGTGCTCGGTTCGAACGTGTCCGAGTGCAGCCCGATCACGACCGACTACATCTGGCGCGCCCGCGACCGCGGCGCGCGGCTCATCGTCGTCGATCCGCGGCTCACGCCGATCGCGCGCACCGCCGACCTCTATCTGCCGGTCCGTCCCGGCCGCGACGCGGCGCTCATGAACGCGATCCTGCACGCCGTCGTTCGGCTGGGCGGAGTCGACGAGGACTTCATCGCGCAGCACACGACCGGCTTCGAAGCGGTGCGCGAGGCGATCGCCGATTGCGCGCCCGAGGCGGTCGAGCGTCTCGTTGGCATTCCGGCCGCGCGCATCGTCGAGGCGGCGGAGCTGTGGGTGCAGGCCCCGCGGACGATGCTGCTGCACGCCCGCGGCATCGAGCACCACACGCACGGCGTCGAGAACGTGCTCTCGTGCATCAACCTCGTGCTCGCGACCGGGAAGATCGGGAAGCCCGGCTGCGGCTACGCGACGATCACCGGGCAGGGCAACGGGCAGGGCGCGCGCGAGCACGGCCAGCGGTGCAATCAGCTCCCCGGCGGGCGCGACATCGAGAACCCGGCCCATCGCGCGCACGTCGCCGCGGCGTGGGGCGTCACCGAGTCGGACATTCCCGGCAAGGGCGCCACGGCGCCCGAGATCGTCGAGATGATCCACGGCCGCGAGGTGCGAGGACTCCTTTCGATCTGCTTCAACCCACTCGTCTCGCTGCCGGACGCGCGCTTCACGCAGGAAGCGCTCGAGCGCCTCGATTTCTTCGTCGCGATCGACTTCTTCCTGTCGGAGACGGCGCGCCACGCCGACCTCGTGCTCCCCGGCTCGCTGCACGAGGAGGACGACGGCACGGTGACGAGCGTCGAGGGCCGCGTCATCCGCATCCGGAAGGCCGTCGAGCCGCCGGGCGAGGCGCGGCGCGACTGGGAGATCGTCTGCGAGCTGGCGCGCCGGCTCGGCCAGGGTGAGCGCTTCGACTTCCATGCGCCGGCCGACATCTTCGACGAGCTGCGGCGGCTCTCGCGCGGCGGCGTCGCCGACTACGGCGGCATCACGTACGAGCGCCTCGATCGTGACATGGGCGTCTTCTGGCCGTGTCCAACCGAGGATCACCCCGGGACGCCGCGGCTCTTCGAAGGCGGCCGCTTTGGCCATCCCGACGGCCGCGCGCGCTTCCACGCGGTCGAGTACCGGCCGCCCGCCGAGGACGTCGACGACGAGTATCCGATCATTCTCACCACCGGTCGCGTCGTGTCGCAGTTCCTCTCGGGCACGCAGACGCGCCGGATCGGTCCGCTCGTGGCGCAGCAGCCCGAGCCGAAGGTCGAGATGCATCCGCGGCTCGCGGCGCGCCTCGGCATCGCCGACGGCGAGCGCGTGCGCGTCGTGAGCCGGCGCGGCGCGATCGAGCTCGCGGCGCACGTCGCAGCGACCATCCGGCCGGACACAGTCTTCATCCCCTACCACTGGCCGGGCGCGCAGTCGGCGAACCGGCTCACCATCCGCGCCTACGATCCCATCGCGAAGATCCCCGAGTTCAAGGTTGCCGCGGTTCGCGTGGAGCGCGTGGCATGATCCAGGAGCTCTACATCGATCCGAACCGGTGCATCGGGTGCCGCGCCTGCGAGCAGGCGTGCAGCGAATGCCCCGGCCACGGCGGCATCCCGATGATCCATCTCGATTTTCTCGATCGCGCCGAGTCCGTGCAGACGGCCCCGACCGTCTGCATGCACTGCGACGACCCGGCGTGCGCCAGCGTGTGCCCGACGGACGCGATCAAGGTCGACGCCGAGGGCGTCGTTCTCTCTGCGATGGCCGAGCGCTGCATCGGCTGCGGCAACTGCGTGCTCGCCTGTCCGTTCGGCGTGCCGAAGCTCGATCCGCACCGGGATCTCATGATGAAGTGCGACCTCTGCTACGACCGGACCGCCGTCGGGCTCCGGCCGATGTGCGCGACCGTCTGCCCGTCCGGCGCGATCTTCTACGGCACGCGCGGCGAGGTTGAAGACATCCGGCGCGCGCAGCCGCTCGACCGCTTCGCGTTCGGTGCCCAGACGGTCCGGACGCGCAACCATCTGATGGTCCCGTCGCCGACCGACCTGCTCGAGGTCACGACCACGCTCGTCGCGCCGCGCTCGCGCGCCGAGCAGCTCCTGGAGGAGTGCCTGTGCTGACGCCGAACGATCCCTTCCCGATCGCCGCCGACGACGAGCGGATGCTCGACCGCCGGCGCTTCCTCTGCGTGGCCGGCGCGGCAGCCGTCGCAGTCCTCGCCGGCGAATGGACGGCCGCGCGTGCACCCGCCGAGCGCGCACCGGGCCACGTCGTCCTGCCGGACGCGCTCGCGGTCGGCGAGGCGCGCGGCGTCGTCGCGACGAACGGCGCCGACGCGCTCGCCGTTCGCGTCGACGCGGAGACGCTCGTCGCCTTCGAGCGCCGCTGTCCGCACCTCGGCTGCCCCGTCGTCTGGTCCACCGTGCGCGGACGCTTCGAGTGCCCGTGCCATCGCGCCGTCTTCGAGGCGCGCACCGGTCGCGTGCTCAGCGGCCCGCCGACGCGCGGGCTCACACCCATCACCCTGGAGGTCGCATGATGGAGGTCGCATGACGCTCACGAATTTCCGCAAGGCCGGCCACTGGCCGACGCTACTCGCGGCGTTTCTCTACTTCGACGTCAGCTTCTGCGTCTGGTACCTGCTCGGCCCGCTCGCCAACTTCGTCGCCGAGGAGCTGCACCTCTCGGCAACGCAGACGGGCTTCCTCGTCGCGACGCCGCTCCTCGGCGGATCGGTGCTCCGGATGGTGATGGGCACGCTCACCGATCGCCTCGGACCGCGGCGCACGGGGCTCCTCGGAATCGCGCTCACCTTCGTGCCGCTGGCGCTCGGCTGGCTCTTCGCCGATTCGCTGCCCCGGCTCTTCCTGATGGCGCTGCTGCTCGGCGTGCCGGGGGCGAGCTTCGCCGTGGCGCTGCCGCTCGCCTCGCGCTGGTACCCGCCGCGCTACCAGGGCCTCGTCATGGGGATCGCAGGCGCGGGCAACTCGGGCACCGTCCTCGCGTCGCTCTTCCTGCCGCGGCTCGCGACGGCGTGGGGCTGGCACGCGGCGATCGGCGTGATGGCGCTCCCGATGGCGGCGATCGGCCTCGTCTATTTCTTCTGCGCCAAGGACAGCCCGAACCAGCCGCCGCCGCAGCCGCTCCGCGAGTATGCGCCCGTGCTGCGCGAGCCGGACACGCTCTGGTTCTGCTTCTTCTACAGCATCACGTTCGGCGGCTTCGTCGGCCTTGCGAGCTTCCTGGGCGTCTTCTTCCACGCCCAGTACGGGCTCGACAAGGTGGCGGCGGGGGACATGACGGCGATCTGCGTCTTCGCCGGCAGCTTCATGCGGCCGGTCGGCGGCGCGCTCGCCGATCGCTTCGGCGGGAGCCGCGTGCTGACGCTCCTCTACGGCGCGGTCGGCTGTCTCCTCCTCGGCATCGCGACGCTACCGCCGCTCTGGGCCGCGACGTCCCTCTTCACGGTCACGATGGGGCTCCTCGGCGCCGGCAACGGCTCGGTGTTCCAGCTGGTGCCGCTGCGCTTCCGCCGCCAGCTCGGCGTCGTCACCGGGCTCGTCGGCGCCGCCGGCGGCCTCGGCGGCTTCTTCCTGCCGTCGCTCTTGGGCCTGCTCCGCGATCGCACCGGCACGTACTCGAGCGGGCTCGTGCTGCTCGCGGTCGTGTGCGCGGCGGGCATGGCGTCGATCCTCTTCGTCGGACGCACGTGGCGGCTCGCCTGGGCCATCCATCGCGGCGCGCCGGTCGCAGAGGGCAGCCGGGGATGAGCCTCGGCATCGTGTACCTGATCGGCGCCGGGCCGGGCGACCCGGAGCTGCTCACGCTCCGGGCGGCGCGGGTGCTCGGCCGTTGCGACGTCGTGCTGCTGGACGCGCTCGTGCACCCGGACGTGCTGCGACACTGCCGCCGCGACGTCGAGGTTCTTCGGGTGGGTAAGCGTGCAGGGAGGGCGTCCGCGTCGCAGGCACGGATCGAGCGGCTGATGATCGATCGAGCGATGCGGGGCGCGGTCGTGGGACGCGTCAAAGGCGGCGACCCCTTCGTCTTCGGCCGCGGCGGCGAGGAGATGGCGGCGCTCCGCGCGGGCGGCATCCGCGTCGAGGTAGTGAGCGGTGTCACGGCCGGCGTCGGCGTGCCGGCGGCGCTCGGCATTCCGCTCACGCACCGCGATCTCGCGCACGGCGTGACGCTCGTCACCGGCCACACGTGCCGCGGCGGCGGCGAGCCCGACTGGCGCGCCCTCGCACGGAGCGGCACGACGCTCGTCGTGTACATGGGGGTCGGCAACCTGCCGCGCATCGCGGCGGCGCTCGTCGCGGGCGGCCTCTCGGCGGACACGCCGGCCGCCGTGATCGAGCAGGGGACGCTGCCCGCGCAGCGCCAGGTGATCACGCGGCTCGGTCGCCTGGCGGCCGACGTCGCGGCGGGCGGCATCGCGAGCCCGGCGCTCGTCGTCATCGGCGACGTCGTGCGGCTCGCGAATGAAGGTGTGGAATTGACTCGCCGTCGCAGGGCGGCGTAACCGCGAGCGCAGCTCGCTGATGCCGTCGCTCCTCACGCTGTCGGCGAGGTGTAAGGCAGGCGAGTCCGTCTCGACACAGCTGCGCCGCGAGGCTACGTCCTCGGCCCGGAGAGCGGTTGGGCCATCGGTGACGCGCATCGCGACTACGGCCACCCTGCTGCTCGCCGGCTGCCTGTCGCAGCCAGCGAC
>Ga0066708_10000525_pt1 | contig 10854 bp, 13 predicted proteins | sample GraSoiAngelo_157_FD_66504 | JGI IMG/M metagenome (GOLD analysis project Ga0066708, IMG submission 66504) | Grasslands soil microbial communities from the Angelo Coastal Reserve, California, USA - 14_1009_16_20cm | ecosystem: Environmental > Terrestrial > Soil > Grasslands | place: USA...
GGCAGGGGAGCCGCAGGTGGTGCTGGAGATCACCCGCTATCTCCATCCGGGAGCGAACAAGGTGCTGTTCGCGGCCACCAAGCGCGCCGAGGCGGGGCGCAAGAGCGCCTCGCCGGCGAGTTTCCTAAAAATGGTGGTGGGCGAGGGAGACTCCGGAGGGAACACGGTGACCATCGACAATCCGCTGATCGAGTCGAAGCGCACGGCGACGGAAACCGAAAACGTGAACGAAGAGTTCACCATCCAGGGCCGCTGATGCTGCAGGAAGATCCGAAGCGCACGCACGTTCCCTCCGAGCCGCAGCTGATCGTCGCTCTCTACATAGCGACGAACCAGCCGATGGTCCAGCCGGTGGGCCGTGCCGCGCAGGCGGCGCAGGGCGCAGTGGTGGCGGTCCGGGAAGGAGCGATCTTCCACGTGATGGTGGCGCTGACGCTGGCGGAAAGTGGCGAGAACGTCATCTACTCCGCGCCTCCGGTGGAGCAGCGGGACGTGCAGCAGGCGCTGGAAGAGGCGCTGAACTTCGCCGAGAGCATGGGGTTCATCCTCGACGGCACCGGCTGGGCGAATCTCGACGATGCCCACCGAGCGGAGCTGCTCGAGCGCACTCCAGCATTCTGGCCGCCCGCCGACGTGGAGGAGGCGGCGGGGCCCGCCGACGTGGAGGAGGAGGCGGCCGAGAGGCCGAAGACCGACGATCCGATGCAGGCGGTGGCGCGGCTCTTCGCGGCCTTCGCGCTGCTGCTCTTCGCTTCCTGCTCGGGGATGTCCGCCGAGCAGCGCGCGCAGGCCGCCGAGATCCACCAGCAGCTCGGCGACAATCTTCTCTACCAGGGGGACGCGCAGGGCGCGATCAAGGAGTACATGCAATCGCTCGACCTCGACGAGACGCCGGAGGCGCACAACGGTCTCGGCCTCATCTACTGGTACTCGCTCGGCCGGGGCGATGACGGGGCGAAGGAGTTCAAGCGCGCGCTGCAGATGCGGCCGGACTTCTCCGAGGCGATGACGAATCTGGGCGCGCTCTACATCTCCCGCAACCAGTTCACCGACGCCATCCCCTTGCTCGACAAGGCGGCGCGCGACCCGCTCTACAAGACCCGCACCGTCGCGCAGGCGAACCTCGGATGGGCGCTGTACAAGTCGGGACAGCCGGAGAAGGGGATCGGCGAGATCCGCGGCGCCTTGGCGGTGGCGCCGAAGTACTGCCTGGGATGGCGGCAGCTCGGGACCATCTATTCGGAACAGAGCAGGCTGGACGACGCGAGCAACGCGTTCGGGCGTTACGCCGAGGAATGTCCGGACGTCGGGGACGCGCACCTGCTCTTCGGCAAGGTGCTGGCGCGGCAGCAGCGGGCGAAGGAAGCGCGCGCCGAATTCGAGCGCTGCGCGATCCCCAAGCAGGAGCGGGACAAGCCGATCGCCTCCGAGTGTGCGCGCTTCCTCAAGGAGCTCGGGACGCCCTGAGGCCGGCGATGGTAGATTCCCGGCGCATGGAAATCCTCTTGATGCTGGAGCGGACGCCCGCGATCGTCGCGGGGATCGCGGCGCAAGTGCCGGAGTCGCTCGTGCGCGTGCGCAGCGGCCCTTTCGCGTTGGTCGAGCATGTCTGGCACCTGGGAGACCTGGAACGCGAGGGGTTCTGCGAGCGCATCCGCAGGCTGCTCTCGGAGGAAGATCCGTTCCTCCCTGACTTCGATGGCGAGCGCGCCGCCCGTGAGCGGGAGTACGTGAAATTGGATCTGGCCGCGGCGCTCGCCGCGTTTGCGGCTGCACGGGAGGAGACGTTGCGGCTCCTTCGCGGAATCTCCGGTGACCAGTGGGCGCGCCGTGGCCGGCAGGAGGGCGTAGGGCCGGTCGCGCTCGCCGAGCTGCCGCGCCGGATCCTCGATCACGACCTCGCCCACCTGAACGAGATCGCCGACCTGCTCGCGGACTTGATGCCTGCTCATCCGATGATCGCTGGGCTTCGGGCGCTTGCGGCGGGCGGACCCCGCAGCTCCAGGGCGGCCTGATCGGTGGACCTGCGCGCGCACTGCGTCGACGCCTTGGTGCTCCGCGCCATCCCCTACGGCGAGGCGGACGCGGTGGTCCACCTCCTGGTCCGCGGGCGCGGGCGCATCTCCGCTTTCGCGCGCGGAGCGCGCAGCTCGCGCAAGCGGTTCGGGGGAGCGCTGGAGCCGTTCCAGCGCGTCGAGGCGCTGGTGGCGGAACGGGAAGGGCAGGAGCTCTGGGCGCTGCGCGAGGCGCGGGTGGTGGAAGGGCACGCGCGCCTGCGCGAGGACCTGCACCGCATCGCGCATGCGGGGTACGCGGCCGAGCTGATCCACGATCTGACGCGGGCCGGGCAGCCCGCGGACGGTCTGTTCGCGCTTTTGGAGGAATTCCTCACCCGCCTGGAAGCCGGCGCGGCTACCAGCGCGCGGCTGAGGGCGCTGGAGCTGCTCGCGCTGGAGGCGGCCGGCTTTGCCCCGGAGCTTTCGGCCTGCGCGCGATGCGGCTCGGAAGTGCCGCAGGGCCGCGCCGGATTCGATCCGGACGCGGGCGGCGTGATCTGCGAGAGGTGCACGCAGCTCGGGACGTCGCTGGTGCTCTCGCATGGCGCGCGCGCGGCGCTGCGGCAGCTGCGGACGGGCGGCCTGTCCGCGGCAGACGCGCCGGCGTCCGCCGACGGCTCCGGCCGTCCAGCCGACGCGCGCGCCTTCGAAGACGCCTGCGCCCAAGCGCAGCGGCCGCTGCGGGTGTTCCTGCAGCACCACATCGGCCGGGCGCTGCGCAGCAGCGAATTCCTGGCCCAGGTCGGCGCGCCTCAGTAGTCGCTTGGCCCCAATGCCATCGCCTTCCAGAGCCTGATCGCCGCGTCCGCCGGATCCGCCGCGCCCAGCACGCTGCGGATGCAGGCGACGCCGCGGGCGCCGGCTTCGAGGCAGCGGAAGGCATTGCTCTCGTTCACCCCTCCGAGCGCAAGCACCGGGATCGGGGCGGCGCGACAAGCGCGCGCCAGCGCCGCTTCCCCTTGCGCCGTCTTTCCCGGCGTGTCGTAGACGGACCCGAACACGGCGAAGTCGGCGCCCTCCCGGGACGCGCCTGCGACGTCCTCCGCGGAGTGGGCGCTGATCCCGACCACGCGCAGACCGAGGGCGCGCGCATCGGCGACCGGCAGGCCGGGGGCCGGGAGGTGCACGCCATCGGCTCCGGATGCTAGCGCGACGTCGGCGCGATCGTTGATCAAAAGCGGCGCTGCGAACCCCGTGCAGACGTCGCGCAGCGCGCGGGCCCGTTCGAGCAGCTCCCGGGCGGAGAGATCCAGCTGGCGCAGCTGCACGCCGGCGGAGCCGCGGGGAAGGACGGCGAGCGCCGCCTCGACGGCCCGGACCGGATCGCCCGAGGGCGGCGTGATCAGGTACAGCCGGATCACGCCGCCCCGATCACTCCGGCGAGCGGGCTCGACGCGCTCCCGTAGAGCTTCTTCGGGATGCGACCGGCGAGATAGGCCAGCCGGCCGGCTTCCGTCGCCAGCTTGATCGCGCTCGCCATCCCCACCGGGTCCTTCGCGCCGGCGATGGCGGTATTCACCAGCAGTCCGGACACGCCCAGCTCCATGCACAGCGCGCAATCGGACGCCGTGCCCACGCCGGCATCGACGATCACCGGGACCTTCGCCTGGTCGAGGATCATCTGCAGCGAGTACGGATTGCGCAGCCCGAGCCCGCTGCCGATGGGCGCGCCGAGCGGCATCACCGCGGCGCAGCCGGCGTCCTCCAGCTTCTTCGCGGCGACCGGGTCGTCGTTGGTGTAGGGAAGCACGCGAAATCCCTCGGCGACGAGCTGCCTCGCCGCCTTGACGGTTTCCTCCACGTCCGGCAGCAGCGTCTTCGGGTCGGAGAGGACTTCCAGCTTCACCAGCGGATTCTCGCCGCCGAGTTGCAGCTCCCGCGCCAGCCGGCAGGTGCGCACGGCTTCGTCGGCGGTGTAGCAGCCGGCGGTGTTCGGCAGGAGCACCATCTCCTTCGGGATCCAGTGCAGCAGCGAGGCCTCTCCCTTCGCCTGCAGATCGAGCCTGCGCACCGCGACGGTCACCATCTGCGCGCCGCTCGCTTCCAGCGCCGCCTTCATGGTGGGGAAGTCCTTGTACTTGCCGGTCCCCACCACCAGCCGCGAATTGAATCGATGCCCGCCCAGAACCAGCTCGTCCATTGCTCAGCCTCCACCCACGAAGGTGACGATCTCCAGCACGTCGCCCGGCGCGAGCCTCTGCTCGCCGTGCCGCGCCTTCTTCACCACTTCGCCGTTGCGCTCGACCGCCACGCGGTCGCCCCGCACGCCGAGGTGCTGCAGGAGCGCCGCCACGGTGAGGCCCTCGGGCAGCTCCACGGGCTCGCCGTTGACCGTCGCACGCATCACGGGGCGGTGATAGGCCCGAGGCGGGACAGGGTCAAGCGGCCTTGTCTCGCTGCGGGCGATGCGCGAGACTCCGCTCTCACCCGACCGGAGCGTCCGCCTTTGGACAACACGCACCTGCTGCGGCAGGTCACGATCTTCCAGGCCCTGCCGCAGGACACCATCGCCGATCTGGCGAAGCGCGTCTGGCACAAGCAGGCCGATGCGGGCTCGGTCATCGTCAGCCAGGAGGAGGCCGGCGACGCCCTGTTCGTCATCGCCAAGGGCAAGGTCAAGGTCGTCCTCTATGGCGAGACCGGCCGCGAGATCATCCTCAGCATCCTAGGAGCGGGGGACTTCTTCGGCGAGATGGCGCTGCTCGACCGCCAGCCGCGCTCGGCGAACGTGGTCGCGGTGGAGAGCTCGGAGCTGCTCGGGCTCGATCGCGAGGCGTTCCAGACGCATCTCACCTCGCATCCCTCGACCGCCATGGCCATCCTGGCCGAGATGTCCCGCAGGCTGCGCCACGCGGACGAGGTGATCGGCAATCTCGCGCTCCTCGACGTCTACGCCCGGGTCGCTCGCATCATCCGGGACCTTGCCCAGAAGGAGGGGGAGCCGGCGGACGGCGGCCTGCTGATCAAGGAGCGGCCGACGCAGCAGGAGATCGCGGGGCTGATCGGAACTTCCCGCGAGACGGTCTCGCGCGCGCTGAACGACTTCACCCGTCGCGGGCTGCTGCAGATGCAGGGAAAGAAGATCCTGGTCCGCTGGGGGTTCTTGCAGAAGGTGGAGGACGCGGCGTAGAAAACCGCCCTCGCATGTATCGCGTCAGCAAGCAGCTCTGGTTCTGCGCCGCGCACCAGGTGCGCCTCTCGGAGACACAATGCGAGGCGCTGCACGGCCACAACTACCGGGTCCTGGTGCACGCGGAGGCGAAGGAGCTGGACCGCACCAGCTACGTGCTGGATTTCGCCGAGCTGAAAAAGGCGGCGGTGGAGATCTGCGGCCGGTTCGATCACCTGAACATCAATGACGTCGAGCCGTTCCGCGAGGGAGAGCGCAACCCCTCCGCCGAGGAGCTCGCCCGGTATCTGTGCGAGCAGCTCGGGCGGCGCTTCGACGACGATCGCGTCCGCATCTGCAAGGTCGAAGTGTGGGAGACGGACAACAACCGCGCGGAGTACGTCCCGTGAAGAACGGAGTCGGCCGCGAGCACGCGGCGTTTACGCCCTGGTTCTGGAGCTACCGGCTGGCGGCCAAGATCGAGGCGGTCGTGGTGATATGCGTCATCGCCGGCGTGGTGGCGATCCTGGCGCTGCTGTTCCGGATGCCCGGCCCGCTCGTCGTCCACCTGCAGGACGACAAGAAGGAAGCGGTGATGGGGGCCCGCGTCCGCTGCACCTCGCCGGACCGGCAGAGCTCGCATGCGGGAAACACCGACGTATTCGGAGAGGCGAAGTGGCCCGGGCTCGCGCGCGGGCCTTGGACCTGCGAGGTCGCGCCGCCCGAGCGCTTCCACGCGGCGGTGCAGACCGGCATCGTCACCGTGGTGCCCCGCAGGCCCGCGATGTGGACCACGGTGGTCGAGCGGCCTGCCCGCATCCTGGTCCAGGTGGTCCGGCCACAGGGCCAGCCGCGCGCCAAGGTCGCCGTGCGCGCGGTCTGCGGCGCGGAGACCTGGGAGGCGCGGGCGGGGCTCGTCGATGGCCTCGCGACCCTGTTCGTGCCTCACGGAAAGGCATGCCGCGCCGGGCTGGTCCGGCCGGAGCTTCCCGGAGACGGACCGGTCACCCAGGCGCGGCTCGACTGCTCCATCGCTCCCTGCACCGACGAGATCCTCGGAGGCGTGGGCGAGACGACCAACGCCGTCCTCAGGCCCAGCGCCGAGCAGTGGGCAGCAGTGCGGCCTCCGCCGGAGCCGGACAACTCAGCGGAAGCGGCTCGGTGACCTATCTGCCTTGGTAGATGTCCATCACCTGCCGCAGGAGCTGGATCGCTTCCTCGCGCGGGCGCTGGAACGCGTTGCGGCCCATGATCGACCCGAACGCGCCGCCATCGCGAAGTCCCCGGACCTCGGTCAGGATCTCCTCGGTGCTCTTCGCCTCGCCGCCGGAGAAGATGACGATGCGCTTGCCGTTGAAGCAGCTCTGCACCACGTGCCGCGCCCGGTCCGCGAGCGTCTTCCAGGGGATGTTGTACTTCTCGAAGACCTTCTGCGCTTCGGGCTGGTAGATGAAATCGGCCGGAGGCTTCACCTTGACGACGTGTGAGCCGAGCTGGCAGGCGATCTGCGCCGCGTAGCCAGCGACGTCAACGGCGGTCTCGCCTTTCTTGTCGGTGATGCCTTCGCCACGCGGGTACGACCAGGTCACCACCGCCAGACCGTGCGCCTTGGCTTCCTCAGCGAGGGCCCTGAGGTTTTCGTACTGATGATTCCGTGCCGCCGAACCGGGATAGATGGTGTAGCCGATCGCCGCGCATCCGAGCCGGACGGCGTCCTTCACCGACCCGGTGACGGCGCTCTCGGCCGAATGGCCCTTGCTCAGGGTATCGCTGTTGTTGAGCTTGAGGATCAGCGGAATCTGGCCCGCGTACTTTCCCGCGACGGCCTCGATGAACCCGAGCGGGGCGGCGTAGGCGTTGCACCCCGAATCGATCGCCAGCTGGACGTGGTACTCGGGGTCATAGCCGGGCGGGTTCGGCGCGAACGAGCGCGCTGGCCCGTGCTCGAACCCCTGGTCCACGGGCAGGATCACCAGCTTGCCGGTTCCCGCCAGACGGCCATGCATGAGCAGCCGGTAGAGGTTGGCGAGGGTGCCTGGGTTGTCCGACGGGTACCAGCTGAGGATTTCGCGCACGCGAGACGTCGTTTCCATCTAGGTTCTCCTTGGAGGGGAGGGAGGCTAGAACGGGGGCGGAGCGCTTTCAAGGAAACTCGCGAAGGGACGTGTAAAACGCTACCGCAGGAACAGGTCCGCTTCCTCGGCGAGCGCCGCGAGCTTCTCTCGCGAGGCCCACTCCGGCGTGAGCTGCACCTTGGCTCCCACCACCACCCCTCGATCGCGCAGCACCTGGACGGCGTTCTCCAGCGTCGGCCTGGTGAGCGCCTCGAGGCGCAGGATCCGTCCAGCTAGATAAGCGGCCCGGCCTCGGTCGAGCGTCTGCCGCATCCACTCGCGCGCCCCCATCGGGCCGGTGAGCAGCAGGCGCAGTCCGTCCGATGCCACCCAGGCGCCCTCGCCGAAGGGCCGCAGAAGCTCCGCCAGCAGCGACAGCATCCGCAGACCGCGCGCAACCGGCTGGACGGCGTCGCCGGCGCGCTCGACCAGGCCCCAGCGCAGCAGGAGGGCAAATGTCTCGTCCACCGTCGATTCCAGACTCTTGCCCGGAGGGAAGATGAACTCGTACTTGACCAGGCGGGAGACGTCCCTCGCGCGCCGCAAGAGCTCCGCATGCGGCGCCGCCTGGCCTCGGAACGAGCGCAGGGCCGCCGACAGGATCGCCGGCGCGACCAGGAAATGCAGGATGCCGTTCTTGTGGTAGTCGAGCGCGATCCGCCGTTCCTCCGGAACGGCGTAGAAGCGCTCGCCGCCGGCTTCGTGCCGCTTGAGGGTGCCGTCGGCGCTGAGAGATTCCACCGCATTCGCGACCAGCGGCCGGATGGGCCCCGCACCTCCATGCGCTCCACCGTCGAGGGCCGCGGTGTTGAGGAATTCGGCTCGATCGAGGATCTCCGTCTCGCTGAGCGCCCGGCGGTCGTGGCTCAACAGCACCGCGGCGGCGAGCCCGGTCGGGGCGAGCGGGGCAGCGGCGTTGATCCCTGCGGCGATGCGCAGCCCCAGGTGCTGCACCAGCTTCTTCTTCTCGTCGGCGGTGGCCGTCTCCGGGTCGACGCCGCGCTCGCGGAACAGCTGGGCGAGGGAGATCGGCTCTCCGGCCCGGATTGTGATCCGGCCATAACGGCGGCGCAGGATCCGCGTGGCCGAGAGCAGGGCTTTTGCACTCTCCTTCTGCTTCTCGCCGCCGAGCAGCTCGTGCTGGTAGCTGCGGGCCTCGACGATCCTCTCGTAGGAAAGGCTGACAGGCGCGAAGTAGGCATCCGGCTTCACCCCCGTGAGCCAGGCGTCTACCTCGAGCGTGAGCATGCCGAACTTGGGCGAAAGCAGCTTGCCGGTCCGCGAGCGCCCGCCCTCGATGAAGAACTCCTGCGTGAATCCGTCCTGCAGCAAGCGCTTCACGTAGGCGCCCATCGTCGCCGAGTAGATGCGGTCTCCGCGGAAGGTGCGGCGGATGAAGAAGGCGCCGCCGGCGCGCAGCAGCCGCCCGACGGGCCAGAAGTTCAGGTTGTCGCCCGCGGCGACGTGCGGCGGCTGCAGGCCGTAGTCGTCGCAGATCATCGAGAGGATCATGTAGTCGATGTGCGACTTGTGGCACGGGCAGAGGATCAGCGGCCCCTTCTTGCTCGCCTCGACCAGCCGCTTCATCCCGCCCTCGTCGACGTCCACGCCGTCGTAGATGCGGTGGAACACGAAGTCGAGCAGCCGCTTGAGCAGGTCGACGACCAGCGGGTTGTAGCGGGCGGCGATCTCCCGCAGGTCCTTGCGCGCCTCCTTCTCCACGCTGCCGTCAGCCCGGCCACGCTCGCGAGCGATCTCGGCGAGGGCCCTCCGCAGCTGCAGGTCGCGCAGCGTCTCATCGATCACCCGGTCGGCCGACTTGAGCGGCGGCCCGGTCACCACCCGTATCTCGCGCGCCAGATGATGGTGCAGCCAGCCGCGCACCCGCCGGGCCACGCGCGCCGGCTCGGCGCCGGCATTCATCGCGTTCACGTCCGCGAGCGAGACTGGCTCGCCGACTTTAACGTAGCTGCTTCTGCGGTTCAGCAGGTAGCCGAGGAAGGTGCGGATGGCACCCGGCTCCTCAGGGTCGCCGAAGAGGACATCGCGCCATGATCCCCCGAGCTTCTTCGGACGCTTGCGCGAGAGGAACGTGAGCGGCACCAGCGCGATCGGCCGCGGCTGCGTCCGTTGCAGCTCGATGAGCGCTGGAAAGGGATCGGGCAGCGTGGTCACCGCGGATGGCAGCGTGCGCGGAGCGCGCAGGAACACCATCGCCGCCTCGCCGCGGCGCACGGCTTCGAGGACGTTCGCAACCTCTCCGCCCTGCCGGGCGCGCACTTGCCGGCCGCCGAGATACCAGCGCGCGAACGGGCCGAAGATCCGGGACCCGAGCCCGGTGGCTGCGCGCGCCAGCGGCAAGGCGAGCTTGGAGAACGTCCAATTGAAGAAGAGCAGGGGGAGCAGCGAGCTCGAGCGCAGGACGTAGACGAGCGTGGCCTCCTCGCTCAGCTTCTGCAGGGGCGCGACGGCGTCGGCGGGAAAGGGCACGGGATCGAACAGCTTGTGCAAGAGCCAGCGCGCGAAGGGGCCGTAGTGCCCGGGCCGGCGCGCGGAGAGCGCCTGGGCCGCGGGGACGAGCTGCGTGCCGGGCGCGGAGTCGGCCATTGAGAGGCACTGTAGCCGAGTCGGCGGGGACGTGAAGTCTTCAGCCCGAGCGCAGGCGCGTAAGGATCCGTCCCCTGTTGGAGGTTCGCACTCAGGCGCTAAGCCGCATTCGGCGGCCGCGATTAGTGACGGGCCGCCGACCGACGGTGCGCGTCGCTGTTCTCCTCGTGGATCAGGCCCTCGACCTTCTTCTGCAGATCCGGAGTCACCTTCATCTGGTGCGCATTCTCCGCGTGCTTGGCGACCTGCTTGAGGATCTCCTCGTTGTTCTCTCCCCGGGCCACGAAATCGCAGTTCGCTCCTACGTCACGGCAGTGGAAGTCCTTCATGGCGGTGCTCCCGGCGCAACGGCGCCACCGTCCCGATATGCCCGAGGGCCGTCAAAGGCCAGTGGCGAAGGGTCAGCGCGTCGAGCAGCCGGCCGAGCCGCCCAGTGTCGCCAGCTCGGCTACCGCCTTGCCGGGCTCGCTGGCGAGGGCACGGGCGAGATGCTCGAGCCGGCTCGCCGCCCCGGGCGTGGCGCGGAGCCAGGCGATGCAGGCGGAGCCGCCCGATCGCTCCAGCTTCTCCGTCGCGCCGCGGGCCTCGCGCACTTCGCTCAGCCAGAGATCTCCCACGGCGCGCTCGAGCGCGTCGAGCAGGCCCCGCCGCTCGGCGAGCTGGCCGGCGACGTCCAGCTCCGCTTCTTCCTCGCTTAGACCGTCGTCCTGGGCGCGGGTGCAGAGCGCGTCGAAAAGGGCGGAATCCCCGCCGAGCTCGGCGCGCACCCACGTCACCAGGAACGCCGGATCGAGCTGCGCGGCCATCAGCGCGGATTGTACTGGACGTCGTACGTGGTGGTGTCGTCCGCCCGGATTTCTACCTCGGCCTCGCGTTCGCCGAGGCGCTCGTGCCAGATCTTGATCCGGTGTCTGCCGGGGGGCAGGTCGGCGATGCCGTACCTCCCGTCCTCGCCGGTGACCGCGAA
>Ga0066708_10000526_pt1 | contig 10852 bp, 9 predicted proteins | sample GraSoiAngelo_157_FD_66504 | JGI IMG/M metagenome (GOLD analysis project Ga0066708, IMG submission 66504) | Grasslands soil microbial communities from the Angelo Coastal Reserve, California, USA - 14_1009_16_20cm | ecosystem: Environmental > Terrestrial > Soil > Grasslands | place: USA...
AAAGACGTGCGGCTCATCCTCCACGCCGGCGACGTCACGGCGGCCGCAACGCTGGAGGCGCTGGCGCGGATCGCCCCGGTCGAGGCGGTGCGGGGAGACCACGACCGCGGGCTGGAATCGCTGCCGCCAACCCGCGAACTCTTCGTCGAGGGCAAGCGGATCATGCTCGTTCACGGCCACAGGTCGCCTTGGCTCGAAGAGCCGCTGACGCTGCTGTGGACGCTGAGCCTCGGTTACTTTCACCCGCACGGCGGGCTGCCACGAAGCCTGCGGCGCCGGTTTCCGGATGCGGACGTGATCGTCTACGGCCACACGCATCGGCCTCACATGCGGCGAGTCGATGGCGTCCTGCTGTTCAACCCGGGCGGGGTCCATCAATGGAATCCAGCCACCGCGAAACGGCGGCTGGCGGAAAAACCGGGATGGTTCGAGTGGTGCTGGCTGCAGGTCGCCCGACACCTGCGCCGAACCGAGGCGCCGTCGATCGGCATCCTCGAGCTCGACCCGGACGGGATTCAGCCGAGGATCATCGAGCTTTAGAGTCTCTGGGTGCACGCGGCCCTGGGGTACGAGCGGCGCCCGGGATTCGTCGAGCACCACAAGCGGGTAACAAATAAGGGTGCCTAAAACCAAGGACTTCTACGAGGTGCTCGGCGTGCCGCGGACGGCCACGCAGAAGGAGATCTCGTCCGCCTTCCGCAAGCTCGCCCGCAAGTACCATCCCGACCTGAACGCGGGCGACAGGCAGGCCGAGGCGCGCTTCAAGGAGCTCTCCGAAGCCCACGAGGTGCTCTCGGACACCAAGAAGAGAAGGCTTTACGACGAGTTCGGGCAGAACTGGGCGGCGGCTCAGGCGGCCGGGGCCGAACCTGGCGCCTCGCGTGGGCCCGGCGGCCGCCCGGATGCGGGGCAGAGGGTCGAGTACCGGACAGTCACGCCCGAGGATATGGAGGATCTCTTTGGCGAGGGCGGCGGATTCGGCGACATCTTCGGCTCGATCTTCGGCAACGCCCGCGGGCGCCCGCGCCAGCAGCCGCCCCAACGGCCGATTGATGTGGAGGCTCCCATCACCGTCAGCCTCGCCGAGGTCTATGGCGGCACGAGCCGCACTGTGGAGCTGCCAGGCGGGCGCCGGGTCGAGGTCAAAGTCCCCGCCGGGGTCAAAGAGGGGACGGTTCTCCGCGTGCCCGGGCTGAGGGCAACGGTGCAGGTGGCGCCGGATCCGATCTTCACGCGCGAGGGCAAGGATGTCCGCGTCGTGGTCCCCGTCCCGCTTCATGTCGCGCTGAGCGGCGGCGAGGTGGCGGCGCCGACGCTCAAAGGCGGCCAGGTCAAGTTCAAGGTGCCGCCGGAGACGCAGAACGGGACCAAGATCCGCCTCCGCGGCCTGGGCATGCCCGACCCGAAGGGCGGCCCGCCGGGCGATATGTACGCGGAGGTGCGCGTCCAGCTGCCGGTCCCGATGGACGAGCGGACGCGCAAGTGGGCGGCAGAGCAACCGATCTGATCGCGTCGCTGCGCACGCGCCGCTGGCTGCTGCCGCTGGTCTTCATCTCCGGCATGGCTTCGTTGGGGGTCGAGTTCGGCGCGGCGCGGCTGCTGGCGCCGTACTTCGGTACGAGCCTTTATGTATGGGGCGTCCTGATCGGCCTCATCCTCATCTATCTCTCGGCCGGCTATGTCATCGGCGGCCGTCTTGCCGATCGGCACCCGCGCGACGAGGTCCTGTACCAGATCACGGCGTGGGCGGGACTGTGGATCGGGATCATCCCGCTGGTCAGCTATCCGATCCTGCTGATGTCGCAGCAGGGTTTCAAAGAGCTGAGCGTCGGCCTGGTCGCGGGGACGCTGCTCGCTGTCGTGCTGCTTTTCGCCGCCCCTGTGATCCTGCTCGGCTGCGTCAGCCCCTTCGCGATCCGCCTGCTGCTGCGCGACGTCGAGACCGGGGGCAACACTGCGGGACGCGTCTATGCGCTGTCGACCGCGGGCAGCATTCTCGGCACCTTTCTGCCTGTCTTCTGGTTCATCCCGAGCTACGGCACGCGGCCGACGCTCGAGGGATTCGGTCTCGCGCTGGTCGGGATCTCGATCGCCGGCCTGTGGCCGCGCCGCCGGCTCTATGCCTCCTTCGCAGCTGCCGTGATCATCGCCTGGATCTTTCTGCCGTCAGGGATCAAGCCACCCCAGGTCGGTCAGCTTCTGTACGAGAAGGAGTCCGCGTATCACTACATCCAGGTGGTGCAGGACGGATCGAAGACCGAGCTGATCCTGAATGAGGGAGAGGCCATCCACTCCATCTACGACTCCCAGAGCCTGCAGACAGGAGGCCCGTGGGACTACATGGTGGTCGCGGATTCGTTTCGTCCGACCCAAGGTGCCGAGGTCACCCCCAGGGACGTCGCGATCCTCGGCCTGGCGGGCGGCACCGCGGCTCGACAGTACACCGCTGCGTTCGGCACGGGCGTGCAGATCACCGGAGTCGAGATCGACCCTGACATCCTCGACGTCGCGCGTCGGTATTTCCACCTGGACGAGCCCAATGTTCACCCGGTGGTCGGAGATGCGCGTTACTGGCTCAACACGCAGGCGCGCCAGTACGACGTGGTCGTGATGGATGCCTACCGCCAACCCTACATTCCGTTCCATCTCACGACGCGCGAGTTCTTCAGCGAGGTCCGCGATCATCTGCGACCGGGGGGCGTGGCGGTCGTCAACGCCGGGCGCACCGCGACCGACTACCGGCTCGTCGACGCCATCGCGAGCACGATGGCGGCGGTGTATCCAAGCGTTTTTCTCGTCGATGTGCCGGCGTTCAACAACACGCTGGTCTACGGAACCACGAACCTGGTCACGCTCGACGACGTGCGCCACAACCTTGGCCTTGTCTCGGAGCCGTTCGCGGGGAGTGTTGCGCAGAGCGTTCTCAACGAAGGCGACCTGCGCGTGTCGCCGTATCACGACCAGGTCTTCACCGACGACCTGGCGCCGGTCGAGCGCCTGATCGACGAGATCATCTTCGGCTACGTAACGGGTCGGTGAAGCGGTTAGCGCTGCTCGGGGTGCAGAGCTCCCTTGACTTGCTCGCCGGCGAGCGACTGGTCCCCCTCCAGGCAGAGCAGCCGGACGCGGCCGGTGGCAACGATGCGGTCTTCCTCGTCGATCACCCTGGCTTCCCACACCTGGGTGCGCTGTCCACGCGTGATCGGGGTGGAGATCGCGCGCAGCTTGATGCCGGTTCTCACGGCGCGGATGAAGCTGGTGTTGTTCTCGAGCCCGACCACGTGCTGCCCCCGCGGCAGCGCGAACAGCGCCGCGCCGATCGAGGCAAGGGATTCGATCAAGCCGCAGTGCACACCGCCGTGCACGATGCCGTAACCCTGAAGGTGCTCGGTCCCGGTCACGAGCTCGGCGCGGACCTCGTCTTTGGTCGCCAGCGTGATCGTGACCCCCATCGCCTGCAGCCAGCCCTCAGGCATCTCGTTCAGGCGAGCGGAATAGTCTTCGGCCACGACTGTGAATCGTAGTCGTGGACAAAAACTAAGGGCCGGACGGCCCGGCCCTTAGCGTCTACGTTCGCAGTGCTACCGCCTCCGACTCCAGGAGCCGGATTCGGATTGGAAGCTCTAGAGGCTAGAAGCTGCCTTCCTCCCGAGCTCCCGGCTGGCAAACGAGGCGGCTGGCACCACGACTCGGTTTATCCAAGCTTCGCCTCACCTCCTTGCCCCACGGGCGTTGAACTTCGGAGCAAATACTACCGAATAGACTTGTCGGTCGATGCCCCGCAGATATGTCGCGGTGTGCGGAGCCTCGGAGGCGACCCCATCGCAGCTGGATGCGGCGCTTGAGGTGGGCAGGCTCCTGGCCCGGCACGGCGCGGTCGTGATCAACGGAGGATTTGGCGGCGTGATGGGTGCGGCGAGCGAAGGCGCGGCGATCGAGGGCGGGGTGGTCGTCGGCATCCTGCCGGAAACGGACCGCGGCGGGGCCAACCCCCATCTCACGGTTGCGCTCGCGACGGGGCTGGGCCAGGCGCGCAACACCGTCATCGTCACCGCGGCTGACAGCATCATCGCGATCGGACATGGATGGGGCACGCTGAGCGAGATCGCGATCGCGCGCCGCCTGGGGCGCTCAGTGTTCGGGCTCGACACGTGGGATGTGAAAGGACTGGAGGCGGTCGACACACCAGCTGAAGCGGTGAAGCGTGCCCTCGAAGACTAAGGGCGTCACAAGGCGAGTGGTCAAGAAGCCAGACGGCCGCTATCTCGTCTATTACGAGAAAACCAAGAAGTGAGCGAGCTGCGTTGGAATCCGCTGCTCGAGGAGTGGGTCACCGTCGCGCCCTGGCGGCAGGACCGCACCTATCACCCGCCGGCAGAGCACTGCCCGCTGTGTCCCACCAGACCGGGCGAGCCCGAGACGGAGATCCCCGAGCCGGACTACCACATCGTCGTTTTCGAGAACCGCTTCCCTTCCTACACCGGGGATCAGGGTCGGGCAGAGGTCGTCTGCTACACGCCGGACCACGACTCATCGCTGGGTGAGCAAAGCGTCGATCACATCCGCGACCTGATCGAGGTGTGGCGTGACCGCACCAGCGAGCTGGGCCGGTTGCCGAACGTGCGCTACGTCTACGTCTTCGAGAATCGCGGCGAGGAGATCGGGGTGACGCTCAGCCATCCACACGGCCAGATCTACGCCTACCCGTTCATCCCGCCCGTGATCCAGCGGGAGCTCGCGGCGGAGGCAAGACACACGCGCAAGACGGGACGGTGTCTCTACTGCGACGTCATCGAGGGCGAGGACAGCAATGTCCGCACCGTGCTTCGCGACGAGCGTTGGATCGCCTTCGTACCGCCCTTTGCGCGCTGGCCGTATGAGGTCCACCTCGCCCCGATCCAACACCGAGGCGGTCTCGCCGACCTCGATGAAAAGGACGATGAGTCGTTCGCAAGCAACCTGAAGGGACTGCTCCAGAAATACGACCGGCTCTTCGACAAGCCGCTCCCATACGTGATGGCGATGCATCAGAGGCCGCCAGGACGCGGAGGCCGGCATCACCACTTCCACGTCGAGTTCTATCCGCCCAACCGGACGCGAGACAAGCTGAAGTACCTGGCCGGCTCGGAGCTTGGCGCCGGGGCGTTCATCCTCGACGCGCGCGCCGAGGACACCGCCGCGGAGCTTCGTGCGATCTGAATGGAAGGGCCGCGCGCCCGGCCGGGTGAACCTGATCGGCGAGCACGTCGACTACCTCGGCGGGGTCGTCCTCCCGGCGGCTGTCGACCGCTTCACCGAAGTCTCAGGACATCCAGCGCCGGACTGGGCGATCGCGAGCGACGTCGCCGGCGGCATCGCCTATGTGCGGGCGATCGGCGAAGAGCTCGGCGTCGAGCCGCAGGCGGTGCGCGTCACCTCCCAGGTCCCGCCGAGCGCGGGGATCAGCTCCTCAGCGGCGCTCCTGGTCGCGCTCGCCGCGGGGTTGAACCCGGACATGGACGGCAAGGAGGCGGCGCTCGCGTGCCAGCGCGCGGAACAGAAGGCGACCGGCGTGCGGGTCGGCGTCATGGACCAGTTCGCCTCGGCGCTGGGCAGGCGGGGCTGCGCGCTGTTGCTCGATTGCGCGACGCTGGAGTACGAGGTGGTTCCATTTCCGGAAGAGGTGGCGGTCGCGGTGATCGACTCGGGCGAGCATCGCTCGCTCGCCTCGACGCCCTACAACCAGCGGCGGCGCGAGGCCGAGGCGGGCGATCCGAAACGGCGGCGCCACGTCGATTCCGAGGTCGCGCGTGTCCACGCTTTCGTTGAGGCGCTGCACGGCCGTGATTTCAGTCGCATGGGTGAGCTGCTGAAGCAGTCGCACCGGAGCCTGCGCGACGATTTCGAGGTTTCCACGCCCAACGTGGACGCGCTGGTGGAGCGGGCATGGTCCGCGCACGGCTGCTATGGCGCGCGCATCATGGGTGCGGGCTTTGGCGGCAGCATCCTCGCCCTGGTCGACGGACGCCAGACCGAATCCTTCGCCCGCTCCATGGCGCGTCCGATACTTTTCTGCTCCACTGCGGATGGCGCCTTTGTGAAAACGCAATGAGCGACTCGCTGTTCATGCCGCTGACGCAGCGCGCCGCGGGGCGGCGTGAGCTCACCGGATGGGAAGCGGTCTGGATGCCGCTCGGCGAAGGCGAGGCGGAGCGCCTGACCATCGGCCGCGGCGCCGGCTGGAAACCCATCGAGGTGCCGCGCCAGCTCGCGGCCACGGAGGGCCGCGAGTCGGTCTGGTATCGGACCGAGTTTCCGCGCCCAGACCATGCCGGCCGTGTCGTGCTGCGGATCGGCGGCGCTTTTCTCGCCACCAACGTGTGGCTGAACGGTCGGTTGCTCGGCTCGCATTACGGCTACTTCGCTCCGTTTGGCTTCGACCTCACGCCATACCTCAAGCCCGAGAACCTCCTCGTCATCTGCTGCGAGTCATCGGTCGAAACGCAGCCTGAAAAGAAGCGCCACATCATGGGCCTCTTCAACGACGGCGACCTCAAGCCGTACCCCGCGTCGGCCTACTCGAGCCTGTCCGAGCCCTACCGGTCCGAGGTTCCGCTCGGCCTGTGGCAGCCGGTCGGGCTCGAGTATGTGGGACCCATCGCGATCGATTGGCTCCGGCTCAAACCAGGCTTCGAAGGTGGCGACGGCAGACTCGAGGTCGAGGCCCGTCTGCGCAACCTCGATGGCCGCCAGATGGACGGTGAGGTCGAGCTGGTCGTGGCCGGGTCCGGCCGTGATGGGCTTCGCCTTCGGCGCGAGGTGCGGCTGGGCGGCGGCATGGAGCAGACCGTGACCATGCGGCTTGCGTTTCCCGATGCCAGGCGTTGGGAACCCTGGCGCCTCGGGCAGCAGCACGTTTATCACGCCGATCTCGTGGCCCGGGGTGCGGACGGGAGCGAGTCGTCGCGCATCGACGACGTGTTCGCATTTCGCGAGCTGTCATGGGATATCGGCCCGCGCCGCTGGAGCTTTGCGGTCAATGGGCGACCCATGTTTCTGCGCGGCGCGTGCTACGCGCCCGCATACCGGCTCGACGAGCTCAGGCCTGATGTCTTCGCGGCGGACCTCGCGACCGCAAAGAAGGCCAACATCGACGCTCTTCGCGTGGTCGCCAACGTGCTGCCGAGGGACTTCTATCGGCAGGCTGACGAAGCAGGCATGCTCGTCTTCCAGGACCTGCCGTTGACCGGCACGTACGTCTATCACGGCCGCAACGACGAGGCGCGATTCTTCGAGAACGCCGCTCGCGAACAGCAGGTGGAGATGGTCACGATGCTCCACAACCATCCGTCGATCGTGCTCTGGGTCGCGCATGACGAACCGCCCTGGCTGGCCACGAACTTCGAACTGGGCGACGTCCACGCCGTGCGCCAAAACCATTCAGTCGACCAGGACCTGAAGTCTTCTTTCGAACATCTCGACCCAAGCCGGCCCGCGATCGCGGCGTCGGGCGACGTCGACCTCCACCTCATGCTCGGCTGGTCCGACGGGTCGTGGCGCGATATAGGACGTGTCGAGCCGTTGATGGTGACGGCGTTCGGCGCCCAGTCCCTGCCGGACGTCGACTCGCCAGTTTGGGACGCGATCGGCAAGCGATGGCCAGTCGCCGACGATGAGCCGGCCTGGCGCCATGCGGGTTTTCAACCTGTCAACTGGGCCGAGCGTGGAGTGGGGCTGCCATCGGCGCACCAGGGTCTCGAGAGTTACGTCAAGGCGTCGCAGCTGTACCAGGCGCGGTTGGTCCGCTACGCGGCGGAACACCTGCGCACGCGGAAATTCGAATCGTGCTGGGGCGCCTTCGCGTATCACCTGGTGGACCCGTTCCCCGGGATCGGCTTCGGATTGCTGGATGGCGCACGCCGGCCGAAGCTTGCGCTGGCGGAGCTGGCGGCTGCCTTCAAGGCGACGCGCCTCATCATCGAACCACTGGATTTCGAGACGGCTCGGCCATTCGGCATCGCCCAGACACCGCACGCTCCTTTCGCGGCGCGTCTCGTGGTCGTGAACGACGACCCCGAGGTCACCGGCCGCGGCGTGGTGCGCTGGTCGGTGGTCAGGGAAAAGGCGTCCGGCCCACGCGGACTGGACCGCGTGCGAGATGCGGTGCAGAAGAAGTCCTACTCCGGCTCCATCGAGGTCGAGGTGCCGACTGCATTCGAACCCGCGGTCAGCGCCACCACACTCAGCCTGCCGCTGGCCGCGGAGGGCGAATACCGGCTCGAGGCATCGCTGACGCTCTCGGGCGAGGTGATCGACCGCACCGAGCTCCGGTTCGCCGTGACGTCGGCGCCGGCACCCGGCCGGCCTCGCCCGGAGATCCCACGCTACCTGGCCGAGCGGCTGGCGGATCTCGACAGCCTGCGGGCAGAGGGGCAGGGCTTCAGCTTTGCATTCGAGAACCGGACACGCCCCGCGGTGCTGTCCGGCATCACGGGCCTGCGGCTCGACGGAGTCCTGGTGACGGGCCACCAGCTACAGATCGAAACCAACGCCGGCCTGGGCCCGCTGCCCAAACGGCTCGACCTGCCGCTGGGCAGGCGGCTGGTCGTACACATCCTCAGCGGGGAACCCCTCGGAGCCGGCGCCCACTCCGTCGAGGCGGACATCACCGTGCCAGGCATCGCGTCCGGGCGCCTCGTGATCGAGAACGGCGCCAACCAGCATGGCGGAGCGTGAACGCGGTGGCATACTTCAGCACTGCAAAGTTTTGGGACCTGATTCATTGATCAACCGCCGCCATAGGCGAAAGGGAGGCTCCCCGCCGCATGCCAACTGAATACGAAGTGATCATCCTGGCGGTGGCGGCCTTGCTGACCGGCGGGCTCTATCTGATGACTCGCCGGCGACACAAGAAGAAGAAGTCGGCGCCGCCCGTCCGGCCCGCCGCGCCGACCAACCAGACCGCAGGCGTGGCCGCCACCTGGGCGCCCCCGACCCCCGCCCGTCCCGTGGCGCCGACCATGGTCGCGCCGCCGCCCGCGCCGGGCGGTTGGGGATCGCCGGCCTCGCCTGCCGTGACCTCGCCTTCGAGCCCCCCGTCCGCGTCTCCGAACTGGGGAGCACCGCCGGCGCCATCGCCCGCATGGGGCGCGGCTGCGGCCGCTCCTCCCCCTCCGGCCTCGGCGCCGGCATCGTCGCCCGCGCCTTCATGGGGCACGCCGCCGGCCTCGCCGCCCACGAGTGGCGCCCCGACGTGGGGCTCGCCCGCCCCCGCGGGCCCGCCGGCCTCCGCGCCCGCGCCGCCCGCTCCTTCGTGGGGGGCACCGCCCGCCGCGCCTGCCGCGCCAGCCGCGCCTGGGTGGAGCGCGCCGCCGCCCGCCGCGCCGGCTCCATCGTGGGGCGCGCCGGCCGGCGAACCCGCACGGCCCGCGGTTCCGACCGCCCCGTCGTGGAATCCACCCGCGGCTCCTGCCTGGGATCCGGCCGCCGCGGCGGCTCCCGCCGCCCCGGCCCCCGCGGCAAACGAATGGGGGCCGCCGCCCGCGGCCGCGCCGCCCTCGCCGCCGACCGTCGCCCCGTCGTGGGAGGGTCCCGCCGCTGCGCAGCCGGCGGCGCCTTCGTGGACAGAGTCGGCCGCGCCGGCCTGGGACATTCCCAAGAGCGACGCGCCGGCCGCTCCCGCGCCGCCGCCATGGAACCCGCCGGCGGCCCCCGCATGGTCGGCCCCGGCCGATGCCTCGGCCGTCCCGCCATCGACCGATGCGGACCTGGCGGCGGGCGCGCAATCCGCCCCGGAGCCACCGGGCGAGGCACCTATTCCCGAAGCCGAAGCCCCCGCTCCACCACCGTGGCAGCCGCCGTCGTCTGACGGCCGCGCCGACGTGGCCGCGACCATGGTCGCCCCGCCCCCGTCCGACACGACGGGCCGACTGCCGGGAGATGACCGCGAGCCGACGACGCTGATGCCGGCGTGGCAGCCGCCGCCTTCGGCACCTCCACCCGTGGCCGAGACGATGGCCATGCCCGCGCGGACGCAACCCCCGGCGGCAGGTGTGGCGGCCGGACCGCAGGCGGAGCTGGCGATCGAGTCGGGTCCCGACGCCGGGCACACCCACCGTGCGGGTGACCAAGCGCTGCGCCTGGGCCGGTCACCCGACAACGACGTGATCGTGCGCGACCCGGCGACGAGCGGGCACCACGCGCGACTGGAGCGTCGCGGCGATGAGTTCTGGGTGGTCGACCTCGGCAGCACGAACGGGACGTTCGTCAACGGCGAGTCGATCCAGGAGAAGCAGCTGAACGACGGCGATCGACTGACCATCGGTCAGAACTCAGTCCACTTCGCGGTTCTCGGGGCGTAGTGATAACGCGGTTCGCCAGGTAAACCAATGCGATTACGCATCGCGTGGGCGACCGATCCCGGGCTGGAGCGTGAGGAGAACGAGGACTCGGTTTCCGTGTGGCGCAACAAGGCCGGGCTGGACACGCTCATCGTGGTCTGCGACGGGATGGGCGGCCACGCGGCCGGTCAGCAGGCGAGCTCGCTGGCGGTCAAGACCGTCACCAAGGCGCTCGCCGAGGATGGGGAGGAGGGCCCGGACGTCGAGCGCTTGAAGCGCGCGTGCAAAGAGGCGAACAAGGCCGTGTTCAACGCGGCGAACAACAATCCCGAATGGCTGGGCATGGGCAGCACGATGGTGATCGCCGCGATCCGCTCCGGCGAGGTCGCCCTCCTCAACGTCGGCGACAGCCCGGCCTACCTGTTTCGCAACGGGTTCGCGAAGCTCATCTCGCAGGACCACTCATGGCCGGCCGAGCAGGTCCGCCTGGGCCTGATCAAGCCCGAGGAAGCAGCCAACCATCCTCAGAAGCA
>Ga0066708_10000527_pt1 | contig 10845 bp, 9 predicted proteins | sample GraSoiAngelo_157_FD_66504 | JGI IMG/M metagenome (GOLD analysis project Ga0066708, IMG submission 66504) | Grasslands soil microbial communities from the Angelo Coastal Reserve, California, USA - 14_1009_16_20cm | ecosystem: Environmental > Terrestrial > Soil > Grasslands | place: USA...
ACGATGTCTGGCGCCACCACGTCCTGCGGCAGGCTCCACGGCTGCACGTCGCTACCCGCCACGAACGCCGGATGCCCGCCAAGGCGCTCGTCGTGCAGCTCGGCCGCCTCGCGCAGGGCGCCTTCCGGCAGCGGCGCCTGTGCCGGGTCCTCGGCCTCGAGCTCCTCGGCTGAGGCCTCCAGCTCGCTCAACTCCTTCTCCAGCTCGTCGTCAGCCTTTTCCGCGGCCGCGGGCCGGCCCGTCTGCGATGTCTTCGCGATCGGACCACGGCGGCCGGAACCCCGCGGCAACGGCGCGAGCAACGTCGCGAGCAGCACCGCGTCGGAGGGAATCTCGCCCACCCGCACGTGCCCGTCGAGCGCGTCGAGAGCGCGCAGGTGCCGCTCCGCCTCCTCCTCGCCGCTTCGTTCGAGGTACGCGGCCACCGGCGGCAGCAGGATCCTCAGTGCGCCCACCTCGCGGAGCAGCTCGAAGGAGCGCCGCGAAGCGCCCGAGCGCAGCAACTTCAGGACCTCTTCGAGGACGCGAGGCGGCGCACAGCGGGGGATCTCGTGGACGTGCGCCCTCATCGCCGTTCGCGTGTCGCGCTCGAGGTCGAAGGCGCACTTGGCGCAGAATCGGATGGCGCGCAGGATCCGCACCGGGTCCTCGCGCATCCGCACGTCGGGGTTGCCGATGGTGCGGATGAGCCGCGCGCGCAGATCGTCCTTCCCGCCCACGTAATCGATGACGCGCCCTTCGTCGACGTCGTAGAACAGCCCGTTGATGGTGAAGTCGCGGCGGCGGGCGTCCTCCTCGTCGCTTCCGAAGACGTTGTCGTGCCGGATGAGCAGGTCCTGCGGAAGGTCCTGCAGCTCGTCGAGCGGATTGGCGCGGAAGGTGGAGACCTCGATGATCTTGCCTCCGCGGAAGAAGACGTGCGCAAGCCGGAACCGCCGGCCGATCAGCCTCGAGTTGCGGAACGTCTCCTTGACCTGGTTGGGGTGCGCGCTGGTCGCGACGTCGAAGTCCTTGGGACGGATTCCCAGCAGCAGGTCGCGCACGCATCCACCGACCAGAAAGGCCTGGTGGCCGGCGCGGCGCAGCCGCCGGACGACCTTCACGGCGTCCGGATCGAGGAGCTCCTCGGGGATTTCGGGCGGCGCCTTGGCGCTTGGCGAGACGCTATGCGCTTCTGTCGACAATCGCAGCGTACCTAGACTGAACGGCCGGCGCGGGTCAATGGCGGCGAGGACCAAGCGCCTGCTTGCGTCATCCGGGCGGCCACCCCATCCGCCGGCCTCCGAAGACGTGGAGATGGACGTGGAAGACGACCTGGTTGGCGTCGCGGCCGGTGTTGATGACGGCGCGCCAACCCGTCTTGTCCAGGCCCTGTTCGCGGGCGACCTTCGACGCCAGGGCGAAGACCGGGCCCATGGCGCTTCCGTCGCCGATCTCGTCGAGCGAGGCGATGTGCTGCTTGGGGATCACCAGGATGTGCACCGGCATCTCCGCCTTGATGTCGGGAAACGCGATGGCACCTTCGTTCTCGCCGAGCTTCTTTGCCGGGATCTTCCCTGCCACGATCTTGCAGAAGACGCACTCGTCCATGGACACCTCAGAAGAGCTTCTTCGAATCCAGCAGCAACGTCACCGGCCCTTCGTTGACGATGTGGACCTGCATGGTGGCACGGAACACGCCCTCCCCGACATGAAGGCGGCGGGCCCTGACGCGCTCGCAGAAGCGGGCGTACAGGGGTTGCGCGACCTCCGGCTTTGCCGCATCCACGAATCCCGGGCGCATTCCCTTGCGGGCATCGCCGAAGAGGGTGAACTGCGAGATCGCCAGCACGCCTCCGCCCACGTCGACGACCGACCGGTTCATCTTCCCCTGCTCGTCCTCGAAAATCCGCAGGTCAACGACCTTGTCCGCCATCCACCTCGCATCCTCTTCGGTATCCTCGTGACCGATCCCAACCAGCACGCAGAGGCCGATCCCAACGGATCCCGTCACCTTCCCGTCGACGGACACCGACGCTTCACTCACTCTCTGCACCACGGCCCGCACCGCGCAGCAATACCAAACCTCTGGGTGCTCTGCGCGCTAGCGGCTGCCGGCCATCGGAAGGCTTTGCGGCCAATGCCTTGGACTGTGCAGGCTAGTGCTTCACTCCCGCACCCCTGGCTGACGTCGGTTCCCGCGGGTCGAGCGTCTCGAGCAGCGTCGCCATGTCATCGGCGTGCTCCTCCTCCTGCTCGAGCACGTCCTCCATCAGCCTCCGCGACGTCGGATCGTTGTCGCCAAAGTACCGGATCATCTCCATGTACGACTCGATGGCGATCCGCTCAGCGATCAGGTCCTCCTTGATCATGTCGATCAGCGAGTTTCCTTCCGCGTACTGCGCGTGGCTGCGCGTGAGAAGCCCCTCCGGATTGAAGTCGGGCGCGCCGCCGAGTTGGCGGATCCGCTCAGCGATGCGGTCCGCGTGCTCCTGCTCCTGGCGCGCGTGCTCCATGAACTCGTCGGCGATCGCCTGGTAGTTGATCCCGGCCGCCATGTAATGGTGCCGTCGATAGCGCAGCGTGCAGACGATCTCCGTCGCCAGCGCCTCGTTCAAGAGCTTCACGGCCGTGTTCACGTCGCCGCGGTACGCAGGAGTCACCGCTCCCTTCTCGACGTGCTCGCGGGCGCGTCGCTGCAGCTCCTTGATGTCCGTGAGAAACGGCGTCGCCTTCGGATCGTCCATGCCCCGCTCCCTTCGCGGAAGTATCGGGTCGAAACGTAGGCATGCGGTTGACCTGCGGCAGCGTCCGTGACAGAGGGAGCGCCCCATGCTTTCGAAGGGATTCCTCGAGCTGGCGCGTACGCTCGTCGCCGCCAACACCGTGTCCTCCGAGGGTACCCGGCAAGCTGCCGACCTCCTGCAGACGCTTTGGGAGCACGCCGGACTGGCGGTGCGCCGCCAGGTGGTCGACGGCGTCCACGTCAACCTCGCCGGCGGCCCCGGCGGCGGGGCGGCCGGTGCTGGCGGCGTGCTGCTGGTCACGCACCTCGACACGGTTCCTCCGGGCCCGCTCGACAAGTGGCAAACCGATCCCTGGACGCTCACGGAACGCGACGGATTTCTTTCCGGCCTTGGCTGCGCCGACGTGAAGCTGGACGCGCTCTGCAAGGCCGAGGCGGCGCGGCGCCTCCAGGGCCACAAGACGCGACGGCCATTCTGGCTGCTCGGCACGTTCGGCGAGGAAGTCGGGTTGCGAGGCGCGCGGCATTTCGTGGCCAGCGAGCTGTTCCGTCAGATCGCTCCTTCGCAGGTGCTCTGCGGCGAGCCGAGCGAGCTGCAGATCATCTCCGCCCACAAGGGGTATGCGGTCGTACGCTGCGTCATCCGCGACCGCAAGGCGCGTACGGTCGGCAGCGAAGGTCCGGGAATCGAGCAGCTCGAGTTCTCCGGAAAGGCTGCTCACAGCTCGACTCCGCATCTCGGCGAGAACGCCATCCTCAAGGCGCTCGCCTGGGTGAAGTCGTCAGGGTCGCCGGTCGTCGCCGCGCGCGGTGGCTCGGGGACCAACGTCGTTCCTGCGAGCTGCCTGCTCGAAGTGCCCGCGCCGCGCGAAAGAGGTCAGCCGGAACCCGCCGCAACCCGCTTCCTGCCGCCGCGAGCGCCGCAGCCGAACCTCTGGCGCGCGCTGGCCACTGCGTCCGCCCTGGAGGAGCTGTGGCAGCGCAGCCTGCCGTCGGGGAGTGACGCGCGATTCGATCCTGCCGGCGCCGTCGGCGGACTCAACGTGCTCGAGAGCGGCGAGGACGCCGTCGTCCTCCAGCTCGACGCCAGGGTGCTGCCCACGCACGACCCGGACTCGCTGATCGGGCAGTTCTCCGCCCAGGCGCAGACCTGGGTCGAGCAACTCGGCCAGGGAGAGCTGGAGCTGTCGGTGTCCGTCGAGCGCAATGCCTCGGGGATGTCGCTGCCCGACGATGCCCCGCTGATCCGGGCCGCCGGCGCGGCGCTCTCGCGCCATGGACTCGACCCCCGGCCGCGCGCGAAGCCCACCAGCACCGAGGCCGGCGTGTTCGCCCGGGCCGGCTGCGAGGCCATCGTCATCGGTCCAGGACGCAGCACCGCCAACGCGCACACGCCGAACGAGCGCATCGAGATGGCGCAACTGGAAAAGGCGTGCGATCTGTACGAGTCCCTCCTCGTGGAGCTCTGCGCGTGTACGTGATCCGGGACGGCCAGAAGAACGATCTCCCCGGCCTGCGCAAGCTCGCCTCCGAATTGAATACCGTCAACCTCCCCGACGACGAGCGCGAGCTCAGCTTCATCCTGGACAGGTCAGCGCGCTCCTTCGACGGGCGCATCCGCGACCCGTTCGAGCGCGAGTACCTCTTCGTGATGGAGGAGACGCGCACCGGGAAGGTGGCGGGCTCCTCGCTGATCATCGCGCAGCACGGCACCCGCGACGCGCCGCACATCTTCTTCGACGTCTACGAGAAGGAGCACTACTCCTCCAGCGTCGACCGGCACTTTCGCCACCGCGTGCTCTCCATCGGTTACAACTTCGACGGGCCCACGGAGATCGGCGGGCTGGTGGTCGATCCTCAGTTCCGCGGCCAGGGCAAGCCCGGCAAGCAGCTCAGCTACGTGCGGTTCCTCTACGTTGCCATGCACCGGCCGCGTTTCCGGGATCGCATCCTGGTGGAGCTGCTTCCCCGCCTCGACGAAGACGGTCGCAGTCCGCTCTGGGAAGCCTTGGGGCGCAAATTCACGGGCCTCTCCTATCAGGACGCGGATCGCCTCTCGCGCGAGAACAAGGAGTTCATCCAGCAGCTCTTTCCACCCGGGGAAATCTACGCCACGCTCTTCTCCCAGAAGATCCAGGAGGCCATCGGCGAAGTCGGGCCCGAGAGCGTCGGCGCGAGGGCGATGCTGACGAAGATCGGCTTCCGGTACGACGAGCGCATCGACCCGTTCGACGGCGGCCCGCATTTCTCGGCGCCGACGGAGCTGATCGAGCCGATCCGCCGGTTCCGCCGGGCGAAGCTCGCTCGCCAGCGCCTTCCGCCCACCGCGGTAGCATTACCGCCCGAGGTCGAGGAACGCCTGGTCTCGGTGGAGCGGACGCAAGGTCGCAACCGCTTTCGCGCCGTCCGGACGACCTGCGCCTTTCGCGACGCCGAAGTGCAGCTTCCGGGTCCTGCCGTCGAGGCCCTCGAGGCGGAGGACGGCGAGCGGCTGCATACGATACCTTTCGAATAATGGACTTCATCGCCGGAAGCTGGAGCGAGACCGACGCGCCCGACGGCGCGATCGAGGACCGCTCGCCGGCCGACCTCTCCATGCTGCTCGGTCGCTTCCCCTGGGCTATCGGACAGGCGGAGCGCGCCGTCCAGGCGGCGCGCGAGGCGCAGCCCGGGTTCGGCGCTCTTCCCCAGCAGGACCGCGCCCGGCTGGTGCGGCGCGTCGGAGCCATTCTCAAGGAGCGCGAGGAACAACTGGCGAATGCCATCGCGCTGGACGTCGGCAAACCACTCTGGGAAGCGCGCCTGGAAGCGCAAGCCTGCGCCGCGAAGGCCGCGATCACCGCCGATGAAGGCCTGAAGCTGGTCTCGACGTTCCCCGCGGCGGGCCAAGGGGCCGCCGAATGCCGGTTCCGGCCATTGGGCGTCCTCGCCGTTCTCGGCCCCTTCAATTTCCCCGTCCATCTTCCCAACGGCCACATCCTGCCGGCGCTGGCCTGCGGGAATGCGGTGGTCTTCAAGCCGAGCGAGATCGCTCCCCACGCGGCCGAGGTGTACGCGCGTTGCATGGAAGACGCGCAGCTGCCGCGCGGCGTATTCAACCTGGTCCAGGGCGGGGGTGCGGTGGGCGCGGCGCTCGGCGCGCACCCGGCCGTCGATGGAGTCCTCTTCACGGGAAGCTGGAGCGTGGGTCAAGCGATCGAGCGCGCGAATCAGGGCCAGACGAAGCTGCTGGCGCTGGAGATGGGCGGCAAGAACGCCGCCGTCGTCCTCGCCGACGCAGACGTCGAGAAGGCGGCGTACGACGTCCTCTTCTCGGCATTCGTGTCCGCGGGGCAGCGTTGCACCGCGGCGTCCCGCGCCATCGTGGTCGGCGATGCCCGCGCGTTTGCCGCGCGGATCGCGAAGCTGGCGGAGAAGCTCTCCATCGGGCATCCGCTCGACGACGGCGTGTTCATGGGACCTCTCGCGTCGCCCGCGGCGCTGGAGAAGTTCGAACAAGGCGTTCGCGGGAGCGGTGCCGAGACGCTCCTCCAGTCGAGGCGGCTGGCGCCGCGCGGGCTGCAAGGATGTTACGCAAGTCCCTCGGTGCATTTCGTGGAACAGCGACGCGGAACGCCTTACGAGCGCGAGGAACTGTTCGGGCCGGACCTCGCCGTCTACGCCGCCGCCTCCGAAGAGGAAGCCCTCGAGATCGCGAACGCCACCGATTACGGCCTCGCCGCCAGCGTCCACACCCGCAGCGAAGAGGCGTTCGATCGCTGCCAGCGCGCGCTGGCATGCGGCGTGGTCAACTGGAACGCGCCGACGGTCGGCGCGAGCGGACGGCTGCCCTTCGGCGGCCTCAAGCGCAGCGGGAATTACCGGCCGGCGGCGCTCTGGAGCCCGCTCTACTGCGCGGCGCCCGTCGCCGTCATGCGCGGAGAGGCCACGCTCGACCGCAAGAAGCTCGCGCCCGGCGTCTTCTGGGTGGACGAATGACGAGCCCGCTGCGCGTGGTGGTCGGCACGGCTGGGCACGTCGATCACGGCAAGACCGCGCTGGTGCGGGCGCTCACGGGCATCGACACCGATCGACTGCCGGAGGAGAAGCGGCGGGGCATCACGCTGGAGGCCGGATACGCCCACCTGGAGCTTCCGGGGATCGGCACGGCGGGAGTGGTCGACGTTCCCGGGCACGAGCGATTCTTGCGCGCGATGGTCGGCGCTGCCGGAGGAATCGACGTCGCAATCCTCTGCGTCGCGGCGGACGAAGGCCCGATGCCTCAGACCGCGGAACACCTGGACGTGCTGCGCCTCCTCGGCGTCCAGGCCGGAGTGATCGCGATGACCAAGGCGGATCTGCTGCCGGAGCTCGGCGCCGATCACCGCGAGCTGCTCGCGCTCGAGCTGCGCGAGCTCGTGCAGGGGACGTTCCTGGAGGACGCGCCGATCGTGGAAGTGTCCGCTCGCACGGGGAAGGGTTTGCCGGAGCTGGTGCGCGCCGTGGCCGACGCCGTCCGGACGCGACAGGAGACGCCGCGTCCCGAGCAGGCGCCGCTGTTCCTTCCGCTCGACCGATCATTCGCCGTCAAGGGGTTCGGCACCGTGATCACCGGGACGCTCTTTTCGGGCGGGCTCGCGGCGGGGGACGAAGTGGATCTCGCGGGCGCCGGAGCGAAGGCGCGCGGCATTCGCGTGCGGGGCGTGCAGGTGCACGGCGCCGCAGTGGAGAAGGCGCGCGCCGGGCAGCGCACGGCCGCGAATCTGGCCGGAATCGAAGTCCACGACGCGCCCCGGGGGGCGGCCCTGGTCCAGGCGGGCACGCTCGAGTCGGTGGGCGCCTCGCAGATCCTGGATGTCGAGCTGGAGCTGCTTCCCTGGGCAGCGCGTCCATTGCGCGATCGCGCGCGGCTCCTCGCGCACATCGGCACCGCCCAGGTGGCTTGCGTGGTCGCGCTGGTGGACCGCGCCGAGCTCCTGCCCGGAGAGCGCGCGCTGGGGCAACTTCGCCTGGCGCAACCAGCCGCGGCGATCGCCGGGCTCCGCTTCCTGCTCCGCGGCGCGCTGCCCAAACCGCGTCGTGGACACCACGCAGTTGTGCCCCCCAGCGATCCGACGGGTGCAGAGACGCTGACGCGCGCCGTCCGGGCCCATGCGTCGACGCTCGGCGGCGGCCGGATCCTCGCCGTCGCGACGCGCAAGCGGCGCAGGCGCGAGGCTGACGCGGCGGCGCTCCAGGCGCTGGCTGGAGACGACCCGCTGGTCCAGGCAGAGCGGCTGCTGCTCGAATCCGGATATCCGGGGGCATCTCCGCAGCGCCTCGCCGCGCGCGGCGCTTTCAACGTCAAGTCGGCGGAGAAGGCGCTCGAGCGGGTGGCGCAGACGGGAAAGGCGGTGCTGTACGACCGCGAAGCGCGCCTCTACGTCCACCGGGACGTGCTCGAGGCTCTCGACGCAAAGTTGCTCGCGCGACTGCACGAGCACGCGGCGCGCGATTCCATCGACCCCTCGATCGCTCGCGAGGAGCTGCGCCAGCGCGCCGGATCCCCGCCGCCGAAGGTATTCGCCAAGGCGCTTGCCTCCCTGACGGAGCGCGGCGAGCTGAGGGCGGATGCCGAGCGCGTCCATCCGCCCGGAGCGGCAGCGAAGCTCTCCGGGGCGGACGCCGACGCGCAGGAGAAGCTGGCCGGCGTGCTCGATGGCGCTGGACTCTCGCCGCCTCGCGTCGACGAGCTCCCCAAGCTGATCGGGCAAACGCCACAGCGGACGCACTCGCTGCTCAAGGCGCTGGCCGGCGCCGGCCGCGCCAGCAAGGTGAGCGAGGATCTCTGGTTCGGGGCCGTGCCGCTGATGGACCTGCGCCGGCGGGTGCTGACCCACCTCTCGGAGCACGGGTCCATCGACGCGCAGTCGTTCAAGGAGCTGACCGGCCTGACGCGAAAGTTCGCCATCCCGCTGCTCGAGTACTTCGACCGCGAGAAGCTGACGTTGCGGATCGGGGACAAGCGGGTGCTGCGCAAGGGAGAGCGGTGACCGGCGCCGAGCTGCAGGCGTTCGCAGATGCCCTGCCGGCGGAAAGACTGATCGTCGCAGAGCCTAAGACATAGCCGCAAAGCCGCACCTTCGGTGCGGCAGCGGCTACCCGTCCAGCAGCTCGAGAAGCGGGTCGAAGTGGATCGACACTTCGTCCCAGGGATTCCAGTCCGGGAAGGCGCCGTCGTCCGTCATGTACTGATACGCCACGGCCGCCTTGTTGCTCGTCACCTGGTTGCCCGGAAGAGGCGACGTGAGCGCATAGGTGAGCGTGGCGAAATGATTGGGACTGTAGCTTGCCTGCCAGGCCGGAAACGAGGTCGGGACCTCGGTGCCTTCCTGGATCACCATGGTGTCCACCGTTCCGATGTAGCTCGGCACCGTGGGCGCGCCGGGGTTGCCAATGACGAGGTCGAAGCCCCGGCTCCGGGCGTAGGAGGCCAGCGTCGCGTAATAGCCTTCCACACCGGCGGTGTTGCTCATTTGGTCCAGGAACACCGCGCTGACGTTTGGATACCAGGCTCTCCAGTTCGCGATGTCCGCCTCGACCGTGGTCAGCGAACGCCTGCCGTAGTCGGTGTAGACGTACCCTGCGACCTTGCAGCCGGCGCTGGCCAGGAGGTCGATCCCCCTCGTCCAGGACGCGTCCCGCGAAGGCCCCGGCCCGTTCTGGTTGTTGACGATGGGGATCAGCGCCAGGCGGGGCTTTCGCTGGTGCGCATCGGCAATGGCCGTCCACGTCGAGCTCACCGCCGAGCCGGATTCCGCGGGCCAGCTGTAGAGCGGGATGATGCTGCCACCCACCTGGTAAATCGCGGTGTAGGTCACGCTGGTCTGGAAATTGACGCGCCGAAGCCAGGTCGCGTTGCCGTCCTCCCAGCGCGAAAAGCGGTAGTTCCGATAATCGGCGGCCGTGATCGTGTAGTCCTGCCCGGCGCACAAGTCCGGAACGGTGAACGGCGTCCAGCCCCACGCGAGCGTCGTTCCATCCTGTTGCACGGTCACGTAGAGCCCGGTCAGATCGAGGGCGGGATTGTCCAGCGCGGCGCTGCGAATGGTCACCGCAGGACCGCCGGGGCAGGCAGCTTGCGCCGCCTTGCCACGACCGGCTCGCAAAGCCAGAAGATCGTCCTCGACGCCGCCGCAGCCGGCAAGTGCCGCAATCAACGCTGCCGACAGATACCTCACCCTGGTCCTCGCGGCCTGGCGAGAAATCCTACGTCCCGTACACCGTCGCCTGAAGCAGGTGTTTTCCCGAGGGCAACCGTGGAATTTCACGGACGTCGCCTTGGGGAGCTCCGCCGGGTTACGCTGCCGCCGTGCCGAAGAAGAAGCCGTTCAATAATCCGTTCGGCGGGGTCAAGCTTCCTGAGGCGCCGAGGCCTGCGCCCAAGGCACAACCGCCGCCTCCGGAGGCCTCGCCTCCCCGCCCTGCCGCCGAGCTGACGGAGGACGAACTGTGGACGGTGGCCGTCGACGGCGCGAGGCCGCTTGTGGACCGCAGCGGCCGGGTCAAGCCCGGCCCGCAGCGGCTTTCGGTGGCGCCGCTGGAGCTGGATCCCGATCTCGAAGCGTACGACGAGCTGCGGGCGCTGGTGACCGGTGAGGTGCCGTTCGACATCTCGGACTCGGACGAGTTCATCGAGGGGCACGCGCGAGGCCTCGATCCGCGGGTCGTGAAGAGGCTGCGCCGGGGCGAGTTCGCCGTCCAAGGGCACGTCGACCTGCACGGGATGCTCAAGGACGAAGCGAAATCGGAGCTGGAATCGTTTCTCGTCAGGGAGCGCCAGCAGGGAAAACGATGCGTCCTCGTCGTACACGGCCGCGGACTGCACTCGAAGGACCAGGTGCCGGTCCTCAAGGAAGCGTTGAAGCGCTGGATGCACACGGCGCGTTTCGCCCGCCACGTGCTCGGCTTCTCCACGGCGCGCCCACACGACGGCGGCGGCGGCGCCATCTACGTCCTTCTGAAACGAAATTGAAGCCTTCAGATCGAGGTCTTCAGACTTAGCGGCCGAAAGAGGTGGCGGCGGACTGGGTGAGCGCGGCGAAGGTGCCGGGCTGGATGCCCATCCAGAGGACGATCAGGGCGCAGCCGGCGATGGCGAG
>Ga0066708_10000532_pt1 | contig 10828 bp, 9 predicted proteins | sample GraSoiAngelo_157_FD_66504 | JGI IMG/M metagenome (GOLD analysis project Ga0066708, IMG submission 66504) | Grasslands soil microbial communities from the Angelo Coastal Reserve, California, USA - 14_1009_16_20cm | ecosystem: Environmental > Terrestrial > Soil > Grasslands | place: USA...
CCGGCCACCAGGACGTTGAGGCGAGCTCGCACCGCGGCTTCCAGGAACGGCGCCAGCGCGACAGGTAGGAAGTGGGCCGCCGCCAGTTCCGAAAGGTCGCGAAAGCGCGCGACCGGGTGCCTGCGAATCGTCACGCTGAGCGGGCGGGCCGGCGGCGAGAGCGCGGCGTGCAACCGGCTGCCGTCGGGCAGCGTGAGGGTGACGGTCGGGCTGGCCCGGTCGAGGCGGGCCGCCCCGGCGCCGTCGGTGTACCAGTGGACGAGGTCGATCAGCGCCGCTTCGTCGCCAAACGGTGCCGGCACCGCGTCACGGCGGCCGTCGCGAAGCACGAAGCACGCGCCCGTGCCGTTGATCCGCACCTCCTCGACGCTGGGGTCGGCCAGGTGCTCGGCCAGCGGCCCCAGCGGCGTTACCGACCCGAACACGCGCCGCCACACCTCTTGCCCCTCGGCCGCGCCCAGCGCCGCGCCGCCCTCGTGTTCCGCGGCCACCGCCCGGCCCACCAGCTGGTAGACCCACTCCTGGTCCTCGAGACCCAGCCGCGGCGTCTCTCGGCGGCTGAGCCGCTCGGCCAGCTCGGCCTCGACCCGCTGCCGAACCCGCTCCTCGACCGCGTCGGCACTCATGGCCACGCCGCCACCGCCGGGGCGGCCGCAGGCGCCACCGCCCGAGCCAGCTCCGCCAGTGGCTTGCGGGCGGCTCTGGCACCTTCGGGGATGCGCGCCAGGATGGGCAGTTGGTGACGCTCGGAAAGCACAGGCTCGGCGCCCTTCAGCGTCTGCCGCCCGATCCGGTTGAAAACCAGTCCCGAGCTCGCCGCAGCCAGGGGCGGGGACGCCAACAGGCGATCGGCCCGATCCAGTCCCAGCCGGTCCGGGAGCACCACCCAGGACAGCCAGGCCGAAGCCGACGCCAACTCCCGCTGGAGGCGGCCGGGCAGGTGGCCGAGGTCGGCGACCACGGCTCCGAATCCGGCCGCGGCCGCCGCCGCCAGCAGTGCGCCTCCGGGAAGCTCGGAGGAAGCCTGGCATTCGAGCAGCCAGAGCCGCCGTCCGGCCGGCGCGGCCGCCCGCCGCAGCACCTCCGGCGTGATTACGCCGAGCCCGGCCGACCGGGCCAGGGCGGCACCCCCATCGGTCTCGTGCAAGCCCAGCCCGAGCGCGAGGGCGCCGTCCTCGGCGTCGGCGTCGAGGGCCAGGACATCGACCGCACCTTCTGCCAAGCGGCGAGCCAGCCCGGCGGCGACGAAGCTGACGCCGGGGCTGCCCTTGGCCCCGAACACCGAGATCACCCCGGTCATGGCCCGACCGCCGCCTCGGCCTGATCCAATGAGCCCACGGCCGCCTCTTCGCCCCGGCGAGCGCCCCGGTCGGCCACCACCGCCACCAGGTGGCCGCTCTCGCCGGCCCAGACCAGGGCGCTGGCGGCACGCGAAGGCGCGCTCACGATCAGCCCGTTGGGCGCGGCCGCGACCACCTCCAGGTTCAAGGCAAATGGCGCGACGCCGCCGGCGGACAGCAGAAGCAGGTCGACCCGGTCCCCGGCCGCCACCGGAGGTGCGTCCTTGACCGGGATCAGGACGCGGCGCCGGTCGGGGCCGGCATCGGCATTGGCCAGGTCGCTGCGCTGCAGGAGCTGGCCCGCGGCAAGGTCGTGCGCCGCCCGGGAGGAGAACACCAGCCTCGACGAGGGAGGGCCAAGGACGGCGGCGCCGTCGGCGTCGAGCCGCACCAGATCGACGCGCAGGGCGTCCGGCTCCAACAAAGCCCCGGCCGGCACGTCGCGCACTGCGACATACACCTGGTCCTGGGCCCGCGCCTGTGCGCCGGTGTAGAGGATCAGCGCTCCCGCCACCAGTCCGCCGGCGCCCAGCGCCGCCGCCGCCACCAACCATCTCCGGACCACGCAGGCGACCTTATGAGGAGCCTCGAAAGCAAGTCAATCTCGCCTGTTAAGGCGCTGGCCTGAAACGCAGCTTGTAAAGGGGAGATTTACAGAACGCACTGGCGGACCTAAGGTGCGCCCGTGCTCGCGCTTCGCGACCTCGACGCCCGCGCCGCCGAACGGCGGCGGCGCGACCTGCTCCGCGCCGCCGACGACCTGCTGTCTGAGATCGAGCTGCTGCGGCTCGACGGCCACCGCGAGCTGCCAGACCCGCTCCGGCGCGCGCTGTGGGCGCTGCAGCTGAGCGCCGGCCGGGCGGATCCCATGCTCCCCGCGTCGGTCCGGACGGCCCAGAACCTCGTCTTCGGGCTGCAGCAGCGGCTGATGGCCGCCAATCCGCGGCGCCCAGACGCCGGCGCGCATCCCGGCCGGCCGGCGGGCATGCCGGCGATCACCCCCATCCGGCCGGGCATCGAGTGGAAGTTGCTGGTCCTACCGCCCTGCGCCGGTGCCGGCCGCGAGCCGGCCTGGCTTGAGCTCATCGAGGCCACCGTCGACCGGGCCGGCGACCGCTGGGCCTACGCCAACTTCCACGCCCGGCGCGCGGTCAAGACCCAGAAGAACGTGGCGGCGGCGCTGGCCCTCATGCGAGTGGCCTGGAACAACTATTGGGACCTCGGCTGCGAAGCCGCCCACATCCGGGAGGCGCTGAACCTGTCTCCCTAGAATCGAACGCGATGCAGCCGGTCGTCATCGGCGACGTGATCTGGGAGCCGCCTCCCGAGGTCGTCGAGCGGAGCCGGTTGCAGCGCTTCATGACGCGCCACGGGATCGGCTCCTTCGCGGAGCTGGTCGAGCGCTCAGGCCGCGACTACGCCTGGTTCTGGGACGCCATGATCCACGACCTCGGCATCCACTTCTACAAGGGCTACGAGCAGGTCGTCGACGTCTCCAAGGGCGTCCCCTGGGCGAAGTGGTGGATCGGCGGCAAGCTCAACATCGTGGCCTCCTGCCTCGACCGCCACCTGGAGCGTGGCCAAGGCGCCAAGCCGGCCCTGATCTGGGAAGGCGAGGACGGCGAGGTCCGCCGCCTCACCTATCAGGAGCTGAACGCGGAGGTTTGCAAGTTCGCGAGCGCCCTAAGGCGCCTCGGCATCGAAAAGGGCGATCGAGTCGGGCTCTTCATGCCGCTTACTCCCGCGGTCGCGATCGCGCTCCTGGCCTGCGCCAAGATCGGCGCCGTCTACATCCCGCTCTTCAGCGGCTACGGGCCCGGGGCCATCAGCAGCAGGCTCAACGACGGTGAGGCCAAGGTGCTGATCTGCGCCGACGGCTTCTACCGTCGCGGCCAGGTGGTGCCGATGAAGGAGGTGGCCGACCGCGCGCTGATCGACGCCGAGACGGTCAAGCACTGCATCGTGCAGCGCCGGATCGGCCGCGACATCCCCTGGACCCACGGCCGCGACAAGACCTGGGACGTGCTCGTCGAAGACGAGCCCGACGAGATGCCGACCGCCCGCCTGGACCCCGAGGACCCGCTGATGATCATCTACACCTCGGGGACCACGGGCCGGCCCAAAGGCGCCGTCCACACCCACGGTGGGTTCCCCATCAAGACCGCCCAGGACCTCGCCCACGGCTTCGACATGGGGCCCGAGGACGTCCTCTTCTGGTTCACCGACATCGGCTGGATGATGGGGCCCTGGCTGATCCTGGGCAGCCTTCTGCACGGGGGCACCATGGTCCTTTACGAAGGCACGCCGGACACCCCTGGGCCGGACCGGCTGTGGCGGATGGTGGCGGACCACCGGGTCAGCATCCTGGGCGTCTCCCCCACCCTGGTGCGCGGGCTGATGGCCCACGGCGACGAACCGCCCAAGAAGCACGACCTGAGCAGCCTGCGGGTCCTGGGCGGCACCGGCGAACCCTGGAACCCAGAACCGTTCAAGTGGTACTTCCAGCAGATCGGCGGCAGCCGGCTGCCGGTAATCAACTACACCGGCGGGACCGAGATCGCCGGCGGCATCCTCTGCGGCAACGTGGTCTCCAAGCTGCGGCCCACCTCGTTTGCCGGACCGCTGCCGGGCATGGCCGCCGACGTCCTCGACGACCAGGGGCAAAGCGTGCAGGGCGAAGTCGGCGAGCTGGTGATCCGGGCGCCCTGGCCGGGCATGACGCGCGGCTTCTGGCAGGACGACGAGCGCTACCTTGCCACCTACTGGTCGCGCTTCCCAGGCGTCTGGGTGCATGGCGACTGGGCCTACATCGCCGACGACGGGCTCTGGTATGTGCTGGGCCGCTCCGACGACACGATCAAGGTGGCCGGGAAGCGGTTGGGCCCGGCCGAGGTCGAGTCGGTGCTGGTCGGCCACCGCGCGGTCGCCGAGTCGGCGGCGGTTGGTGTGCCGGACGAGCTGAAGGGCGAGGCTCTCGTTTGCTTCGTGGTCCTGCGGTCCGGTCAGAAACCGGACAGCGGGCTGGCTGAGCAGCTCAAGGACATGGTCGCCGCCGCCCTGGGCAAGCCGCTGCGCCCGAAGTCGGTGGAGTTCGTCGCAGATCTCCCCAAGACTCGCAACGCCAAGATCCTGCGCCGCGTCGTGAAGGCCGTCTACTTGGGGCTGGAGCCGGGCGATCTCTCATCGCTCGAGAATCCGGACGCGCTGGAGGCCATCAGCGGCGCGCGACAGCGCTAAGCGCCTCGTCCTCCTGTGGGTGGCAGGGGCCGATCTGCGCTTGACCGTGCTTTGCGTGCCGCCCCTGATCCCGCTGATCCACCGCGACCTGGCCATGAACGAGAAGGCCATCGGCGTGCTGACCGGCATGACGCCCTTCATGCTGGCGCTCTTCGCCATCCCTGGCAGTCTGCTGATCGCGCGCCTGGGCGCGCGCCGGGCGCTGATCTCCGGTCTGGTCCTGATGGCTGCGGCGGGAGCCCTGCGCGGTCTCGGACCCACGGTCGGCCTGCTCCTGGCTATGACCTTCCTGATGGCCCTGGGGATCGCCGTCATCCAGCCGGCCTTCCCCTCTTTGGCCCGGCAGTGGCACCCGCAGGGCATCGGCCTGGCCACGGCCACCTACGCCAACGGGCTCCTGATGGGCGAGATCATCGCCGCCGCCCTGACGCTGCCGCTGGTGCTGCCACTCACGGGCGGACGTTGGGAGATCGCCCTCGCCGCCTGGTCGCTGCCGGTGCTGCTGACGGCGGCCGTGGTGGCGGTCGCCACGCCCCACGTGGCCCGTGATGCCGCCCACCCGCCTGCGCGCTGGTGGCCCGACTGGCGAGATCGGCAGGTCTGGCTGCTGGGCCTGATCTTCGGGTCGGCCTCGGCCATCTACTGGGGCAGCAACGCCTTCATCCCCGATTACCTCCACGCCACCGGGCGCTCGGGTCTGGTGCCTGCCGCCATCACGGCGCTGAACGCCGGCCAGATCCCGGCCTCGATCCTGATCGGCGCCGGCTCCCGGCGTGTGATCGGGCGCCGCTGGCCTTTTCTGCTGGCGGGCGCCCTCGGCCTGCTGGCCCTGGCCGGCTTCCTGGACCTGCCCAGCGACGCGGCCACCGTGGCCGCGGCCGCCCTCTTCGGCTTCATGGCCGCGGGGGTCCTCGTGCTGACCCTGGCCCTGCCGCCGCTGATGGCCGCCCGCGACGACGAGCACCGGCTGTCGGCCGGCATCTTCACGATCACCTACGCCTGCTCGTTCCTGGGCCCGCTGCTCGGCGGCGCGGTCTGGGACGCCACCGGCCGGGCGCCGCTGGCCTTCGCACCGGTCGGCGTGGCCTCGGCGCTGATCCTCGGGCTGTCGCTGCTCCTGCGCGTGCCTAGGCCGGCGGCTGCCCCGGAATCAGCTCGCGCGGCGGCTTAGTCTCGCTCACTCCCGAGAGCTCTTCGGGCCGCACCGGGATGCGGCACAGCTCCCGGCCCGAAGCCGCCCGCATGGCGGCGCAGATCGCCGCCGGTGAGGCGATCAGCGGCGGCTCGCCCACCCCCTTGGCGCCGTAGGGCGCGTCCGGTTCAGCCTCCTCGACCAGCTCGGACACGATCTCCGGCATGTCCACCGCCGTGGGCAGCAGGTAGTCGGTGAAGGAGGCGTTGCGGATGAGGCCTTCGCGGGTCTGGATCTCCTCCATGGTGGCCAGGCCCACGCCCTGGGCCACCGCGCCCTCGATCTGGCCGTGCACCTGGAGCGGGTTGATGGCCAGGCCCACGTCCTGCACCGTCGCCACCTGGGCGACCCGGGCCAGTCCGGCCTCGGGATCGACGTCGACCACCGCCCGCTGGGCCACGAACATGAAGGAGACGTGGGCGTCGCCCTGGCCGTCTTCGTCGAGCTTGCCGGTCTGCCGGTGGTGGTGCTCGAACTCGCGCTCGATCGGTTCGTCCAGGAGCAGCGCCAGGGGCGCCAGGGGCGCGCCTTCGTCGTCGACAACCTGGCCTCCGGCCAGCCCCCGTCCCGGCGGACCCGCGCGCTTCAGGACCTCCTCGGCCACCAGCCGGGCGGCCTCGCGCACGGCCCCGCCCGTCATCCAGGTCTGGCGAGAGGCGGAGGAGGAACCGGCGTCGCCGATCAGGGTGTCGGCGGGCTCCAGTTCGACCTCCTCCACGCCGAGCTCCGTGCGTGCGATCTGCTGGCAGACGGTGACCAGCCCCTGCCCGACCTCGGCCGCCGCCGTCTTGACCAGCGCCACCGCGTGGCCGTTGCGGCGCTCCAGCCGCACCCGCGCCGTCGCATAGTCGTCGGACCCTTCCGAGTAGGCGATGTTCTTGTAGCCCAGCGCCCAGCCCTCACCGCGAGAGATGTCGGCGGCCTCGGCCAGGTTGCCGGCGCCGCCCGGCAGCGCCATCCGGCCCTCCGCGGGCGGCGGCAGGGGCAGCTCCGCGCAGCGCCGGATCAGGTCCGCCACCGGCGCCGCCCCGCTCACGACCTGGCCGGTGATCAGCCGGTCGCCCGAACGCATGGCGTTGCGCAGCCGGATCTCCAGCGGTGAGATCCCGACAGCCGCCGCCAGGCGGTCCATCTGAGACTCGTGCGCGAAGCAGGACTGGACGGCGCCGAAGCCCCGCATGGCGCCGTTGGGCACGTGGTTGGTGCGCGCCGCCCCGCACCACATCAGCACGTTGGGTACCCGGTAGGGACCGCAGCCGAAGATCGCCGCATTGGCCACCACCGCGTGCGATGAGGAGGCATAGGCGCCGCCGTCGAGCACGATCGTGGCCCGGACGTAGACGAGGTTGCCTTCGCGGTCGGCGCCGTGCTCGTACCACATCCAGGCCGGGTGCCGGTGGACGTGGCCGACGAACGACTCGTCGCGGCCGTACCACATCTTCACGGGCCGGCCGGTGCGCAGGGCCAGGAGGCAGCCGTGGATCTGCATGGAGAGGTCCTCGCGGGCGCCGAAGGCCCCGCCCACTCCCGCCAGGCGAAGCCGGCATCTCTCGGGCGGCAGCGCCAGGGCGTCGGCCACCTGGCGCAGGTCGACGTGCAGGGCCTGTGTGGCGATCCAGAGATCCACGCCACCCTCCCCGTCGGGGATGGCGAGGCCGGCCTCCGGGCCGAGCGGCGCCTGGTCCTGCTGGCCCACCTCGTAGAAGCCTTTGACCACCACCTCGGCCACCGCCTCAGGGTTGCCGCGCCGGATCACCAGGTTGCGCAGGCTGCTGCCCTGGGCCAGAGCCTGGACCGGATCCGTGAGCGGCTCCAGAACCTCGTAGTCGACGGCCACCGCGGCCGCCGCCGCTCGCGCCTGCTCGGGGTGATCTGCCGCAACCACCGCGATCGCTTCGCCCGCGTAGCGCACGGTCTCCCCCACGCCCACCAGCACCGGCTGGTCGCGGACCTTGTCTAGCCCGTAGAAGGGCTTGCCGGGGACATCGGCCGCGGTGAGCACCGCCCGCACGCCGGGCAAGGCGGCCGCCGCCGCGGTGTCGATCCGACGCACGACGGCGTGCGGATGCGGCGAGCGCACCGTGCGTCCGTAGAGCATGCCTTCGGCGCGCAGGTCGGAAGCGAAGTCGAAGGCGCCGCGCACCTTGGCGGGCGCGTCGGGGCGCGGCACCGACTCCCCGACTACGCCTCGGGTCCGGGGCAGTTCTTCGGTCAACTCAGGCCGCCCTCCGCAGGCGGTCGGCGGCGGCGCGCAGGTCGCGGGCGAGATCCTCCTCGTCCGCCGTCAGCAGCCGCCCGTCGCGCACCACGACCCGGCCCTCCACGACCACGGCCTGCGCGCGGGCGGGCGGCGCCAGTGCCAGCGCCTCCAGGGGGTCGGCGATGGCGGCGTGAGCGAGATCGTCGACCCGGAAAAGCGCCAGATCGGCTCGGCGGCCGGGCTCCAGCGCTCCCACCTCCGGCCAGCCCAGGCAGTCGGCGCCGCCGCTGGTGGCGAGCGCCCAGGCCGCCCGGGCGTCCAGCGCCCCCGCCCCACCTCGTAGCCGGGCCAGGAGCAGCGCCTGGTGGACCTCGCCGGCCAGGTGGTAGTCCTCGTTGCTGGCCGCCCCGTCGACGCCCAGGCCCACCCGGGCGCCGGCGGCCAGCAGCTCGCTCAGGGGACAGGCGCCCGCCCCCAGCCGCAGGTTCGACGACGGGCAGTGGGCGACGCCCGTGCGCGAGCGGCCCAGGCGCTCGATCTCCGGCGGCGAGAAGTGCACGCCATGCGCCAGCCACACGTCGGCGCCCACCCATTCCAGCTCCTCCAACAGCTCGACCGGCCGTTTGCCGAACTTCTCCAGGCAGAACTCCTCCTCGTCGACTGTCTCCGCCAGGTGCGTGTGCAGGCGCAGGCCGTGGCGCCGGGCCAGCTCGGCGGAGTCGCGCATCAGCTCAGGCGTGACCGAGAAGGGCGAGCAGGGCGCCACCGAGATCCGGCACATGGAGGCGGGTCCCGGGTCGTGGAAGGCCGCGATCACGCGCTCGCTGTCGGCCAGGATGGCGTCGTGGTCCTCGACCACCGCATCCGGCGGGAGGCCTCCGGCCGACTGGCCGAGCGACATCGAGCCGCGACAGGGCTGAAAGCGGATGCCGAGCTCGCGCGCGGCATCGACCAGGGCTTCGAAGATGCCCGGCTCGCCCCGAGGGAACACGTAGTGGTGATCGGTGGTCAGCGTGCAGCCGCTCAGCAGCAGCCGAGCCATTGCGGCCCGGGCGGCGGCCCGCACGCTGGCCGCGTCGATGCGGGCCCAGACCGGATAAAGCTCGGTGAGCCAGCCGAAGAGTCCTTGATCGGCCGCGTAGCCAGGGGTGGCCTGCTGGTACATGTGGTCGTGGCAATTGACGAGCCCGGGCAGCACCAGGCAGCCCGAGGCGTCGAGCACCTGGTCGGCGGCTGGCGCATCCCCGGTGCCGGTGCCCGTGATGGCGCCGGCGTCGGCCAGTACCCAACGGCCGTCGACGGACCCGCGGACCACCAGGCTCACAGGCGGGACGCCGCCTTCTGCACGGCTTCGAAGATGCGCACGTAGCCGGTGCAGCGGCAGATGTTGCCCGCCAATGCCTCCCGGACGGCCAGCACGCCCGGATGAGGATCCTTGCTCAGGAGGTCGGCGATCGAGACCACGAAGCCGGGCGTGCAGAAGCCGCACTGGACGCCACCGGCCTCGACCATGGCCTCCTGCACCGCCCGCCCCACGCGGTCCGCCTCCATCCCCTCCACGGTGCGCACCCGGGAGCCGTCGGCGGCCGCGGCCAGGACCAGGCAGGCGCACACCAGCTGGCCGTCCAGGAGGACGCTGCAGGAGCCGCATTCGCCCTGCTCGCAGGCGTTCTTGCTGCCCCACAGGCCCAGCCGCTCGCGCAGGACATACAGCAGGGACTCGCCCTCCCAGACGTCCGCAGCCAGCTGGCGGCCGTTGACCTCGAAAGAGACCCGCACTAAACCGCAGCAGCCGTCCTGGCCAAAGCCCGGCGTGCCATCACCGCCACCACGTGCCGGCGGTACGCTGCGGTGCCGCGGACGTCGTCGATCGGCGCGGCAGCCTCGGCGCAGAGCCCGCCGAAGCGCTCGGCCGCCGCCGGGCTTGGCCGGTGCGGCTGTTCCCAGCCAGCATCCTCGAAGAGACCGCGCGCGAAATCCTCGGCAGCCTGGGCGCGCAGGATGGTAGGCCCCACCGAGCCCATGGCCAGGCCCACCCGGCGCCGGACTCGGTCCACGACCAGCGCGAGGTTGGCGACCGCGATCACCATGGCGTTGCGGGTCCCGGCTTTCAGAAAGGCCTGGGAGGAGCCGGCTGGATCCCACTCGGCGGCCACCACCAACTCCTCCGGGCGCCGGGCCGACTTCTTGGGACCGCGCATCCACTCCCCCAGGTTCAGCCGGCGCTCGGCGCCCGCCGCGGAGCGCACCACCACCTCGGCGTCCAGGGCGGCCAGCACCGGCAGCGTGTCGCCGGCCGGCGAGCAGGTCCCCAGGTTGCCGCCCAGCGTGCCGGCGTTGCGGATCTGGGGGGAACCCACCGTGCGTGCCGCCTGGACCATCGCCGGATCGCGCACCGCCTCCAGCAGCCGGGTATAGGTGACGCCCGCGCCGCAGCGCACGCGGCGGTTGACCGTCAGCTCATGCAGCTCCTCGACTCGGCGGAGGGCCATGACGCGCTCCGGCCGCTCGCGGCCGAAGTTGATCGCCACCATGAGGTCGGTGCCACCCGCCAGCGGCACGGTGGCAGGCTGGGCGCCCATCTCATCGAGCGCCTCCGCGAGCGTTCTGGGGGAACTGACCTCCATCACGAGATGGTAAGAGGCACGAGCCGGAAGCTGCCCACGTCGACCAGCCCGCGGTCGGTGATCTTGAGCTCGGGGATCACCGAGAGGGCCAGGAAGCTGAGGCACATGAAGGGCGCTTCCATGGTCACCCCCATCTCCCGCAGCCGCGCTTCCAGGGCCGCCAACCGGCGGTCGACCTCCAGCAGCGGGCGATCGCTCATCAGCCCGGCCACCGGCAGCGCCAGCTCGTCCA
>Ga0066708_10000533_pt1 | contig 10827 bp, 8 predicted proteins | sample GraSoiAngelo_157_FD_66504 | JGI IMG/M metagenome (GOLD analysis project Ga0066708, IMG submission 66504) | Grasslands soil microbial communities from the Angelo Coastal Reserve, California, USA - 14_1009_16_20cm | ecosystem: Environmental > Terrestrial > Soil > Grasslands | place: USA...
GTGGCGTGACCCTCGCCTTCGCGTTCATCGCGACCATCGGCGGTGCCGGCTTCATCACGCTCTGGTTACAGCAACAGGGCATGAACATTTACGCCAACGGCGTCTGGCTTTATCAGCTCCGCGGCCTGGTGCTCGTCTACACGTACTTTCAAATCCCGCTGATGGTGCTGGTGTTCTTGCCAGCACTCGATGGGATTCGGCCACAGTGGCGGGAGGCCACTGAAAGCCTTGGCGGCGGCACCTGGCATTACTGGCGCTACATCGCCGGACCTCTTCTTGCGCCGGCGTTCTTCGGCGGCACGCTGTTGCTGTTCGCCAATGCCTTCTCAGCCTATGCGACGGCCGCGGCCTTGATCAACCAGGGCAGCATCATCGCTTCGCTGCTGATTGCGAATACGCTCACCAGCGAAGTCGGCCTGGCCAGTCCCGGCATCGCCTCGGCGCTTGCCCTGGTGATGGTCGTCCTGGTGGCCATCGTGATGGTCCTCTACACGGTGCTCCAGCGCAGGACATCCAGGTGGTTGCAGTGAGCTCCATCGGTGGATCCGGCGGATGAGCCGCAACCGCCGGCTCAAGCTGCAGATTTTCCGCGTGGCTGTCTTCCTCGTGCTGGGTGCCTTCTTCCTCGTCCCGATCGGCGCCATGTTCGAGTTTTCGACCCGCGGCGTGACTGAAGAGGCACCACGCACCCTCAATGCCTGGCTGACGATCGCGCAAACCCCCGACCTCGTCGCCGCCATCTTTGCTTCCCTGGCGCTGGCAGTGCTGACCTCGCTGGGAATGCTCCTGTTACTTGTCCCCACCATGATCTGGGTCCGCTTGCGGCTGCCCCACCTGAGTCGCGTTATCGAGTTCCTCTGTCTTCTGCCATTGACGATCCCGGCTATCGTGCTCGTTGCCGGATTGGCGCCCATCTATCTCTGGATGAATCTCAATATCAGTGATTCGATCCTGACCCTGGCGTTCGTCTACCTGATCCTGGTGCTGCCCTACGCGTACCGCGCGCTCTACACCGGCCTCGCCGCCATCGACGTGAAAACGCTGGCCGAGGCAGCCCGCAGCCTGGGGGCAAATTGGGGCACCGTGATGCTGCGGGTGATCGTCCCGAACATGTCGGTAGCCATCCTGAACGCCTGCCTGCTCTCGGTAGCCGTCGTCCTGGGCGAGTTCACGATCGCGAACCTGCTCAACTACGTGAATCTGCAGGTCGCCATTGCCCTCCTGGGTCGGGCCAATGCCACTGTGTCCATCGCCGTCGCGGTCGCCTCGCTGATGTTCGCCTTCATCCTGCTGGTCATTCTGTCGTTCTTCGGCCGGCCGCGGACGCGCGTGGAGCCTGAGCCCGGGATCCCATTCCCAGGCTTGACTGCAGGAGGTCCGAGGTGACGACCGTGATCGCGGCTACCGGCGTCGGTACGGCGACGGCGTCCCGTGCCGGCGTCGAGATCCGGTTGGAAAACCTGCGCCGGCGCTACGGTGCCGTCACCGCCCTCGATGGCTTGAGCCTGACCCTCGCACCCGGAGAGCTGGTCGCGCTGCTGGGTCCGTCCGGCTGCGGAAAGACGACGGCCCTCCGGCTGCTGGCGGGCCTCGAGGAGGCGGACGGCGGGCGGGTCGTCATCGGCGGTCACGATGTGACGGGACTGCCGGCCAACAAACGGGACACGGGAATGGTGTTCCAGGCCTACTCGCTGTTTCCCCACATGACGGCCTGGGAGAACGTCGCCTTTGGCTTGCAGATGCGGAAAATCGGCGCCGCCGACCGCCGGCGCCGGGCGGTGGAAACGTTGGAGCTGGTCGGCCTGGCCGGTTTCGCGAACCGGTATGCCCATCAAATGTCCGGCGGACAGCAGCAACGCGTGGCTCTGGCCCGGGCGCTCGCCATCCGACCCAAGGTGCTTCTCCTCGACGAGCCACTCTCGGCCCTGGACGCGAAGGTTCGGGTGCGGCTCCGCGACGAGATTCGCCGGGTGCAGCTCGAGGTCGGCATCACGACAATGTTCGTGACCCACGACCAGGAGGAGGCGCTCGCCATCGCGGACCGGGTGGGCGTCATGCAATCTGGTCGGCTGGAGCAGATTGGGCCGCCGACCGCCATCTACGGCCGACCAGCCACCCCCTTCGTGGCGGAGTTCGTCGGTCTCACGAACCGGCTGGCCGGCGTCGTCCGCGGCGGTTCCGTTGAGGTCCGGGGAACGCGAATCCCCCTTGTCCAACCGGATGTTCCCGACGGACCGGCGGTCGCACTCATCCGACCGGAAGCCGTGACGCTGACGAGCGGCGCCGATACGTCGACCGGGCCGCTGGCCGGGACCGTGATCGCCACGGCGTTTCTGGGAGCCACCAGCAGGGTGACCGTCGACCTCGGCGATGTGAGGGTGCTCGCTCAGCTCGCCACGTCCGATGCCGCTTCGGCTCCGGCTGGGACCCGCGTCCAACTCACTTTGCGCGCCGATCCGGTCCTCATCGCTCGGGAGACGAGCGGCGCGACCCCCGCCTGAGCCAGCCGCGAATCAGCCGGCCTTTCCGGAGCGCGTTCGGAAGGTCATCCGCGACCTGCGACGCGGCGAGGTCGTCAGCTATGGCGAAGTCGCGCGGCGGGCAGGGTATCCGCGCGCGGCGCGGGCGGTCGGAAACATCCTCGCTTCCAATCTCGGCCTGCCCTGGTGGCGGGTGGTGCGGGCCAATGGACAACTGGCGGCGCATAGCCGAGAGGAGCAGGCGCGTCGTCTACGACGAGAAGGCGTTGTCGTCCGGGACGGCCGCTGTCAAGTACCCTCCGATTCGAAAAAGCCGACAACATGGCACTCGTCTTAATGCCGCTTAACCGGCCGTTGACCACCTCACCAAATCCCGCTAGGCTGTATGCACTCACCACATAGAGGAGGGAAGCGCTTGCGTATCAGAACCAGCATTTTCGGCATCGTCGCGTGCATCGCGCTCGTTGGCTCGGCCATCCCGGTTATGGCGGCACCATCGGGCCGGGCCACCCTGACCGGCAACGTGCCGCCTTGGGCGAAATCGGCGAACTTCAAGGCCGCCGCCAATCCGTCTGACTCGATCGGTTTTAGGGTCTACCTGGGATGGAGCAATCCGTCGGCCGTCGAGGCGCTCGCCAAGGCGGTATCTGATCCCCGGAGCGCCTCATATGGGCACTACCTCACGCCGCAGCAGTTCCGCCAGCAATTTGCGCCCTCGCAGGCACAGGTTGGTGCGGTTCAGACGTGGCTGCGGAGCCAGGGCTTCACGGTTGTCTACACGCCGATGAACAACCACTACGTTTCAGCTGAAGGCACGGTGACTCAGGCGGCCGCCGCGTTTGGGACGTCCTTCGGGATGTACAAAGTCGCCGGGCTGACCCTTCGGTCGCCGTCGTCGGACCTCTGGGTACCGGCGTCGATCGCCGCCTCCATCAGTGGCGTCATCGGTCTCGATGATGGCGCGCAACTCGTCCATACCAACCACGCCTCAGCGGATGCGCCGCCGCCGGCCGCGTTCGTCCCAGGGCGTCCTTGCTCGGACTACTGGGGTGAGAAGACGGCTACTGGGTTTACCAATCCTTATGGGAACTCCGCGCTTCCGTATGCGCCGTGCGGCTACACCCCGCAGCAGGTGAAGGGAGCCTACGGGTTGACAAACACCCCGTACGACGGCAGCGGTCAGACCGTAGCGATCATCGACGCCTACGCAGCTCCCACCATCGTCCAGGATGTCAACCAGTGGTCCACCAGGCGTGGCCTTCCAACCATGAAAGCTGGCCAGTTCAGTCAGCTCGTCGCCCCCGGGACCTACAACCATCCCGAGCGGGGCTTGAGGCAGGATCCGCAGGGCTGGTACGGCGAGGAGACACTGGACGTCGAGGCCGTTCATGGCATGGCCCCTGGCGCAAATATCGTCTACGTTGGCTCGCCGAATAATTTTCAGGACCTGGATGCCGCCCTCAACCATGTGGTCGACCGGCATCTGGCCCAGATCGTGACCAACTCCTACGGCTTCCTCGGGGAGTTCCTCCCGCCCGGGTTCATCAAGCCGTATGAGGAAACAATCATGCAGGGCGCCGTCACCGGCATCGGGATTTACTTCTCATCGGGCGACAACAGCGACGAAACCGCCACCCTTGGCATCGCGTCGACCGACTGGCCGGCGTCCAGCCCGTTCGTAACGTCGGTCGGCGGCACCAGTCTGGGTGTCGGCGCCGCGAACAATTACCTGTTCGAGACCGGTTGGGGCACAACAACGAGCAGCTGGACGGGATCGGCGTGGTCGCCGACTCCTCCCGGGTCCTGGCTGTACGGCGGCGGCGGCGGCGTGAGCCGCGTGTTCGCGGAACCCGGCTATCAGATAGGCGTCGTTCCGCCGTCGGTATTTGCCACGCAAGGCCGTACGGGCCGTGCCGTGCCGGACATTGCGGCACTCGGTGATCCCAACACGGGATACCTGGTGGGCGAGACGCAGACATTCCCCAACGGTGTGCGGTACGACGAGTATCGAATCGGTGGCACCAGCCTGTCTTCGCCGCTGATGGCCGGCATCATGGCGCTGGCAGACCAAGCGGCAGGGCGGCCACATGGCTTCGCCAACCCGCTGTTGTACGGCCTGAACCGGACCTCCGCCGTGACCGATATCACCAATCCGGCGTCGATCATCGCCACGGTGCGCACGAACTACGCCAACAACGTCGATGCCTCCGCTGGCCTGCTGTATCGGCTGCGGACCATGAACCAGACCCTGACTCTGCACACGACTCCCGGCTGGGACGACGTCACCGGCATCGGGACGCCGACCAGCTCGTTCATCGGAGCGCTGAGTCACTAGTCGTCGGCTCGAAAAGAGGCCGGGCCGGCGCCCGGCCTCTTTGTTTATGCGGGCGCCGTGTAGCGCTGCTCGATGGCGTCCCGGATGAGCCGCCGGCTCTCCGCCACCGGCGTGTCGCCCAGGGCTTCGGCCCGGCGGGCCGCTGCCTCCAGCACCGGGTCTTTGATGGCGGCGCTGAACCATCTCGAGTAGTCGCCCCGGCGCAGGTGATGGAGCCAGGTCTCGTCGTCGACGCCTTCGGCGATCTGGATGAACATCCCGAGGTTCTGGGCCCGGAGATTGAGCCGGCCGTCGGGGCCGCGGAAGTAAAAGGCGTTCGGTCCAAGGTCTCCGGCCGCGTACTTTCGGATATGGCGGCGCTGTTCAAGCTGGCCGGGCAGGATTCGAAAGCGGCGGGGCGGCCCGTCGTGACGCGACCAGATCATCGCCTCGCCGCTGCTGAGCGTTACGCCGCCGCGTGTGCCAAAGGGTTGGAGAACGTCATCTGGCGCCCCAACGGCGAGCGCAACGTCGACCTGGTCCAGCACGTCTCTGGCCAGTGTCTGCGGATGAACGGTGATCAGCAAGGTGCTGCTCAACGCCTGCGGAAGACTGACGTCCGCCTGGCCCCACGTGGCGGGAAGCAGGTGGTGCGCTTCGTCGACGACCAGCCAGTGTGGACGCCCAACCTGCGCTCGTAACTGCTGCACATGCGGCAACAGTTCGGCGAAAAAGGCGGGCCGCTCTTGCACGCGCAGGGCCAGCAGGTTGATGACCACGCTCTCGGCGGGATCCTTAAGGATGCCGATTACCTCGCTGATGCTTGGGGCGCGGTCTGGAGTGCCGATGGTAACGGCGACCTCCAGGTTGTCATAGTCACCCTCGGGATCAACGATGCTGAACTGGTAGCCGTGCTCATGGAGCCGCTCCAGAATTCCTCGGGCGAGTGACGATTTCCCGCTCCCCGATGGACCAGCCAGCAGGACGGCAGCACCATATGGGCTGAGAACGACCGGATCGTCGCCCGCCCGGCCCAGCAGGATGGAATGCCGGCGCAGGGTGGCGGCGTCGAGCGCACGCAAATCGTCTGAGATCAGCGCCTCGATCACCTCCCGGACGCCCGCGCTGGCGCGACCTTGCGTCACGTGGTCGGCACGCTGCTTGACGGCATCCAGCGCGTTGGCGACCGCAATGCCGCACTCGCACATCGAGAGAAAGGCGTGGTCATTCTCGGCATCACCGATGCCCACAACGTTGTGAGGAGAGAGGGCGAACTCCTGGAGCGCGGCCTGGAGCCCGCTCGCCTTGTTGACCGACGCGGGTAAGACCATCACGGAACCCTTGTTGAAGATCACCTGGAGCTCGAGGCCAAGCTCGCGGATCACCTCGATCGCCACGCGCTCATTGGGCTGCTCTGTAGCGACCACCACCTGGCCGACGGCGAGCGGCTCGACTCCGCGTCGGCGCAGCTCATCGACGAAGCTGGAAGGCGGAGGCTCGGCGAGGCGACGGGTCTCGCGCCCCTCCGGCCGGTAGATGAGGGCCCCGTTTTCCCCCACGACCAGATCGAAGAGAGCCAGTTCCGGAAAGACGCGGGCCAAGTCGTCCACCTGCCGCCCGGTCACCAGGATCAATTTCCGGCCGCTGGCCTTAAGCCGCCGCAGCGCGTCGACCGTGTCGCCATCGACCTGGCCATGGTGCGCGAGCGTGCCGTCGTAGTCGGTGGCAAAGGCGAGATAGCGCATCAGCCCATTTTGCGGGTCGAGCCGCTTGCCACGCTCGGGGCCTGCTCGGGTTCCACGCCCGTTGCCAGGATGATGCGGATGGGCCGGTCGTGCCGCAGGTAATCCCAGGCCCAGGATCCCAGCGCGCTGATTCGATTGCGGAATCCGATCAGGTAATAGATGTGCACGAAGAGCCAGGTCAGCCATCCCAGAAATCCGGTGAATTCCAATCCGCCGGGCAGGTGGGTCACACCGGCATTGCGGCCGATCGTGGCCATCGTGCCCTTATCAACGTAGTGGAATGGACCGCGCTGGACCGTGACACCGCGCACATGATCCACGATGGCGCGGGCGACATAGCGCCCGGCCTGCATCGCCGGCGGCGACAGCATCGGCAACTGCCTCTGGTCGCCAACTTCCGGCGAGGCGACGTCGCCGATGGCGTAGGCGCCGGTCGCCCCGGGGATCCGAAGCCAGCCATCGACCTTGATCCGCGCGTTTCGAAATCGGGGAACGGACGGCGTCCCGGTTGGATCGTTCGGTCGCACGCCGGCCGACCAGACGATGGTGCGGCAGGGAATCGAGGTCTGATCCGACAGCGTCACGCCATGCTCATCCGCCGCCTTGACGAGGGCCTTCAACCGCACATCGACACCACGCCGCTCCAGGACCCGCTGGGCGTAGCGTCCGAGATGTTCGGAGAACGCGCTCAGGAGACGCGGCAGTCCCTCGACCAGGACGATTCGTATTTCCGAGCGCGAAATCTGGTGATAGTCCTTGCCGGCCACGATTTCCATCAACTCGGCAAGCGCCCCCGAGGACTCGACGCCGGTGGGCCCACCGCCGACGATGACGAAGGTGAGGAGCGCGCGGCGCACGTCGGTGTTCACCTCGGCATCGGCACGCTCCAGGCAGCTCAGCACGTGGTTGCGAAGTCGTGTGGCGTCGGGCAGCACCTTCAAGCCCAGCGATACCTCGGCGATCTCCTGATTGCCGAAGTAGTTGTCGGTGCTGCCGGTGGCGAGCACCAGATAGTCATAAGCGACGGGAGCACCGCCTCGAACCTGGACCGTCTTCCCGGCAAGGTCGACGCCGGCCACGGTCGCCTGCCGAAACCGAACGTTCGGCGAGTGGCGAAAGACGGTGCGCAGCGGATATGCGATGTCGGCGGGATTCAGGAGCCCGGTTGCGACCTGGTAGAGCAGCGGCGTGAAGAGGTGGTAATTGTGCTGATCCAGCAGGATGACATCGACCGGTTGCCTGTTGAGCCGTCGGGCGCAGGCCAGCCCGCCAAACCCCGAGCCCACGATGACGACTCGGGGGCGCCGCGTCTCGTCAGGCATCGGTCAGGACGCGAAGCTGCGCGTGGGCCTGACGGAGCGCCTTCTCGACGCTCGCCGGCGATGGGCCTCGGGCAAACATGAAGCCGAGGTAGCGATCGCCCTCCGGCAGAGGGATCAGTGGCTCGCCAGGCGGGATGGTAATGACCAGGCCATCGATCCTAAAGACGCGCCTCGCCTCGGTTTGGCCCGCCACCTCACGCAGGACGCCGGCTTGTGGGATCGGCAACATCATCACGCCGGCGGCGCGGCGTTCACGGTCGTGTTCGGGCACCGGCAGGCCGGCGGCATGACGGAGGATGAGTTCTTCGAGCGAGATCCCCGAGCCAAACCGAAGGGTACGCGAGCAGAGTCCGCCAATTGATCGCGCCGCGACTTCCAGCACCCAGGGGCCGTCACTGTTGAGGCGAAGCTCGGCGTGAATCGGTCCATCCGTCAGGCCGAGCGCCCGGGTGGCCCGCGCCGTCGTTTGCGCGACTAACGTCTGGGTGGCATCGGGAAGCCGCGAGGGCGTGACATAAATCGTCTCTTCGAAGAATGGACCGTTGAGCGGATCCGGTTTGTCGAAGATGGCCAGCACCTCGAGCTCGCCCCGCCGCAGGAGGGCTTCGATCGCGACTTCCTCTCCGTCGATGAAGTCTTCAACGAGCAGTGACCGGCGCCCGCCATTAGGCGAGCAGCCGGCGATGATGGCCGCCACCCGGCGGAAGACCGAGGGAAAGACCGTCGCGCTGTCGGCCCGGATGACGCCCTGGCTCCCGGACAGGTCGAGCGGCTTGACGACGGACGGATATCGCAGCGTCGGCGCGACTGGCGCCGGATCGGCGTCGATCGACATGACGGTGAAGCGCGGCGTGGGCAGACCGGCGGCCAGGAATCGCTCGCGCATCCGCGCCTTGTCGCGGGCGGCCTCGACGGCATCGAGCGGGTTATGCGCGATGCCGAGCGCCGCGGCTGCCGACGCGGCGAGCAGCGTTCCGGCATCGTCGACGGCGACCACCGCGGCGAGCGGCTTCGCCTTGGAAAAGTCCACGATCCGCCCGGTGGATCGCTCGATGTCGTGGAAATCGAGCCGGAGGTGGCGCCCCTCCATCAGGCCCGCGAGGGCGGGCCGGTGCTCCGAACCGACGACCACCTCGATCCCAAGCCGCGACGCGGCGGCCATGAAATCGTGCGTGCGATAGGTCCGGCTGGGGATGAGCAAGAGTACGCGGGCCATGCTCTAAGTTGACCACGAATAGAATGACGGCAGGATGATCCCGGCGATCACCGTGACGCCCGCCGCGCAAGCGAAGGTCGAGGCCGTCCGGGCTAAGAGCGGACACCCGGATGCGTGCTTGCGGATTGCCATTGCCGGCCGTCGCGGTGGGCAATTCGTCTACCAACTGGATCTGGTCGCTCTGAACGACGCTCCGCCGGAAGATCTTGTGGTGGGAGCGCCCGACTTTCGCGTCCTGGTCGATGCCAGCAGCGCGGCAGACCTGGACGGCGCCCTCATCGACCTGGATCCGTCGGCGCTGGGTGGCGCGCTACGAATCGACAACCCTCAGGAGGGTTGGCGGGATCCGGTCGCGGCTCGGGTGCAGGAGGTGCTGGACCGCCAGATCAACCCGTCGGTGGCGGCGCACGGCGGATATGTCGAGCTGCTGGAGGTGCGCGACGGAGCCGCCTATGTGCAGCTCGGCGGCGGCTGCCAGGGGTGCGCCCAGGTCGACGTCACCCTGCGGCAGGGAATCGAAGTCGCGATCAAGGCAGCGGTGCCCCAGGTGACGCAGGTGATCGACACGACCGACCACGCCGCCGGCTTAAACCCGTATTTTCAGCCGGCCAAAAAAGCGTCCTAGCTTAGATCGCCGCGATCCGGCGCAGCCGCATCCGGGGACCGAAGCGGGGTGCCTGGATTCCGCCGAGGGTCAGCAGCCGGATGACCCGGGCCCGGTGTCCACGATAGGGCGCAAGCAGCTCGAGCATGCGCGCTTCGGTGCCGCGCGGCTCGCCGGCCAGCGCCCAGGCCACTTGATGGGGGAGATGGTAGTCACCAAGCGAAACCGCATCCGAGTCTCCGAGGGCGACGACCGAGACTTCGGCGGCAGACCAGGGACCGATTCCTGGCAGGCTCATCAGGTGCTTTCTGGCCAGCGCGGGCGGAAGCGTCACCATCCGCTCCAGGGCGGCGGCCCGTGACGCGGCGGCCTGGATGACCGCAAAACGCCGGCGTTCGATTCCGAATCGATGAACCGCCCAGTAGGGCGTGGCCAGCAGCCGCCGCGGAGTCGGCGAAAGCAAGAGACCGCTGTTTCCGGGTGCCGGCTCGCCGAGGGTCCGAACCAGGCGCGCGTATGATGCCCACGCTTCGACACCCGGCACCTTCTGTTCCAGGATGGTCGGTAGCAGCGCCTCGAACACCAGGCCGGTCCGGCCCAGGCGAAGTCCGGGGTGGTGGCGGTGGATATCGGCCAGTAGCTGGTTGGCGGGCGCGAATGTTTCAGGATGGTCCTCGAACCCGAGTAGCGACCCAGCGTGCCGGACCATCCAGCCGGCGCCGGCTCCCCAGGCGTCGGCCGTCAGGCCCCCGCCGACACGGGACAGGCGCACGGTTGCCGGGCCATCCGGCGTGCGGACGGCGCGCCACACCTGGTTCGCATCGAAGCGAATCGTTGGGTCGGCGGGCCCCCGCTGCAGCCCACCCAGCGTCAGCTCCAGGTCGAGCGGGAAGGAGAGGGGCAGCCTCGCCGTCGCGTCCGGCGGCATCCACCAACCCTACGCCAGCCGCCCTCCCCCTGACCCTCCTGATCACATGAGCTTGAGTATGATCGGCCGAATCTGCTACGTATTATCAAGTCACGTGATAGAACGGGTCGCAGGCAGGGAGAGGCCGCCGACATGATCCGCTGCTCCTGGTGTGGGGCGCGAAACTACGCCATCGATAGCTGGTGCTCGAAGTGCCATCAGCACCTCGACTTCGGCCC
>Ga0066708_10000543_pt1 | contig 10794 bp, 13 predicted proteins | sample GraSoiAngelo_157_FD_66504 | JGI IMG/M metagenome (GOLD analysis project Ga0066708, IMG submission 66504) | Grasslands soil microbial communities from the Angelo Coastal Reserve, California, USA - 14_1009_16_20cm | ecosystem: Environmental > Terrestrial > Soil > Grasslands | place: USA...
ACCAAGTCACCCTGATGTACGTTTTCTCCAAGCTCAGGAAGCTTGAATTCAGCGACCTCGGCTGTTTCCGACGGGACTGCTGGAATTGCTCCGGCTCGTGCAGGAGCCGCCGCCGAGGGCCGTGTGGCTGCAACTGGTGATGCTGGTGCTTTCTGGGCAGGTGCTGCAGGTGCCTTCTGCGCCGGCGCTGATTTTGGTTGCGAAGCCGCTGGTTCCGCGCGCTCAGAACTCGAGCGCGTGGTAGGGCGATTTCCGTTCTCGATCGTAAAGATCACCTGGCCCACTTTGAGCTTTTCGCCTTGTTTGACTAAAACATCCTTCACCGTGCCGCTTATCGATGACGGTACTTCGACGACCGCTTTGTCGGTCTCAAGCTCCATCACTGGCTGGCCCTCAGCCACCGTCGCGCCGGGTGCTACCATCAAGCGCACCAAGTCACCTTGATGGACGTTCTCGCCGAGTTCGGGCAATTTGAATTCAGTCACTCTGAACAGTCTCCACTTGCCGGTTTCCAGTCGTCAGCCCACGCGATCACTGGTAACTGGCAACTGATTTCAGCTGACGGCCGGGTTGGCCTTCTCAGGATTGATGCCTAGATCTTTGATGGCCTGCTGAATAACTTTGGCTTCAATCTTCTTCTCTCGCGCCAGTGCTGACAAAGTCGCGAGCACGATGTGCTTGGAATCCACTTCGAAAAAGTCGCGCAGCGCAGTGCGGCCTTCACTTCGTCCGAAGCCATCCGTGCCAAGCGCAACCAAAGTCCGCGGCATCCATTGTGAGATAGATTCTGGCAAGACTTTCATGTAATCAGAAGCCGCAACCAGAACACCTTGTGTGTCTCTGAGCTTCCGGGCCACGAACGGCACCTTCGGCGTCTCTCCCGGATGCAGCATATTCCATCGCTCGCAATCATTTCCTTCGCGATAAAGTTCCTTGTAACTCGTGACGCTCCAAACGTTGGCCGCAACACCGAACTTGCTCTCCAGAATCTCCTGCGCTTTGAGCACCTCGAACATGATTGCGCCGCTACCGAACAACTGTGCTTGCAGCTTGGTGTCGTTTTTCTGTGAAGGCTTGAAAAGATACAGGCCGCTCAAAATCCCCTCGCGTACATCGGGGCCATCCGGCATGGCCGGCATGGGCAGTGGCTCGTTTCCGACCGTCAGGTAATAGAAGATCGACTCTCCGTTCACGTACATGCGCTTGATGCCTTCTTGAATGATGATGGCGATCTCGAACGCGAACGCTGGATCATAGGCCATCAGATTTGGCACAGGCAGCGCGAGCACATGACTATGTCCATCCTGGTGCTGCAGCCCTTCACCGGCAAGAGTTGTGCGACCGGCAGTTCCGCCGAGCAGAAAGCCGCGCGTGCGCATGTCAGCGGCAGCCCAGATCAAGTCGCCAATCCGCTGAAACCCGAACATTGAGTAATAAATGAAAAACGGGATCGTATTGATCCCGTGATTGGAATAGGCTGTTCCGGCGGCGATGAATGAGCTGATTGATCCGGCTTCGGTGATTCCTTCTTCAAGAATTTGACCGTCTTTTGATTCCTTGTAATAAAGCAGCGTGTCCATATCGACCGGCTCATAAAGCTGGCCCACGCTGGAATAAATTCCGACCTGGCGAAACAGGGCCTCCATGCCAAAAGTACGAGCCTCGTCGGGAACAATCGGAACGATCAGTTTGCCAACTTCCGGATCACGCAGAAGTTTGGCAAGCATACGCACGAAGACCATTGTGGTAGAAACTTCGCGGCCCTCGGTTCCTTTGTAGAACTCTTCAAAGTGGCTCTCCGAGACCGGCTTGATCGCTTGAGACCGGACTTTCCTCTCCGGCATGTAGCCACCAAGCTGCTTACGGCGGTCCTGCATGTAGCGGATTTCCGGGCTGTCGTCGGCTGGGCGATAGAACGGCGCCTCATGCAGTTGCTCGTCGGGAATTGGAATCCCGAAGCGCGAACGAAACATCCTTAGTTCGTCTTCGTTCAGCTTTTTCTGCTGATGCGTGATGTTCTTGCCTTCGCCGGCCTCACCAAGCCCATAGCCTTTGATTGTCTTGGCGAGAACAACCGTTGGCGCCCCCACATGCTCGACGGCAGACTTGTATGCGGCATGTACTTTGATGGGGTCATGTCCGCCGAGCCGCATGCGAGAAAGCTGCTCATCTGAAAATCGCTCGACCATGCGCAGCAGTCGCGGATCGGTGCCGAACAAGTTCTGGCGGAAGTAGGCTCCGCTCTCAACGAAGAATTTCTGGAACTGTCCGTCAGTGATCTCGCCTAATCGGCGCACCAAGAGGCCATCGCGGTCGTTCTGAATCAGGCTGTCCCAATCCGAGCCCCAGATGACTTTGATCACGTTCCATCCAGCGCCGCGGAAGATGGCTTCGAGTTCCTGAATGATCTTTCCGTTGCCACGCACCGGGCCATCAAGGCGCTGGAGGTTGCAGTTGATTACCCAAATTAAGTTGTCCAGCTTCTCGCGCGAGGGCAGCGTGATGGAGCCTAGCGACTCGGGCTCATCCATTTCTCCATCACCGAGGAACGCCCAAACTTTGCCACCAGTTGTAGTCTTCAGACCGCGGTTCTCGAGGTACTTGATGAACCGCGCATGATAAATCGACTGCAGAGGCCCAAGCCCCATGCTGACGGTTGGGAACTCCCAGAAATCCGGCATGAGCCAGGGGTGGGGATAAGACGAAAGCCCGCCGCCCTGATGGAGTTCGCGGCGGAAATTCTCCAGCTTCTCTTTCGGGAGCCGCCCTTCCAAGAACGCCCGCGCATACATGCCTGGCGCAGCGTGCCCCTGGAAGTAAACGACATCGCGGTCTCCGCCTTCCGTCCTGGCATGCAGAAAATGATTGAATGCAACTTCATAGAGAGTCGCGGCAGAGGCGAAGGTTGAGATGTGTCCGCCAATTCCGCTCTCCACCCGGTTGGCACGTACTACCATTGCCATTGCATTCCAGCGTACTAAGCTCTTGATCCGGCGTTCCATTTCCTGACTGCCAGGGAAAGCTGCCTGAGCGCGGACCGAAATTGTGTTTTGGTAGGGGGTGGTCGCGGTGAAGGGAAGGTTTACGCCGGCTGCACGCCGGGCGTGAAGCTGAAGCTGCTGCAGCAGCCGGCCAGCGCGTTCTGGGCCGCCTTTGGCCAGCACATAATCAAGCGAATCAAGCCATTCGCGGGTCTCCAGGACTTCAAGACCATCATTATTTCCGTTCGAACTAGCTCGTGCCTGCTGCAGTTCTTCAAGTGCTGGGGGCTGTGACAAGTCTGGCTTCTCCACTGCGTTGGATGGGAACCCTTCATCATAAAAGATTCCGGAGAATTTTGCTGCGCTCCAGGCAGCTTGGAAGCGTCAGTTGCCGACGAAAAGTTCTGTGGCGTTCGGCCAACGAGAATCATCCAAAGGAGGACGGATTACACTGTGTGAGATTTGAAACAGCCTGAGCTCTTCCAGCGCAGGCCGGCCTTGCAAGAAGCCGAGAGGAGATTTATGCCAAAAAGAACTCAGTCAGGAAATCACAACAGCAATTCAGCAGAACCGCGAGTGCATCAGCGCGGACGTGAAATTCAATCTTACGGATCTGTTATCCACGCCTTCCATTTAGAACTTGAAGAGCCCGTTCGTCTGGAGATGACCGAGAACCTGAATCAACTGCTAGCGGACAGCATGACCCTTCGTGACCTGTACAAGAAAGCCCATTGGCAGGTCGCTGGCCCAACTTTTTATCAATTGCATCTGCTGTATGACAAGCACTTCGGCGAGCAGGTCGAAGTTGTGGATACCATTGCCGAGCGCATCCAGTTACTCGGTGGACTAGCGATCGCTATGGCTCCGGACGTGGCTGAGACTACCCAGATCGAACGCCCGCCGCGAGGGAGGGAAGAGGTGCCGGTCGTGCTCTCGCGGCTGCTTGATGCCCATCAGATCATCATCCGCCAATGCCGGGAGATAGCGGACCGAGCCGATAAACTCGGGGACCAGGGCACTAATGACATGGTGGTGAGCGACGTACTTCGGACGAACGAATTGGAAGCATGGTTCTTGAGCGAACATCTGGTGAATACGCCTTTGATCCATGCGGGTGAGGAAGTGTCACAAGCGGCAGACTAGCTCCTGGTCGATCGAACCTTTCAAACTCAGGCCGGCAACTGCCGGCCTGTTCCTTCTATCCAGGTACTGCCGCCGTCCCGCAACTCTGCTTTTGCAGCGATTTTATAGACGCCCTGCATATTCCGGACATCCAAAGCATTGACAGGAATGTGCGCCCATGGCGGAGCGAGTCTCAGCTTATCCGTTTCCTGAACCGGAATCCTACCCGCGTCCGCGTCCAGTGGATGACGTCGAACCTGAAATCGATTTCGGAATCGGGTCCGTTCCCATGAGCCTGTATGAGCAACTTTCTTTTCGGGCGGGGCGCACGTTTCGAAATGCCGAGAGCGCAACGCAAACTGCAATCACAAGAATGAAGGCCGTTATGATTCGGGTGGTGGAAGAACGTCCGATTAACCTGGTCGTGGGTGTCGCAATTTCCGCTTTCATCGCAGGCGCTGGATTACGGATATGGGGAAGCCGCCATGAGTGATATGAGTGCCCACGCTGGCAACCATCAGCGAAGTCTGCGCGAACTCGTGCGAGAAATCCTGAATGAGCTAAAGGAATTTGCGACCACGCGTTTTCGGATAATGAAGGCCGAGCTGCAGGAAACAGTAGCATCGGTCAAGGTGGCAGTCCCGCTCGCGCTCTTGGCGATCGTTTTCATGGTTACAGCATTTCTGCTCCTCACCTTTGCTGCAGTGGCACTTGTGGCACATGCATTCGCGGGGAGTCCATGGGCCTGGTTCCTTGCTTTAGTCATCATCGGCGTGATTTGGATGGCCGTGGGTGTGGTAGCTGCGTTTCTCGCCTATAACAAGTTCCGTAGCGGCCGCTTCCCCAAGCGAACGGTCGAGGTCCTTAAGGCTGATAGAGCCTGGTTGCAAAGTGAAACGAGCAACATGCAAGGGATCAGGACATGAATGAATCTGCTTACAATTTGGAGGTCAAGGCGGCCGAGGAGCGTCGGCGTTTGCATAGTTCGGTTTCGGAGTTGAAGTCGTTCCTTAGTGAAGCCGTTGATCTTAAGAGGAACGTGCGAGCGCACTTGGGTGTAGCGTGTGGTGTTGCGGTTTTGTTAGGGATTACTACCGGCTATTCGTTTGCTACGATGTTTACAGGACACGGACGACGGGTGTTATGGCCATACTAGCGAATGCCGCAGAGGTAACTTCTCGACACCTTCCGAAATTCATTACTCCCGATGTACATTGCGCATCGGACTACGTCCTTTCGGGAACCATGATCGTCGGGGGCGTGGCGCTTTGGCGGAAGGAGAGGCGTGCTGCTCTTGCTTCATTGCTATGCGGAGCCTCTCTCCTCGGATTAACCCTAGTTACACATTATCCGGGGCGGACAAGGAAACCCGTGGCATTTCACCGCCATGCGGACGCCGAGAAAGGAATGGCGGTGCTGATAGCAACACTTCCGGGCGCATTACTCCTCGAAAAGAACCTGCACCGGTATTTTACATTCCATGCCGCGGCCCTGACGGCTTTAACCAATCTCACGTTCGTTGGCAAGCGCGATCGTCGCATCCCGCGATAACGGGTAAAATACTTTATTTTGTTCATTTTGCGTCTAGCCCTTGAAAGCGTGTCTCACGCTGTGTTACGAAATCAGAACAGAGGGATGGTCCCTCCCGTTCGATCGAGAGACCTTGAAGTCCAGTTTGTTTTAACAAATCTCGGAAAAACCTGAATTGTCCCGTGCCTGGACGGGGCTGACCTGAATTATCATCTTTTCTTCTCGAGGGCGTGGATATGGGGGGGCATAGCTTACGTATTTTGCGCGAAAAACTTGGGCTCACGATGCGGGACATCGAGACCGCGAGTGAGCAGATCGCGCGTAAACGTAGTAATGAAGAGTATTTCATTCCAATCAGCCGGCTTTCTGATTTCGAAACAAAAGGCGTGATTCCCAGCATTTACCGTCTCTATTCGCTTGCCGTCATCTACCACACGAATATGAGAGAGCTGCTCGCCTGGTACGGTATCGATATCAATATTCCCGTTTCCGAGTTGGAGCTCTCTTCTCCTCCGAAATCTCACCTATCAGACGCACTGGCCAGCACGCAATCTGTTCAGGTTCCAGTCAAGCTGGATCCCGCCTTCGACCCTCGCCGCACCTTAAATTTCGGCCGTATGATCGAGCAGTGGGGGACAGTGCCGCTGATCTATCTGGAACAATATTCGAAGGTTAACTTTACCTATGGGTATATTGGAAGCGAGGACTTGACGATGTACCCGATCCTTCCGCCCGGCAGCTTCGTTCAAGTTGACGAATCGCGAAATAAGGTCGTGGAGGGTGCGTGGCGGTCGGAGTACGAGCGCCCCATCTACTTTGTTGAAACTCGGGAAGGATATACGTGCTGCTGGTGTACGGTTGGGCGCGAAGACTTGATCCTGCAATCGCATCCGCTCTCGCCGGTCCCAGCCAAAGTAGTCCGGATTTCGCAGTCCGAGGTGGTTGGCCAAATCGTAGGCGTCGCTATGAGGCTCGGCGAGTGGCGTCCCATTCCCGCCGGCGAGCTAGCGCCAAGAGAGCGTGCAGCACTGAACTGAGATGTCGTGCTGTTCCGGGCCCAGGTTGTTCCGGCAGAAGAGCTTGACCGCGCTCTGACATTTTCTCAAGATAAGCCTCTAATTCAATCCCAGCAGTTTGGCTCGAGTTCTCCACATCTGCCAACAATTTGCCTAGAGGAGTGGAGAGGACCTCCGAAATGGCTTCCTGATGGGCAGTCCCAAGGGCCTTGTTTGCTGTGGCTTGCCCATAAACCTTTCCGAAGCCCCAGTGCTCATAGTCGCCCTCGTGCGCACGCAGTCCAGCTAAATATTCCAGCTTCCCCAAGCAGCCGAAAACCGCTCGCAAAGTAGTACGCGAGAGATCTTCAAAGGCTGATTTCAGAGTCATTGGAAATCACGTTTTCGGAAAGTTGAAATAATTTGCACTTTTCGTGCACACACCTATCCGCGGCCACATTATCACGGCGTAACCCCAACTTCAACAAGGAGTTTCGCCATGAAGAAATCACTGCTTTGTCTTGCAGCGCTGCTAATGCTGATGACCGCAACCACGGTTCCAACCCTAGCTGCTGCTAATAATCCCATCTGCCCGCCGGGCGTCTGCAAATAGATCACTTAGGAAAAACTGTTGTGGGCTGCTGATAACTGAGGCTAGTATTCCAGCAGCCCATGGTTTTTCTCCAGCTCTATCTCTGGATTGCCCCTCATGTTCTTTTAGGGCTGTGTCTACTGGGGCTGCTCCGGAATCGCCGCTACAAAGAATTCCCGATGTTCTTCACCTACATCGTTTTTGAAGAGGCGCTTTTCTCCGGCCTAGTGGTGATCTACTTTTTGCTGCTACGGTCCGTGGCGTCGCTCACAGCCTATCGATGGGTATTGGTGATTGGAATTGCCATCGCCGCTATTCTTCAGCTGGCGACCTTGTACGAAACTGCCAACGTGTTGATACTTAATCGCTTGTATCTGGCGCGAGCATTGCGTCCGGTGCTGAAGTGGGCTGCGGTGTTGCTTATTTTTGGCGCGAGTGCGGTATCGGCCCTGTTTTCCCAAAACGGGATGCAGCGGGTCATGAATGTTTTTGAAGTCTTGAATTTCTCTTCTAGTGTGATAAACCTAGGCTTGCTGGTTGTGCTTTTGCTTTTTACTCGAGCACTTCACGTTGCGTGGAAAAGCTTGCCGGTGGGAATTGTGTTGGGCTTTGGAATTTCCTCCAGTGTCGAAATGATAGCCAGTACCTTAATCTCAGGTAGTAGGGCCAGTTACATCAACATAGATTACCTGCGCATGGCAGCTTTTCATGCCTGTGTTCTGGTGTGGCTGGTATACACCTTGCGTCCTGAGCGTAAACTAGAGTTCGTTGAGTCGGGATTCAAGAAATCCGATCTGGAAAGTTGGAATCAAGACTTGCAGCGAATGGTCGAGCGATGAATATCGTGTTATTTGTGATGATCGTCGGCGTGCTTGCCTTAGCCTGCATTGTTTGGTCCATCAGGGGCCGAAACTCAGACACCCGCAACCCAAATGGTCTGGCAAGCCAGCTACAACCGATCGACATATGCGCTTTTCGCAATTTGATCGATGATGGTGAGCGCGAGTATTTGCGGAACCATCTGTTTCCGCCCGATTTTCGCGGCGTTCATCGCGAACGTATGCTGGCGGCGACCGAATATGTGTGGTGCGCCTTTCGGAACTCAGGCATTCTCATCCAGCTCGGAGAGGCCAGCAGGAATGCCACCGATCCAGCCGTGGCTGCGACCGCAGCCAGCTTGGTAGAGAATGCGACGCGGCTGCGGCTCGATGCCATGCAGACCCTGCCTAAAATCTATCTGAGCATGGTGTTCCCGGGGCTCACCTGGACGGCACAGGACCTGCCAGAGGGTTTCGACAAACTAACCCGTCAGGCGGTAATTTTGGGATGTTTGCAGGTCCCGGCGCAAGTAGCTCTTTGAACAGAACTTCTCGTAAGCAAAGCGAAGGGAAGGACGTTTATTTCTTGCCTTCGCCTTCCTTGTACAAATACTTGATCGAAGGTTTGTAAATCATCAGGTTTGGTGAGCCGTTCCTGCTCACCTTGATGCAAGTCTTGTCATACCACTCGATAATCCCATGAATCTCTTCGCCGTCTGAAAGCACGATGACCATCGGAGTCTTCGATTGCATCTGCTTCTGATAATAAAAGTTCTCGGCATTGGTCTGATCAGGAGGCGCTGTCTTGCGTGCGCCATTCGAGCGCTCGGAACGTTCCCGACCCGCAGGAGCCGAAACACCGTGGCTGGGAGCAGTGTGATTCGAATGATTGAGCGCAGGGCGGATCAACCTGCGGTTTGCAAAATCCTGGTCATTGTGGCGTTCGGCTGGCGTGGATTGGATTATCTCTTTCATGGACCACCTATCGAACACGTCTTATTTGCGGCCAATCAAGAAGGCGCGCGATTGTGGGTACGGAAAGGCGTGAATTGCCTCTTAACCTAACACAGCAAAGTGACCTGTGACAATCCCGTCTTGGACACTTTCGAACACTGTGGACCGTTGGGGCTGTTACGTTTGCAGCACTCCGACCTTAAACATCGCCACATCCGGATTCAAGGCTGCGGCCTCGAGCGCGATAGTGATCGCATCCCTGGTTTCCATCGGATCGATGATGCGATCAATCCAAAGCCTCGCCGCTCCATAACGCGGGTCCATCTGCTCGTCATAACTCTGCTTCACGGATTCGTACAATTGTTTCTTTTCTTCATCGCTCAGAACTTTTCCACTGCGCTCCAGTTGGCGAATTTTGATTTCGACCAGAGTTCCTGCAGCTGCATCTCCGCCCATGACTGCGTATTTTGCCGTCGGCCAGGCAAAAACGAACCGCGGATCATATGCTTTGCCGCACATGGCGTAGTGGCCGGCGCCGAATGATCCACCTAAAATGACCGTGATCTTAGGCACGACCGAATTCGAGACCGCATTCACCATTTTGGCTCCGGCCTTGATGATGCCGCTCCATTCCGCATCGCGGCCAACCATGAATCCATTTACGTCATGCAGAAAAACCAGCGGCACCAGATCTTGATTGCAATCCATGATGAAGCGCGCTGCTTTTTCTGCGGACTCCGTATAAATGACCCCGCCAAACTCAATGCGTTTATGCCCTTGATGGTCGATGCTATGCGCGTGCAGCTTTTGATTAGCTACGATGCCGACCGCAAACCCGCCGATTCGCGCGTAGCCGCACACGAGGGTTTTGCCATATTCCGGTTTGTACTCGTCAAACTTGCTGGCGTCCGTTATGCGCGCGATCACTTCCTTAATATCGTACGGTCGCGTTGGTGAGGAATCATAAATGCCATAAATTTCCTCGGCCGCAAGGGCTGACGGAACCGGTTTCTTGCGGTCCCACGGTGACTGCCTCCGATATCCCCACTTTTCAATGATCGAGCGAATTCGCGCCAGGCAGGATTCGTCATTCGGCTCACGGAAATCTACGGTGCCGCTGATGGCAGAATGCATGGCCGCACCGCCCAGTTCTTCTGCGGAGGTCTTTTGCCCGATTGCAGCCTGCACCAATGCGGGACCTGCCAGGAATAGTCCGCTACCGTCCGTCATGAGCACGTGATCGCACATTACTGGAAGGTATCCGCCGCCGGCCACACACATGCCCATGATGGCGGCGATCTGTGGAATGCCCAGTGCAGACATGACCGCATTATTGCGAAAGACCCGGCCAAAATCGTCGGTGTCGGGAAAAACATCCTCTTGCAATGGCAGAAAGACGCCAGCTGAATCAACCAGGTAAATCGTGGGAATGCGGTTCTCGATGGAGATGTTTTGCGCGCGAATGACTTTCTTTGCCGTCATCGGAAAGAATGATCCCGCTTTTACAGTCGCATCATTCGCAATGATCATGACCAAGCGGGTCTCAATCCGCGCCAACCCCGTAATGACCCCCGCTGCTGGCGCGCCGCCCCATTCTTCGTACATGCGGTAAGCGGCGTACATTCCCAACTCATAAAAGCTACCGGGATCCACCAGCATCTGAATGCGCTCGCGCGCGGTGCGCCGCCCTTTGCCGTGCTGGCTTTCGATTGCTTTGGCCCCGCCACCCTCGCGAATCTGTTCTTCTTCGTTGCGTACCCCAGACACAAGGTCGGCCATGAAGCGCATGTTGGCCTCAAAAC
>Ga0066708_10000555_pt1 | contig 10741 bp, 8 predicted proteins | sample GraSoiAngelo_157_FD_66504 | JGI IMG/M metagenome (GOLD analysis project Ga0066708, IMG submission 66504) | Grasslands soil microbial communities from the Angelo Coastal Reserve, California, USA - 14_1009_16_20cm | ecosystem: Environmental > Terrestrial > Soil > Grasslands | place: USA...
CGGCGCGGCCGAACGCGACCCCATTCGCACAACGCAACGGCTCCCGGTCCCGGCTCGATCCGAGTCGCAGCCCGCCTGACCTGCCGACCGGCGCCCAGGAAGCAGCGGACAGATCCCCCACCAGAGCGATGAGAACTTCGCTGGAACAGAGGATGCTCCGAGTGCGGCAATTACTCGGGGTTCGGCGAGAGGACTGTTCCATCGGCGGCAAGGAGATCACTGGATCGGCTCGTAGGCCGAGGCATGCGCGCTTTGAAGGCCTGTTTGGGGGCGCAAGGCGACGGAATGCGCGCGAGCTCTCGGGCGTCGGCGCCCTGGTCGGAGTCACCGAGCTCGTACGGGCCGAAAGCGATCTGCCGACCGTCCTCTCGCTGATCGCACGCACGGTCGCAGACGTGCTCGGCTTCGAGACCGTCGTCCTCAACCTCTACCGCCGTGAGTGGGACGACTTCTGCGTCTCCACCGTCCACGGCGACAAGGAGGTTCAGCGCGCGCTCCTCGGCAGCACCTACAGCTGGGACGAGTGGACGCAGCTGCTCGACGATCGCTTCCTCCGAGGCGGCGCCTTCTTCATCAAGCACGGCGAGTTCGACTGGCAGAACCACGTCGGCGACCGCTACGTCCCCGAGCGCGTCGTGAGTGACGACCCGGAGGCCTGGAACCCCGATGACGAGGTTTTCGTCCCGCTCTACGGGCCCGGCGACGAGCTGCTCGGGATCCTCTCCATCGGCGATCCCGCATCGGGCCTTCGCCCGAGCAATGAAGAGCTCGGCCTTCTTGTCGGTCTCGCCCACTACGCCGCCCAGGCGCTGGCTGCGGCGCAAACGGCGATCGTGCGCGAACGCCATCGCGCAGCGCTCGAGGAGCTGATGCATATCTCCTCCGGACTGACGCAGACGCTCTCCACGGACTCGATCTTGCAATCCGTGTGCAACGGGATCTCGAAGGCGCTCGGCTTCCAGAAGGTGTGCGTCGACCTACTAGCCGACGACGGAGTAACGCTCGTCACACGGGCGGCCGCCGGGTGGGATGGCGATCGGCTACTGACCGAGAACCTTTCGTTTGCGGAGATCGCGCCGCTGTTCGACTCCGAGTACGAGGTCGCCGGCTGCTTCCTCGTCCCGAACGCAATCGCCCGCCAGCGTGTCGCAACGAGCCAGGTCGTCTACGAGTCTGAGCTGAACGGGCGGGGTCCGCATGCCTGGGACCACCACTGGCTGGTGATCCCGCTGCAGGGGCCCCAGGAAGAGATCATCGGCGTGATCTGGGTCGACGAACCCGAGGACCGGCTGCAGCCGAGCGAAGAGCGGTTACAGGCGCTGCGGATCTTTGCAAACCAGGCGTCGAGTGCTCTCACGCTCGCCACGCAATTCGAGCAGATGCGCTATCTCGCCGATCACGATCCGTTGACGCAGCTCCCGAACCGCCGCGCCTTCATGCGCGAGCTCCAACGCACCGTCGCGGAGGCGGCCGAGGCCGACACCCCCCTCGCGCTGGTCGTGCTCGACCTCGACGGGCTCAAGGAGGTGAACGACCGTCACGGTCACGGCACGGGGGACGATTGCCTCGTCCGAGTCGGGAGGCTCCTGCACACGGAGCTCCGGCCGCGCGACCAGGCGTTCCGGATCGGCGGGGACGAGTTCGCGATCCTGCTTCCCAACACGACCGGCCCCGGCGCCGAGGAGGTCACAGGACGACTCGTGGACTGGCTCGAGCGAAGTAGCCGTTCCTCCATCCTGCGCGTCGAGGCGAGCTTCGGAATCGCTGTGCGAAGCTCGGCCGAGGAGACGCAGGAGGGTTTGCTGCGGGCCGCCGACGAAGCGATGTACCGCGCGAAGCACGAGCGAAAGCTCGCGCGCGCGCGCTCCTAAGAGACGCTAAGAGACGCGCTCGCGCGGCGGCGCCTGCGCGCTCGGCTCCGACACCTTGGTCCCAGGTGGCGGCTCGCCGGTGAGGATCGGCCAGAGCTTCGCGAGGGCCTTCCTGCTGGCCATCGTCGAGGCGGCGCCGAGCGCTCCGGTCAGCAGGATCCAGCCGCGCTGCTTGCGCCGCTCCGCCGCCGGGTCGCGGGTGGCCGCCTTCCAGAGCCCCTCCAGGTCGTCGGCCAGCGCGTGAAGCTGTTGGACGACGAGCTCTCTACGCTTGTCCATCTCTTTCCTCCTCATTCGCATGCGAGCTTATGGCAAGCCACTATCCGCCTGCGGCGTGATCCCGGAGCCAGGTGGCGAAGGCGCGCGCCTGCCGCGCCGGTGGGCCTGCGGCGGTGGGCGGAGCGCTTGCCGGGACGGGATGCGTCGAGCCGTCCCGGAGCGACACGGCAAGCACGAGGGCCAACACGAGTACGGCACCGAGCGCCAGCGCGCCCGCAAGACGCCACCGCCGCCTGTTCTTGCGAACCGGCCGGCGGTCGATTCGGGTGACGGCGGTAGGCGCTCCCCGGAGCTCGCCTGCAAGCGCCGCCGCCGACTCCGGCCGGTAGCGGGGGTCGCGCGCGAGCGCACGCATGACGGTGTCCTCCAGCGCCGCCGGCACGTCGCGTGCCAGCTCGCGGACCGGCGTGATCGAACCGTGGCGCTGCTTGAGGAAGAGCTCGGTCAGCGACTCGGCCACATACGGCGGCCGTCCGGTGAGCAGCTCGTAGAGGACGGCTCCGAGGGCGTAAACGTCTGCCGCCGCCGTGACCGTCTCGCCCGCGGCCTGCTCGGGAGCGATGTACGCGGCAGTGCCGAGCACGGTCCCCGCTTCCGTCAGCCGCGTACCGTCAAGCGAGCGGGCGATACCGAAGTCCGCGATCTTCAGCGTCCCGGTTGCCGTCAGGAGCAGGTTCTGCGGCTTGATGTCGCGATGGACGAGGCCGGCGTCGTGTGCGGTCTCGAGGCCGGCGCAGACCTGCAGCGCGAGTGTGACCGCCTCAGCGGGTTCGAGCCTTTGACGTCGGCGCAAGAGGTCGCTCAGCGTCTCGCTCTCGACGTGCTCCATGACGATGAACGGGCGCCCTTCCTCCTCGCCGACGTTGTAGACCGCGACGATGTTCGGGTGCGAGAGCCGTGCCGCCAACCGCGCCTCGCGCAGGAAGCGCTGCTTGAACTCGTCGTTCACGGCCAGGTCCTGGGCCAGCCGTTTCAAGGCCACCGGCCGATCGAGCTCGGTGTCGTGGGCCAACTCGACCGTGGCCATGCCGCCTTGGGCCAGCAGCCGCACGCGGCGGTAGCGCTTGGTCGAGGTCTGCGGGACGTTCACCGGCAACCCGTCCGCTGCTGGCCCGGGGAGTCTTCCTGGTCCTTCTCGTGCTCGCGGGCGTAGTCCGGGCCTTTCTGGCGCTTTCCGTGGGTGTGCTTCCCCTGTCCGCGCGGGTTCCCCTGCGCATCGGTCTCGGCACACATCGATGGTGCCGGCGGCGGCGCGGGAGGAGGCTGAGTACAAGAGATCGTCGAGGCAAGCCGCGCCGACATGGCACGCGCATCGGCAGCGAGCGGCGTCGGGATCGAGCCTGCCGCGATTGCCGCCGTGACCTGGAAACGGAGCGTCCGCGCCCGAGCTACGGCCAGGCACGGGTTGCCCCGGCCGAGAGCCGCACCCACCGCGTCGCTCTCGCCCGCGAGCCGAATCGCAAGTCCGCGATCAATAGAGGGCTGCCTGGTCGTCGTCCCGCCGCAAGCCGCGAGAAACAGGCAGGCGCAGCAAACCGCCACAGCGCGGAATCCGTCCATCAGGGTGAAACGAATAGCTGATGCCTCCCGGTTGCGCGCCGCCTCCGGAATCCGGTCAGCGGATGCGCGTCCGCGGCGCTAGGCGCGCACGCGCGCAAGCAGTGCCCGGGCCAGCCGGCGCTCGGCCGCGGAGATCCCACTCTTCGCAGCGGCGGGCCCGGCGATGGTCAGATTGATCTCGGTACGGCTCCGCCCGACGAGAACGATGTCGGTGAGAACGCGCACCGTCTGACCCTGCGCCTGAACGCTGATCACACCGCGAAAGAGCGCGGAGTAGGTCGAAAGATGCGGGAACGGGAGCTTCGCAAACGAGATCACCTTTGCAGTCGAGCCGAGCCCGTTGGCGAGCGTCCGCCGCAGGCAAGAAACCACGCCGGGAGCAAGAACCGAGCGCCGCCAGTCGAGTGCAACCATCCGCCGCGTCTTCAGAACCTGGACCTGGCTCGCAAACTCGAAGCCGCTGCGCCGGAAGTCCGCCTTGGCAGCGCCCGTGATGACGAGATCGGAGACCTTTGGGTGGTAGTTGGGGCACGTGGGGCCCCCTGAGAGATCGGGCTTGACTCGGCCTCCCTGCCAGCCGCTCGAGCCAAGATCGGCCCGACGGATCACAACTGCTCGCGCGGCAGCTTGGTCTGCCGCGTTGAACCTGATCTGCTCACCCCCTCCGGCCGAGACCGCCGCAGCGATCGTCAAAGCAACCATTGCGGACGCGAGCGCGAACACGGTCCGTCGAGTCATCGCGAGCTTCCCCCTTCCTGCCGACGGAGGAGTTATGCCCGAAAGGCGGCCGAGGCGCCAGCGACGGTCCCTGTCCGTTTGTCCAGGCCAATCTAGACCGCGCGCTTCTGAGGGCCACCTAAGCTCCGTAAGGGGAAGTCGCCGAGCGGGGGACGACCGGAACCGAGGCTACAGTGGGGCCGCCTTTACGGGCCGCTCCAGTGAACAACAGAGACCGGGGGACACGAGTGAAGACATCAGTTCTTGAGAATCGCCGGGCGCTGCTCGCTTCGATCGCGCTGGCCGGAGCCCTGGCGGTGGCATTGCTTTCGCTCGCCTCATCCGCGCAGGGTGGCGCCAGGGCAGGCGCCCTCTATCCGCACTCGACGAAGCTGACCGACGACAAGATCGCCCACTGGGCTGTTCTGATGAGGCGGACCGTCGTCCGCGCGAAGCCAAGCCTCGCGTCGCGGGTGGTGACGACCCTCCCCGCCGGGACGACGGACGGGACCCAGAACGACGTGCTCGTGCTTTCCCGGATCGACATCAGCCCTCGCTCGAGTTGGTACTGGGTCCGGCTGCCGATCCTGCCGAACAACACGACAGGCTTCGTGCGGAAGAACGATCTCAGCCCCCTCTTCTCCGTCAACACGCACCTCTACATCAACCGCGGCGCGCTGACCGCGACGCTCAAGCGAAAGGGGCAGGTCGTCTTCAAGACACGCGTCGGCGTCGGCAAGAGCTACTGGCCGACCCCGCGGGGCGAGTTCTATGTCCGCGACAAGCTGACCAACTTCAACAACCCGTTCTACGGGCCGCTCGCCTTCGGCACCAGCGCGCGCTCGGCGGTCTTGACGGACTGGCCGGGCGGCGGCTACGTGGGCATCCACGGCACGAACGAGCCGCAGCTCGTTCCCGGGCGCATCTCACACGGTTGCATCCGCATGCGCAACGCAGCGATCCTGGCGCTGGCGCGGCTGATGCACGTGGGCACACCCGTCACGATTCGCTGAGCAGCTCGCCCAAGAAGCCGAAAGCAACCGACTCAGTCCGAGCTCACGACGATTTGGCGGGCGCCCACTCGAGGCCGCCTGTCGTCACCTCTTTCGAGAACGGGTGAAGTCGATTGCCTGCTGGGCGGCGAGCCTCGTGCCCGCCCGGTTGACGCCGGTCGCCACAGCGGTAACGGGCCGACGTCCGCCGAGGCTCGACGCAAGGAAGCTGCGCGGGACGCGCGAGGTCTGGATGAGCCTGTAACCGGCGTCGTGGAACGGAATGCTCTGTTCCAGCGGCTTCCAATCGCCGCCGTCGGCGTGAGCGAGCCTGACGTTCGAGAAGCGGTAGTGAAACGTGTTGCACGCCCCGACGCCGCCGTTCCAGCTCTCGGCGGATGCCTGCGGGTACCAGGCACCGTGGCTCCCGGGAAGGCGGATCGCGGGGCTCACTGCTTTGCCGTCGAGCCAGACACGCCACCACCCTTTCCGTCTCGCCATCTCCAGCACCTTGAACGAGTGCTTCTCGCCCGGCTTCACGTTGGAGTCGAGCTCGACATAGCGTGGCTCCGAGCCGGCGACGGTGACCTCGTAGTAGATCCGGCTGATTCGGTCGCCGGCGAAGGCGCTGAAACCGATCTGCAGCCATTCGGCACTACCGTGCGGACCCGAGTCCGTGCCGCCGACGCCGATCCAGGCGCCGACGTGGCCCGCCGAGACGCCGGGCGTCTCCAGCGGAACGAGCGTCGCGCCGACACCGTGCGCCTTGCTTGCGCTCTGCAGCCCGGCGTACGAATACTCGTTGGCGCCGCAAACATTCCTTTTCTTGCTCCGGCCATCGGCCACCGAGGCGGCGAGCAGGCCAACGCAGAGAGCTGCCACAACCGAGAGCGTGCGTCGAGCCAAGAAGACCTCCGGACCACGGAGAGGGCGTGTTTGCCGTCTAGTCCGAAATCGGTCGGAGGCAGAGCGCCCCTATCCCTCGATTCAGGGAGGCGGCAACTCACGCCAGTAGCTACGAGGCGACGCTCGAGGAGCTATTTGAAGATGTTGACCGCGCGCGCGGCCACGAGCAGGATCGTGATCGCCGAGATCGCCGACTCGGACAGCATCAGCAGCTTCACACGGCGTGTCAGAGGCATCGCGTCGGTGGGGCTGAAGGCGATCGAGTTCGTGAACGAGACGTAGATGTAGTCGACCAGTTCCGGGTACCAGCCCGGCGCGGCCAGCTGCGGGTTCTCCATCTGTGGGAACTGGAAGTCCGGTGGCGGAGGATCCGGCTGCAGCCTCCTGACCGGCCCGCCGCGGTCGACGCCCCAGTACCAGAGCCCGAACGCGATCACGTTCGTCCCCCAGACAGTGACCGCCTTGAGCAGCAGCTGCGCGCCGCTCGTTTCCTGCCCCTTGACCAGCGATCCGATCAACGCGAGCAGCAGCAGCGCGTTGGTCAGGCTGATCACGCCGAGCAGCGCCAGTGCGACCATCCGTCGGAGCCCAAGTTGCTCGAGTCGATGCCTTGGTCGATTCCAGGCGAGTGGGATCAGGAGCGCGAGCTCAGGCGGGACGGAGATCAGCCACACCCACCACGGCAGGGTCCAGAGCGTCCAGCGTTCGACGCGGCTCACGCCGGCGAGTACGACCTGGAAACCGATGATTGTCGCGACGGCCGGCGCAGCTTCCCACCGCGATTCGATCTCCTCTTCCCGGTACGGGTCGGGCGCGGTCTTGACGGTCATGGGGAGAGTCTCGCGTCTTCCCCGCGGCGGTGCGGCGATTTTCGCAGGCTGTCAAAGAGCGATGACGCGAACCAGGCCCTGCGACGTACTCTGAGCCTCGATGGGCATGTTCTTTCACTCCTCCGAGGCGCCGCCGGAGCGCACTGCCGACCCCGCGGTGCGCCGCGCGAACCTGAGCCGGATCGGAAAGCTCTTCTCGGCGTACAAGCTGCGGCTGAGCGGAGTGCTGCTGCTGATCGTCGTCTCGGCGGGGCTCGGCGTCGTACCGGCGTTCCTGCTCAAGCGCGTCCTGGAGGCGATCAGCCAGAACGATACGACTTCGCTGTCGATCAACGCAGGCGGGATAATCGCGATCGCGATCGCGACCGGCGCGTTGGGCGTAATCCAGACGCTGCTCTCGAATCAGGTCGGCCAGCGCGTGATGCACGACCTCCGCGCCTCGGTCTTTCGGCACCTGCAGCGCCTGTCGCTCGCGTTCTTTACGCGAACACGCACCGGCGAGGTGCAGTCGAGGATCTCGAACGACATCGGCGGCGTTCAGAATGTGGTCACGAACACGGCGACGTCGATCGCGTCCAACGTGACGACCGTCGCCGCGACGATGGTCGGGATGCTGGTGCTGAGCTGGCAGCTGGCGCTGTTCGCCTTCGCCTTGATTCCACTGTTCGCGCTGCTCACGCGCCGCGTCGGCAACGAACGGCGTCGGATCGCAAAGACGACGCAGGAGACGCTCGCCGATATCTCCAGCCTCGTCCAGGAGTCGCTCTCGGTCTCCGGAATCCTGCTCGGGAAGACGATGGGCCGCGGGGACGAGCTCGCCGACCGTTTCGAGGCCGACTCATTGCGGCTCGCCGACCTCGAGGTGCGCCAGAGGATGGCCGGGCGCTGGGTGATGGCCTCGATCCAGACCAGCTTCGCGATCATGCCGGCCGCGGTCTACTGGTTCGGCGGGCTCGCGCTCGCGCACGGCTCGACTGCGGTCTCGATCCCGATGCTGGTGGCGTTCACGACGCTGCAGACGCGGTTGTTCTTCCCGATCGGCTCGCTGCTCGGCGTCGGCCTGGACGTGCAGACGTCGCTCGCGCTCTTCGACCGGATCTTCGAATACCTCGACCAGCCGGTCGACATCGAGGAGAAGCCGGACGCGGTGGCGGTCGGGCAGGCCGGGGACGTCGTCTTCGACCGGGTTTGGTTTCGCTACGGCGAGGACTGGACGCTCCAGGACGTCTCGTTCACCGTCCCCGCGGGCTCAACGATCGCGCTCGTCGGCGAGACAGGGTCCGGCAAGACGACGCTGGGCTATCTCGCCGCCCGGCTCTACGACGTCAGCCGCGGGAGCATCACCATCGGAGGCGTGGACATCCGCGATCTCAGCTTCCAGGCGCTGTCCGACCTCGTCGGCGTCGTCTCGCAGGAGACGTACCTCTTCCACGAGTCGGTGCGCGAGAACCTGCGCTTCGCCAAGCCGGACGCGACCGACGAGGAGATCGAGGGCGCGGCCCAGGCGGCGCGCATCCACCACGTGATCGCGGCGCTGCCGGACGGATACGACACCGTTGTCGGCGAGCGCGGCTACCGGTTCTCCGGCGGCGAGAAGCAGAGGATCGCAATCGCGCGCACGATCCTCCGCAACCCGCCGATTCTCGTCCTGGACGAGGCGACGAGCTCGCTCGACACCGAAACCGAACGGCTCGTGCAGGAGGCGCTCGACCAGCTCTCACAGGGCCGAACGACGATCGCCATCGCTCACAGGTTGTCGACCGTGCGCGACGCCGACCAGATCATCGTGCTCGACCACGGCCGCGTGGTCGAGTCCGGCCGGCACGATGACCTGATCCTCGCCGGCGGTCGCTACACGGCTCTCGCCACGCGCGACGCCGACCTTGGCGCCGCCCCCGCGCCGAGTGCGGTACCGGAGCTTGCCCCGGCAGGCGGTACACCCAGCTGATCTCCGGAGCTTTGGGCCCCCCGCAGAGTCGTCAGGAGCTCATGCGGGTCGCGACGTTGTACTTCGTAACCGACGTGCGCTGCCCCGGGGTGTCGCCGGCCGGCATCGCGTTCAGCACCTCGTCGCCTTTTCTGTAGTCGTCCTCGTTCTCGAAGAAGATGATCACGAGCGACTTCTCGGTCTCGGGATCGTGGAGGACGACCAGCTCGGCTGCCGGGAATCCCTCCGGCGGCTGGCCCTCGCGCATCTCGCGGTCCATCTCCTCCATCCGGTCCTTGTTGACCCCCTCGAAGGTCACAACGCGTGCAACTGCCATCTCACCCTCCCTGTCGATTGAGGCAACCCTATGCCCTCAGAGACGCCGAGCCGCGCAGCTCGATCCTCACGCCGGACGCAGCAGCCCTCGCTCGAGCACCAGCGGCACGAGGAGGTCGCGGTAGCCGTGGTCGTCGAACAGCACCGTCAGTTGGTCGCCGTCGTAGCGCTGGACGGTGCCCTCGCCCCAGCGTTCGCTGAGGACCCGGCCGCCCACCGCGAACGGCTCGCTACGAGGGACCTCGGCCGCCCGTGCCTGGTCGTTGTCGCACCGTCCGCACGGACCGGGGTAGTTCTGCCCGAAGTACGACAGCAGGAAGGAGCGGCGGCAGCCCGTGTGCTCCGCGTACCGTCGCATCATCTCGAGCCTCGAGCGCTCGACCTCGTTTTCCCGCTCCGTCTCCGCAGCCGACGCCCTCAACGCTTGCGCCACGCTCAACGCGCCGGTCCACCGGACCTCTCCATCAACCTCCCACATAGCCGCGTCGAGATCGACGAGCCGGACGAGCGCCGCCGTCAGCTGGCGCCGGCCCAGCCCATCGACCTCACGTCCGGTTGACAAGCGCTCCGCGGCGTGGGCAACGGCGGTGGCCCCCACGCTCCGCGACGTGAGATGCCGGGCCATGCCGAAGTCCTCCGCTCGGAAGAGCAGGCGCGCATGCGCAGCTTGCTCGTCGCGGCCGGCGCGTCCGAGTTCCTGGTAATAGGCGTCGAGGGAGGCCGGCGGGTCCGCGTGCAACACCCAGCGGACATCCGGCTTGTCGATTCCCATCCCGAACGCCACCGTCGCCGCGATGATCCGGGCGGATCCGTCGAGGAACGCCGTCATCGCCTCGTGCCGCGCGCGCGCAGAAAGCCCGGCGTGGTAGAGCGTCACCCGACGACCGGCCGCGGCGAGCACGTCCCGAGCCGCCTCGGCGTCCGCGTGCGTCGCGGCGTAGACGATCCCCGCGCCGGCGAGCTCGGATGCTGCGCGTTCGAGCTCGTGATGCCTGTCCTCGAGCGATCGGACCCGCCGCGCCGACAGCTCGATGTGCGGACGGTCGAAGTTCCCGATCACCACCTCTGGCTCGCGCAGCCCCAACCGTCGGCCGATCTCCTGACGCACCGGTAAAGCGGCCGTCGCGGTCAGGGCCATGCGAACCGGTGCCTCGAGCGCATCGGCCTGTGCGCCCAAACGCATGTAGTCGGTGCGGAAGTCGTGGCCCCACTGGCTGATCAGATGCGCCTCGTCAACGACGAAGAGCCCCGGTCGCGACCTGCGTAGTGCCTCCCGCGTCTGCAGGTTCGCCAGTTGCTCCGGCGAGACGAAGACGAAAGTGT
>Ga0066708_10000563_pt1 | contig 10690 bp, 8 predicted proteins | sample GraSoiAngelo_157_FD_66504 | JGI IMG/M metagenome (GOLD analysis project Ga0066708, IMG submission 66504) | Grasslands soil microbial communities from the Angelo Coastal Reserve, California, USA - 14_1009_16_20cm | ecosystem: Environmental > Terrestrial > Soil > Grasslands | place: USA...
AACTGGGTGGGACAGGACTACTTCTCGCCGCAGGCTCTTTCTTTCTTCCTGTACCTCGCGCTGCTCGCACTCCTCTTGCGGTGGTTTGTCCGGAGTCGGCCCCTTGGCCTTCGCCTCCCACCGCGCTTCGGCATCTCGACGCCGGCGTGGGTTGTCCGGTCGGTTCGCCGAGCGGCACGCATTCCCGTTGCACCTTCCGCCGAGAGCGAGCTACTCCCGGCGCAGCGGGTCGGCCTGATGGCCGTGGCAATCGTCGTCCTTGCCGTCGTTGCGGCAATGCACCAGTTGACGCCGTTCGCGATCCTGCTCGCGCTCGCGGTGCTCGTGCTTGCGAACCAGACGAGCGCACGGGGCCTGCCGCTGGTCGCGGCGGTGCTCACGGCTGCCTGGATCACGTTCATGGCGACCGCTTATCTGAAGGGTCATCTGAGTACCGTGGCAGGGAAGATCGGTCACCTGGAGGAAAACGTGCAGTCGAACGTCGGGGCCCGGCTCAGCGGAAGCCCTGAGCATCGACATGTCGCCAGCGAGCGCCTGATGTTCTCGGCGAGCGTTTGGGGCCTCGGGTTACTGGGGACGGTCCGGGCGTTCAAGGATCGCCGACCGTACGCCGCCTACCTCCTGCTTGCGGCGGCGCCGTTCGCGTTGGTGGTGCTCCAGCCGTATGGGGGCGAGGTGGTGCTGCGCGTCTACATGTTCGCGCTCCCGTTCATCGCGCTCCTCGCGAGCTCGCTCTTCGCCTCGACGACCCCGGCCACGAGATCTTGGCCCCGGACGACGGTGCTCTTCTTCGTCAGCGTGGGACTACTCGGCGGAAACCTCATCGCCAGGTACGGCAACGAACGTCTCGAGTATTTCACTCGAGGAGACGTGGCGGCGACGCGTGAGCTGTATCGCCTCGCCCGCCCGGGCGCCGTCCTCGTCGCCGGTTCGCGGAACCTGCCCTGGAAGTTCAAGGAATACGACGAGTTCAAGTACCGCATCGTCGCGGAGACGGACGTATGGAAGCGTGCCGAGAGCACCAACGGAGACATGGGGCCGGTCGTCAAGGAGGCCGAGGCGATGATGAGAGGTGGCGGGCCGGCTGGTTCCTATCTCATCGTGACCCGGAGCCAGAAGGTCTATCTGGAAGGTTTCGGGTACGCGCCACGGGGTTCGCTCGGGCGGTTCCAGAAGGCGATCGCCCGCTCGCCGGCTTTCCGACGGGTTTACGCGAATCCCGACGGTGAAATTTTCGTTCTTCGGCGGAGGGCCCTCCGCCGGTGATTCTGCGGGCGCGCCTCTGGTTCGTGATCCTCGCCGCTGCGGAAGCGGTCATCGCCATTCTTGTCTATGGCGATGCACACTCCTCTGTCCGCGTCGTAGCTGTTCTCTTCTTCCTTCTGATCTTCCCGGGCATGGCCTGGATACGCCTGCTGCAACTCTACGAACCTGTCACCGAACTCACGCTCGCGATCGCCCTTAGCGTCGCGATCGACGCCGCACTCCCGGGCGCGCTGGTCTATGCGGGAGGATGGTCGGCCGGGGCTGCACTCGCGGCCGTGCTCGCCCTGACGCTCGCCGGCGGAGTCGTCGAAAACGTTCGCGCCGCGCGCAAGCCGGGGAGTGCAGCAGCTTGAGCGCTGTGATCAGCGACGCCGTCCGGGCGCTCATTCACTCGAAGAGCCACCGCTCTACGGCGCTTGGCATCGACGCCGTGGCGACTCTGCTCCTCCTGCTCGTCCTCGTCGAGTTGGAGCTGATGCGGGCGTGGGATGTTCCTCGCGGACGAGCGGCAACTCGCGTCCTCGGAATCGCCATCGTTCCACTTCTCTTCTCGTTCGTGCTCATCGTTGTCGTGCGCGCTCTCAATCTTCGCTGACAAGGTGTGCGCGGCATTCCCGCAGAGGGTGATCACGAGAACACTGCCGCTTCACGCCGCCGTGCCCGTTTACATCGCCGCAATCGCTGGAGCCGAGGCTTCGATTGCCTTCGCGAGCGTCTCGCTCGGCATCGTCCTCGACGCCTTGGTCGTGCTGGTCGCGCTCAATCACTACCTCCTGGCCGAACGCGGCGCCGACGCGTCCGAGACGGACCGACTCAGATCGCATGAGGTCCTGCTCGCGCTGCCGCTCGTCCCGCTCCTGCGGATCTCCGATCTAACGATGACGGTTAAGGGAGTGCCCCTGTTGGGCGAGTACGCCCTCGTAGGACTCCCCGTTCTCGGAGCCGCGGCCTGGGTCTCCAAGCTCGTCGGACCGCGTCGACTCCTCCGCCGTCTCCGTGCGTGGTCGTGGCGGCAGGTAGGGATCGGGATATGCGGCGTTCCGCTCGGGCTCGTCGCGTACCTGATCTTTCGGCCGCACCCTCTCGGAACCCATCCCTCGACGGCGCGAATCGTCTTGGGGTCGCTGATCGTGGTCGTGTTCGTGGCGTTCGTCGAAGAGGTGATCTTTCGTGGGCTGCTTCAGGATGCCCTCACAGGCCTCTACGGGCGCAGCGGGATCGTCTGGAGCAGCCTGTTGTTCGCCGTCGCGTACTTCGGAGTCCACCCGTCGGCGTATGTGCCCTTCGCAGCGGCGGTGGGCCTCGCCTTCGGCTGGGTCGTCGAACGGACGGCTTCACTCGTTGGCGTCATCCTCGCCCACGCCCTGCTTGCCGTCGGTCTGATCCTCGTGTGGCCTCGCGTGCTCGGTTGATGGAGCGCGCGACCAGGCACTTCGCCACCCACAACTGACAGTGCCTTGCTCACGGGTCGTCTCGCCCTAGCGTCGCCCCGGCCCGAGACGGTACTCGTAGGCGCCGAGGTCGACAGCGGCTCTGCCGTTTCCGTCCCCGTCGAGCGGAACTCGGCGACCAGTGAGGTCTCGCCGGTAGCCGAGGTCGACGCCGCGGTCGATCGCCGGGCTTCCGCGGCGAAGGCGCAAGTTGAGTGGTGGCGCCACGAACCGCGGGTTTGCGACGAGACTTCGATGGCCGCGCCTGAACTGGACCCTTCCTCCGTAGAAGATGTCGTTGTTCTCATCGAACGGCGCGTCGGCGTAGCCGGCCTTCCAGGCCGCCTGGATGATGTTGCCGCGCAGGGTGAGAATGGCGGGGCTGCAGCCGGCGTTGCAGACGAAGCCCTGGCTGGAGCTGCCGCTCAGGTAGACGGTGTTGTTGTAGGCGTGCGTGTGCAGCACCGGGCCGAGGCTGCTGCTGCCGCCGCGGGTGATCAGGAAGGTCGAGGTCGCCAGCGAGGAGCGGACGAGGTTGTAGGCAAAGGTGTTGTCGGCCGAGCGCGGGTTGCCGAGCTCGCTGAAGTCGTGGTTGTCGACGGCGACGTTGTGGTGGATGTTGTTGCCCTGGCCGCCGTAGACCTCGACCGCGGCGCCGTCGCGGCCGTAGTCGTAGGAGAAGGCGTCCGAGCCGGAGATCCGGTTGTAGGCCACCTCGGCACCGTCGCCGTGCAAGGTGACCCCGAAGGCGCCCGAGTCGTCGTTGGTCGGCGAGGAGGTCAGCACCGACATCTTGTTGTTGTCGACGATCTGGTTGTCGAGCACCTTCGCCCCCACCGAGCCGGACTTGACATCGACGCCGGCGACGTTGTGGCTGAGCAGGCTCCGCTCGACCCGGTCATTCGCGCCCGTGATCTCCACCCCGGCCCAGGAACAGCCGTCCGCCTGGACGTCCGAGAGCGTCAGATAGGAGCCTGCCAGGACGACGCAACTCGACGTTCCGTAGATCCGCGGCGGCCGACCCCGCCCGTATCCGCCGACATGAATCGGTGCGTCTCGCGTCCCGCTCGAAACGATCCGCAGCGGTCCTTTCCAGGAGCGCCCACGCCTGAGCAAGAGCCGATCGCCCGGCACGAGCCGGAGCGATCGAGCACGAGCCAACGTCTTCCACGGGCTCCCGCTCGACTTCCCCTGAGTGGAATCGTCGCCGTGAACAGAGTCGACGTAGTAGGTGCTCACTCTTAGGCCGCCGCTGGGAGCCTGGCGTAACGCGTGGTTGCGGAAGCCTGCGAACGGATGATTCGCTGCATCGCCCCGCACCGGTAGTGCCCCGCCGGCGAGGAGGAGTACCACTGAGCAGGGCACCCAGAAGATCTTGCCCGTCCGGTCCGTCCCGCGATCCTAGCCCAGGGACCTGATGGCAGGTCGTCAGGTGCCCCTAGTAACATCTCGACCTCTGCGACGAAGTTCTCGACCTCTGCCGCGAAGTGAGCACACCCGGTTGGGCGACCGCCCAGATTTCGACGATTGGGCGTCGGACGTCGTCGACGGCGTCGAACGTCGTCGCGACGCGTCGAGGCCTGAATCGAGCTCCACGCGCCGGCGCTTCGGCAGTCGGCTGACGTTGCTCCGCCGGGTCCGATCGTGGGCAGCTTGGGCGGTTCGCTTCGTTCACCACGGCACTGCCTAGGGACGGCGGGCCGACGACCTCAAGTCTCGGCTCGGGCGTGCCGATGCCGTTGGCATGGATCGGTTAGCTCGAGCACGTGGGCGGCAGACCGCCGCGCACGTTGCAACGGTCGCACGCGATTGGCTCGCTGGTCGGACGCGAATTTCCCGACGACTCGGTGATCGCGGCGACTTCAACGAGTGGGCCGACTCGGTAACGGAAGCGATCGAAGATCGGCGGACGCGCGCGCCGGAGTCGGCGCGCCCTTCAGCGACCGATCCCGATCCAAGCGGAGATCGTGTCCACGGCCCGGGCGGCGTCGAAGCCACGCGGGATCGCGATGCGCTGCGCCCGCGTCTCAACGAAGGCGGCTCGTAGCAGACGAGCCTCGTCGGCGGACGCAGCCTTCGAAGCCTGCCGCCAATCCTCATTCGTCGCAGCGAGCGCGGTCCGCTGCTCTTGAAGAACCTGTAAGGCGAGCGGGACGAGCGAATCGAGATCTAGCTCGCTGTACGCGACGTCTGTCGCGTCACCGGGCTCAATCACCAGGATTCGCTCAAGCTCAAGCGGCTCGGCAGGTGGGCCACCGAGGTCCGTCGGCTGCACCCGGAGCGGCGGCGCTACGTACCCGCGCGTGACACGTCGAGCCAGTTTCCGCGCGAGCAGGGCCCGCCGCTGCGTTCGCGCCAGCGACCGATAGGCGCCGGGCGCAGTCACCGGAAGATCGGAGTAGAGGCGGAGGCGCCGAGGGAACGGGAAGATCGTCGCCCGCTCGTCGACGATGACGTGATCGTCACCGAGAACGCGTCGACCGGCGGCGAGGGCGCGCGCGCAGACGGAACTCTTACCGGAGCGGGACCGCCCGATTACGAGCAACGCTTTGCCGTCCAGCTCAACGGCCGCGGCGGGTAGGAGCACGTATCGCGCGCGCATTGCGGCCAAGGCGAGGAGCGGCTCAACGAAGAAGCCCTGGAGCAGCGACAACCCGAAGGAGGTCGGGCGGCCGCTGATGTTGATCGACGCAGTGAGAACCGGCGCATCAGGCGAAGACAGGAAGACTCGCCAACGCACGGTCTTGTATCGGCCGTCGACGACCCCGACCTCCGACTGCGGCTCGCCTGAATCGAAGCGAACGCAAACACTCGGGTCTCCTCGCGCTCCCGTCACCTCGGCTGCGCCGTATTCAGCCGCGAAATGCGCGAGGGCGGACCTGGAGCCTTGAACGTCGAGAACGAGCTCGGGGCGAAAGGCGAAGCGCCGGCCGGGCGGAGAATTCACGGGAGCCGGGCGAGGATCGCCTCGGCGACGCGGCGTGGATCGGCGGGAAACGGCGCCCTCACTTCGATGACCGGCACCGACGCGAGCGATGCCTGTAGCCGCCGCTCTTCCCGTGCCTCAATCGCTCTCTCGAGTTCGCCGTCCAGCTCAGGCAACGCGTATCGGGCCCGCCGGTGAAGGTCGAAGAAAGCACGGCGCTCATACGCTGCGGACCGAGCGAGACGGCGAGCGCCCCAGCCCGCATCGCTGAGCGAGGCGGTGACCTCGGGCCCTGGGACGGTGGTAAGGAGTACCACCGCACCGAGGGGGGCACCGACAACCGGAGCGCCTTGCTGATACGCACGCGCGAGGTCGGATGGCCGGACGGAGGCCCGCTCTGCGAGCGCAACGCTGCGGTCGACCGCCGCGCGGGCGACCTCGAGGAGGCGATTCTGCGACTGACGGGCCCGGGCAGGCGCCGTCACGGCGGCCGCAAACCCGGCGACGGCGAGCTGAGCTCGAGCGATCGTCGGCAGCGAGCGGCGAAGCCGAGGGAGGTAGCGGAGAACCCACCTGCGGACGCCGACCGAGATCGGAAACGGACTGATCGACGAATCGGCGCGCACAACGGTCCATTTGTCGGAGACGAAGCGGGCCCCGAGCTCCATCAACGCAAGCGCCACCTCGGTTTTGCCGCTCTCCGACCATCCGCCGATCACGACGCCGGACCGGTCGTACTGCACGCCGGTCGAATGCACTGCGACCGCCTCATGATCTTCCAGAGCAAGCTGGATCGTCGGACGCACGATTGAGCCGAAGATGTGCGCGAGTGGGAACCCGCGCTCATAGCGGAGCAGGAATGGCCCCTGGAGGGCGAGACGCGGCACCGTGCACGAACGTCCGCCGACGATGACCCGGAGATCAGTGCCGTCGGACGCCGTGACGAGATTATCCGCGGCCGGGTTCTGGACGTCGATCGGCGCCGGCAGCCGGGCCATCGCCTCGAGTGTCAGGTCGGCGTTGCCGTCGCCAGCGATCGGCCCGTAGGGATCGAGCTCGCGGCACGCGACGCGCTCGGTGCGCTCGTCGGCGTCCGGCAGTGCCAGGCGTACGGTTCCCGCGATCTCGAAACGCATCGAAAGCTCGTAGGAGTAGAGCGCGTCCGGCGGGACCGACGCTATCGCTTGACCTGCAGCGTGACGGACTTCACAGTGTCAGGCCGCCGGTGCCTGTCACGGTGGGGGCGTCGGTCTCCTGTTTCCCGGTCGCGGACGCGGGCGCGGACCCACCACACCAAGACACACGCGCGAGCGCGCCTCGGCCCGCCGGTGCAAACGCCCCCCGCGAACGCTTGAGCCGCAAAACAGTCGTGTTGTCGCTCCCTCTCCCTCTCCGAACTGACGACTTCATTTTCCCCCAACGGCGTGGAACCGTCAACGGCGGTTCACGAGCACCGGCAATATGGGCGGGGCGCCTCACTCGAGAAAGCGTCCGGTCCACGGCGTCTGCTGTAAGGTCCCGCGCTCGCCATCCTTGCCCCTGGTGAGCGCTCATCTTCGAATCGGCGGCGTCGCAGCCGTGCTCCTCGTGGCGATCGGGCTCTTCGTTGGTGCTCGCTCCCATGAATCGGCCGACGCACGCGCTTTCGACGGTAAGGCAGTGCGCGCTCCATCGTCGAGTCGTCCGTGCGGAACGAGCCGGGCGCGCCGCGCCTACCGGCACGTCGTCTGGATCGTGTTCGAGAACAAGCAGTACTCGCAGATCATCGGCTCCTCGAATGCTCCTTACATCAACAGCGTCGCGGACGAGTGCGGGCTGGCGACGAACTTCTACGCGGAGGGGCATCCAAGCCTGCCGAACTACATCGCAATGACGAGCGGCTCCACGCAGGGCATCACCGACGACAGCGGCCCCTCGTCGCATCCGCTCTCGGTTCCGAGCATCTTCTCGCAGCTCGGTAGTGGCTGGAAGTCACTTCAGGAGGACATGCCGTCGCACTGCGATCTCTCCAACTCCGGCAACTATGCCGTTCGCCACAACCCGGCCGCCTACTACACGAATATCCGCCTGCGCTGCATGACCCAGAACGTCCCTCTGGCGAACCCACGTCGACTCAGCGCCCGGTTCACCTTCGTGACGCCCAACCTCTGTCACGACATGCATTCCTGCTCGTCACAGAGCGACACTGCGACCGAGACGAAAACCGGCGATACCTGGCTCGCGAGCTTCCTGCCCAAGCTGCTCAGCAGCGCCCAGTACAGGGCGGGGAACACCGTCATCTTCATCACCTGGGACGAGGACGACTACCACAGCTCCCAGCACATCGCGACAGTCGTTGTCGCACCCACTGTTCGCCGGGGAACCAAGTCGCGGGCAAGGTTCAACCACTATTCGATGTTGCGGACGACTGAAGAGCTCCTCGGCCTTCGCAGGCGCCTTGGTGAGGCGGCGTCGGCTGCGAGTATGCGCAAGCCCTTCGGACTTGGCCGATGAGCTCCTTTAGCTAATCGAATTCAGTTCGGGCGCGGTCACCTGGTAAAGACATTGTTCGGACACGCCGGCGCAGGCCCCTGGGCTATTGACTGCGTCTTCGATCTCGCCGACAATGGAATCCGCCGTCAGATCCAACTCCAGCCGTCAGATCCAACTCTAGGAGTGCGACGCAACTGTTGCGATTCAGGGGCGCATCAGATGCGGGCGATCCAGCTGAGGCTCGCCCTTTGGAAACCGCGCGAGCGCGGCGTCCGGGCCTTGCTCTGGAGCCCCAACGCCGGGTCGCCCGGCGCCTGACGATGCTCGTGGCGACCATCTTCGCGGCGGCCATGTCGTCTGGGGTCGTTGCCGGCGGTGCCTCGCCGGCCGCATTCAATGGAATGGCGCCCGAGCAGGCGAGGCTGCAGGTGGAGGGCCCATCGTTCCAGGGAACTGTCGCGCCAACCGGGACGAAGCGAGCGGAAAGCGTGGTCTGGTGGAATGACGGCTCGTGGTGGGCGGACATGTGGGACGCGCACAGCCAGGACTTCCACATCTTTCGTTTTTCGGCGAGCGCGCACCGCTGGATGGATACGAAGACCGCAGTCGACCGCCGGGACAACACGGGCGCCGACGCTCTGTGGGACGGTGCGCACCTCTACATCGCAACCCACAAACGCGTGCGGGACATGGAGCGGGCTGTGGGTGGGTCAGCGAGCTATCTCTTCCGATTCTCGTACAGCCACAGCAAGCACCGGTATACGCTCGACGACGGGTTTCCGACGGCAATCAACCACTACCGCACCGAGACGCTCGTGATCGACGAGGACACGACCGGGAGACTCTGGGCGACCTGGCAACAGGACAGCGCCATCTACGTTGCGTCAATGCCGGCGAACAGTCGGACCTGGCGACCGCCGTTTCGGCTTCCGTTCCCTCAGGCCGCGGTGACTGTAGACGACGTCTCGTCGGTCGTCGCGTTCTCCGGCCGCATCGGCCTGTTGTGGAGCAACCAAGCAGCCGGCGAGGATGGCTTCTGGTTCTCCATTCATCGCGTCGGGGCATCCGAGAAGACCTGGGAGCCGCCCGAGGCGGCCCTGGCCGGAGGTCGTGAAGCGGATGACCACATCAACCTGAAGGCTGACTCGCGCGGCGTGGTTTACGCCGCTGTCAAGACGTCCAACATCCACTCGAACCCTCTCCTTCTCCTGCTCAGCCGCGACCTCGCAGGACGCTGGAGCAGCGCGATCTACGGCACCGCGCCTTTCTGCCACAACAGGCCGACTCTGGTCATCGACGAGCGACGACGGCTCGTGCACATGTTCGCGACGGGTCCGGCGCCGCCGAAATACACGTGTACGACCCGCGGCGGCGCGATCTACGAGAAGTCTACGCCGGCTGACGGCAGCTCGTTCCGCCCTGGGCGCGGCGGGATGGTTCTCGACGACGCCAACGACCCGTTGCTCCACAACGCCAGTACGAGCAAGCGCAACGTGCCTACGAGGGCCGGCCTTCTCTTGCTCGCCATCAACGACCAGACGCAGCATTACTGGACGCTCCATTGAGGCCGCCGTCCCGGACCGCCCGTCGTCGCGTCTGCGCCGAAGCGGGGCTCCGGCGTCCGCTCGATCCTGGCGGGGACAGCGACGCGGCCCCACGAGCCGTGGGCTGGATACGGCGGTGAACTTTACCCACCATGCTCCTGGAACGGGGTACTCTTGAAGACGAGCGGCAGACGTGCGCAGGCCCCGATTCAAAGGTGAACCACAACGCCTCGGCGGCCAGCGGCGTAGTCCTCGACGCTCCCCTTCATTGATGCTGGTGGCGGGCCTTGCGCTCGCGGTCGCGCTGTTTGCGGGTGTCGGCACGGCAAGCGCCGACACGGTCTTCAATGACGGGTTCGAGTCAGGCGACTTTTCGGCGTGGAGTCAGGTGCAGACGGCCACCGGTGGTACGGCGGTCGTGCAAGGCGGGATCGTCCGCACAGGATTGCTCGCGGCCCAGCTCTCGGAGAGCTCGACCTCCGGGTCGAAGGCGTACGCGCGCAAGACGTTCGCGGCGGCGCAAACGGACCTGACAGCGAGCGGCGACTTCCAGGTACTCCAGCAAGGCGCGAGCGGCGGAAACGTGCCGTTCTTCCGCTTTCTCGATCCGAGCTCAGCCCGAATCATCAGTCTGTACCGACAGAACGGTACGAGTGGATCGATTGGCGTCGGCTACGGAGGGAGCTACTTTTCCACCACCGGGTCGCTTCCACTCAATACCTGGGCAACGATCGCGCTCCACGTGATCACGAACGGGACGACCAGCACGGTGGAGGTGCGCCTAAACGGCAAGCTGATCTATCAGACGAGCGGCGCGAGCCTGGGGACGGTCGGCGTATCGACCATCCAGATCGGTAACGACACCGGCGCTCAGGCGTTCAACATCGTGGTCGACACCATCGACGTGCAGAACGGCGCCTCAACGACCCCCACGCCGCCGGTGAACACGTCGCCGCCGACCATCACCGGAACGCCGCAGGACGGGCAGACGCTGTCGGCGAGCACGGGCAGCTGGAGCGGGACGCAGCCGATCACCTACGGCTACCAGTGGC
>Ga0066708_10000566_pt1 | contig 10687 bp, 12 predicted proteins | sample GraSoiAngelo_157_FD_66504 | JGI IMG/M metagenome (GOLD analysis project Ga0066708, IMG submission 66504) | Grasslands soil microbial communities from the Angelo Coastal Reserve, California, USA - 14_1009_16_20cm | ecosystem: Environmental > Terrestrial > Soil > Grasslands | place: USA...
CAAAGCGCAGAGAGAATTCGCTTCCGGCGCAGGCCCGCCGAAGACACGGCACAAGATCCGCGTTAGCGTGACTTCAGGGGCGCGTTTTCGCCCCCAATCCGGGGTGGACCGGGGTTCCGCGAAGAAGGTGCGGTTGGCGGCCCGGCGGCTCCGAAAAGGCGCTGCCGCCTCGACCGGGCGAGCGGCTAGAGTCGGTCCCGTGCCCGAGCTCGCAGGGAGAGTCGCTGACGCCTTCGCAACGCGGATCCGCGAGCAGGAGGAGGCCTGGCTCTCGCCGTTGGCGGTCCGGTCGTACGAGACCCGCGGGCGCATCCGCGCGGAGGACGATTGCCGCCTGCGAACGCCGCTTCAGCGCGATCGCGACCGGATCGTTCACTCGAAATCGTTTCGCCGCCTCAAGCACAAGACGCAGGTCTTCATCGACCCGAGTGGCGACCACTACCGGACACGGCTTACGCACACGCTCGAGACGACGGGCATCTCCCGCGGCGTCGCCCGGGCGTTGCGCTTGAACGAGGATCTGACCGAGGCAATCGGCCTGGGTCACGATCTCGGCCACCCGGCATTCGGGCACGCGGGCGAGGAGGCTCTCGACGCTGCCCTCCGCGAACGCTTCGGCCTCGGCTTCCGCCACAACGTGCACTCGCTGCGCGTTGTCGATCATCTCGAGCGCGAAGGGCGCGGGCTCAACCTCACCGCCGAGGTGCGCGATGGAATCCTCAATCACACTGGCGAGAACGAGCCGGAAACGCTCGAGGGCAAGATCGTGCGGCTGGTCGACCGCGTCGCCTACATCAACCACGACATCGACGACGCGGTGCGGGCCGGCGTGCTCGAGACCGCCGACCTTCCCGCTGACGAGATTGAGCTCCTCGGGCCGACAGGCCCGCGCCGGATCGACACGCTCGTCCACGACCTGGTCGAGACCTCCGAGCGCGCCGGCGACATCCGCCAGAGCGACGAGATCGCCGAGGCGATGCTCTCGCTGCGCTCCTTCATGTTCGAGCGCGTCTACCTTGCGGCTGACGCGAAGCCGAACCAGGAGCGCGCAGACGCGATCATCCGCAGGATCTTCGCCCACCTGGTCGACGAAGGACGTTCGGCTCAGGATGCGACCGACTACGTCGCCGGCATGACCGATCGATTTGCGCTCGCTTACGCGGCGAGGCTCGAGGGCTGAGTGGCGCGCATCGCGGACACCTCGGTCGAGGCGGTCAAAGCCGCCGCCGACGTCGTCGAGGTCATTTCCGGACGGACGCAGCTGAAGCGATCAGGCGCGCGCTTCACGGGGCTTTGTCCCTTCCACGACGAACGGACACCGTCGTTTTCCGTCAGTCCCGAAAAGGGCACCTATTACTGCTTCGGCTGCCAGCGGGGAGGCGACGCAATCTCGTTCGTCGAGGAGACCGAGGGCGTGGACTTCGTCGGGGCGATCGAATGGCTCGCGCAGCGGTTCAGCATTCCGCTCGAATATGAGGAGGCCTCGCCCGAGCAGGACGCGAAGCGCCGGCGGCGGGAACGCCTCTACGCCGTGCTCGACGCCGCGGCCTCCTTCTACGGGCGTTACCTGTGGGAGTCGCAGGCCGGGGCGGAGGCGCGTGCGTACCTCGAGGGCCGCGGCCTCGCCGAGGACGTCTGCCGTGAGTACCAGCTGGGCCTCGCGGCCCGGGGTTCGACGCTCGCGCGCAAGGCGGGCGAGCGCGGCTTCACTCGGCAGGAGCTCACCGGCGCCGGGCTTCTGAACCGACGCGGAAGCGACTACTTCCAGGGCCGCCTGCTCTTCCCGATCGGGGACGCGCGCGGTCGTGTCCTCGGCTTCCAGGCGCGGCGGCTGCGGCAGGACGATCCCCTTCAGGCGAAGTACGTCAACTCGCCTGAGGGCGAGTTGTTTCGCAAGGGCGACCTGCTCTACGGGCTCGACCGCGCCCGCACGGCGATCGCGCGGGAGGAACGGGCGCTGATCGTCGAGGGCAACACGGACGTGCTCGCCCTGCGGCAAGCCGGGCTCGGCCCGGTGGTGGCTTCCATGGGAACCGCGCTCACCGAACGCCAGCTGAAGGAGCTCAGCCGACTGACTCGCAAGCTCTACCTCTGCTTCGACGCCGACGCGGCGGGCGAGGCGGCGACGCTACGCGGGATGGACCTCGCCGCCGCGCAGGGATTCGACGTCCGCGTCGTCGCGCTGCCCGTTGGAACAGATCCCGCCGACGCCGCGGACGGGTTCGAGCGCCGGCTCGCGAAGGCGGAGAGCTACGTCCTCCACCGCGTGCGGCTGGAGCTCGACCGCGCGCCTGATCGCCAGGAGGCTTTTGTTCGCGCGCGCGAAATCTTGGGTCGCTTCGAGGATTCACCAGAGCGGCAGCAGGCGCTGCGGCTGGTGGCCGACCGGCTGGACCTGCCGCGCGAGACACAGGCCGGCCTCGTCCCTCGCCGCGGGGCGCGGACGGCTGCGGCGACGGTCTCGCCGAAGCTGCTCGAAGCGGGGGCCCGGTTGGAGCGCGATGCGCTCGCCGGCGCCGCAGCCCATCCGGAGCTGCGGGACCTGCTCGCCGAGCTCTCGTCCGACCATTTCGACGCCGACCTTCACCGGCGCGCGCGCGAGTATCTGCTCGAACCGGGCGAAGCTGATCGTGAGCTGGTTCAGCTCCTCGCCGAGCTCGACGCCAGGGCCGACGCCGAGGGCATCGACGAGGCGACGACCAAGGAGCTGCTACTGAACCTGCACGAGCGGAAGCTTCGGCGAGAGCTCCAAAACGCCGATTTCGAGCGGACGAAAGAGCTGCAGGAAGAACTCGAACGGCTTCGTAGCGCTGCGACGAACCTCGTCTAGGCGTCCCTCAGGACGCCGACGATGAAGACTGTGGCGGCTTTGCCGCCGCAGCCGCTAACCCGGGCCGATGGTACGTTCAAACGTCTAGTTTGAGAATTGGCTCGTCAGACGCGCGGCTACAATCCGTCCCGGCCGAGCGCCGATCCCCGGTAGCTCAATTGGCAGAGCATCCGGCTGTTAACCGGAGGGTTGTTGGTTCGAGTCCAACCCGGGGAGCTTTCTTATGCCTCCAGGGCAGCCTTTGGGTGCGCGCTCCGGGCCGCCTCAATCGTTCGGGTGCGGCCGCGGCACGGGGGGTATGGCGACTCCTGGATACCGGACCCAGGGCGGCGCGCGAGGACGGGTCGCCCTGGTTCCGCTTGAGAGTGTGGAGTCCAGTCAGGCGGCGCTAGTAGCCACCACCGCCGCCGCCACCACTGCCACCACCACCCATGTAGATGAGTAGCAGGACGGCAACCACGACTGCCGCGAGCACGAGGGCCGCAACGATCATCCAGCGCATGCGACTCCAAGAGCGAAACCCGCGCTGAGCATGCTGCTCGTGAAACGTGGTCACGAAGACCACCTCCTTTTGCGGTGTAGTCAGCGCTTAGAGATCCTTACGACTTTCAACACGTATCGGATTGCCTGGCTAATCGCTTGTGTTCGATAGCCCAGCGTGAGAGTGTCGGCCGTCACTCAAGGAGGTTTCCATGCACGCCCGTGTCAGCACTTACCAGACCGACGATCCCGAGGGTCTCATCGAGGGATTCAAAAGCGTCTCATCGGATCTCGAACAGGTCGACGGTTTCTCCCACGGCTATTTCCTGGTCGACAAGGACGGCGGCAAGGCTCTCTCAATCACGATCTGGGAGAGCGAAGACGCCCTTCTTGCAAGCAAGAGCAAGGCGGATGAGCTTCGGGAGCGGGGAACCGAGGCTAGCGACACATCGATCGACTCGGTCGATCATTACGAGATCAGTCACTGGGTGGGCTCGCCGACCGCCTTGCGCGTCTGACACCACCGCTCACCGGCTGTAGACCTTCGCAGCCGGCCTGACAAACTCCGGCTGTGCCGGAAGACACGGGCCGGCGCGACGGTTTCGCCGGGCTGGCCTTGCGGAACCGCAGGGCCGGGTGGCAGCGGAAGCCGTTCACGAGCCTCAGCCGCGCTCACGTCTCCGTCTACGAAAAGCCTTGAGGCTGATAGCCGCCGCTACGACGATCCTCGCCCTTGGAGCGGCGGGAGCCGGCGCCGGACCCGGTTCGTTCGGGCTTCCCCTCGTGCCGGCGGGCTTCCGGGTGGAGACCTTTGCTGAGGGCCTGTCGCACCCGACTGCGATGGCATACGGCCCCGACGGCCGCGTTTACGTCACCGAGACCGATGGAAGCCTCGTCAGCATCACCCGCGGGACGAGGAAGCCGCGTGTTCGTCTGCGTGGTCTGCGAACGCCGCTCGGGCTCACGTGGCGCGGCCGAACGCTGTTTCTCTCCGAGAAAGGCCGGCTCGAGCGAGCTGTCCTGAGCCGGGGCCGGCTCGTGAGGCGGAAGGTGCTCGCGTCAGGGCTTCCCTACGGCGAGCACCAGCAGGACAACGTCGTCATCGGTCGCGATGGGCGTCTCTACCTCGGCAGCGGCTCGACCTGCGACGCCTGCCGCGAACGCGACCGGCGCAGCGCTGCGGTCCTTTCGCTTCGGCCGGACGGTCGCGAGTTGCGCGTCTACGCCAGTGGGTTGCGCAACCCGTTCGGCCTTGCCATTCAACCGAGCTCGGGTCGGCTGTACGCAACTGTCAATGGTCAGGACGCGCTCGGCAACCGCAGCGATCCGGAACCGGCCGACACGCTCGTTGTTGTGCGGCGAGGCGCACGCTACGGGTGGCCGCGCTGCTGGGCGAATGCCCGCACACTTCGCATGAACGGTCACTGCGGCGGCGTAACGGCCCCAGCGGCCTACCTCGAGCCGCACGCCTCGGCCGACGGACTCGCCTTCTACACCGGGAGAAGCTTCCCGCCCGCGTATAGAGGCAGCCTCTTCATCGCCGAGTGGGGTCAGTACTACAGCCGACGGTTCGGCAGGCGCGTCGTCAGGGTCGAGCTCAAACGGGACGGTCGTGCGCGGCGAGTCGTCCCCTTCGCGTCCGGCTTCGAGCATCCACTGGCGCTCCTCGTCGACAGACGGGGCGGCCTCTTGGTGGCAGATTGGGGGAGCGGAATCGTTTACCGGATTCAGGCCGACGGCCGCCGATGAGTTCTGACCCGCCGATCGGTCTATAGCTCACAGTGACGAAGCACCAGGTCGGAAACACAGGACGAATGGACCGTGGCAGTTAAGGAGCTGCACGAGGGAAAGCAGGGTCGACGAAGCGGACGACTGGCTCAAGGACTGGGCCGACAACGTCGGCACCGACCTGGTCTCCGGTATGGCCGAGTCACCAGGTTGGAACGCTTTCGCGCTCGAGGACGGCGTCGTCTACCAGACGTACTCGCGCACGGCGCCCGATCGCTTCCTGCTTGCCCCCTACTACTCCCAGTTGCTCGACCAGATTCCAGATGGCCGTGACGCCGACTTCCCGCTGCGACGGCACGACGAATACTGAGGCGAGGACGATCCGGGCTCAGCCCTGGCCGCATTGGCACACGTTCTCGCCGAGATCGCGCCGCTCGTAGGGCCTGCCGCAGCGGCTGCACGTGGCCGGCAGGATCTGGGCGCGCACAGGGAGCGCACGCATCATCGCGACCCAGAGGACGATGTAGGGAATCGCGATCGTGGGGTTGTTCATGCCTCCGTTATCGGGTCGCCTCTGGACGTTCTTTGGATTCGAAAGCGGTCGGTAGACTGTTTCTCCCGTGAGCTGGCTGTCGATCGCGCTCCTCGCGTGCGCGGTCCTCGCCGTCATCGGCGCCGAGTGGCCGCGCCTCGCCCGGAACTTCGGTTTCGAAGCGCGGCGCCGCCGTGAGCGCGACCGGCGCAAGTCCCAGCTGAAGCTGTTGCGGACGGATGAAGAGGAACTCGACGAAAGCGACGAGTTCGCCGCCAGCGTGCAGCGCGACCTCTCGCAGCTCCCGACGATCGACGAGCGTGACCGTCACTAGCGGACGACGAAGGTCGTGCTGACCCGGCGCGTGTTCGGAAGGATCGGGCCCGAGTTCTCCATGTTCTTGGCCTCCTGGTAGTCGGAGGCGCGGACGACGAGCCGGTGACTGCCGCGTCCGAGTGAACGCGTAGAGATTGTCGCGCGCCCACGCCGGTAGCGGACGGCAACGCCGCGGCCGTCGAGCGTGGCGTGCACCGAGGCCGGGTCGACGCCGGAGCCCGCGTCGGTGACTGCGACGTGGAGGGAGCCGCCCGCTCGGACGCTGCGCGTGAGCAGCCGCATGCGCGGCGGCTTCGTGTCGCCGATCCAGAAGCGGAAGCTGAACTTCCCGGCGGCACGGCGGCTCGGCGTGTCGAAGACGATGTCGTAGGCGCCCGCATCCGGGCGGACCGCGCCGGCCGCCGGGGAGAGGTGATCGTAGGTCGGCAGATACGGGTTCAGGTTCAGCGGCAGGCCCGCGTAGCCGGTCAGACGGTTCTCGTCTCCCGCGCGGACGACGCGCGGCTGGACGTGTACGCCCCGGGCCTGGGAGATCACTACCACGCCGAAGTTCGCCACAGGTCGTGCAAGCCGGAAGCGGAACACCTGCTCGGGCCCGCGCAGGCACGGAGGAATCCCCAGCGACGAGGGATCGCTTGGATAGCGGTAGCAGGCGACCCGCGAGGCGCGCCCGGCAGTGTTGCCGCCGTAGAGACCGGGACGCACGAGCGTGCGATGGCGGTCGTGTCCGAGGACCGGAAGGTTGACGCGCAACCAAAACGGGATTCGCCGTGTCACGGCTCCCCGCGAGAGGACGATGAAACCGGTCGTGTCGCCCTGCCTGGCATTGCTCGTCACGTCGGCGCGGAGCAACAGCGCGCCCGGAACCGTGGTCGTTGCCGGTGCCGAGACCGTCGCTCCTCCGGCCGCGGCCTCGGTCTGGATCGTGACCGCCCAGGCGCCGGCCCCGCCGCCGGCGTCTGCGAGCCCGAGCGCCAGGCTTCCCCTCTCTCCGCGGTGGAGGAAGCCGAACGAGACCGCACTCGGCGCAGCGAAGATCAGCGGGTTGTCCGCCGCCGCCAGGTCGATCAAGCCCCCCCCTTCCCGGATCGGGGCGACCTCGTGCTTGTGAGTCGTGTCCGTCCAGACGGGCCTTCCCGTCAGGACGAGCGCCGACTTGATGTCGGCCGGCGTCCACGTCGGGTGCCGCTGCAGCAGCAGCGCAGCGCTGCCTGCGACGTGCGGCGAGGCCATGCTCGTCCCGCTGAACGTGTCCCAGCCGCCCGGCACCGACGAATAGATGTTGACGCCTGGCGCGCTGACGTCCGGCTTGAAGCCGAGGTCGATGCTGTTTGGCCCGGCGGACGAGAAGTCGGCGATCACGTCGTCCTTTGTCACGGCCGCGGCGGTGATCGCATTGGCCGCATCGCCGGGCGACGAGATCGAGCCGAACCCGAAATCGCCGAAATCGTTGCCGGCCGCGATTGCAGGCACGACGCCAGTATTGGCCGCGGCGTTGATCGCCTTGACCACCAGATCGCGGTCGGGATCGATCTCCGGCTCGCCGAGCGAGAGATTGATCACGTTCATCCCGTCGGCGACTGCGGCGTCGATCCCCTTGACGATCTCTGGTGAGTTGCCGTTCAGCCCGACGCCGGGCGTCGGCACGGTCAGCACCTTGTAGTTACCGATGTACGCGCGTGGCGCCACGCCGGAGACCGGGTGACCTCCGCGCTGCGTCGCCCCATAATCGCCCGCCGCGATCCCGGCGACGTGCGTCGCATGCTCGGACTCGGCGGGGTCGAATGGGCGCGAGGCGTACTTCCAGGTCGCACCCGGCGGTGGAAACGCGCGTGCGACGATTACCTTCGCTGTCGTAAACGCCCTGTTCCCCTTCGGAAAGCCGCTGGGCATCGTGAACCCCGCCGGGTTGAAGAAGACGTGGGCCTGGTCAACCCCGTCGTCGATGATCCCGATCTTGATCCCCTGTCCCGCGGTTGCCAAAGTGGGGCCCCAGAGCGCAGGTGCCTTGATGAGCGGGACGCTCTGGTCGAGCAGCAAGTGGTACTCGACGCTCGGGTAGACGCGCGCGACGCCCGGGAGTGCTGCGAGCCGCTCGACCTGCCTGTTTGGCACGACGACGGCGAGCGCATCGAGGACATAGCGGTAGCGCCAGCGGACCTTGGCCGACGGAATCGCCGTGTGGATCTTGCGTTCCAGTCGAGCCTGTCCGGCCTCGATCGCCTGCAGGTAAGCGGGGCTCCGGCGCGCCCACAAGCCCATGGCCGTGGCGAGCGAAGGCCGCTTCAGCTCGACGACGACCTCGACCGGCTTCCCGGCGTTGGCAGGCCGCCCGCGCGCCTCAGATCCCCCCAGCGTGCCGATCACTCCGAGCGCCGCAACCAGACACAGACCCCGCTTCAAGCCAAGAGCGTAGCCGCGGCTCGATTGCGATCGCGCGGTGGCGGAATTGGTAGACGCGCACGGATCAGGAAGCGCGGGTGAACCCATGGTTCCCCCGCGAGCCCCCTCCTTACCCTGGCAAGTCACACGCAGCTGAGCCGAGCCGGGCAAAGCCCGTCTCGTCCTCGAACCCCCCGGTTACACTTGTCGCCGCGCGGATGTGGCGGAATTGGTAGACGCGCACGGTTCAGGTCCGTGTGGGGGAAACCCCGTGGAGGTTCAAGTCCTCTCATCCGCATAGCCATCCATCGGGGTTTCGGGCCAGTGCCCAAAGGTGGCAGAGACGTTTCAGCAGCTCATCCGCGTTCCGTCTCACGAAGCGTGGGGACGACAACGAGGGTCAAGCCTGCGAGTCTCTCGATGCGGACGCTCTCGCCCGCGTCTGCTCCCTCCGGGCAACGAGCCGCCCAGAGTTCGCCCCGAAAGCGGACGGTTCCGTTGGGGTGACATGGAACGACTACCTCCGCCACCTGTCCGATCATCGCTTCGGCTCCGGTCTGTGGTCGCCAGCGTCGAGCCAGCCGGAGGCCCCAGGTGAGCTCGACCGCCTCGATCCCGACGCCCCCGAAGACCGCGATCAGATTCCATGGCCAGGGTGCGAAAAACAGCGCGAGAATGATCGCGACGGTTAACGCCATACGGGATAGTTAGCAAGTTCCACGCCGCCCTAGGCTTCAAGTTCGCTCGGCATGTGCCGACCCGGTTTAGCGCGCGAGTCCGAGCGGCAACTTGTCGAACATGATCATTCTCTTGCTCTTGCTTGCTGCGCTTGTCGTCGTCGGGATTGTCCTGGCCGCGGTCGTCGTCAAGTGGCTGTTCATCCTCGCGGTCGTTGCGGCGCTCTGCTGGATCATCCTGTTCTTCGCGCGGCGCACGACCTGACGTGTAGGTGGGGAAGCCGGGATCGCGCCGGCTTCCCCACCGATCGACCAGGGTTCCCTACGAGGGTGTGTGCGGCTCGTGGTCGCCGATGTGCGTGGCGGGTACCTGCTCCGCCTGCTGCAGCGAGTCCGCCCGCGGCGCGCGGATCCGGACCGAGATCCGGTCCCCGACCCTGAGCTGGCTCGGCGAGATGACGGTCGGGACGCCGCTGCGCCAGAGGATGAAGATCGTGCGGGCGCCGTAGCTGAACGACTCGTCCTGCGGCTGGCCGAGCATCTTGCGCAGCGCGAGCCAGTTACCGCTCTGGACGTGAATCGTTACCTTGCCGTTTGCGGCCGGGGCGTTGAGGCTGCCGACGAAGAGCCACAGCGGCTTGCCCGCGTGGCCCGGGGTCGGACCACGATCCGCGACACGCGAAGCGGGAGTTGCGTCGATTTGGGCGAGCGACGCGTCACGTGCCGCCCGAACTTGAACGCTGACGATGTCGGCGGCGACGAGGTTCGACTCCGCGACGACGGTCGGCACCCCGTGCGACCAGCGCAGGAACTGGGTGCCCGAGTCGACCGCGAAGTACTGATTGTCGCTCTGGCCCACTAGCTTCTTGAGGGCAGGCCTGTTGCCGCCATTGATGTCGACGTAGAGCGACGTCGAACTTCCGGCGTCGGCAAGCAGCCGCCCGTTGAAGACGTACGTTTGCTCGCCGTCCCGCGCAGCGAACGTGCTCGACGCGCCGGCGGCGAGGACCACCAACGCAGCGAGGACGAAGTAGGTGAAGCGCCTTCTCATCTTGAGACCTCCTGGTTTGGTGAAGAGGAAGACGCTCTGATCGTCCCCGCGTTGCGTCAGCCGACCATTCGGGGGCAGTAAGCCGGGCGTAAAACGACTAACGCAGCGCGGCCAGCACGTCGGCCGCGTGCGTGTCCGGCTTCACGCGCCGCATTGACTTCACGACGTTGCCCTCCGCGTCGATCACGAAGGTCGAGCGCTCGATGCCCATCGACTTCTTGCCATACATGTTTCGCTCTTTCCAGACGCCGTACTCCTCGGCGACCTCATGCCCGGGGTCCGCGAGCAGCGTGAAGGGGAGCGAGTACTTCTGCTTGAACTTGACGTGTGAAGCTTCGTCGTCGGGGCTGACGCCCAGGACGACAGCACCGCGCTCGCGAAAGTCGACGTAGACATCCCGGATCCCGCAGGCCTGGGTCGTGCAGCCGGGTGTGTCGTCCTTGGGATAGAAGTAGAGGACAACCGGTTTGCCGCGCAGCGACGAGAGCCTCACGGGCTCGCCGCTGTCGCTCGCCAGCTCGAAATCCGGTGCCGGCTTGCCCTCTTCGACCATCGCAGCGATCCTACCGGGAGGCCATGGGACGCTGGTGGAGCGACATGAACGGGACTGTTCGCGGTTTCATCGTGATCCTCGCGATCGCGGCGATCGTCTTCGTGCTCAACCTCGAGGG
>Ga0066708_10000574_pt1 | contig 10661 bp, 9 predicted proteins | sample GraSoiAngelo_157_FD_66504 | JGI IMG/M metagenome (GOLD analysis project Ga0066708, IMG submission 66504) | Grasslands soil microbial communities from the Angelo Coastal Reserve, California, USA - 14_1009_16_20cm | ecosystem: Environmental > Terrestrial > Soil > Grasslands | place: USA...
TTGCCGCAGAGCGGAGTAGAGGAGCTAGTTACTCCCGTTCCGCTGAGCGAGACAGCGGGACTGTTCGAAGCGTTACTGACGAAACTGACGCTGCCGGTTGCGCTCGCACTAGCCGTTGGCGCAAACACCACAGAGAATGAGGTGCTCTGTCCTGCCGCAAGTGTCACTGGCAGCGTGAGCCCATTCAGCGTGTAGGTGCTGCTCCCGGTGAGCGACGCGGAAGAGACCGTTACAGTTCCGCCGGACGCAGCAAGCGTGCCGGAAAGGCTGCTCGTACTTCCAACCACAACGTTACCGAAAGAGAGCGAGCTGGGGGTAGCCGTCAATTGCAGGACGGGCGCGGTGACTCCGGTACCGGCGAGTGGAACTGTTACCGAATTGTTGGAAGCATCACTCAGAATCAAAATCTGTCCAGAAGCAGCGCCAGCAGAGGTCGGTGAAAACTTCGCGAGGTAGCTCGTGCTTTGGCCAGGCGTAAGCGTGAGCGGGACAGTGACGCCGCTTCCGCTGAAGCCCGCGCCGGAAGTCGTGATCTGAGAAATGGTCAGATTCGCATTGCCGGTGTTGCTGATTGCTATTGATTGCGTGGCGCTGCTTCCTACGTTGACACTGCCGAAGCTGGCACTGGTTGGGTTGGGGGTGAGTAGACCTGCCGGAGCCGCTGCGCCAGTACCGGTTAGGGAAACGAGAGTCGGGCTATTGGAAGCGTTGCTCACGAATGAGATTTGTCCGGAGGCGCTGCCCGCCGAAGTTGGAGCAAATTGTGCAGTGTAGGTGGCGCTTTGACCGGGCGTAAGCGTTAGTGGAACAGCGATGCCGGTTCCGCTGAAGCCGGCGCCGGATGTCGTAATCGACGAAATAGCCACGTTTGCATTGCCGGTATTACTCACCACGATCGATTGGGTGCCGCTGCTTCCCACGGTGACATTGCCGAAATTGGCAGTGGTCGGATTAGCGGTGAGTTGAACCACGGGGGCGGCTGCGCCTGTACCGGTCAGAGAAACAAGACTCGGGTTGTTCGAAGCGTTGCTCACGAATGAGATCTGTCCAGAGACACTGCCTGTCGAAGTGGGCGCAAATTTTGCTGTGTAGGTAGCGCTTTGTCCGGGAGTAAGTGTCAGTGGAACAGTGATGCCGCTTCCGCTGAAACCAGCACCTGATGTCGTGACCGATGAAATCGTTAGGTTCGCATTGCCGCTATTGCTGATTGCGACTTGCTTCGTCGATGAATTATTTACAACCACGCTGCCGAAACTCAGCGAAGCCGGAGAGGCAGAGAGAGAAGCCGCAGGTGGAGCCGCACCCACTGCAGTCAGCGATATTGAGTTCGGAGAATTCGTTGCGTTGCTGACGATAGCCAAATTCCCAGAGCTAGTGCCGGCAGTCTGAGGATTCGCCATTACGCTGATCGTCGTGCTTTGTCCTGGCGCCACGGTCAGCGGGAGTGAAGGCGCCGAGACACCGAAAGCTGAACCCGTAATGTTTAGCTGGGTGATCGTTACGCTGGCGGTTCCATTTGCGGTCGCCGTGACACTCTTGCTGGATGTAGTTCCAGTGACCACGCTTCCGAAGTCGAGAGTCGTAGAGCTGAGGCTAAGCTGGCTTGTCGCAGAAGGAGCGGGAGCCACGCCTGTGGTTCCACACCCTGAGATCACGATCGCCATTAGGGCAACGAAAGGAAAGAGTTTGCGGACGAGAACAAGTGGATGGTTCACGCGACGATCCTCCTTAGCGGGTTCGGTTGTTACCCTTGTGGCTCCACGTGATCCGAACAGGGGTATGAGGGGCTTGCTAATGACCAAAATGGTAGGCTCAGCGGGTTCGCGATTGCAGATTACGGCGGACCGAAAAGAACCAATTCAGGACAATGTCCGCCGGTAGCGAAGCTCAATGCCGATTCGATACTTTCGTAACGTTGTCTGTTAGAGCGGATGTTATGCGCAAAAGTTCTCTTGGCTTGTCAGAACCCGGAATTCCTTTGGAATGACGGAAAAACACAGGAAATGAAGTGTAACGGCTTTCGCGAATGAGCTCGCTCGTGAAGATTCTCCAAATCGGGAATTATCCACCGCCGCTTTGTGGCTGGTCGATACAGACCAAATTACTTGTCGAAGAAATTCGTCGGCGCGGAATTACCTGCGACGTGCTCAATCTTAGCGAGAACCATCGCAGGAAAAGCCCGGACTACATCGACGTTCAGAACGGTCTCGACTACTTATGTAAGGTGATCCGGTTTGCACTCAGCGGTTATCACTTTCAAGTGCACGTGAACGGCCAAGATACAACGGGATACCTGCTGGCGCTCGCCGCTGCGATCATTGGCCGGCTCACACGATGTCCTGTGGCCTTGAGCTGGCGCGGCGGATATCAGCAGAAATACTTTCCTCGGGCAGAGGCCTCTGTAGCACGTTGGGCTTTTCAGCTGCTGTTTCGATTGGCTGGCCAAATCTCCTGCAACAGCACGCCGGTCAAATCTGCGATTGAGCGATATGGAATCGACTCCGCTCGGGTGTCCGCCATTCCTGGCTTCTCGGCGCAGCACCTGGACTTCCGGCCAGTGGTTCTCTCCGCCGAAATCGAGACTTTTCTAAAACAGCGCGAAATGGCTTTCTTCTGCTATGTCTCATTTCGTCCCGAGTACCAACTGCCAGTGCTACGCGAAGGCATGCAACAGTTCCGAAAACTTTATCCGAGAGCAGGATTCGTTTGGCTTGGATTTCCGTGTAAGGAAATGGCGGCTGCAGTTCGATTCGTGAACGATTGGCCAGAAGGCGAGCGCCAGAGCTTACTCCTGCTGGGGAACCTGACACACGACGAGTTCTTGACCTTATTAAGCCGAAGCTTTGCAGTAATTCGTACTCCTATGTGCGATGGCGTTTCTGCCTCAGTGCTAGAGGCGTTAGCGCTCGGAATTCCTGTCATAGCCAGTGACAATGAACATCGCCCTGATGCTGTCGTAACTTTTCGCGACGGTGACGCAGAGGATCTCTGCCGGAAACTCATTCACGTCGTCTCACACTACAAACAAATCAAGCAGCAGACCCGTTTTGAAGGTGCAGAAGACAATATCGCACGAACAGCTGACTGGTTGCTGGCAGATTCAGCCAGCACTGAACGGTTTGCCCGGAGCAACCTCGCCCATGCGGACTAGCAATTATTTGTACGAACGCTGCCGGCGATTGGCAGGCATGAGTTTGGACGAATTGCGCGTACGTACAGCTCAGGAGTTTACAAAGCGTTGGGATCTTGCCCTGTGTCGATTGGGCCTTCCTCTTCTCAAAGAAGATTCATGGCCATTGCCACACTTTTCCGATTCCTTCTTCTTTAAGCGTGACGAAGTGCCGCGGATTGCGGATGTGCTCGGCAAGCGCGTTCCTGAAGTTGTGGAGCAGATTATCGATCAGGCCGAGCAAATCTGCCGGCATCGGTTCGATCTTCTTGGCTACAAGGGAATTGACTATGGCCAGGAAATAGATTGGCATTCCGATGCGGTACATGGTAAGTGCGCCCCTCGCCTCCCATGGTTCCAAATCCGCTACCTCGATTTTGCGCAGGTCGGCGACGCAAAAATCATCTGGGAACTAAGTCGGCATCAGCATCTGGTCACGCTTGCCAAAGCGTACCGCTTGACTGGAGAAGAGCGTTACTCAAAGGAGCTGTTTCAGCAGTGGTATGACTGGAAGGGGCAAAATCCGTACTGTGTGGGAATTAATTGGGCTAGCAGTTTAGAAGTTGCTTTCCGAAGCCTGTCCTGGCTCTGGGTTTGGTATTTGCTCGACGGCTGTTCGAATCTCCCAAGCCGATTTTCGAAAGATCTTCGACATTCGCTGATATTGAACGCGCGTCATATTGAACGATTTCTTTCAACCTACTTCTCACCAAATACACATTTGCTCGGCGAGGGTGTCGGACTGTTCTTTATTGGAACTTTGCTTCACGGGTGCCAATCGGCAGCACGCTGGAAAGCACTTGGTTGGACAACGGTTTTGAAGGAAGCGCAGCGCCAGGTGCGACCCGACGGCGCGCACTTTGAACAGTCTACGTACTACCACACCTATGCGGTCGATTTCTTCATACATGCACGAATACTGGCTGGATTGAACGGAATTACCGTTCCAGTCCATCTCGACAGAACAATCGAAAAGATGCTTGACGTCTTGCATTCCTTCGGAAGTGCGGGACCCGTGCCTCGATTTGGTGACGACGATGGCGGCAGAGTCTTCGATCCGCGACGTAACAGGAGTGAGCATCTGCTCGATCCTCTGGCAACCGGAGCAGTACTTTTCAATCGCTCTGACTTCAAGAGTCTGGTTGGTGATATCAGAGAAGAAACAATTTGGCTGCTGGGGTCCCATTCGGTTAGGCGATTCGATGAAGTAGATAGCAACAAATCCACGTTTAAGTCATTCGCGCTACGGTCAGCTGGAGTTTACGCGATGTGCCATTCCGGACCTGCTCGACACCAGTTCGTAATCGACGCAGGTCCTCAAGGAACAGGATTAGCTGGACATGGACATGGAGATGCACTGAGCGTCCAACTCACTCTGGACGGCTACCCCATGCTGATAGACCCAGGTACGTTTGTTTATGCGGATACATTTGAACGAGATTTGTTCCGCGGAACTGCTAGTCACAACACCGTGCAAATTGACGGCATGAGCCAGGCAGAACCGCGAGAGCCGTTCAAGTGGCGATATTTGCCGAAGGTTACGGTAGAGAGATGGCTCACCAACCCTGTCTTTGATTTCTTCATAGGTTCACATGATGGGTATGCCCGCCTCAAAGATCCAGTTCGGCATCAAAGATACATCTTCTATCTAAAGTCTCACTTTTGGCTCGTTCACGATGTCCTCAGGGGCGCAGCTTTCCACAAGCTCGACCTTTCCTGGCACCTAGCACCTGGTTCTCTATCCTCAATCTCAGGAGGTGCGATCTTCGTCAGCGCTGAACAACGGGAGGCGCTGGCTCTACTCTCTACGGGCAGCTCGCATTATGCAGCCAGGCTTTTGCAAGGTTGGCATTCACCAACGTATGGCAATAGAGAACGATGCCCAATTTTTCGAATTAGCTCTCAAACGCAGTTGCCCGCAAGCTTTGCGACTTTACTGATCCCATTAGAAGAACCTACCGGGTTTAACGGGACATTGCAGCCGTTTGAAGGGGAACAGACAGGAGTATCAGTTCGGGCCTATACATATTCAACGGCTGCTGGGTCGACGCAACATATGGTCTTCGCCGATGCTGCCGGAAGCTGGCAACTTGGAGGCTTGGTTAGCGACGCCCGATTTTTGTACTACTCGATTGGCAATGCAAACCGGCTGCAGCAATTTGCGTTGTGCGATGGCAGCCATTTAGAAATTGATGGTGAACTACTCTTCAAAGCCACAGATGTTGTCCCGCAATTCAACTGGGTTTCGCAAGAGAATACATCTCATCTTTCTCACTCAAGCGAGCTTTCGGCAGCCCTCGTATAGACACATCCCCGACTTACGCCGCGGTCGCTACTACATGCGCTAGACGCACAAAACCACTGAGAGTCTAGACAAAAGAGGTTGGACAATGCAGATTCACCATGAGGAATTGAGCGACGTTACTCGCTATATCGATAACAAGCGCCACCTCACGCTCGAAGATCACCGCGCTACGTTCGAGGCCTACATCAGGCGCATAGGCCAGTTCAAGATGGTTGACCGGAGTACGAAGCTGCTTGAAATTGGGATCGGTACTGGATGGTTTCCGATCATGTGCAAGGCGCAAGGCCTCTCCTGCAAAGGGCTGGAGATCAGTCCCCAGCTGGTGGAGTACACCCGCGCGTTCGGGAGAAGATATGGAATCGAGCCTGACGTCGAAGTTGGGAATATTGAAACATACGACCTCGGCTTAGCCCAATACGACATTATTATCGCTTCGTCAGTCTTTGAGCATATAGAGAATTGGAAGGAAGCGATGAGAAAGAGTTATGCGGCCTTAAAGCCGGGCGGTGTGCTCTTCTTTGAATCCACAAACAAGTTCAGTTTCAGTTCGGGAGAATTCGATTTTCCGTTTTACGGCTGGCTTCCGGATCGATGGCGCTACCGCTTGCGCATTGCACGGCAAGGAGCGGACATCATGAACCTGGGAATCGACTTCCACCAGTTCACGTATCCATTGTTGAGGCGAGTGTTTCGCGATCTTGGATTCAGACAAATCGTGGATCGGGTGTCACTGGCTAATATCGATGCCATGGCTTCTTCCTGGAAACGACTTCTTATAAGAGGAGCCAGGCAGTTCAGTCTCCTGCGCCAGTTGGTTCTCCTCTTCGTCGATTGCACGACCTTTGTTTGCGTAAAGTGATGTGGGCGTTCTGATTCGCACAGAGTAAGACACCTGACACTGCATAGAAAAGCATAAGTTCTCATTCAATCGAACAAACTATGTGTGGTATCTGCGGAATCCTTGCGATTAGAAATGGAGTGTTGTCGGCGCCCCACGTCGAGGCCATGTCCAGATCCTTGCGTCACCGTGGACCCGATGACAGCGGATTATTGATATTGCCTCCGGTTGCATTCGGATTCCGCCGACTTAGTATTGTTGATCCTTCTGGCGGTCACCAGCCGATGAGCAACGAGGACCAGAGTGTATGGATTGTCTTCAATGGAGAGATCTACAACCATCCCAAGCTTCGTCCCATTCTTGAAACGCGCGGTCATCGATATGTGACGAACAGCGATACGGAAACCATCCTTCATTTATACGAGGAATATGGAGAAGACTGCGTTCATCATTTGCAGGGGATGTTTGCATTCGCAATTTGGGATCGCGTGCGACGAAAGCTCTTCTGCGCCCGGGATCGGCTCGGGATAAAACCTTTCTATTATGCGACGACGGCGGGCGATTTCGTATTTGCCTCAGAAATCAAAGCGCTGCTCGAGGTGCCTGGTCTTCGACATGAAGTGAATCGACGCGCACTCCCGGAATTCTTTGCCTTTGGTTATCTCTCCTCGGCGGAAACACTCTTTAAAGACATATATAAGCTCTTGCCTGGACATCGCTTGTCGATAGATTTGAACGCAGAAGAGAAGAGCCCTCACGTAACTCAGTATTGGGACCTGGACATCTCGCGCTCGGAATCGAGTGTCGCCGAAGCAGACTACGTTAACCAGTTTGACAGTCTTTTCACTGAGACGATCCGAATGCACCTAATGAGCGACGTCCCTCTCGGTGTGTTTCTGAGTGGCGGGCTAGACTCAAGCGCTATCGCCGCCGTAGTTGCGGATCTTCGCAAGGACGCCATCCAAACGTTCGCAGTAGGCTATAAGGAAGATAGCTTCAGCGAACTTCCCTTTGCGCGTCAGGTCGCCAGCCATATCGGAGCTGTCCATAACGAGGTCGTTCTCGGTCCGAATGATTTTATTGAGAGTCTGCCTCAGCTAATTTGGCATGAAGATGAACCGCTGGTCTGGCCCTCGAGCGTGGCGCTGTACTACGTAGCTCGTTTGGCTAATCAGAAGGTAAAGGTGGTGCTCACTGGTGAAGGAGCAGATGAGGTCTTTGCTGGTTATTTGAAATACCGGGCGACTCTCTGGAACATGCGCGCGGCGCCTGTCTACAAAAACCTCTTTCCTAACTTTGCCCAGGATCTTGCACAGAAACTGCCTGAATCACGATTCGTTCCCGATTGGATCCGACGCAAGCTGCGCCATTCGTTTGTGTACTATCGCGACAGTTTCGAAAAGATCCATTTCGACAACTTTTATTCGGTCTTTTCGGGAGATCAACAGCGCGAATTATTTAGTGATGAGGTCGATGGAGAACTACGCGAGATCAATCCTTACAAAAACTCGATGCGCTACTCGCCCTCGAAGGCAGGCAATGGTGATTTACTGAACCAGCTTCTCTATCTCGATATCAAGACATATTTGGTGGAGTTGCTCATGAAGCAAGACCAGATGAGCATGGCCGCATCCATTGAGAGCCGGGTACCATTCCTGGATCACAAGTTGGTCGAGTGGGTTGCTCAATTGCCCGCGAATCAGAAGGTGCGAGGATTATCCGGAAAATACTTGCTTCGCCGCACGATGGCTCGACGTCTGCCGAAGGAAATAATTCGCCGTAACAAACGCGGATTTCCCACGCCAATTCGGCCCTGGTTACGCTATCAATTATTCGACAAACTCACCTCCGTTCTGACCGACGGACGCATGGCGGAGCGCCGACTATTCCGCCCTGGATATGTCGAAACATTGCTCAATGCCCATCGGCAAGGATTTTCCGATGCAACAGAGCGCTGCTGGCGGCTTCTAAATTTTGAACTCTGGAATCGAATTTTCCTGGATCGCGATCAGTCGGCATTCCATCCTGGGATGAATCGGAGTGAGAGCGCGATGGTTGCCGCCTAATTCGGAAACTTACAGAAACGTCATAGTCCGAAAATAGAACCATCCCACAGCTCTTATCACATGAAAATCCTGCTGGCGGTGCCGCGGCCTCTCTTTCCTGCCGATACAGGTGGAAAGATACGGTCGCTGAACATTTTTTCGCGTTTGGCCACACGTGCTGAAATTCATGCTGTCTCTTTTGCGGATCCTGTTTCTGACGCTGCAGGAATCGCTCAGATGGAGGCGACATTCGCAACGTACACACCGGTATTCTGGCGGGAACCGAAGAAATATTCGTTGACTTTCTATGCAGAACTTCTAGGCAATCAATTCAGCTCGATGCCGTATTTCCTGGCAAAGTGCAATCTTCCGCGATTTCGGCGCGCGGTCGAAAAGTTGCTCGCGAGCACTCGGTTCGATCTGGTCTTCTGTGATTTCTTACATACAGCTGTGCCACTGCAGCCACTTGAGTTCAGGCCAAAGGTAGTGTTTGAACACAACGTCGAATTCTTGCTCCGAAAACGCAAGTGGGAGAGGGAGGAGCAACCCCTACGTAGATTGGTGCTCGGCAGGGAATGGAAGAAAACGCACGCCATCGAGTCTGAAGTCTGTAGATCCTTTGATCATGTGATCGCAGTCTCGGACGATGATCAGCGCACTTTGCAGCGGAACTTTGCAGTGCAAAATGTTTCCACCGTTCCTACCGCCGTCGACACTGATTTTTTCCGACCACGTGAAGAAGCGGCGATTCCCAAACGGCTGGTCTTCGTAGGGTCCATGGATTGGGAGCCGAACGAAGACGGAATTCTATGGTTTTGCAGGGATATTTACCCACTCATTCGAAAGCAGATGCCGGGAGTGACCCTTAATGTCGTCGGCCGGAATCCCTCCTCAAAACTTCAGAGGGTGGTTTCAGGAGATTCTTCAGTACAGATTACTGGATGGGTTCCAGACATTCGTCCGCATCTTGCCCAGGCCGAGGTGGTGGTCGTTCCATTGCGGGTTGGGGGAGGAACCCGAATCAAGATTCCTGAGGCCATGGCGATGGGAAAACCAGTTGTCTCGACTCCTCTCGGTGCCGAGGGCCTTCCATTTCGGGACGGTAATGAGCTTTGCATTGCCGAAGAGCCTGAACAGTTCTCCCGAAAAGTTCTCGAACTGTTGGACAACATTACCCTTCGAACTTCTATTGAACAAACAGCCCGCGACCAAGTAGTCGCCGGATATGGATGGATTGCGGCCGTAGATAGACTCGAACAGACGCTCTTGCGAGTAACATCGTCCACACTAACAGGTATGACGATTCAGCAGGACCAAACACACTCAGTGTACGCGAGTCTATGAGTACCTCGAATGTAATCGGAGCAAACGAAGCCATTCCGGTCCCGGATCTGGCTGGTGCAAGCTTCGGAGAGCCGGCCTGCGAATGGACGTTCGTCTTTGTTTGGCTGTTTACGTTTGCAATCTACGCGCGACCAGAAGATATTCTGCCGTCACTCGGTGAGCTGCATTTGACATTCGCTCTTGGTTTGTGCGCCGGCTTAGCTTATTTCCTAGCTCTTGGGTCGGGCGGCACCCGCATCTCCTGGAGTCCACAACTCCAAATAGTCAGCCTGCTCACGATTTGGTTTTTCGTAGGCGTCCCCTTCGCTTATTGGAAAGGCGGAAGCCTTCATCAACTCGTGCATCCCTGGCTGAAGACATTTTTCATATTCTTTCTGCTAACGCAAGTGCTGGTAACTGCCGATCGGATTCAGAAGCTTCTTTGGGCAATTATTCTTAGTGAGCTGCTGGTAACTGCATACTCCATCGTGGAGTCTTCGAAGGTGATGTGGGTCGGTGACCGAATGCTTGGTGTAAGTCTCGGGATTCTCGGTTGGAATTTTCTGGGCATTGCTGCTGCTTCTACGATTCCTTATATGGCCGCATTGTTCGTTTTGCGGAAGTCTTTTTTAAGAACGACATTATTGATCGCAACAGTATGCTCACTGATGTGGATGCTGGTGCTCACGGCTTCTCGCGGAGGCATCTTAAACGTTCTGGTTTCTATAGCCTTATCATTTCTGCTCGTCTTGCGTGGCAGTGCTCGAGGGAAAATGGTAGGTGTTGCAACCGTCCTGGCACTGATGGTTTCCGTTAGCCTGGCTCCAACCGTTTTCTGGGAACGTGTCGGAACTCTGTGGAACAGCTCGGAGTTGCAAGCGAACATGACAGCCGCATCGGCGAGAGAATCCACAGAGGATCGCCTGGTCGCATTGAAGCAAGCTGTTGAATACACTCTAGAGCACCCGATCTTCGGCTTGG
>Ga0066708_10000575_pt1 | contig 10657 bp, 11 predicted proteins | sample GraSoiAngelo_157_FD_66504 | JGI IMG/M metagenome (GOLD analysis project Ga0066708, IMG submission 66504) | Grasslands soil microbial communities from the Angelo Coastal Reserve, California, USA - 14_1009_16_20cm | ecosystem: Environmental > Terrestrial > Soil > Grasslands | place: USA...
GCCCGTTTCGGTCGCTCCCTGTTCGGCTCGTCGGCAGCTGCGGGGTCAATGGCCGACCAGGAGGAGCTACGCCAGCGCAAGGATGCCGACGGCGTCGCATTGCCCGAAGCGATCGAGCGCTTCGGCGTGGATCTGGATACGGCGCTCGACGCGAAGAGCGAGCTCGAGACCGCCGCGGCGTACCTCGAGCTCCACATCGAGCAAGGCCCGGTCCTCGAGTCGATGGACCTCCAGCTCGGGGTCGTGCTCGGGACCTTCGGCGTCGAGCGGCATCAGGTCACGTTCCGTGGCCAGGCGGCCCACGCGGGCTCGACGCCGATGGACAAGCGCCGCGACGCGCTGGCCGGGGCCGCGAGGCTCGAGCTCGAGATTCGCGGGATCGCCAAGCGGATAGGCGAGGGCGCTGTGTGCACGATGGGGGGCGTTGTCACGAAGCCGGGCATCGTCACCTCGGTCGTCGAGACCGCCGAGTGCCTGCTCGATCAGCGGCATCTCGATGCGGTGAAGCTGGCGGAGATGCTGGACAACGCGAAGGCCGCCGCGCGACGTTTCGCGCGGGAGGAGGACCTAGAGGTCGAATGGGAGCGGATCTGGAACATCGAGCCGATCCCCTTCGACGAGCGGCTGATCGAGCTCGCCGACCAGTCGATCACGGAGATCGCCGGCTCGTCGCACCGCCTGCCGAGCGGCCCGCTCCATGACGCGGCCGAGGTGGCCCGTGCGGGCGTCCCGACGGTGATGCTGTTCGTCCAGAGTCTTCGCGGCCTTTCGCACACGAAGCTCGAGGACACGAAGGAGGAGCACCTCGAGCTCTCCGTGCAGGCGCTCGATCGGCTGGCGCAGAGGGCGATCCAGACGCTCTAGCGTTGCTCGGTGGCAAGACGCAGGCCGAGTGCTACAAGTACCGCACCGGTGACGCCGTCGAGAGCCCGCCGGACTCGCGAGCGGCGGAGGAAGTCCCCCGCCTTCGCAACGGCGAACGCGTACGCGGTCAGCCAGACGAGCGTCAGCGAGGAGAAGACGAGGCCGAGGAGGAGCAACGCGCCGAACGCGGGCCGGGTCGCGAACTGCGGCAGGAGGCTCGTGAAGAAGATCGCCATCTTCGGGTTGCCGAGGTTGCTGATGAGTCCTTGCCGCAGGGGCCGGCCGCGCGGGGAAGCTTTCACCCTCGACCTCTTCGAGCGCACCGCCGGCACCAGGGTCTGCAGGCCGAGAAAGACGAGGTAGGTAGCGCCGGCGAGCTTGACCGCGACGAATGCCGGCTCGGAAGCCTGCAGCACGGCCGCAACTCCGGCGCTCGTCGCGAGCGCCCAGACAGCCTGTCCGGCCGAGACGCCAACGGCGGTGAAGACACCGTTGCGGCGGCCCCCGAGCAACGTGTTCCTGATCGTCAAAGCGGTGTCCTGGCCGGGCGTGACGATCACGGCGGCCGAGACGCCGAGAAAGGCCAAGAAGTGCGTGACCATGCCGCCGATTCTCTCAGGCCGCGGCTGAAATGCGGTTTTCGCCGCGGTATGCTCGCCCCGCAATGCCTCTCACTTTCGGCGTCACCGTCCTCCCCGATCCGCCGTACACGCGGCTGATCGAGTTGATGCAGAAGGCGGAGGCCCATGGCTTCGAGTACGGCTGGACATACGACTCCCACATCCTCTGGCAGGACTCGTACGCCACGCTGCCGCTTGTCGCGGCGGCGACGGAGATGATCAAGCTCGGTCATTGCGTCACGAATCCCGGCATTCGCGATCCAACCGTGACGGCGAGCTGGTACGCGACGATGCAGGACGTCTCGAACGGCCGAATGGTCATGGGCATCGGCCGGGGCGACTCGTCGCGGCGCGTCGTCGGACTGAAGCCGGTTCGGGTCGCCGAGTTCGAGGCCCGCCTCCGGATGATGAAGGACCTGATGAACGGGCGGAAGGTCGAATGGAACGAGAAGGAGCTGCAGCTCGAGTGGGTCCGAGACGAGCTGCCGGAGATCCCGATGCACGTCGCGGGCTACGGCCCGCGCGCGCTTGGTGTCGCCGGACGCGTGGGCGACGGCGTCATCATCCAGCTCGCCGACCCGCAGATCATCCAGTGGATCATGGAGACCGCGCGGAAGGCGGCTGAGGAGGAGGGCCGCGACCCCGCGTCACTTGAATGCATCGTTTGCGCACCGAGCCACATCTCGGATGACCTCGTCGGTGCGCGCGAGCAGGTGCGGTGGTTCCCGGCGATGGTCTCGAACCACGTCATGGATCTGATCGAGCGCTACGGGGCCGACTCCGACGAGATCCCGGCGGCGTTGACCGACTTCGTCAAGGCGCGCAAGTTCTACGACTACAAGGAGCACAGCCGCGTCGGCGCCAAGCACGGCGAGTTCGTCACCGACGAGATCTGCGACCGGTTCTGCGTCCTCGGCAACACCGAGCAGGCAAGCGAGAAGCTGCGCGAGCTGGAGTCGATCGGCGTCGACCAGTTCAACATCTATCTGATGACGCACGGCCAGGAAGAGACGCTCGCCGCCTACGGCGACCGGATCATCTCGCAGTTCAGCCGCGTACCTGCATAGCGGCGTACTTGCAGAGCGAGCTATCGCCGGCGGCGTCTACGCGCGAGCAACTCGGCCTCCGCGCGCTGCCGCTCGGCGATGGCGATGTCCGCACATTCGATTCGGTCGAACGGAGCATCGCCGAGGGCCGCGATCACGACCTGGTACCTCGAAGCGTCGAATTCGGTTCCACAGATTCGACAAACGTGGAGTCGCCTGACGGTTCCTGCCTCTTCGATCGTTCGAGCTCGCTCGCCCACTCCGGCTCCTGCCCGCAGCCCTTGCTACTTGCCCGGCTTGGGCTTCTTCGCCTGATCGGGCTCGCTCGGTTGGCCAGGATTCGCCAACGCTTGACTTGAAGGCCCCGTGTGATCGTGGTTTCGGTCGCCGTGTCCCCATCCCGGACGCGTCCCCGTGCTGGTCGCGGCGGCCTGGACTGGCTCAGGCGCGGGGGTAGGCGGGGACGGCGCGGGAGCAGCAGGCTGTGGGGTAACTGCGGCCGGCGGCGTCGATGGCGGAGACGGCGGCGCCGGTTTTTTCAGCTTGATCGGAGGCCGCGCCGGGCGCGCTGGGTGCTTCGCTGCCGGGTGCGTAGCTGCCTCCGACGAGTGGACGGAGGCCGAGGCCAGCTGTGTCGCGTGCGGGCGCTGTTGAGGCGCTGACCGAGTGGGCGCTGCGTGCCGGGACTGGGCGGAAGAGGTCGCCTCTGCGCGAACGTGCCGCTTGCCCGCCCGCGTGCGCGTGAATGTCGTGCGCGTCCGCGGCGGCGGGGTGAGCTGGGTCTTCTGGTAGGGAGGGCCGATGAAAACGAAGCGAATCGAATTGCGCTTCGAGGTCAGGGCGGCGTGCCAAATGTAGCCGGAGGCCACTCCGCTGCAGACGAGGAGCACAAGCTGAAGCCCGATTCCGTATCGGCGCACCTGCGGAGTATCCCGCTCGCATCAGACGGACCTTCACCGTGCGTTCGCCGTATCGACCACGTAACGGTTTTTCCCCGCACGCTTCGCCGCATACAACGCGTCGTCGGCGCGCCGCAGAAGCTCGTCGGTCGACTGACCGGGCGTCGATTCGGCGATTCCGAAGCTCGCCGTCAGTCGTACTTCTACGCCGTCGGCAACGGCGATCGGGGAGTCGGCGAGAGCGGCGCGCATCCGCGCAGCCACCACCGCCGCAGCCTCTGCAGTCGTCTGCGGCAGCAGAACCGCGAACTCCTCGCCTCCAAGTCTCGCAGCGACATCGAAGTCCCGGACCTCCTCCCGCATGAGCTGCCCGAACGACCTCAAGGCGCGGTCGCCGCCCTGGTGGCCGTAGTCGTCGTTGATCCGCTTGAAGTCATCGAGGTCGGTCAAAACGACGGACACAGGTGAGTCGAACATCCGCGATCGGTCCAGCTCCGTCTCGAGCGCCTCGATGAAACGGCGGCGGTTCACGAGGCTCGTCAGCTCGTCCGTCGTCGCCTGACGCCGCACTTCTTCGTGCAGGCGGGCGTTGTCGAGCGCGATCCCGGCCTGCGTTGCGACCCACTCGGCGAGCTTCCGCGTCTCGAGGTCGAAGCCACCGCCGGGTGGATAGAGCAAGAGTTTGGTGTCCGCCTCAGAGGCGTCACTTCCGAGGTCGAGGGTCAGAGGGCGGGCCCCGCGGCCCCCCGTCTCGCCGAACCAGCCGACCTCGGCGCCGTCGTTGAGCATCTGCGCACCGCGCGCTCCGGTCGCCTCCGTCACCACCTCGAGGATGAGCGGCACGAGCGCGCGGGGGTTGTGGGTCGCGGCGAGAGCGTCGCCGACGAGCGCGATCGCCTCCCTCGCATCTTGCGCCGCTGGATGCGACCGCCGACGCTCGTGGCGCAGGTTGCTCACCGGCGGGCGAGGCTCGTAGGCCCGGACGGACCTGAAGACCGATACCAGCAGAACCAGTGTCAGCAGCGAAACAAGAGTCCCGAGCGCGATCAGGAGCACGTGTGACGCAGTATCGGGCGGGCGGGGGTCATGCGGTCAGGGAGGAAGCGGGGCTCGACGCGGTTCAGTGTCACGTTAACGCCCACGCGTGACGGCGGCTCAGCGGCCAAAATGCCTCAGTCCGGGCTACGAAGCTCGATCGAGCGAAAGCCGCTGAGGTCGAGCCACGTTCGGTCCGGCCCGCGGACGATGCGCATCAGCACGGCCTTGCAATGAGCGCAGCGGACAACCGTGCCGGGTGCGTCCATGTACACCTCGAGCCGCGCAACGACATCGGCAGTGCCGCACGTCCGACAGACCTCCGTCGCCGTCGTCATCTCGACCCCGAACAGCTCGAGCATCATGCCGCCGATCGCGTTGCCGTCGAGGCGTCGGTCGTCAGCCACCGGTCGCTCCGAAACGCTCGGTCCTGATCGACAGAGGCTCGTAGCCGAGCGCAACCAGCCCGTCGGCGGCGACGTCGACAAAGCGCGTCGAGCCGCAGACGAAGACGTGCGGCTGTTCGGCAGACGGCCAGGCCACCTCGCGCAGCATCTCGGCGTCGATTCGGCGCGCATAGCCGGCCCACCCCGGAGGCTGCTCCCGGGTCAGGGTGTGGAAGACCTCCACCCTGTCGCCGGCGCGAGCGTCGAGCTCCTGGCGGTAGATCACATCCTCGAGCGTCCGCGAGGAGTAGAGGAGGCGGATCGGCGTCGACTCGGACGACGAGCGGATCATCGACATCAGCGGGACGACACCGGAGCCGCCGCCGACGAGGAAGACGGGGCGGCCGTCGTCCTCCCAGACGAAGTAGCCGCCGATCGGCCCTCGCACCTCGAACGTGTCGCCGTCACGCGCCTCGTCGACCAGGTAGGGCGAGACCTCGCCGTCCTCCAGGCGTTCGATCGTGATCGCGAGCGGCTCGCCGGGCGCCGAGGCGATCGAGTAGCTCCGCTCGGCCTGGTAGCCGTCTTCGGCGGTCAGCCGCACGTCGAGGTGCTGGCCGGCCCGGTGGCCCGGCCAGCCGTCTGCCTCGAGCAGCAATGTGCGAACTCTCGGCGTCTCGTCGACTGCGCCCGTCACCTGGGCGACGAGCCAGGTTAGTCGCCCCAGTACCGCTGTTCCAGCCACGGGTCGCCGAGAATGTGATAGCCGTTGGACTCCCAGAAACCCGGCTCGTCCTCGTCCTGCAGCCGGAAGCCGCGCACCCACTTCGCGCTCTTCCAGAAGTAGAGGTGCGGCACCAGCAGCCTCGCCGGCCCGCCGTGCTCCGGCTCGAGCGCCTCGCCGTCGTAGTCGTAGGCGATCCATGCCTTGCCATCCGTGACGTGCTCGAGCGGCAGGTTCGTCGTGTAACCCCCGTCGCAGAACGCGAGCAGGTAGCCGGCATCATGGTCGACGAGTCCGAGGAGCGTGTCGAGCGAGACGCCCTTCCAGACGGTGTCGAGCTTCGACCACTTGGTGACGCAATGGATGTCGGTCGTGATCTCCTCGCTCGGCAGGGCCTGGAACTCGTCCCACGTCCAGCTCGCCGGCTCGGCGCCGCCCTGGATCGTGAACGTCCACTCGTCCAGCGGCGTGTGGGGGGTGGGGCCCGCGGACAGCACCGGGAAGTCGTCCACCAGGTGCTGTCCGGGAGGGATCCGATCCGACGGCCCTTCGCTTCGCCGCCCGTGAAACCCGCGCGAGATCTGAGGCATGACGCGACTCTCTCAGGTGGCGGCGAGCCCCGCAACCGTCGCGGGGACGCCTTCGAACGCGCCGATCTCCTCGAGACCGCCGTCCCGCCCAACGCCCCAGCCGTACACCTTCTGCGCGTCGGCGTCGAGCGCGTAGAGGAAGCGGCCGTTCGAGCTGAGGGCTTCGTCTCGGATTCCCGCCTCGCCCAGCCGCGTCGACGCTGCGACCGGCTCCGCGAGCTCGATGCCACCGTCGTCGGCGATGGCGTAACTCGAGATCGTGCCGTCGCCGAAGTTCGTGACGTAGAGGAAGCGGCCGTCCTTGGTCACGGCCGCCCAGCAGACCTCGCTGCGCGTGTCGGCGACCGAGCCGCTGACGGGCTTCAGCTCGCCTGGCGCCCCGACCGCGTACGAGGACGCCGCGGCCTTGCCGATGTCCCCGCCGAATGCCTCGGTGACGACGAGGGCAGCGCCCTCGGTGAAGTCGAAGCCGTACGGCGTTTGCCCCGCCGAAGGGATCGTTGTGGGGCCGTCTGCGTAGCCGCGTTCGTCGACCGCGTAGGCGCTGATGCTGTTCGTTCCACGCTCGGTGACGACCAGCGTCCTGCCATCGGGGCTGAACGCGATCTGCGCGCCGTCCGCCTCGTCCGCGCTCAACCGCCGCTTCGAATCCGCAAGCGGTTCGAGCTTCTCGTCGGCGATCGCAAATCCGTTGATGCTGGCTGATCCGTTGTTGAGCACATAAACGAGATTCCCGCGGACCGCGACGCTCGTCGGCGTCGAGCCACCGGACGAGATGGTATGCGCGAGGCGCGGGCCGCTGTCTTCGACCACGAACAGCGAGACCTCGCCACTGCCTGCGTTCGCGGCGAGCAGCCACCGCCCCTCGGCGCTGAGGACGACGGAGCCCTGTGAGGGCAGATGCGGCTTGCCGGTCCCGCGGCCGCCGGTCTCGTATGCCCCTACGTACTTGAGCGAGCCGTCGGGCGCGCGGTCGTAGGCGACGATCTCGTTCTTCCCTGCGTCGTTCGTCTGGAGGTAAACCGCTCCCTGCTGTGTCCCGTTCTGCATTTTCACTCCTCTGCGACCCCTGGCTTGTGACGGTTCAGTCGCGCCGAGGGCGAAGGCGTTACAAGGGAGTGCCGAGGCGCCTAGCGTCCCGCCGCGGCCTGGCGGCGGCGCAGCACTGTGTCGAGCGTGACCGCGGCGAGCAGGATCGTGCCGGTGGTGATGTACTTGATCGCGTCGGAGTAGCCGAGGAGGTCGATGCCGTTGGCGACCATGCCGATGATCAGCCCGCCGAACAGCGCGCCGCTGACCCGGCCGCGGCCGCCGAAGAGACTGACCCCGCCGATCACGGCGGCCGAGATCGAGTCCAGCAGCAAAGAGCCGCCGCCGGCGGTGAGATCGATGCCGTTGAGGCGAGAGGCGAGGATGACGCCCCCCATAGCGGCCATCCCGCCGGAGATCATGAAGACCAGGATTCGGATCAGCTTGACATTGATCCCGGCCCGCCGCGCGGCCTCGGCGTTGCCACCTACGGCGTAGACGTGACGGCCGAAGGTCGTCCGGCTGGCCACGTATCCGCCGAGCACGACGAAGAAGACGACGATCAGCCCGACGAGCGGCAGACCGGGGCGAGGTTTCGCCTGGTTACAGACATACACCGCTGCGAACGCCAGACCTCCGAGGAAGGCGACCCTGACGACGGTGAGAAAGAGGTTTCCGGTCGGGAGGCCTGCTCGCAAGCGGCTGATGTATGAGCCGAAACTGGCGGCCGCGAGTGCCACCGTGAGGATGATCGCGACGATCCAGCCGGTGTTCTTCGTCAGGACGTAGTTCGAGATGTCGTTGAGCTGTTTGTCCTGGATTCCGATCACGCCCTGCGTGCCGAGAATCTGCAGAATCAGGCCCTGGGAGACGAGCAGGCCCGCGAGCGTGACCACGAATGAGGGAACGCCGATGAAGGCGATCACCGATCCCTGAATCAGCCCGATAACGAGGCCGACCAGGATCGCGATCGCGAGTGCGACCAGGCCGGGATATCGGTGGCCGGTCCCCGCCTGCTGGAAGTAGCCAACGGCTACGCCCGCGAGGCCGCTCGCGTAGCCGATCGAGAGGTCGATCTCTCCAATCAGGAGCACGAAGACAACGCCGATCGCAATCACGCTCACGGCGGCCATCTGCCCGATCAGGTTCTGGAAATTGACGGCGCTGAAGAAGATGCTCGTCTTCGAGTTGAAGAAGAGCGCGATCGCGATGATCCCGATGATCACCGGCAGGCTGCCGACGTCGCCAGACCTGATCGCGACCCAACGGGCGCGAAGGATCGCGACGATGCTGTCCTGGTCTTCGGCGGCGGCCTGGACCTCGGCCGGCGCGGCCGAGCTCACGCTTCGACCCCGGCTTCCTCGGGAGCGGGCGCGCCGAAGGTGATGGCCTCGACGATCTCTCGCTCGTTGGTCTTGTCCTTCTCGTAGACGCCGACGTTGCGGCCGAGTCGCAGGACGGTGATCCGATTCGCGACCTCGAAGACGTCGACGAGGTTGTGCGACACCAACACGACCGCGAGCCCCTGCTCGGCGAGCCGCGTGACGAGATCGAGCACCTGCCGCGTCTGCGCGACGCCGAGCGCCGCGGTCGGCTCGTCGAGAAAGACGAGCTTGTTGTTCCAGAGCACCGCGCGGGCGACTGCGACGGACTGGCGCTGACCCCCGGAGAGGGTTGCAACCGGTTGACGCACCGACCGGATAGTCGTTACGGAAAGCGATTTCAGGGTTTCAGCTGTACGCCGTTCCATCGGCGCCTCGCGCAACCGGAAAACCGGATCGTGCGCTTCGCGGCCGAGGTACATGTTCTGGACGACGTCCAGGTTGTCGCAGAGCGCCAGGTCCTGATAGACGACCTCGATCCCGAGCTTCGCGGCGTCCTTCGGCCCGTGAATCGCGACCGGTTTGCCCTCGAAGAGGATCTGGCCGCCGTCGATCGAGTAGATCCCGGCGACGCACTTGATCAACGTCGACTTCCCGGCGCCGTTGTCGCCGACGAGCGCCATCACCTCGCCGTCGCGAACCTCGAAGTCGACGCCTTGCAGTGCCTGCACCGAGCCGAAGTTCTTGGAAACCTCGCGGAGCTCGAGAGTGGGTGTCGACGACGGTGTCGCGTTCACCGTCGGTTTTTACCACGGTGGAGGTGCTCCGAGCGGAGCACCTCCACCGTGAAGGTCTCTACTTGCAGTACTTCGCGTACGTGCCGTTGCAGACCTGGCTCCTCTTCAGGAAGCCTTCCGTGAAGAGACGCTTGTAGTTCGACTTCGTGATCCAGACCGGGGTCAGCAGGATCGACTTCGTGCCGCTGAGCTTGCCGGTGACGCCCGGTACGGGCTTCTTCTTGATGATCGCGATCGCGGCCGCCGCGGCTGCGTTCGCCTCCCTGCGGACCGACTTGTAGACCGTACCGCTCTGCCAGCCGGCGAGGATGAACTGGACGCCGGTCGGCGTCGCGTCCTGGCCGGTGAGCGGAATGGACTTCAGACCGTGAGCCTTCAACGATGCGACCACGGCACCTGCGAGCCCGTCGTTGGCGGCGAGGACACCGTCGATCTTGTTGGCGTTGCGAGCGAGCATCTGGTCGAAGATCGTCCGAGCCTTCGTCGCGCTCCACTCGGTCCACTGATCGCCGGCGGTTGCCTTCTTGAACGTGCCGCTCTTGTAGAGCGGGTTCAGGATCGAGTCGTAACCGCTCTTGAAGAGCTTCGCGTTGTTGTCCTTGATGTCACCGTTCAGCTCGGCGATCACAGGGTGGCTCGAGTACTTGCCCCGTGCCTTGAGGGCGGCGACGAGCCCCTTCCCTTGCAGCTTGCCGACGACCTTGTTGTCGAACGACACGTAGTAGGAAGCCTTGCTGCCCACGACGAGGCGGTCGTAGTCGATCACTTTCGCGCCGCGCGAGACGACCAGGTTGGTGATCGACGCGCCCGAGATCGGGTCGAGCTGGTCGAGCAGGATCACCTTCGCGCCCTGTGCGAGGCACTGCTGGGCCTGCGACTTCTGCTTCTGGGGATCCGCATGTGCGTTGAGCACGGATGCGGCGATGTTTGCCTTCTTGAAAGCGGCCTTCAAGTAAGGCGCGTCGAAGAGCGTGTAGCGCGTCGACGTCGTTGTGTCCGGCAGCAGCGCGCATGCTTTGATTGACGCTGCCTGTTTAGTTGAAGAGCTGACCCGCGCCGAAGCGGCGGCGACGAGCAGCCCGGCGGCGACGATGACGGCCAAAGCCGCTGTCGCCCAGCGAACGTTCTTCACCCTTCCTCCTTGTATTGACCTAGGTCCCACAGCCTTAGTACCACATTCGTCTTCGCAGGCCCAACCAGAACTGTAATTTCGGGAAGGCGAAAGCCCGGCCGGCCCCAAGAATGGTGAGGTCCTTTGACTGATTCGTCAGACAATTGGAGCCTGCCGATTCGCAAGTCGTGTGGTCGCTGTTCGCAAGCCGTGCGCAAGCGTCACCCGCTTGTA
>Ga0066708_10000578_pt1 | contig 10644 bp, 10 predicted proteins | sample GraSoiAngelo_157_FD_66504 | JGI IMG/M metagenome (GOLD analysis project Ga0066708, IMG submission 66504) | Grasslands soil microbial communities from the Angelo Coastal Reserve, California, USA - 14_1009_16_20cm | ecosystem: Environmental > Terrestrial > Soil > Grasslands | place: USA...
TCGAGATGGCCGTGGTGATGCGCGCCGGTCTTGGCGTCCGGCTTGATGGTCACGGTGCCGGCCCACAGCTTCTGCGCGCCGACGCGCGCGAAGTTGATGGCGGCCTTGCGGTCCATGCCGGCGGTCGACGGCACATTGGGATCGAGCTGATCGCCGGGAATGACGCGGACGCCATCGTGCTTCCAGCGCTGCATCTCGTCGTCATCGTGCGCGTGATGCGAATGGGTGTGATCGTGGTGACCTGTCATGGTGCAGCTTTCGGCGGTGGTTTTCTTAAAGCCGCGCTGCCGAGCACATCCGGATTAACCACATTGATCGGCGTGCCGGCGGCGTAGGCGACAATCTGATCAAAAATATCAGTGAACTGGATTTCGTATTCGTCGCGCGAAACATAGCCGATATGCGGTGTGCAAACCACGTTGTTCATCCGCAGCAGCGGATCGTCGGGATCGCGCAGCGGTTCCTTCTCATAGACGTCGACCGCCGCCATGCCGGGCCGCCCGGCGCGCAGCGCGTTCACCAGCGCGTTCGGCTCGATCAAGGGCGCGCGGCTGGTATTGACCAATAGCGACGACGGTTTCATGCGCGCGAGATCATCCGCCTTGACAATGCCGCGTGTCGCGTCGACCAGGCGGATGTGAAGAGACAGCACGTCGCAAATCTCGAAAAAATCAGCCTTGCTGGCGGCGGTCTCGTAGCCATCGGCACGCGCCTTGGCGAGCGCCCCCTCGCGCGCCCATATCACGACCTTCATGCCGAACGCCCTGCCGTAGCCGGCGACGACGGCGCCGATCCGGCCATAGCCGTAAATGCCGAGCGTCTTGCCACGCAGCGTGTGGCCGACGCCGATCTGCCATTGACCGGCCTTCAGTGCCGCCATCTGCTGCGGGATCGCGCGCATCGCCGCCAGGATAAGGCCCCAGGTGAATTCAGCGGTGGCATAGGACGGCGTGTCGGCATGCTGGCTCGAGGAGACGATGATGCCGAGCCGGGTGCAGGTATCGATATCGATGTGCGGATAGACGCTGCGCTGGCTGATCAGCCTCAGTTTCGGCAACGCCTCCAGCAGCGGTGTGCGGATTTGCGTCCGCTCGCGGATCAGCACCAGCGCTTCGGTGTCGCGCAGCCGCTCCGCCAGCACATCGACATCCTGAACGTGATCGTTCCAGATCGTGACGTCATACCCGGCCAGCTTGCCGAAACATTCAAGCGTGCGCAGCGTGTCGAAATAATCGTCGAGGATGGAAACCTTCATGATGCGCCCCTCCTCGCGGCTTGACCTTCTTACTTTACCTACTTTCTTGGGGCCTACTTCACCGCCAATAGTTCGACATCGAACATCAGCGTCGCGTTCGGCGGAATCGCGGCGCCGGCGCCGCGCGCGCCGTAGCCCAGCGCGGGTGGGATAATCAGCGTGCGCTTGCCGCCGACCTTCATGGAGGCAACGCCTTCGTCCCAGCCGGCGATCACCCGGTGTTGCCCGATGGGAAATTCGAACGGTTCGTTGCGATCGACCGAGCTGTCGAATTTCTTGCCCTTCTGACCGTTCTCGTAAAGCCAGCCCGTATAATGCATCACACAGGTCTGGCCGGGTTTCGGCGACGCGCCGGTGCCGGGCCTGGTATCGATGATCTGCAGTCCTGAAGCTGTGGTCATGGGTTTTCCTGCCGGCTGCGCGGCTGCTGGGGTAGGTACATTCGCGGATGCTATGGCTGCCATCGCAATCACAATGGCCAAGAGAACAGAGATTTTTGCGCGCTGAAGACATCGCATCCGAGGCACCTTTCCCTTGAAAAGAGGAAGGGTGTTTAGCGCAACAGGACGGACGTTGCTACCCCGCGACCTTGCTACCTGTTAAACTTCCAGGTTCTCCAGCCGCACCGGCAATTTGCGGATGCGCTGGCCGGTGGCGTGGAAGATGGCATTGCAGACCGCGGCATTGGTGCCGACATTGGCGAGTTCGCCCAACCCCTTGACGCCGGCCGGATTGATATGATCGTCCTGTTCGGACAGCATGATCACCTCGACGTCTTGCACATCGGCATTTACCGGCAGCAGATAGTCGGCGAGATTGTCATTGACGTAGCGCCCATAGCGGGGGTCGAGTTCGGTCGCCTCCAACAGCGCCGAGGACATGCCCCAGATCAGCCCGCCCATCAGCTGGCTGCGCGCGGTCCGCGGGTTCATGATGTGGCCCGCGGCGAAGGCGCCGACCAGCCGCGGGATCCGGATTTCGTGGGTCCATTTGTTGATCCGGACTTCGACGAATTCGGCGCCGAAGGCATAGGCGATCTTGTCGCTCATCGCGCTGCCGCCGACTATACGCACCTGCCCCTGTTGCATCGCGCGGAAGGAATCCTTCGGCGCATCTTCGGGCTTCCACTCGCCATATTCCTCGACCACGCTGACGCCGAGCGCGTCAAATGCCTTCTCGCGGTCGAGCGGACGGCCGCTGTTGGCGGACTCGGTGACAGGGGTCTGGCCCATACCGACGGTCTCCTTGGCCTTATCGATCACGCTTTCATTCGGCATCAACGCCCTGAATAGGCGCTGCCGGATCTGGTCGCAGACCATCATCACCGCCGAGCAGGTGCTGGCGGTGGAATTGGAGCCGCCGGCGACTGGCGCCGGCGGCAGATCGCTGTCGCCGATATGAACCGAGACGTTCTCAAAGGGCACGCCGAGCTTCTCGGCCGCAGCCTGGCCGATCACGGTATAGGCGCCGTTGCCGATTTCGTGTCCTGCGATCTCGACCCGGGCACGCCCGTCGCGCTGCAGGCGGACCCGCGCCGCAGCCGGCGCCATCTGCGTCGGATAGCAGGTGGTGGCACAACCATAACCGATCAGCCAATCACCCTCCGCCATCGATTGCGGCGCCGCCGATCGCTGCGACCATCCGAAGGCCTTGGCGCCTTCGTCGAAACAGGCCATTAGCGAGCGCGAGGTATAGGGCTTGCCGCCGATCGGCTCTTTCATCGTGTCGTTGACGCGGCGCAGCTCGATCGGGTCCATGTTCAGCTTGACAGCCAGTTCATCCATGGCGCTTTCGAGCGCGAACAAATACGGCACTTCCGGCGGCGAACGCATGAAGCCCGGCGTGTTGCGGTCGGCGTGCACGATCGACACCAGGCTATCGACATTGGGGCAGGCATAGAGCCGTGTCGTGGTCTTGGTGCCGCCTACCACATACGCATCCGGCCGTGACGAAACTTCGGCGCCCTCGTGCCGGAGCGCGACGAGCTTACCGTCGCGGTTGGCGCCGATCTGGATCTGGTGCCGGGTCTCGGCGCGATAGGTTGCAATGGTAAAGCCCTGGTCGCGGGTCGGGACCAGCTTGACCGGGCGGTTCAGGCGCCGCGCGAGGCTCGCCATGATGGCGGTGCGCGGCGTCACCGAGCCCTTCGAGCCGAAGGCACCACCGACGTAGTAATTGATCACCCGCACCTTGTCGGCATCGATGCCGAGTTGCTGGGCGACGCCATTCTTGAGGCCGTAAACATATTGGCTCGGCTCGTAGATCGTCAGATTGTCGCCATTCCAGACGCAACTGGTGGCAAACAGCTCCATCGGATTGTGGTGTTGCGTCGGTGTTTCATAGGAAGCGGTGATTTTGACCTCGGCCTCATCGAAGGCTTTCGCGAAATCGCCGACCTTCGGGTCTTCCTTGAACCGGGAAGCCTGTCCCTTGGCGGGGACGGAGGTCGTTCCCGGCGAATCGAACGTTGTGCTCGGCGTGGCCGGCCGATAGTTCACCTTGACGCGATGGGCGGCTTCGCGCGCGGCCTCGAAGGTATCTGCCAGCACCACGGCGATGATCTGGCCGTCATGCGCGACGTCGGAGGATTTCAGCGGCTGGACCGTGGTGGACATGTAGCCGCCTTCACTGAAGAGCTTTACGTCCTTCAGCTTCTCCGCGTTTTCGTGCGTCACGATGTCGATCACGCCGCGGATGTTCTTGGCTTCCGTCAGCTCGAAGCTGTCAATGCGGCCTTTGGCGATCGCGCTAGTCACGAGGTAGGCATAGGCGGGATTGGCAAGCGGCATGTCCGCGGCATATTTGGCCATGCCGGTCACCTTGGCGACGGCGTCGTAGCGCGGAACCGGCTGGCCCATATTGGCTTTCGGCTCGGGAGCTGCAATCGACATGATCAGATCTCCATCGTTGCGGCCCGGTGCAGCGCGCGAGCTACCACGCGCTTGCCGAGGTCGACTTTGAAGGCGTTGTGCCGTCGCCCCTGCGCACCTGCCAATGCCGCGTCTGCCACGCGCAGCGCCAGCGCCGCGTCGAATTTCTGTCCCTTGATCAGCGCTTCCGCCGCACGCGCCCGCCACGGCACGGTGGCGAGGCCGCCGAGCGCGACGCGGGCATCGCTGATAACGCCATCCTGCACGTCGAGCGCCACCGCCGCCGACGACAGCGCGAATTCATAGGACTGGCGGTCGCGGGCCTTCAGATAGACCGAGCGTGGCCAGCGCCCGGAAACGGTGAAGGCTGAGATCAATTCGCCCGGGGCGAGCGTCGTCTCAATCTGCGGGGTATCGCCGGGCGGCTTGTGGAGTTGCGCGAAAGCAATGTTCCGGACACCCGATTTCCCGGTGATCTCCACGGTAGCATCGAGCGCGATCAGGGCTTGCGCGAAATCGCCGGGATAGGTGGCGATGCATTGCTCGGAGGTTCCGAGCACCGCGTGCATGCGGTTAAATCCGTCGAGTGCGGCGCAGCCGGAACCCGGATCGCGCTTGTTGCAGTTGGCGTAGCTGATGTCGCGAAAATAAGTGCATCGCGTGCGCTGCAGGACATTGCCGCCCAACGTCGCCATGTTTCGAAGCTGCGGGCTGGCAGCGAGCCGGAGCGAATCGGCAATCACCGGATAGTTGCGCTGGATTTCCGGATTGGCTGCGACGTCCGACATCCGCGCCAGCGCGCCAAGCCGCAAATTGCCGACTTCGAGCTTGATCGCCGACCACGCGGCGGCGAGCGGATTGATGTCGACGACCGTAGCGGGCCGCATCACATCGAGCTTCATCAGATCGATCAGCGTGGTGCCGCCGGCGAGCGGCTGCGCGGCAGCCTCGGTTGGCGGATCGTTGCTCGCGACTGCCATGGCCAAAGCCTGGATGGCGGCGGAAGGGTCGCTTGCCCGTTGATAGGTAAAGGATCGCATGCTGCGCAACCTTTCAGGATTTCAGCCTTTCAGGATTTCGGGCGCGGCCTGCTTCACGGCCGCGACGATGTTCGGATAGGCGGCACAGCGGCAGATGTTGCCGCTCATGTACTCGCGAATGTCCGCCTCGCTGTTGGCGTGTCCCTCCTTCACGCAGGCAATTGCCGACATGATTTGCCCGGGCGTGCAGTAGCCGCATTGGAACGCGTCCTGCTCGATGAAGGCCTGCTGCATCGGATGCAGATTGTCGCCTTTGGCGAGGCCTTCCACGGTGGTGATGTCGCGACCCTCGGCGGCGAGCGCGAGCGTCAGGCAGGACACCGCCCGCCGGTCATCGATGAGAACCGTGCAGGCGCCGCATTGGCCGTGATCGCAGCCCTTCTTGCTTCCGGTCAAGCCGATATGTTCGCGCAGCGCATCCAGCACGGTCGTGCGCGCATCGATCGTGAGCAAACGGCTGTCGCCATTGACGCGCAGGGTGACATCGACCGGCAGCGAAGGATCCGGCGCAGCCGCCGCGTTCGGCGCCGGCCCGGCCGCGCGCGCCGTCAACGGGACGACCGCGCTTCCCGCAGCGCCCGCCAAGAACATTCGGCGGTCGAATCCAGGTCGAGTGGTGGAATTGGTTTTTTCGGACATGAACGGCCTCCGCCGCTGGAGCGAGGCGGCGCGACACCTCGCGCGCCCTCGCCGTCCTAACCACAACGATGGGGTCAGGTTCCGGTCCGGTCGATCCGATGCGGCGGACCACGTCCGATTCTGTTGTAAACTTTCGCTGATGGAACAGAGGAGCGGCCGGGGTTCCGCCGCGCGACCTCGTCAATAGCCGAGCGCGCAGCCGTCCTTGCGCGGATCGGAGCCGCCGGTCAGCGTGCCCTTCTCCCAGTCGATCCAGATCGCCTGAGCGCCGCCGAGCGGGGAGATCACGCGCGTGGTCTTATGCCCGAGCTTTTGCAGGCCAGCGACGATATCGGCCGGCACGCTGTCTTCAAGCTGGTAGACGCCCTCGTAATGCAGGCCGCGCGGCATGTCGATCGCCTCCTGCACGTCGCAGCCGTAGTCGAGCATATTGGTCAGCACATGCACCTGGCCGACCGGCTGATACTGACCGCCCATGACGCCGAACGGCATCACCGCGCGACCAGCCTTAGTGACCAATGCGGGAATGATCGTATGCAGCGGACGCTTGCCGGGAGCGATGCAGTTGGGATGGCCCGCCTGGATGCGGAAGCCGCCGGCGCGATTCTGCAAGAGGATGCCGGTCTTGTTGGAAACGATCGCGGAGCCGAACGAGTGCGCGATCGAATTGATGAACGAACAGACGTTGCGATGCTTGTCGACGACGCTGACATATACGGTCGACGGATGCATCGGCGGCGCAACGTTGGGCAGATCAAGCAGGCCGTCCATCCGGATCTTGCCGATATGCTCGTCGGCGAATTCCTTGGCCAGGATGTTGGCGACATCGACCGCGACGTGACCGGGATCGCCAACATGCTCTTCGCGCATCATGTAGGCGATACGCGCCGCCTCGGCTTCGAGATGAAACCGCTCGACGCTGAGGCTTTCGAACTTCGTGAGATCGAAGCGCGACAGGATGTTGAGCATCACCAGCATGGTGATGCCAGGTCCGTTCGGCGGGCACTGCCAGACGTCGAACCCTTTATACATGGTGCCGATCGGCAACGTGGTCTCGGTGCTGTGTGCGGCGAAGTCGTCCAGCGTGTGCAATCCGCCGATGCCGCGCAGCGTCTCGACCATGTCCTCGGCGATGGCGCCGGTGTAAAACGCGTCGCGGCCATCCTTGGCGATCGCGCGCAGCGTCTTGCCGAGCTCCGGCTGGTGGATCACGTCGCCCGCGACCGCGGGCCTGCCGTGCGGCAGGAGATAGCGCTCGGTGTTGGTGCCCTTTTTCAACTTGTCGAACTGGTTCTTCCAGTCGAAAGCGATGCGCGGCGCCACCACGTAGCCCTCTTCCGCGGCCTTGATCGCAGGCTGCAGCAAGGTGTCTAGCCCGAACTTGCCATGGTCTCGCAAAATCGTTTGCCAGGCATCGATCGCGCCGGGAATAGAGACCGCATGCGCCGAGGTCAGCGGGATCGCGTGGATGTCGCGCTCGAGATACCATTCCGCTTTTGCCGCCATCGGCGCGCGGCCTGAGCCATTATAGGCTGATATCTTGCCCTCGCCCTTGGGTTGGATCAGCGCGAAGCAATCGCCGCCGATCCCGGTCGATTGCGGCTCGATGACGCCGAGCAGCGCGCAGGCCGCGACCGCGGCGTCGGCGGCGGTGCCGCCCGCGCGCAGCACCTCGATCGCGGTCAGAGCTGCCTGCGGGTGCGACGTCGCCACCATGGCGTTCTCTGCATGGACCGTGGAGCGGCCGGCGAAATGGAAATTCCTCATTCCAAATTGCTCATTCATCGTCGTTTTTGCTAAAGCGGAGCTACATGACACATTCATGCCGGGCAGGGCAATGGCTGGCATGCCAGAGAAAAGCCGTCCCCAGCGAACCCCGGCGCCATTGGTGGTTTCCTCCTCCTCCATCTGCCTGATAAACCCTCGCCATGTCCCTAAAGGTCGCCGCTTTCTATCAATTCGCCGCGCTGCAGGATTTTCGCGCTTTGCGCGAGCCGCTGCGCGCGATCTGCGCCGATCTGAAGCTGAAGGGCAGCGTGCTGTTGGCCCATGAGGGGATCAACGGCACGCTGGCCGGACAAGCTGACGCCATTGATGCGCTGGTCGAGGAATTGCAGCGCGGCGTCCTGTTCGGCGGCAGGCTCGACCATCTCGAGCTGAAATTCTCGTGGGCCGTCGCGATGCCGTTTGGACGGCTGAAAGTCCGGCTCAAGAAGGAGATCGTCACCCTCGGCGATGTCACGGCCGATCCGATCCGGCAGGTCGGGATCTATGTGGAGCCGACCCAATGGAACACGCTGATCGCAGCCCCGGATACGCTCGTGATCGACACACGTAATTCGTTCGAAGTGGCGATGGGCACCTTCGAAGGCGCACTCGATCCCGGCATCAAACGCTTTGGGCAATTCAAGGAGTTTGCCGCGCAAACACTTGATCCGGCGAGGCACCGGAAGATCGCGATGTTCTGCACCGGCGGCATCCGCTGCGAGAAGGCCAGCGCGCTGCTTTTGACGCGCGGTTTTGCCGAGGTCTATCACCTCAAGGGCGGCATCCTTAAATACCTGGAACAGATGCCGGCAGCCGAAAGCCGCTGGCGCGGTGAATGTTTCGTGTTCGACGCGCGCGTCGCGCTTGGTCACGCCTTACGCGAACGCCCAATGGGGCGACCATCCCATGAGTGAGGTGCAGGAACTGAGCGAGCGCATCGACGCGCTTGAAGCCCGACTGACGTTTCAGGACGTCACCATCGAAACGCTGAACCAGACCATCACCGCGCAGTGGCATAAGATCGATGCGCTCACCCGCCAACTCGCCAATCTGAACGATCGCCTGCGGGAGGCCGAAGCCAACGCACCGGGGCCGGCGAACGAGCCGCCGCCGCATTATTGAAGGTTCACGGTCTCGTTGAATTCCTGGTTGATCTCAGCCACCACGATCTACCGGAACACGGCCTTGACCTTGCGCCAAAGCGTTTCGCCCTCCCGCTCGCCATCGCGCTTGGACGGCGCACGCTTGCGGTGGTCGTGCCTGGTCGGCGCCGGCTGGGCGGCGCTTGCGGGATCGGATGCCGGAAAACTGTCGATCAGGCCGGCCTCCAGCCTTGCGTGCATTTCGGCATCGGCCAACGCCGCCACGCGGGGATCGTCGGCATGCTTGTCGGGCGCGGAAGGATTGAATTTCCCAGCCGTCTTCCTCGCAGCCGCTTTCTTCTCAGCCAGCTTCCTCTCAGCCATTTTTCTCAACCATATGGGCTCCTCCTTGATTGATAACGCGTGGGATTCCGGAGAGTTCCTTATCTTGCCTTGGACTTGACGGCACCGGCATGTAACAGGAGGTGAAGTCCGCCCGAATTGCAGGAAGTTCGATTGACCCGCAAATCCGCCGCCAAGCCATTTCTCGAAGTGCTCTCCGGCCATCGGCAGAAGGTGCCCCCGATTTGGATGATGCGGCAGGCCGGCCGTTATCTGCCGGAGTACCGCGACGTGCGGGCGAAAGCCGGCGGCTTTCTCGATTTGTGCTTCACGCCGGAATTTGCCGCCGAAGTCACGCTGCAGCCGATCCGCCGCTTCGGTTTCGATGCCGCGATCATCTTCTCCGATATTCTCGTCATCCCCCACGCGCTCGGCCGCGCGGTCCGCTTCGAGATCGGCGAAGGCCCGCGGCTCGATCCCTTGAATACACCGGACAAGGTCGCCTCCCTCGCAGCCAAGGCCGACTTCACAAAACTCGAACCGGTCTATGAGGCGCTGCGCCGCGTGCGTCGCGAGCTCGATCCCGGGATTGCGCTGATCGGTTTCTGCGGCGCGCCGTGGACGGTCGCGACCTACATGGTGGCAGGCCAAGGCACGCCGGATCAGGCGCCGGCGCGGATGATGGCTTACTCCTACCCGGAGGCGTTCGCCAAGATCATCGACGCGTTGGTCGAAAACTCGATTCGACATCTGCTCGGCCAATTGCAGGCCGGCGCCGACGCATTGCAGATTTTTGATACCTGGGCCGGCGTGCTGCCGCCGCGGGAATTTGCGCGCTGGTCGATCGAGCCGACGAGGCGGATCGTCGAAGGCGTGCGCGAAAAAGTTCCGGACGCAAGGATCATCGGGTTTCCCCGCGGCGCCGGCGCGCTGCTGCCATCTTATGTCGATACGACCGGCATCGACGCCGTCAGCATTGACTGGGCCGCGGAGCCGTCTTTGATCCGCGAGCGGGTCCAAACCAAAGTGGCCGTGCAAGGCAATCTCGATCCGCTGGCGCTGATCGCCGGCGGCGCGGCACTCGATCGTGCCATCGATGACGTGCTGGCGAATTATGCGAGCGGCCGGCTGATTTTCAATCTCGGCCACGGCATCCTGCCGGAAACCCCGATCGTCCATGTCGAGCGGATGCTCAAGCGCGTGCGGGATTATCGGGGCTGAAGCATGATCCGGAAAAGTGGGTACCGGGTTTCCGAAAACGATCGTGCTCAGACAAAAGGATAGAGCGGGATGACGATTCGAAGAAAAGTCATCACGCCCTACCGAGCATGGCGGTCGCTGCGGATGCTCCTCGTTGTCTGGCACGGGACACGAAAGCTGTGCGTTCCGATTCAATTGTCAAACAGCCAATGAGTGAAAGAGCCAATGAGAGTATGCGCCGGCATTCTCGCGGCAGGACCTGCCCGAGTCTTGCTTTGGCTATCACCCTAAAAGAAAAGGGCGCAGGGAAAGCCGGGTGCTCGCCGCACCCGCAGCCTCGCACGCAAACAAAAAAGCGCACGAGCGTAGTCGCCACAGGTTCGCCGAAACAGTCCGGCCTTCCCTGCGCAATGGTTTACGGCTTATTCCGCGCTCTCCCCGGTGACCGG